>Ga0181580_10001423_pt1 | contig 19113 bp, 23 predicted proteins | sample 071ome_23_FD_132413 | JGI IMG/M metagenome (GOLD analysis project Ga0181580, IMG submission 132413) | Coastal salt marsh microbial communities from the Groves Creek Marsh, Skidaway Island, Georgia - 071403BT metaG (megahit assembly) | ecosystem: Environmental > Aquatic > Marine > Intertidal... | reverse complement strand
TTTGAGATCTGCGGACTAGGTAGTGTTAAAAAGCCTGGTTATTAGGGTTTAGTCTCAGTATTAGTGATTTTTAAGGTTTAGAATTTTAAGGCGAACAAAACTAATTATTCACCTTTCCCAAATTAAAATGACTAGATATATCAACCTTGTTGTAGGTTTTTTAGTTTTATTATTGTTATTTTTTACTGCAACACTTGATGGTGGTTTCTGGTGGAGTGATGCACCGAGACATGCATTAAATGGAGTATTCCTTAAAGATGCATTATTCGATTTCCCTATAGACGCGCCAAAAGAATATGCTATAGAGTACTATAAACAGTATCCTGCTCTTACTATTCTTTTTTATCCGCCATTGTTTCCAGCTGTTGAATCACTATTCTATATGGTGTTTGGGGTTCATGTCTGGATTCCAGTATTAGTGGTGATGGTTTTCTATGCTGTCACGTTAATTTTTGCTTATAAGATTTTATCGCGCCATTTTGATCAGGGAATGGCAATGATTCTCTCACTTATTTTTATTCTTTTACCCGAGATGGCTGAGTGGGGGCGGCAGGTAATGTTAGAAATTCCTGCTTATGCTTTGGTTTTGGTCTCTGTTTATTTTTACCTTCTTTATGTTGAAGAAAATAAACTCGGACGTTTGTTGCTAGCTGTCTTATTTCTTGCTGCTGCAATGCTATCTAAATTTTTAAATTCTCCGGATACAACAAGTGGAACAAAAATCAATAAATTTTTTAACCATTGATGAATTCTTAATTGTTTAATCCATTCTTTAATGCCAGATTTTTTGTGATCAAAAGTTTTATCAATAGGAGAACGGCGAGCTTTAATTCGAGCTTTATAAGATGGGTTAACAAGTACACTTTCGTCGGCATGTTGAAAGATTTCAAAATCAATAGCGTCATTGCCTGCATAGGAAAATTTTGGGCTAAGCTCATTGATTTTATCAAGCTTGTTTCTTCCTTTTAGGTTTACTTTTTCATTGCTGCTTATATAGTCATCGAAGAGGTGGTTGTTTCTTACAATTTCTTTAGCGTATTTAGCATTTGAGGCAGTAGCTAAATATATCTTTCTGCCTTTGTTTTTCTCATCCTGTAGAAAAGAATTAAATTCTTTGTTTAAGGGTAGAGTGCTAACATTTATATCGGCATACTCTGAGAGGCGCTGTTTGATATTGGCTTTGCCTTTAAATAGCCAAAAAACACAGTAAAACGCTATAAGTGGATTACGCTTAATGGCAGCGACAAAGCTTTCAAATAATAAATCTGTTTTTGTATAAGTCCCATCTAAATCTACAAACAATGGGCTGTATTCGCACTCTTGCATAAAATTTGATTTGAGGTGTTGAAAAAATGTTGTGCAATAGTAAGTTATGCATTGTAATTATAATACCTCCAAGAGATATATTTCTGCCTCAAATGCATAAAACTCTTGATGAAAGATGTACATTTGAATAGAAGAAATTCGACAAATAATTGTTGCCTTGTGTCTTTGGCGAGCAGCATTCGGTAGGTCGGAAATTTTCTTATGGGTATGTATGTTAATTTGTAATATATGGCACAACAAATTGATAGAGGCTTCAGGAGTCTGGATATTGCGGGACATTTATGAGTTATATCAATTCAGCGCTTCAATACAGTTCATTATAATAAATGCATCTATCAAATTAGATAAATATCAGCTTCGAAACATTCATTTCACCAAATCAACTCTAATATAAAAAACACCTTGTACCGATATTGGCGGATATTTATTCGAATTTCATAGAAATGTCAGCCGAAAATACGGCAAGCATAAGCAAAATGAGTATAATGTCGCGCTTTTCGAGGGTGGATATAATTCTACCCAACATGCTTGTGGAATGGGTATGAATTTTGGTTGTAAATTGGGAATAGAATAATGGCTGACGCCTCACATATCAATGAAACTGCACGTAGAAGAACGTTTGCTATCATTTCGCACCCTGACGCGGGTAAAACTACCATTACAGAAAAGCTACTGTTGTATGGAGGAGCCATTCAGCAGGCTGGAACAGTAAAAGGGCGTAAGGCAGCACGCCATGCCACTTCAGATTGGATGGCATTAGAGCAACAGCGTGGAATTTCCGTGACGAGCTCCGTCATGCAGTTTATCTACAATGACTGTGTTGTAAATTTACTTGATACTCCAGGACATGAAGATTTCTCTGAAGATACGTATCGCACATTAACTGCCGTAGACTCTGCTTTAATGGTCATCGATTGTGCCAAAGGTGTAGAGGATCGTACGATTAAATTAATGGAGGTGTGTCGTTTGCGCGATACGCCTATTGTGACATTTATTAATAAGCTTGATCGTGAAGGTCGCGACCCTATTGAGTTGATGGATGAGGTTGAGTCTGTTTTAAATATTAACTGCACTCCTGTGACATGGCCAATCGGAATGGGGAAGAATTTAAAAGGCGTTTATCATTTATTAAATAATTCCGTGCATTTGTTTGGAGCCACTCATGGTGGTAAGAAGCTAGACGGTGAGGTTATCGAAGGCTTGGATAATCCGCGTTTGGATGAAGTGCTTGGTGATATGGCAAATGATCTTCGAGAAGAAATTGAATTAGTGCTGGGTGCGAGTCATGAGTATGATCATCAAGCCTTTCTTGCAGGAAAGTTAACGCCAGTATTTTTTGGCTCAGCAATCAATAACTTTGGTGTTCAAGAATTATTAGATAAGTTTGTAGAAGTTGCACCACCACCTCAACCTCGTGAGAGCCTTGAAAGAATTGTAAAAGCTGAAGAAGAAAGTTTTTCGGGGTTTGTGTTTAAGATTCAAGCTAATATGGATCCTAATCATCGTGATCGTATAGCGTTCATGCGTGTATGTTCGGGTAGCTTTGAAAAAGGAATTAAATTACGCCATGTACGTTTGCAACGTGATGTGAAAATTCCTGATGCGCTAACTTTCTTTTCTTCAGTGAGAGGCCATGTAGAAAAGGCTTATCCGGGTGATATTATTGGTTTGCACAATCATGGCACTATACGTATTGGTGATACTTTCTCGCAAAAAGAAGAATTGATTTTTACAGGCATTCCAAATTTTGCACCGGAACTTTTTCGTCGTGCACAGCTAAAAGACCCGCTAAAAACTAAAGCATTGTTAAAAGGACTGATGCAGCTGTGTGAAGAAGGTGCTACACAGTTATTTCGTCCATTGAATAATAATGATTTGATACTAGGAGCGGTCGGTGTGTTGCAATTCGATGTCGTTGCGCATCGTTTAAAAGATGAATACAACGTCGATTGCCAATTTGAACATGTGAATGTTTTCACTGCTCGATGGTTATATTCTGAAAGCGACCAAGCATTAGAAAAACTTAAACAAAAATCTTCTGCGGGTGTGGCATTAGATCATGCGGGTGAAATGGTTTACATGGCATCTTCACGGGTGAATTTAGATATGGCGATTGAGAAATGGCCAGATATTGAATTCAGAAATACTCGAGAGCAAGTATACAATTAACATTAAGCAATACAGGTATAAAGATGCCAAAAGCAAGTGAATTAAAACGAGGCATGTATGTAGATATTGACGGTGTGCCGCATGTCGTAAAACAGGTTGAATCAAAAAGTCCTTCTTCTCGCGGTGCATCCACGCTGTATAAAATTCGCTTTAATAATCTTAAGACTGGGCAAAAACTTGACGAGTCATATAAGAGTGATGACATGATTAAAGAAGCTGACTTCACAAGAGTTGATATTCAGTATTCTTATAAAGATGGTGAAAATTATATCTTTATGAACATGGATGATTATTCACAATATGAAATGAATGGCAATGACATAGAAGACTGTATTAGTTATTTAACTGAAGGTTTGGAGGGTATGTCTGCCTTGCTTATGGATGGAGAGTGTATTGGTGTTGAACTTCCTCCCACTATCAATCTGGAAGTAGTGGATACATCTCCTGCTATTAAAGGTGCGACTGCAAGTAGTATCACTAAGCCTGCGACTTTAATTACAGGGAAAGTAATTCAAGTGCCAGAGTATTTAGAAACAGGGGAGACAGTAAAAATAAATACTGAAACTGGTAAATTTATGTTTCGCGCATAAAACTATTAAACCGAAGATACCGCAATGGATACCTTCGGCTAAAACAAAATTTTATTTCTTTAGTAAATCTCGAATTTCAGTAAGAAGCTTTTCTTCTGCACTAGGCTCAGGTGGCGCCGCAGGAGCTTCTTCTTCCTTCTTCTTTAAACTGTTCATTGCTTTAATTGCAATAAATATTGCAAAAGCAACAATTACGAAATCGAAAACTGTTTGAATAAATTGTCCATACTTAATAGTGACCGCTTCAACACCTTCGCTGGCTTCCTGTATCGTCACAGCTAAATTGGTAAAGTCCACGCCACCAATGAGTACACCAAGAGGAGGCATAACGACATCAGACACAAATGACGAAACAATTTTACCGAACGCTGCTCCAATAATGATACCGACTGCCATGTCAACAACATTGCCACGCATGGCAAAGTCTTTGAATTCCGACATCATACCCATAGATTAACTCCTTATTATTAGTATTGTTATTTATATGTATGTGGTGACCCAAATAAATTTTGAGCGCAGCCTCCATGTTAATTAGATATAATGCTGCTTTACATAGTAGTTTTACTTATATTCAGGGATGCAATATGTACTGCTTAAGCATGTACATAGACTAGACATAAAATTTTGTCATTATAATGGACTCAATCAATCATGAATGATCAGACCCCTACAACGTGGCAGGTGTTTAAAAGCGTATTGGCTAGTTTTTTTGGAGTACAGAATGAAGAAACACGCCAAAGAGATTTTACCTACGGCAAACCATCGCAATTTATCATTATTGGTCTAATTTTAACGTTAGTATTTATTGCTATCGTTTATATTGCAGTGAAAATTGCCCTTTATTTCGCCTTGGGTTGAAACTTTTTTTAGTGCCAATGTTGCTTTCGGCAAAGACCTTGGTAATCACACACGCGACAAGTTGCATCATCACCTTGCGCTTTAAGTTTAGCTTCATTTAGTAAAGCGCTGAATAAATTTTCAAGTCTGGGTTGATGTGCTGATTTTAGAGCAGAGATTTCGTCTTCGCTTAACAAGGCAATAGATTTAACTTCTCCTTGCACACCTAAACTGACATACTCGGCTTGAGTAATATTATCATCGAGTAATGCATAAAAAGGTAACTGTACAACTTCTCCGTTAAGTACATTTTTCTTAGAAGGTTTAGTGCTTCCTGTTTTGTAATCAATCACAGCTAAATTTTGTGTGTCAGAATCAATGCGGTCAATCTGGCCATATAAAGAAAAAGTGTCGTTTAGATGTGCCTGTATTAAGGATTCGCCACGCAAGCCGCGCCATTGCTTAGCGCGTTCAGTTGCCCATTGAATATAAGCGGGTACATTGCTTAGCCATCTATGTAACCAAGCATGTTTAGTTGAGTGAGCGAAAGGGGCATGCATAAAAATGGAGGTACTCAAATCAGATAGCTGTTTAATAAGTTCTGCGCGGTTTTCATTGTTAAATGCTAAAGAGGTTTTGTTTTCATCTTTAAAGTGAAATTCATACAGGCATTGATGAACTAACATACCATAGTCAGAGGCTTCAAATTCATCAGCAGTTTCATAGTCACGTAACTTTAAAACATACTTGGCAAAATACTGATACGGACAGTCAATGAGAGATTGATACTGTGTTGCGGAAATGCGCGTTGGGATTAATTTAGCTGGTGCAGTCGGTTGTGGTTGTATAGCTTTGTTATTGGAAAAATCATTATTCTGTTTATGTTGATTGTATGCATGAATAATATTATCTAATTCAGTGTTAATAATATCGATACCATAGGCTTGCTCGCTAAATAAGTTTATTAACTTCACCCAAGGGCTTATTTCTTGAGGCTCACCATGTTTTTCAATTTCTGCACTCATTAAAACAATATTAGATTGTTGCAACAGCTGCCTAAAACGAACAAAGTTTATTGCATTGCTTTCATGACTCGTGGGCAAGCTTAATTCGTGACAGACTTTTTCGTTGAAAAAAGTACGTTGTTTGCTATTAGATAAACGATTTTCTTCAACGCCTGCGATTATTACTGCGTCAAACTTTAAATTATCAGTGTGTTCAAAGCCACATAACGTAATTCGTTTGTCTGTATTTTCTGGAATGAAATAATTGTGTTCAAAAATATCACGCAACCATTGTCGCCACTCTTTCCAGTTGAGCTTGATGCTGCTAGTTCTCGCGCTCTGGATATGTATATCTAATGTGGTGATTAATTGTTGTCCTGCGACATCGTTTTCTAAAGCAGTATAAATACCTAACGACTTAAGCGTATTAAGTAATTGATCAGATAATTGAAGCAAGTCATATTCCTCGGCTTGCTTATTGTTATGTAAAGCCTCGCATGAAGACTGAATATTATTAAGTGTGTCGAGTATTTCTTTTGCATCAGCTTCTTGATTTTCAAAATACTGAGTGGTTAATGCAATCATTGATGTTAAGTTGTCTGAAGGTGTATTGCGATGCTTTTTTAGATATTTTCTTAATGAATATGTTTGTAATGCATAATCTGATTCAGGATTGTTATTGCAAGGCATAAATGGTGAGCTAAGTAAGTCTAGCAAAGCATCTTTTTTAAAATTATTTTCAATTGCGTCAAGCAATACTTCTATAGATGTCGCTGCGCTAGTGGTTGATAATGTCCATCCGCCTAAGTCATTAGGTTGTATGCCTTGTTCTTCAAGCACTGCACGTATACGCCTTGCAAGTAATCGATCATTGACAATAATGCCTATAGAATTTATGCCTTCAATCAACCATTTTTTGGCTTGAAGGCAAACAGCGCTAACATGTTTTTCTATTGAGTTACAGGTGTATAGCGAAAGCCATTGATTAAATGCCTGGTTTGTCTGAGTATTTTTGAGCTGTTGAATACGCTCGTAAGTGACTTCTTTACGACTATATATAATATCCAGTATTCGTTGACGCTCGTTTGATGATTCTTTTATATTTTCAGTATTTTCTATATAGCGTATATGTGGATGATGGTGAGTGATACGGTCATCGACTGACACCTTAGGTGAGTAAATGGATACACTATGTGATTGCTTGAGATTGTTGAAAAATATCGCTTCTGCAGCAGATAATCGATGTTTGCCTACCACATAATAATGTAAATATGTTTGTGTATACGTTGTATCTTTAATTAACCATTGGCAATAATGTTCGACAGGGTCTATCCACCCACGTGCTTCAATTTGTTCGCGATAGGCCTGCCATAAACGATAAACAATTTCACTTTCACGAGAAATATTGCTGATTTCTGTCGCGGGATACTGGTAACTTTCTTGTAATATCTCGTGTAACACTTGTTCGCCAGCTTGTAAGGGAATTTGAGCTAATGTGCATTCATTAAATAAACTAACAAGCTCTTTAGCTAAAGGCCAGGCATTATTCGTTTGAAATAAAGCAGGGCTTTGGCGAATCGCATCAACCAATATGAGTCGTTTATTAGTTTCACTAATGGGTGTTTGAATAGGGGCTTGTTGCTGCCACACCCAATCTTCTAAAGTAATAACTGTGGGTAGTAATAACTGCTCAATGCCATCTGCCTGGGCGGCGCGCGCCAGACTAAGTTTTATACTATGAATTTGAGTGCGAGTATCACACCAAATGATACAGCCAGTTAAATCTGATGGATTGGGTCTATCTAGACTGACAATATCTTTGGCTAGTGCATCCTGAGGCGAGGATGCATAGTCAACAAATACAAACGGTAGTGCAGTGGCAGCTTCATTCGTGCTCAAGAGTATAATTTAACGATCTAGGTACTGGCGTTTATCTTTCACATCTTCCCACTCGCCAGCATCATCAGGTGGGTCTTTGCGTACAGTAATTACCGGCCATTGAGCTGAAAGCTCCTCGTTAATTTCCAAGAACTCTTTCTGATCTTCTGGTAAATCATCCTCAGATAAAATGGCATCCACTGGACATTCAGGTTCACACATTGCACAATCAATGCATTCTTCTGGATCTATCACCAGAAAATTAGGTCCCTCATGGAAACAATCCACAGGGCAGACCTCAACACAGTCAGTGTATTTACATTTCACACAAGATTCAGTTACTACAAAAGTCATTTTGGCTCCGTATTGTCGATTAAAAACGCAGTGTCAGCCTGATTTGCTAAGGAATTCAATATCTAAGTCATTAATATTAGGTAGACTTGTTGATTGAAATTCTCATACTGGCCTTAGCCAGTCATATGCGTTTCTCAGAAATAGTAATTATAACGAAATATGCCGATCAATATGCAATATTAGGAGAATGTTTTGGCAACCATACTTGTAACAGGTGGAGCAGGGTTCATTGGCTCTCATACAGTGGATCAGCTGTTAGCGCAAAAGCATTCTGTGCGTGTGTTAGATAACTTTTCAAACGGATCAAGAACTAACCTGCCAGATGAAAGTGACAATCTAACCGTCATTGAAGGTGACATCACTCATGAGCAAGATGTGCAAAAAGCCATGCAAGGCGTTGATCAATGTATTCATCTTGCAGCGCAAGTATCGGTGGTTAGCTCAGTAGAAGATGCCAGCTTTTCAGTGCAACAAAATATTTTAGGTTACGTGAATATTATCGAAGCCATGCGTAAGCAAAACGTCTCGCGTTTAGTGTATGCATCGTCAGCCGCGGCTTATGGTAATCCGGTTGAATTACCATTAAAAGAATCATCCGCTTTGTCACCAGAGTCTCCTTACGGTTTAGAAAAGAAAGTCAACGAGCAATATGATGAGTTATTTTTAAACCTACATAAACTTTCAGCGTGTGGCATGCGTTACTTCAATGTGTATGGTCCAAGACAAGATCCTAAGTCACCTTATGCGGGCGTAATCGCCTTATTTGTACAGCGCATTAAAGATAAATAAGGATTAACTATCTTTGGTGATGGCTTGCAAACGCGTGACTTTATCTTTGTGCATGATGTTGCACGTGCCAATCTCGCAGCACTGCAAAGTGACTTTAATGGGGCTTGCAATGTTGGTACTGGTTCTAGCGTGACTTTATTACAATTGATTGAAGTATTAGAAGAACTCTGTGGTTGGCAAGTTGATAAAAAGTTTGATGTGCCAAGAGAAGGTGACATCGTGCATTCGGCAGCTGTCGTTGAACGTTTAAATAACACTTTAGGTTTCAAAGCTGACATTACTCTTCACGAAGGCTTGCAAGCACTACTTGACGAGTAAGTTCTCAATTCCATTTGATCGTTTTAAAGATAAAACAGTTCGACACTCTTTGTTTACTGTTTAGATTAATTATTGCAGTAATATTGTAATAATTTCATATATTTAATACACTCAATCAAAAAATTTGATCAACAAGGATATATGTCATAGTGACGCAATTAATTACGTCAGTGTGACGTATACTTAACAGTTATGAGTCGTGAGATATAGGCTCTATGGCAAGATTAATTCTAGTTTGTGGCCCAACTGGGGCTGGGAAAACAACTTATTCACTATCATTATCTAAAGAAATGGATGCAATTAGATTCTCTATAGATCCATGGATGCAAACTTTGTTTTCTAAGGACATGACTTCACTTGATTATGCTTGGATGATCGAACGAGTTAATAGGTGCTGCGAACAAATCTGGCAAGTTAGTGAACAGATTTTATCCATAGATGGAAATGTTATTTTAGATTTAGGTTTTACGACTAAAGAACAAAGAAAACATTTCTTCGATTTAGCTAAAAATATAAATATTAAACCTGAAGTGCACTATTTAGACGCATCTATAGATATTCGTAAAAAACGTATTGAAAAGAGAAATATTGAAAAAGACCCTAGTGTCTATTCATTTGAAGTTGACAATATGATGTTCAATTTCATGGAGCCAAAATTTGAGGCTCCTGATTCAATAGAACTTGAGAATGGCTGTATATTAAATGCATAAAATGAACGTTAAAAATCGCGCTGGATTAGTTAATACTCACCTTTTGCGCGGGCGTTATGTTTTAGAAAATAAAGATGTACTTATGAAATACTCCCTAGCTCTTTTACTCATATTATCTTTCGCTTCTAGTGTCAGTGCAGTTGAGGATAATCAGCCTTGCGTTGAAGAAACTAGAGCGCTGATGAATGTTTCCTCTTCGTGGGAGGCGATCTTAAAAAGTATGCAAGATTTACCAGTAAGTTGCTTCGATGGATATTTTGCTGAGGGTATATCAGACACTTTTGTTAGGAAACTAGGAGCAGAATGGGATTCTTTTCATTTAATATATCCTCAATTTAAAAACAATCCGCAAGTTAATGAAATAATTTTGAAAAGCTTTAATGCCACTGTGCTATCCAAAGATTTAGAGAAAATTATTGAATTGGGAAAAAATAGATGCCCAAATAATAAAAATAATATTTGCAATACGCTAACAGATGCAGCAAAGAAAGTATTAAGTGAATAAACGAAATTGCATCGTAATATTTAATTTAATCTTACTTTAAATGAATAATATCGAAGCCATTCAAGGAGACATCACGACTGCCGAAGTTGATGCCATTGTTAATGCGGCTAATCCGATAATGTTGGGAGGTGGTGGTGTTGATGGCGCGATTCACAAAGCGGCTGGTTCGGTTTTGATGGATGAGTGCCTGAAAGTACCCTCGACTAATGGTGTGCGTTGTCCATTTGGTGAGGCAAGAATTACTAAAGCAGGAGATTTGCACTCTAAATATGTTATTCATACGGTGGGTCCAATTTATTCTACAGATATCGCGCCGGAAAAAACATTGAGGTCTGCTTATCGAAATTCACTTAATTTGGCTTTAGAAAACGAATGTCAATCAATTGCTTTTCCTGCAATATCTTGTGGCGTATACGGTTACCCTTTAGAGGAAGCAGCTGATATAGCTATTGATGAATCTTCTAAGTCATCCTTTCAACAGCTATCGATAAAGTTCTATCTTTTCTCTGATAAGCTTTATAAGTTATGGGGTGGAAAATTACAGAGCATTAACTATTAAAGATGAAATCTATACTACTCATGTCTTTGAATCTTAAAAAGATAGCGAATGAATACTTTATTTATCGCGACATCATCTTTGCTTTGAGATGACAAGTCTCTGTTGAATAAGAAATAATTAAATTTATGGCATTAGAGCAATTTTCACGTGAATCTCTAGGGTTTTTTCCTACCCCAGTTCATACGCTTGAACAGTTTTCTGCTCGTATAGATGGTCCTAAAATTTCAATTAAGCGCGATGATTTGTCAGGTTTGGCGTTTGGTGGGAATAAAGTTAGGAAGCTTGAATATATTCTTGTGCATGCGTTGAATATGGGTGCTGACTGTATTATCACTGCTGGGGCAATGCAATCTAACCATTGCCGTCAAACTGCTGCTGCCGCAGCAAAATTAAATCTAGAATGTCATTTGGTGTTGGGTGGGGAAGCGCCACAATCAACTAATGGAAATTTATTATTAGATCAATTGTTAGATTGCCATATTCATTGGGCAGGTAAACATCGTAAGGGAGAGGATATTCCTGAGTTACAACAACAGCTAATAGCTTTGGGTAAGAATCCCTATGTTGTTCCCTATGGTGGTTCGAATAAATTGGGTGTTATTGCATTTGCACAAGCAATGAATGAATTGTATGAACAATCACAACAAACGATGCCATACACACATATTGTATTTGCTTCTAGTTCGGGTGCGACGCAAGCGGGTTTAATGCTAGGCAAGTTAATGTTGCAGCTTGAGTGCGAATTAATTGGTATAGCGATAGATAAAGAAGAAATTAATCATCAATCATTAGCAGAGAATATTTTAATGTTAGCCAATCAAACAGCTATAGAATTTGATATAGCTGCTGAATTTACTGAAGATGATGTACATTTAGATAAAGGTTATATCGGCGCAGGTTATGCCGTTATAGGTGATGCTGAGCGAGAAGCGATTAAATTGCTCGCCAAAACAGAAGGTATTTTGCTAGATCCTGTTTATACTGGTAGAGCGATGGCAGGTTTGATTGATTATGCGCGTGCTAGTAAATTTACCAAAGATGACCATGTTTTATTTTGGCATACCGGTGGTCTTCCTGCATTGTTCGCTTATGCAAATGATATGCTAGATGTTTGATCTGGCAACAGCGTTCACCATCATTGTTAGATACAATCAGTGCAGTTCTATCGCTATGAGGATGTTATGAAATACATGTTATGTTTATTTTTAATTGCTGGTCTATCTGCGTGTTCTGATAATTCCGCAACAAGTGAGCGTGAATCTAATTCAACAGTTATTGATCATCAAATTAAAGCATTAGACAAAGCTAAAGATGTAGAGGCGCAAATACTAAATGCTGCAGAGCAACAAAGAGCGTTGATTGATTCACAAAGCCAATAATTCATTTGTTTGTTTTATATGAAAGTAGTCGTTTTCATTGCTGCATTGCTAGCTAGTGCCGGTGTTCAAGCGGAATGCGTGATCTTATTACATGGTTTAGCGCGTACTGCAGGTTCTATGGAAAAACTTGCGGATGCTTTGAGTGAAGAAAAATATCATGTCGTTAATCTTGGTTATCCATCACGAGATCATGCGATTGAAGTGTTGGCAGAATTAGCCATTAAGCCTGCATTAAAACAATGTCCAGAACAATCTAAAGTAAGTTTTGTGACTCATTCTCTTGGCGGTATATTGGTTAGGCAATATGTGTCTAAAAATGATATTCCGAATATGAATCGTGTCGTTATGTTGGGTCCTCCTAATCAAGGCAGCGAGGTTGTCGATAAATTATCTGCAGTCCCTGGGTATTACTTAATTAATGGTGATGCAGGTATGCAGTTAGGTACTTCAAAAGATAGTATTCCAAATTCTTTAAGTAGTGCTAACTTTGACTTGGGCATAATTGCGGGCACGCGTAGTATTAACCTAATTTTATCCACTTTAATTCCTGGTAAAGACGATGGAAAAGTGTCAGTAGAGAGAACTCGTTTAGAAGGCATGAATGACCATATTGTTATGCCCGTGACGCATGCTTTTATGATGAAAAATAACAAGGTGATTCAACAAGTGATTCATTATTTATCGGCTGGAAAATTTAACAAGCTAGAAGATGAATAAATTTTTGTTATGAAACGCGCAATTGTTGGATATCATCAAGATGAAATAAATGACTGGGTAGCTGAATTAGATTGTGGACATTTTCAGCATGTGCGACATGATCCTCCTTGGAAAAATCGTCCTTGGGTGGTCACAGCGGAGGGTAGGCAGTCAAAGTTAGGTGAGTTATTACAATGTGTTAAGTGCGATCGTGACGAACCGAAAGATAAAATATAACAATAATCCTTGCTATAAGAGGGAATACTTCTCTAAAGCATAAGTGTGCGTGAAGGTTCAAAATGTTTGACTGCATATTCTTTTAACCAATCAACATTAAGTTGTTTTCCGTCTTGGCTAGTGCGTTTCTTTGCCTCGTTGTATGCATTTATGAACTCTTCTTCATTATTGCTTTTCCATGTGTCGACTTGATTTAGCACAATGGTTGCTTCACTAAAAAATACATCTTCAAAAACAGCATCTATAATTAATGCGAGTGTCTGAGGCTTGGTAATATTAAAGTTATGTGCATAGGCTTCACATATACCAAGCATAGAACCAGTAATATACTGACTATTGTTTAGTGTAGGTGGTACATTGCCCAACTCGCCTTTTAGTGGGTTAAAGCAGCTAGAGAGAGTGCGTTGCAAAGTACGCTTACATTTACCTGTATTTAGTCCAAACATGGATGAAAATTCTTATTAGTGAATATGAACAATAGGTTTTAAACTACGTATGAAGTCAATCATAACCAGAATTCTACTATAAAGTTTATTTCATGACGTCAAACCAATTGATTATATTTAGCGATATGGATGGTTCTCTGCTAGATCATGAGTCGTATAGCCATGAAGACGCTGATGAGTGTCTAGATTGGTTGAGAAGCAAACAAATTCCTGTGATTCCGTGTACCAGTAAAACTCGAGCAGAGATGGAAGTGCTGCGAACAAGCATAAGTAATTCCCATCCATTTATCGTTGAGAATGGTGCAGCAGTGTGTATCCCAAAGGAATATTTTACTCATTTAGATAATTCCTTAGCTGAAAATGGCTCATATTTAATTAAACACTTCGCTGAAACGAGAGCATATTGGCAAGACGTCCTAGAAAATGTGCCTATGCACCTAAATGATGCATTTTTAACATTTGAGCAAGCAGGCATTGACGGCATTATGCAAATGACAGGACTTGCTATAAATGAAGCGCGACTTGCTTCGCAGCGAGAGTTTGGGGAGCCATTAAAATGGCTGGGTAATGAGCAACAATTTCAGCAATTTGAAGAGTATGTAATATCTCAGCATGGTAAATTATTAAAAGGTGGACGCTTTGTTCATCTGTCAGGTGATTGCGATAAAGGTCATGCAATGAATTGGCTGATAGAAAATTATCGGCAAGCGTCACCTGGAATTAATTTCATCAGTATTGCGTTAGGTGACAGTCAAAATGATGTAGCCATGTTATCTGTGGCTGACTATGCCATCATGATTAGATCGCCGGTACATGATTTCCCAGTAATGGAATGTAAAATGGAGCAGCAACTATATCGTACACAACAATACGGGCCTAAAGGGTGGGTCGAAGGTATTGAGTATGTGCTAGGCCAACTGAATTGAAATACTTAAGATATAGCTTTGCAAAATAGTTAACTAAATATATAGGCTTTTAATATGGGTGATTTTCATCAAAGCGGCATTGTAACCACGCTGCATAATTTGACTAAGCGAACTAGTGAAGATCTTGAGTCTGAGTTACTTGAATTCAGTCAGCAGCGTAAGTTGGGTTTAATTCTCCCTTCTTTATATTCTGAGTTGCAAACGGAAGCATTACCAAAGATTGTCAAAACACTTCAGCAAGTACCTTATCTAAACCAAATTGTTATTGGTTTAGATCGCGCAAACGAAGAAGAGTACCGTCATGCGCTAAAGTTTTTTTCTAGTTTGCCGCAGCAGCACAGTGTGTTGTGGAATGATGGCCCAAGACTAAGAGCTTTGCATGAAGAATTACATGCAAGTGATTTAGCACCCACCGAATTAGGTAAGGGTAGAAATGTTTGGTATTGCATGGGTTATGTTTTGGCGTCTGGCAAATCTGATTCTGTCGCTTTGCATGATTGTGATATTTTAACTTACGAACGAGATTTACTTGCTCGACTTATTTATCCAGTAGCTAATCCCAGATTTAACTACGAATTCTGCAAAGGATACTATGCGCGTTTTGCCGGTGGAAAAATTAATGGGCGTGTCAGTCGATTATTTGTAACACCTTTATTGAGAGCGCTTAAAAAAGTCGTTGGGCATAATGATTATTTAGAATTCATGGATAGTTTCCGTTATCCGTTGGCAGGAGAATTTTCATTTCGTACTGATGTATTAAACGATTTGCGGATTCCTAGCGATTGGGGTTTGGAGATTGGTGTATTGTCAGAAATGCATCGTAATTATGCGCATAATCGCTTATGTCAGGTCGATATTGCAGATACTTATGATCATAAGCACCAAGATTTATCGTTAGAGGATAAGCGTAAGGGTTTGTCGAAAATGTCTAATGACATTGCCAAAGCCTTGTTTAGGAAAATGGCGACGCAAGGTGTAGTATTTAGTAATGAAACGTTTCGTACTTTAAAGGCTACCTATTTACGAATTGCATTAGATTTTGTTGAGACATATCACAATGACGCTGTCTTTAATGGATTAAATCATGATATTCATACTGAAGAAATTGCGGTTGAAGCGTTCTCAGAAAATTTAGTTAATGCTGGGCAAATGTTTCTAGATAATCCAATGGAAACACCATTTATTCCAAGCTGGAATCGAATTGCTAGTGCTATGCCTGATGTATTCGCAAGACTGCGCGATGCAGTAGAAGAAGATAATAAAGAATTTTCATAGGGAATCTCTTTTATTCTAGGAGACAATTTAAGGGAAGTATTAAATAGTAGTATGAGTGAAGCATTACAGGCATTAATTCAGCGCATTGTATTACATGTTGAAGCCATTTACGGCGATGTAGAATGTGTCAATGATTACCAACAGATAACAGAAGAAATTATTGATGCCGCGCAGTTGCGTGCAAGTCAACTCGAGCCAAAAATACATAATAATTATTGGGATCAGGCAGATATTGCAATGATCACTTATGCTGACACTATACGAGAACAAGGTGTGCCGCCTTTACGCGTGTTGCATAAAACACTGGAAAGTCTATTCAAGAAAACCATTAATACGGTGCATATTTTACCGTTCTTTCCTTTTAGTTCAGACGATGGTTTTGCTGTGATGGATTATAAAGAAGTGAATGAGGCGCACGGTGATTGGGATGATATTGCTGAAATATCACGTGACTATCATTTGATGTCTGATTTGGTTATTAACCATTGTTCTAGTCGAAGTGGCTGGTTTGAAAACTTTAAGCAAGACATTGAGCCAGGTAAAGATTATTTTTTTACAGCATCGCCAGATGATGATTTATCAAATGTTGTTAGACCGAGAACTAATCCTTTATTGAATGAAGTAGAAACATCTACTGGTGTAAGGCATGTTTGGTGCACATTTAGTCATGATCAAGCAGATTTAAATTTTCGCAATCCAAAAGTATTATTAGAATTTGTAGAAATCGTACGTTTTTATTTGGATAGAGGTGTGCGGATTTTCAGATTAGATGCTGTTGCATTTTTGTGGAAAGTGGTTGGCACTAGCTGTCTTAATTTGGATCAAACTCACGAAATAGTTCGGTTAATTAGAACACTTATAGAGCATATTCGTCCTGATGCAATGATTATTACTGAAACAAATATACCAAACCGCGAAAATCTCTCGTATTTTGGCAATGCCAATGAAGCGCATTGTGTCTATAACTTTTCATTGCCACCTTTATTATTGAACACTCTAATTACAGGTGACTGTAATTATCTTAAGCTATGGATGATGAGTATGCCTCCGGCACAGCATGGGACTGCGTATTTTAATTTTATTGCGTCGCATGATGGTATTGGCTTACGACCTGCAGAAGGATTGATGCGAGAAGAGGAAATTGAAACATTAATTAATACCATGCAATCATTCGGAGGAAAAATTTCTTGGCGAACTTGTCAGGATGGTCGAATCAGGCCATATGAAGTTAATATTTCTTTATATGATGCATTAAAAGGAACAGTTGACGGTACAGATGAAAATGCTGATCAAAGATTTATTTGTGCACATGTCATTATGTTAGCGCTCGAAGGTATACCAGCGTTTTATATTCATAGTTTATTTGCAACAGGGAATGATTATGAGCGTTTAGAAAGCACGCAACGTAATCGCACAATTAACAGGCATCGTTGGCAATATGATGAATTACTTGCAGTGCTTGATGACGAGACAACACAGCATTCACGTATCTATCACCAATTGAAGAAACTTATCGCAATACGTAGAGATCAAGCTGCGTTTCATCCAAACGCAACACAATTTACTTTGCATTTAGGTGACAAGATATTTGGATTCTGGCGCCAGAGTATGGATCGTCGTCAAAGTATTTTTTGTATTAATAATATTTCTAATGAAACCTTAATGCTTTCTCTGCTAGATATTAATTTAATTAGTACTGAAAACTGGCATGACTTAATTAGTGGTGAAACTTTTAATGAAATAGATGGGGCGGTAGAGCTAGCACCTTATCAATCACGTTGGATAACAAACATTTAATTGTTATTTAATTCTATTAAAACGTACAGTAATTCTAAAGCTTGTTTTGGTGTTAGTTCGTCAGGTTTTATTTCTGATAATTTTTCAATTGCTGGATGTTCCTTTTCAGCGTCAATAGTTAAAGGTAGTTGTGTTTGCACGTTGTCTTGCGTTTGAGCTTGTTTTTCGAGTAAAACCAAACGTTGTTTGGCAATTTTTATCACGCTTCTTGGAACACCAGCAAGTTGCGCGACTTGTAAGCCATAACTTTGATTGGCTGGGCCAGGTTTGACTGCATGTAAGAAAACAATTTCATCGTCATGTTCAATTGCATCAATATGTATATTAACTGCGCCTTCTACTTCATTAGCGAGAGAGGTTAATTCAAAGTAATGAGTTGCAAAAGTAGTCATTGCACGATTTTTTTGCAGTAAGTGATCTGCGCATCCCCAAGCAAGAGAAAGCCCATCGAAGGTACTTGTGCCTCGACCAATCTCATCCATTAGGACCAAACTTTTTTCTGTCGCATTATTTAAAATGTTGGCAGCTTCAGTCATTTCGACCATAAACGTTGAACGACCCGTACTTAAATCATCTGCAGCGCCAACTCGTGTAAAGATGCGGTCGATAGGTCCTAAGCGTGCTGTTTTTGCAGGTACATAACTCCCGGCAAATGCAAGTATAGTGATTAAAGCGGTTTGTCGCATAAAGGTAGACTTCCCGCCCATATTGGGACCAGTAATGAGTAACAAGCGTGCTTCTGGTGTTAAGCATATATCGTTAGCGACAAAAGGATTATCTTGTATGCGTTCAACAACTGGATGACGTCCTTGTACTATGTCGATGCCTATGTCATCTACTAATTCTGGTCGAGCATAATTAAATTCTACTGCAACATGAGCGAAGCAAGTTAATACGTCTAACTCTGCGACCGCGTTAGCAATGGACTGTAGTGGATTTAAGTAATCAAGAAGTTGCACAAGTATTTGATCGTATAAATACTTTTCACGTGCTAAGGCGCGCTCTTTAGCGCTTAGTGCTTTATCTTCAAACTCTTTTAGTTCGGGAGTAATGTAGCGTTCAACATTTTTTAATGTTTGTCTACGAGTAAATCGATCAGGAATATTTTCTGCTTGTAGTTTACTCACTTCAATGTAATAACCATGGACGCGATTGTAAGCAACTTTTAATGTGGCGATGCCTGTTTCTTGTTGCTCTCGTTGCTCTAGCTGAAGCAAGTAATCGTCTGCGTTGCTATGAATTGTGCGTAATTCATCAAGCTCTTTATCGTAACCTTAAGCAATGACGCCTCCATCTTTAATGAATGCTGATGGTTCTT
>Ga0181580_10001420_pt1 | contig 19127 bp, 2 predicted proteins | sample 071ome_23_FD_132413 | JGI IMG/M metagenome (GOLD analysis project Ga0181580, IMG submission 132413) | Coastal salt marsh microbial communities from the Groves Creek Marsh, Skidaway Island, Georgia - 071403BT metaG (megahit assembly) | ecosystem: Environmental > Aquatic > Marine > Intertidal zone... | reverse complement strand
TTAAGTTATTATCAACGGATGGTGCAAGTCTAATAGAAATCAAAGGAACTTCCTGAAGAAGATCAACTGCCGCACCACCACTTGGGGGCGCACCAATACTTACAACTGTTCCACTAGGGACATTTGGATAAACAGCGGGACCTCCAAAATAACTTCTACTGCTTTGTAGGTAAATTCTAACGATAAAATTACTTCCACTATAGAAGGAATATGCAACTTCCTCTCCATTTAATTCTTCATCAACAGTATATAATTTGGTACCAGTTGAGAATTTATTTGCATCAGCATTTGAAAATGTTAGACTTAAATAGAAATCATATTGTCTGATTGAAGAGTTCCATACTGGAGAAACATATCCATTAGCAGTGGTTGTGGCATCATTAGAGTCACCATTCGTAAATGAAAGTGAATTCGATGATGCTGTAAACAGATACGCTTTATCATCGTCAAATCTTCCATCCATAATAACAGAAGTACCCCAGTGGAACAAGGAAGGAACATAAGTTGGCAAAACATTTGTGAAGTTTTCAATTTCATATCGACCAGGAATATTACCAGATCTCATATATGCTTCAGTGTTTACATTGTTATGTAAGAATTCATGCATGTACTTCACATGTCCATTCGCATCTTTAAATCCAAAACGAATCTTACCAGCACCATACCAAGAATAGTCAATATATGCCATCTGAATCTTTGTGATATCAAGAGCAAATCCAGAAGGTCCAGTTCCATCTGCTTTGTCTATACTCCAATCGCTTTGTGCAACTCTAGTGTCTATTGTCTTAGTGATTGAAATTCCAGACGCTTGAACACCTCTATATGCAGGTTGAATATCTAATGATGTATCAGATGCAATATTTGTAATTCTATAACTTCCACCTCTAATGACAATATAGTCGCCAGAATTAAGTTGTCTATTGAAACTAGTATTTCTTCCAGTGATGGTATTGGAATCGAATGAAGCAGAAACTGTTCCAGACAACTGTTGAACTGAAGATCTTCTTACAGCATATAGGGTTGATCCATCAAATTCGTAGAACATTCCGTTTTGATAATCAAACAATCCACAACGAACAGCACTATTTGACCAAGAGTCAATGTTATACTCAATAATTCCATTTGGAATCGTAGTCGTTGGTGCCTGTGCTAATTGATAAGTGAAGGTAAAATCGGTGGATGCTACAACGCTTTTAATTCCATTATACACAGACTCACTAGCGCCAGTAATATTAACAGAGTTATTTCTTGTTAATCCGTGTGGATATTCTGTGGTAATCGTAGCAAGAGGACCAGCAGGAAGTGGATCTTCAATTATTATTTCACCAAACATTGATGAGTGAATTTCGCACTGATAATAATACGTTCCAGCAGTAATCGAAGACGTATCCCAAGAGATTGTTCCATTATCAGTTCCATTATTTGTGACACCAGTAGTTACAGCATTTCCAGTTCCTGTTCCAGTAGCAGTTTTGATCCAAAGGGGATGTCCCTGTGAAGTTACAAGTAAATTGAGTATATCTCCTTTTACCAATGTAATAGCAGCATTTCCTCCAAATACTTTTCCATCTCTATGATTTCCAGCAATACTATAAGATATTGTCTCATTATTATTGACGTTAATATTGAATGTTAATGATGGTAAAGTTGCACTTAAAGTTCCAAGGAGTGTTGTTGCAATTCGTGATGGGTTAAAATTAATTGCAACAGAACATTGAATACCTTTACCAGACTGGTAACGGAAATATTTACGAGTTTGCCTAACGATAGAACTATTTGGAGAAGTACCAGCGTTAATTTCAACACCACCATCAAAGGGTCTGTGCAAGAATGCACCATCTGGTCTCACATTTACTTTAGTTTCGACATAATGATTGGTCTCTGCGATATCATCTGGTGGATTGTTTACGATAGTAAGTTCAGTATCATCAATAACTGAAGATACTACATAATCTGTATATCTAGGTGGAGATACAGATGCATCTGAAATCTTTAAAGTATCTCCTGTTCTGAAAAATCTCTTGAATAGAGTATCAGTTCCAGTTACTACGTTTGTCGAAGAAGTAAGTCCAACTTTACCTGGAGCAGAGGAAATGCCAGATATTGAATTTATAGTAAAAGTTGAAATTCCTGCCGTTGGAACTGTAAATTCTTTTTCAATAGTCTGCTCTGCCTCATCAGCAGTTGCTGATATTCTAAAATGATCTGGACCACTTACCAAAGCATAATATGCTGTTGCGTTTGAAAGTTCACTTGGGACATCATCTCCACCATCGTAATAAAGTTTTTGAGTATTCTTTAGTTTATGATTCGGATAATTGAAATAATTAGTATTATTAATAGTGACAACATCTGAATATGGAACTGATACTTTTCTCGCTGGAATTTGACTATTGACGAAGGAAGACATATCAGTGTTGTTTGATACATCTATGCTATAGAATCCATCCAATGCACCTGTTTCTTCTCCAGTTTCAAATGTTAGAGTTGCACTTCCTGAATTTGTTAAGTTATATGGAAGATTACTTACTGGACTTTTTAATCTAAATCTATTAGCGTTAACAGATTCAACAATAACAGGATTTAAATAATCAGCTGAAAGATTTGGTTCAGTTAGTACAGTTGATATTTCAGTTGCAATTGTACTTGCAATTACAGCATTAGTTAAAACTGATCCAGAATTTCCATATTTTGATACAGTAGTTCCAGCATTGATTGGAATCATGACTTCAAACATAAAACCTTGGCCGCCTGCGCCAGTGAAATTGAAAAATGGATAGAATGAAGTGTTTTGGTAAATACCAGGAGAATAACCACTTGAATATGAGGGCCAATTACTATTTGTAATCCACATAGTCATATGGATAAATCCATGATATGTACTATTTGGTTGGAAATATGCAGCATCATAAGTATAACCCCAACCATTTCCCAATGAGATATAATTTGCAACGTTGTTGCTGTTGTCCGTATATTCTCTGGTCAAACCACTATAGTTATATGCAAATCTACTTGGACTCAAAGCTGCGTAAGTTCCCCCCAGAGGTGCCAAAGATGGAATTTGATTACCCAAAATATAATATGGAATAGTTGTATTGAAAGTGTATGGTGTTCTTATGTGTCTAAATCCATAACCTTCGAGGGCGGTTCCCTCAAACTGATCCCAAGACACTCCAGTAGCAACTTTATTTGCATATGTACCATCAAAATGATATTGTGACCTGGTTTGCTGAATGATTTGGGTAGAACTATTGTATATGTAAACATAGTTATATGAGTAATACGAATAGAAATATTGACGACCATTATTGAAGGTTCTATTGCTACTACCAAATGGATAATACGATTGTGATCCATCAAGTAATAATAAAGACTGACCTCCAGAATCAGTATCAATAGTATTTTTAACTGAATTCATAGCCTTAACAACTGCTGCATACACAGAATCCAGACTAGTTGTATTATTTGGTATGGAAGCCCCACTTGTTGATGATGGAATTACTCCACCAACACCTGTACCAATAGTAATTTCTGTATCGGTGACTAAATCATGTGAATCTATATAAAATGTATTCGCAGTTTCGTTAGTAATTGTTCCATCGATAGTATATGAACCAGAAGCACTTTGTATTCTTGCTGGACCAAGAGTAATTCTATCTGGACCTTTAGTTGTTACAGTAAATGATGTATTATTTCCATAAGTACCTGTTACTGCACTTGTGTAAACGTATGGAGCATCAGTTCTGTATGTGACACTACTTCCACTATTGACTAAAAGTGTTGCTGCTGATCCATCTTCGAGACCATGATTTTGGATAAAAAATGTGTCTGCTTCTGAATCATTTTGTAGTGGGAAGAAAAATACCTCTCCGAGAGGTTCACTTACAGTTCCAGAATTACTGGGTTGGAATCCATTGATGTAATATATTTGGATGTGTCGATAGTTATAATAGTGATTGCTGTAGTTAAGTCCTGTTCCATATATAGCACCAGAATAATTGGACTGGTTCCATCTCTGAAAATCTTCAATGAAATCCCACCCATCAGGAGTTGTTCCAGATTTTCCAAAGGTAAATGGGTAGTAAAAACCTGGAGAATAATACCAACAATAACTACTATTGACTAGATTATAATTGAAATTACCAGATCGTCTAGCAAGCATATATCTTTCTGGTTTTTTTCCACCTAAACCAAAATATCCACCATTTCCATCCGCAACTGTGTAAGTACTCATATCTCTTCCAGAACCTGATCCATAGACGTAGGCCCTGGTTCTAAATTCAGTATAATACTGACCAGATGGTTTATATGATTGTGCGATTTCGTATCCTAAAATTAACTGATGACGACCATAATCAGATGTTCCAGTGCTAGTTAAGTTAATCGTGGGATTGCCAGAATAATTACCATTAGTAGTTTCACAAAGAGTAATTGTATCTGTTGTCGGTGTAGATTTCACATAGTATACTTGGAATCTATCTAGACCTCCGATTTGGATGTCTCCAGATGGAGGAACATAAAGAAGAACATCACCCTGCTGAAGACTATGTGATGGCCACGTAATCGTATCATTAGATATATTTACTGCACTAGAACTGAACTTATGAGCATAAGTTCCAGTCATTTGCTTTGTTTCAGTTAATGTTGAATCTACAGATAAACTTGTAGAAATTGTATCCGCAGAATCAACATATGGTCTTCCATCTGGAGCAGTAGATGTTGTTTGTGCAGTTAATTGTAATTGTTTTTTACCAATTGTATTGATATAATATAAACTCGATCCCCCAGCAAAACCATGATGGTAATCGGTGTATAATTTTAGTGTAGATGGAGTTGCAGCATCTGTTTCTATACCATATTCATCACTAATTGAAATTTTAGAACCACTATAGAATTCGCCAGGAGTTATAACTGTGTAACTAGTGTTGACTGTTCCACTAGTTGAGATTACATTTTTTGCTTTATATGTAAACTGAGTATCAGATATAACTGTAGTAACGAGGAATTTTCCCTCAGCAGTTCTAGTGGTAAGTCCTTGGACATCAATTGGAGCACCTACACTTAAACCATGTGGGAATCTAGTTAATACACTTACATTTTCTGTATTGGCGACAGTCGTAACTGAAATTACATCTGATATCGAATAGTCATTACTGCTAGCAAAGAATGATGGAATATTATTAACCAATTCCATGGTTTCCCATTTGGTTGGTTGTAAACCATATTCAAAGTCAGTATCAATTAGGTTTTGTGGGTTTGATACTCTTAATTTACTTACAGGATCAACAAAAGTTTCTGAAAAATCTACCTTTTCTTCCTGTTCATCGACAAAAATTTGTAAATCATCCAGAGGATCTAGATGTGAAGTATCATGCTGTAATGTTAATGTCGTTTTGTTTAAAAGTTTGTTATAATACGTTGAACCACCTTTAGTTGCATCTGCAAAATTATAGATAATCTCATTTTGTGATGATATTGCCCCACCACTAGGTCTCCCGACATAAACTGTAAACGTATCGTTATCTACTACAGTTATTGATATTGCCGTATCATAAATTGGATCAGTTGTTCTTGGATAACTGTGCTCTGTTTCATAGTTATCCTTGGCACAGGTAAAAGTTAAACCTCTTTCACGGAATTTGATAGTCGCTCCAGTGCTTAATCCGTGACTTGCTGTGGTTGATACTGTTAATACACCACTTGTTGCATTAAACGTTGTTCCTGATACTGCTAATGTTAAATTACCACTTCCGCCAGTGATAATTTCAATTGCTCCAGTGGTGGAGGCATATTCATCCCTAATAAATGTATGTGGGTATAATCCTCCAGTTCCAGTATCAGTTACAATTTGCCATAATTTTGACGGATAGTTTCCAGTAACTTCAATTGTACCTTCATTCGCAACTCCAGGAGTGAAGGTATATGTATAGATTAACTTCTTTGCCATGTTAATAAAATATGATGGAAAATCCTTTTAGTATTTATTAGGTTAGAGAGCGACCGCATATGCAATTGCCAAAGTTTCGGAAATACCAGGAGTTACTGTCACTGTTGCAACACCATTTGATAGTGATGCTTGAACATTACTTCCTGCAAAATTAATAGTAGCAGCAGTCCCAACATTAGAACCTTCATCCTGAACAACAACTCCAGTTCCAGTAGAAACGATGTTAGTCAGTCCAGAACCATCGCCAACAAACTGAGTTGAAGTTATGATGCCAGTAATATTAATATTACCTGTGCCAATAATATCATTACCATTGAGGTCTAAAGTACCACCAAGTTGTGGTGTTGTATCCTCAACAATATCAGATACGCCACCACCACCAGCACCTCCAGAAGTTATATCGACGGTTGCTACACCATTTGCTACAGTTACAGTGGTTCCTGAACCAATAAAATTAATTGTCGCTGCTGTACCAACTGTAGTTCCTTCTTCCTTGAATACAACTCCAGTAATTCCACCGCCGCCGCCACCGCCAGTGTTGGTAATTGTAACTCTTCCAGTTGACTGGTCAATAGCAATTCCAGAACCAGCAACCAGTGAGGTAACAATCCCAGTAATGCGAGAACCATTACCTTCAAAGTAAGATGCAGTGGATACTCCAGATACATTAACACCACCAATAATATCAATATCACCAGTACCAGTGATGTCATTTCCAGCGAGAGTTAAAGATCCTCCAAGTTGAGGAGATGTATCATCAACAACTGCTTGAATACCAGAAGATGGCAATCCAGTCAATCCAGAACCATCACCAGCAAATGCTGTTGCACTTAAAGTTCCAGTAGAAGCATTGTATGATAAAGCACTCGAATCGGTCTTAAGTTCTTGGAATCCAGTTGCATCCTTAGAAAATACTGGATAACATGTGGTATCTAATGATTCGTCTGCTAAGAAAATATTCTTATTAACAGCCTGAGTGTCAATTGCATTTCCCATTAATGCATGTGATGAGCATTGATAATAAAGAGTTGTTGGAGTTGACTCATCAATGATTATTTCGGTGTAGGCACCAGTAGAACCTGGTGTACCAGCAGTTGTTACATTAGTTGTATATTGAGTTGTTTTATCTGCTTCAAGATAGAAACGTAAAGGATGTCCACTATTGCTAGAATCGGATTGATCGAATCTCCAAGTGGTAGATCCTGGAGTGAGAGTTATGAATGGTGCTTGAATTCCGTCAATTACAAATCCATTTGTAGATCCAGATCCACTGTATCTGTGTTCAGCTGTTTTGGATGCAACAGTTACTGTAAATGTTTTAGTATTGCCCCTATTTTCATGGAAAATTGCATCTCTATGACTAATATTATCAGTAATTCTTGCAGTACCAGCAACGTCAAGTGCATATGATGGATTAGTAACATCAATACCAAGATTTCCTGTTAATGTAGCACCATTTGAAATGGTTTTGAATTTGGTATTGCCACTGTATTGCAATTCTACACCACTTTGATAAGAATCAAGTCTGAAGTAATTTCCAGATGTATTCTGTTTCATTAATAATCCAGCTGCAGTGGATTGAATATAAGAAGCTGTGCCAGATGATGTGATCCCAAAGTTTAATTGAGATACCGAAGGTTTTACCGTACCATTACTTCTACCACCAATATTAACATAAATGGAAGCAGTATTATCATTAATAGCACCAAAATAATGATTTCTACCTACTGCAGTTATTTGACCTGATAATGCACCTGTATCATTCAAGTTTAAATTACCTGTTGATATAAGAAGACCATCATTTGCTCTAATTACTCCATTACATGTCGTAACACCAGATACAACTAAAGAATCTGTAGCAATATTTGCTGTACTAATTCCCGAAAGAGTGAGGAATGATCCATTTTGATAAAGATTTCCAGTGAAGTTTATATCCCCACCAACATCTAGTTTATATGATGGATTTAATTCCCCTATACCAGTGTTGCCGTCGATATAACAATCACCATTTACATATAGTGTCTTTGCGCTTGATTCGGTATTAATTCCCAGTCTCTTGTTGGTTATATCAAATGTTGCTGTACGCTGGAAATTACCTGTGTCCCCAATTCTAAGTTCAACATTAGCACGTAGATCTGCTCCACCAATGTAAGAGTTTGTAAGTTGATTCTGTCTAAGTCTCCAAGTGTCAACATATATCTCTGTGGCATATAAATCGTTGTCAACGAATAGGTCACTTTGTGCAGTAACAATACCAACAAAGGTTGATACACCAGATATATTAGTATTACCAGTAATATCAATATTACCAGTTCCAACAATGTCATTACCATTAAGATCTAAATCTCCACCGAGTTGTGGTGTTGTATCATCTACGACATCACCACCGCCACCGCCACCGCCACTAAATAGGGTTCCATCTTGATAAAGATCGCCAGTAAAATTAAGATCACCAACAACATTCAATTTATATGAACTATTTGCTGTAGTTCCTATTCCAATATTGCCATCTCTATCTGAGTTTAATCTATTCTCTACAACTTTATCGAGAAACTCTATATAACCTGCATTAGTACTTGAACCTGGTAGTTGTCCACGTAACGCATGGACAACTAATCTTTCTCCATCTGCACTAAGTGCTATTGGCATCCTACCACCCTGGCCTCTACTAAAAGTGCCATACCTTGTAAATGGTACACCAGGTGGTGTAAATCTATCTTTTAATTGGCACAAATATACAAACTCATCATCCCGACGGTGGAAGACCTGAATATTACCAAGATTTTGCTTTTCGTCTGAAATAAACAGGAGACTTGCATCTTGATTGAACCTAACTGCCACACCAAAATAGTCTGTCGCACTAATTGTGGAATCAGTTGGCACTAAAGTCTGTATCAAGGCATAAGATGTATTAGTTCCTATCCCACTGCCCTCAAAGATATGTACTACGCCTTTAACTGTTTGTCCAGATTGTGTAAAGTCATAATCACCGACTGCAATATATTTTCCATCGGAAGATATATCCACACCGGCCCCAAAAACACTTCCAAGTGTGCCGCTCCCTGTGCTGGTAAGTACCTTTTCTAAATTAGATCTCAGAACGAATTGATAGTCAGCATCAGTACTAGCAAAGTCTCTCTTCTGGATGAAATCATAAACATAAACTGTTCCAGTGACTCCAAGACCAGGAGCGCCAACAACAACTCTATTTCCATCTGAGGTACATGCAATATCTTTGCCAAAATTAGCAAACGAATTAGTATCGTCATAAGGAATATATACCGAACTCTGGCTGAACATGGTTGTTCCAAGACCAACGTGTTCTGGTACATATCTGTACGCATAAAGCACCCCTGCACTTGAGCGACTGGACCCACCACTTTGCACATCGGCATCAGGGGCACCAACAAATATAACATTTCCATCACTGCTTGTTGCAATCGTATTTCTAGTAAATATCACTTCATCATCATCATCAGCACCTTGACTTGCCCCTGGATAATAAGGACCGACGTGTCTGAGGTTGCTTACTTTAGTGAATGGAGAAGTGGGTGGATCGACATATCTTGGATCGTAATTATCATCTGTATTGGTTCTGTCCCAAACTTCAACTAAATCACCATTATTTGAACCATTTTCCCTAATGATTAATAATCTTTTTCCATCTGGTGTTATTTTTAATCCATTGCAATCAAATAGACCATCGAATTCTTGCAACTTAGTTGGAGCATTTCCTGAAGTATCGTATGCAAAAACAACTGAACTGCTCCCACTTAGTCCATTATGGAAAACTAGTATGTTGCCATCTGCACTTAAATCTAAGAACTCTCCAAATTCTTGAGCACTAGAAGATCCAGTAGCAGATAAAATTCCAACTGAAGAGTAAGTTGAAACACCAGCCAGGACTTCTGCTTTGTGTGATGTCTTTGAACGACTAGAGTATAATGCCAGAGGTGCTTGTGGTAATCCTCTTAAAAATTTTCCATCCCCTTGGAAAGTCGCAGCAGTTACAATTCCACTATAAACAATGCTACTTCCAGAAGTTGCTGCTGGCACGTTTGTTAGACCAGAAGCATCACCAACAAAGGAATTTGCTGCTACTGTACCATCAACGTGAAGTTTATATGATGGATTAGAAACTCCAATTCCTATATCTCCATTCGGGGAAGAATAGACAAAAGATTCTACTTCTGCATCATATACATATACTACTCCTGATGCTGGTCCAATTGAAGTACCACCTTCATCGGTAAGTCTACCTCCTGAAGCTCCAACATAAAGTTTCTTACCATCATCACTTAGAGTAAGACCATGTAAACCGAAGAATTCACCAGAAGCAAGAAATGGTGAGTGAATTTTTCCAATGAATTTAACATTATCACCGATTCTTCTGTAAAGTTCTACCGAACCCTCAATGCCACCTCCAGAAAGTGGATCATCATAACGGTGACCAATGGCAATAATTGAACCATCAGCATTACATGCAACAGCTGATCCAAAATACTGCCTGGTGGTTGCAGTACCTGTTATTTCAGCGAGTTGATGTAAGTATGATGTAGTTGCTGTCGATACACGTCTATAAACAAATACCGAACCATATGTTCCATCTTGTTGATCTGAAACAAGAATTATGTTGCCGTCAGCACTTATGTCGGTATCAGTACCATAGTCAGAAGAATATGTGTTTCCAATCGCAGTTATAATACCAACATTTGCAAACTCATTGTTTCTTCTCTCGTAAACATAAGTTGCATTACCAAGTCCCGTAAAAGTACCTTCAGCAGAAACAATTAGTGTCTCTCCATCTGCACTACATTTTAATGATTTTCCGAAATATTGACCCGCTTCTGTACTCGCTTCTGGATGGGTTATTGTATCGAAATACTTGTAGTTGCCTTGATCTGTAACTTCATAGATATAAACTGCACCTGTGTCAACATTATTATTAACTGGATCTTCTCCAAAAGAATCGCCAACAAACAATCGATGACCATCTGCACTACAAGAAATTGATATAGCAAAGTTGTTAGCACTCCCCGAAGAAATATAAGGTCTAGCTATTGTTTCCTTGAGTTCTACTGTTTTTTCTGTTCCTACTCCTACTACTCTAAAATGCCGTATACTGTAGTCATCAGTACCAAATATTCTAGTTCCATCTTTAGTAACGAGAACATTTTGTCCAAATTCTTCACCTGCTTGGGTAAATCCAGGAAAATATCCAATTTCTTTGAATGAACTTCCTGTTCTATCAAAGACATAAATTGCACCAGCATCTCCACCAGGAGAATCTTTTAAATAAGCTCCAACAGCGACAATATTTCCATCAGCACTACATTCTACATCATATCCAAACTGATCATTAGCTGCAGCATTTGATGCAGTAAGTATGCCAACTTTAGTATAAGTAGTAATTCCAGCAATTGAATCTGAATAGTTTGAAGACTCACTTCTGGATGAATATGTTACTGAATCCTTTCCAGAAATTTCAAATCCATTTCCTCTAATTGTACCAACAACATCTAAAGGTACATTTGGTTGTGTAGAACCAATACCAACTTTATGTGTAGTGCTGATTCCACTGATAGTTTCATCTACTTTCCATACTGAACCGCCACCACCACCAGATGCTGCTCCCCATTCGAATCCACCAGATCCATCGGAAATTATTGTTTGTCCAAAGGTACCATAACTATTTGCATTATCATATAAAGCACCGTGTATTCTAGCGTCCCCAACGACTTCCAGTTTGTGTTCGGGGTTTGTTGACCCTATGCCAATATTACCAGTTGCTGGATCTGAATATAAAAATGTTTCTGTTCCAAGTTCAATTAATCCTGCTAATCCATATTGATCTACACCAGATAATCTACCTTCATACTTTCCGAATATTACTTTTTTACCATCTGCAGTGAATTCTAAACAAAGTGCTTCTCTGCCAAGAGTACCTAATCCATCATCAAGTTCACAGACAAAATTATGGCAATCATCATACAATTTATGTAATGCAAATCTGTAAATGTATGATCCACCAATAAATGCAAAATATGAATAAATGAGAGAAGTTCCAGATTTATCAAGTTTTACTTGTGAAATAGATCCTGTATATGGAATCTGATAACTTAGGGTATATTGAGTGGTAGAACCAATGCCCGCATTTGCTCTATAAACATTGAGAACCTCGTCGAAAGTATTATTCTGTCTGGCAACGATAACACTTCCATCATAATTAATATCCTTGAAGGTTCCAAAATATGAGTTAAGATCTCCACCAGGATTATAAAGAGTATCGGCATGTACCCAAGTACTCGTTGTTCCCACTCCAGCACTTGTTCCACTATCAATATACTCTTTATAAACATATACTAAACCAGAACCATCGTTTTCACCTGTTACTTCAGATTGTGTGTCAGCAACTAAAAGAGTGGTTCCATCATCACTCAGATCCAATGAATTTAATGAACTATAATTACTACTATTACTTGTAGTTTGATATATTCCAGTAACAATTCCAACCACTTCGTAATTTAAAAAAGTCAACCCTAGTCCAACATTTCCAGTATTGGACCCATTTCTTTTTAATATTATAACTTTGTCGCTATAAGAACCACTAACATTGTCTATTGAAACAGTTAAAGTATTTCCGTCTGCACTTATATCAAAGTCAGATAGATTAACTTGTTGATTATCAATATATGGTAAAAAATTAGTGACAGTAATAATCCCTACAGTAGAGAAAGTTTTTTTATACTCATCGTAATGTGTAACAACAATACTTCCCACATTACTACCATACGATTCCGAAGTTAAAGCAAATAAAGTTTTTCCATCTGCGGTGGTCTCTATTCGTTGTCCGAAATAATCGCCAACACCAGTAAACGAATCGTAGTCATCTACAATTGGTCCAAGAGAATTCAAATTACCATCAAATGCATATACAACACCACTACCCGATGATCTGGGTGATTTTTCATCTTGTCGAGCAGAGACGTAGATTATGCTTCCATCATAACTACATGTAACATCATGTCCAAACTGGTCTACTCGGTCTTGGTAGATGTCACCAGCGGTCATTATGCCAACGATTTTAGCAGTGTTAATTCCAGAAATAGCATCTGCATAACTCGCTCTCTGGGAATAGTTTGAGAATGGAGTTACATCTTTACTTTTAACATTTGACAAATATGATGCATCACCAACAAATGCAGATGCAGTTACAATTCCACTATAAACAACATTAGTTCCAGTAGTTGCTGCTGGCACGTTTGTTAGACCAGAAGCATCACCAGCAAATGAAGTCGCTGTTAAAACTCCACTAACATTAGTATTTCCTTGTAAGTTAGTTGTACCACTAACGTATAATGCATCACTAGTGGGAGTTCCAGTATAATTTACAAAAATTCCTCCTCGACGAAGAGATTCGAATGCGCTACCAACACTATAAAATCTTATTGGAGCACCACTACCATGAGTGATACGAAGCTCCTTGGATCCACCATTGGATCCATATAAATTTATATTAAAATAATCTATAGATTGCGAACTATCATTATCTTTTCTCAAACGCATAGAATCGGAACTGCCAAACCTTAAGTTTGCATTACTCGAATCAATACGAATTACATCACCACTAGTTCCAGTTAACCGTACATAAGGACCATAAAGATAATTAGAAGCATTGACACTGCCAACATTCAATTCACCTGTATATGGTTTGTATAAAAAATTATTAGATCGTTTAATATCATAACTTGTATTACTGGTGTTTACGCTAGATGCATCAAAAAATGCTATAGGACGGAAACCAGTGTCTGAAGTATTATATGTTGAATATACTTTAGTGTTGTAACTACCATCTGCTTTAAGGTATTGACCAGATGTTCCACCAACACTAATTGTCCCAGTAATATCAATATCACCAGTGCCAGTGATGTCGTTTCCATTGAGATCTAAATTTCCACCGAGTTGTGGTGTTGTATCATCTACGATGTCTGCTAAACCACCACCACCACCGCCACCACCAGTAATAGAAACATTAGTAATACCTGTGATTCTACCGTTAGCGTCAACAGTAATTTGAGCAGAATTTGTTGCATCACCATAAGTACCAGAAGAAGCACCAGTAAGACCAGTTAAAGAGGAACCTGATCCAGAAAATGATGTTGCTGTTACAATGCCAGTTATCTTGACACCGTGATTATCGGTTTCTAATCTTGGAAGATTCTTAAAAAGAAGTTCAGTTTTTCCTCCATTATAAAGTTTAATATTTGAACTATTTTGTGTTGCATTAAGAGTTAATCCTAAATTTCCCTCAGTACTGTTGGACCCAGATCCCGTAATAATAAGAGAATTATTTGAAACAACTCCCGAAAGTCTTGTTATACCATTGCTATCTGTAGAAAGTTGAAAGTCATCTGAAGTTCCTAAAGTTAAGGATACATTATCATTAAAACGTAAAGTTCCAGATGTTTTTTGATCAGCAAAATCAGACCTTAAGAAACTTGTGCTATTAATACCATCGAGTAAGTCAGCATCAATAGTTCCACTAGTTGATAAGTAAGAATTACTATCTACTGAACCATCTGCCTTGAGGAATTGTGATGAAGTACCACCACTTTTTATAAAACCATTTGCAGTTATATTGGAAGTTGTACTAGAAGCCCTAGCGGTTACTTTAGCGAGAGTATCAGATTCTGAAGTTAAATATGTATTTGTGTCAACAGAACCATCTGCCTTGAGGAATTGGGATGAAGTGCCACCAGACTTGATAAAAGATGATGCTGTAGTAACTCCAGATACATTAAGATGAGTAAGTGTCCCTACAGTTGTCAATGAAGAGAGTGTTACTCCACTACCCAGAGTAGTTGACGAAAGAACTTCCGTTTCACCAACTTGATAGTGCTTACCAGAAGCGACATTCAGATTCTCACTAGATTTCAGTGATGGATTATTACCACTATTGTCATTATAGAGGAATGTCTTGTTGATTCCAATTTTAATACCAGCACCATCCATAAGTGCTGGGGTCGTAGCAGTAGTTGCAATGCCTACAACAAAGTCAGCAATTTCAACCGTTGTTGAATTTATAACGGTCTGTGTACCATCAACATATAAATCACCCTTAATTCTTACTGATCCAGTATCATCACCAACTCCTGCTGGGTCTATTGTCAGTTCAGAAGGACCACTAATTGTATTAGTTGTAATGTTTATTCCAGTTCCAGTTGCTCCTGTGGAGAATTGAGAAGCAGTAACAATACCAGAAGAAGACAATTCCCCAACGGTAACACTATTGGTAGTAGAATTGCCTCTAGAAGTTACATCATCTAGTGTATCAGTTTCACTATAGGAAGTTAAATATGTATTGCTATCTACTGAACCATCTGCCTTGAGAAATTCAGATGAAGTACCACCAGACTTGACAAAGGATGATGCTGTAGTGACTCCAGATACATTAATATTACCAGTACCAGTGATGTCGTTGCCATTGAGATCTAAATCTCCACCAAGTTGTGGTGTTGTATCATCTACGACATCACCACCACCACCACCGCCAGCACCACTTGTGATATCGATTTTTACTCTAGTATTATTGACTATAGTAGCGGTTACTCCTGAACCAACAAAATCTAGTATAGTAATTCCAGTTCCAACCGAAGAACCTTCTTCTAGAATTTCTATACCACTACTTCCACCACCAGTAGCAGTAATAGTTACATTGCCTGTAGATTGATCAACGGAAATACCAGAACCAGCAGTAATTGATGTAACAATTCCCGACAAATCACTGGTTGATGTCCAACTTACTCCAGTTCCTGTAGAAGTTAGAACGGAAGAAGCAGTTCCAACATGATTATTGGAGTCGAAAAGTTTTCCCTTAATGCGGATTGGCTCTTTACCAAGGTATCCCATTTAAAGTATTCTCCTATTAAGTTTGCTCTAAAATACTTAAGATCACATCTACAGAACTATTTGCGCTGGATGTAACTGTGACTAAATCTCCTGTGTTCAGGATTATTTTATTGCCTGCATTGAAGTCATACAGGGTTCCAGTTGGTATCTCAATACCCTTTACTAGATGAACATCGTCTGCACTAACATCTGACTTGTTTATAAAAACATCTACAGTGACAGCACTTGATGTTGTATTTGTCAAATTAAAACCAATAATAACTGACGTAGTTGATCCAGGAACAGTGTAGATGGTATCTCCCGCTGTTCCCACACTAGATTTAGTTTTACTTATAAAAGTATTTGCCATGAATTTTTATCCTAATGCGATTGCAAGTGCAAGTGCTTCGTCAACTGCTGACTGGACAACGCTAACTCCATTTACATTGACTGCCGTTGTACTATTTATAGTTCCATCGACAAACAAGTTTGCTTGGAATGTAGAAACTCCTACGAATGTAGACACTCCAGCGACATTTAGATCTGTAGTATCTAGTTGACCCGTTACCGTGACACCGATGCCAGAAGTTTCAAATTTCTTGGTGTTATTGTAGTAGAGTTCTACAGAACTACTTCCTTTGAATAGTCCACTATTTTGTCCACCATTACCTTGAATGTAGACATTATCACCATTATCTCTAATATACAGACTTCCAGTTGTATTTTCAATGAAAGTATTATTTGTTACGGAACTATGATAAATCTGTAAGTCATTATCATTACCAAGTCTCAATATATCATCATCACCAAGATCTACATTTCCTCGGAATGTAGAAACACCAGAAACAAATAGTTGGTCAGTCTGGGTTGTTCCAGTTACGTCAATACCATATTTTTGCGTTTTAAGTTTTTCGTCATCGTCTTGATAAAGTGAAATGTATCTACCAACCACTACACCACCATCATATACAGTTTCTGGCGACGTTTTTAAATATTTGTTTCCACCATTGTCTGCAATTTCGATATAATCGGTATTACTACCCCCAGATCTTATCGACAAAGGAGTCCCACTTTGCGCCCAAATGAAATTTGTGGGTGGAGAAGCTTGATGTCGAATGTATAAATCATAGCCAGAACCAAAATAAAGTGAATCATTATCACCAAAATATGCATCACTTTGGAATGTAGAATCACCAGAAACATTCAGGGTTCCATTGACATCAACATTTGAAGCAAAGGTGGAAACACCAGTGACATTCAGTTGTGGTGTTTGAAGTGTATTGAATACCGTTACACCATAACCAGTGGTTTCAAATTTCTTACTATCATTATTCCATAATTCTACTGAACCATTGGCATTTGCCAATACAGAAGTCTTACCAGTTCCTGCTTTGATAACAATATCAGCACCTGCTCCACCTTCACCAGTATCAATAGTTTCGAGAACTAAATCTCCAGTTCTATTTTCAATACGAGTATCTGTTGCATCATGATAAAGAGTTGCATCATCTGAATTAGAAGAACCAAGGAAAAGTTTTACATTATCACTAAACCCTAATGAACCAGAAGTTATAGTTTGAAGAGTGGCGACATCGGATCTTAAGAAACTTGTACTATCAATACCATCAAGTGTTGTTGCATCGACATTTGTCAGAGATGATCCATCACCACTTGGGGTTAAGTAATCAGTACCAGCAGTTGCTGCACTAATATTACCAGCACCATCTGCTTTTACAATGCCATTGACCGCACCAACTACAGGATCAGTCTCTGTATAAGAAGTTAAATAAGTGTTAGTATCAACAGAACCATCTGCCTTCAAGAACTGTGTTGAAGTTCCACCAGACTTGACAAAAGATGTCGCAGTAGCAACACCAGATAGATTCAAATTACCAGTATAATCAATATCACCAGTACCAGTGATGTCGTTGCCATTGAGGTCTAAAGTGCCACCAAGTTGTGGAGTCGTATCTTCAACAATTTCTGCTAAACCACCACTACCACCGCCGCCACCAGTAATTGAAACATTAGTAATACCTGTGATTCTACCGTTAGCGTCAACAGTAATTTGAGCAGAATTTGTTGCATCACCATAAGTACCAGAAGAAGCGCCAGTAAGACCTGTTAATGATGAACCACTACCAGAGAATGAAGTTGCTGTTGCAACGCCACTTGAATTTATGTTTCCAGTGATATCGATATCACCAGTACCAGTGATGTCGTTGCCATTGAGGTCTAAAGTGCCACCAAGTTGTGGTGTTGTATCATCTACAACATCAATAAGTGCTGATGTTAAATATGTAGAAGAATCAACAGAACCATCTGCCTTAAGGAATTGTGATGAAGTACCACCAGACTTGACAAAGGATGTTGCAGTAGCAACACCGACAGAAATTCCATTAGTAGTTTCATTACCTCTAGTAGTTACATTATCTAATGTATCAGTCTCCGTGTAAGAAGTTAAATAAGTACTCGCTGCGGCTGAAGTAGTTAAATAAGTATGACTATCTACTGTACCATCTGCCTTAAGGAATTGTGTTGAAGTGCCACCAGACTTAACAAAGGATGTTGCAGTAGCAACACCGACAGAAATTCCATTAGTAGTTGCATTACCTCTAGTAGTTACATTATCTAATGTATCAGTCTCTGTATAAGAAGTCAAATAAGATTGGAGATCACTAATCTGAGATTCAGTAATACTTAATGCTGCCTGATGTTGAGTTACCGAACTTTGAGTTATATTGGCATCAGGAACATTAGTCCAGGTAACAGCAGAGGTGAGATCATTGGTCTCTGTGTAGGAGGTTAGATATGTATTGCTATCTACTGTACCATCTGCCTTAAGGAATTGTGATGAAGTGCCACCAGACTTAACAAAGGATGATGCTGTAGTAACTCCAGATACATCTAAATTTTGTAGAATTCCTACAGTTGTTAATGAAGAGAATGTTACTCCACTACCCAGAGTAGTTGAAGAAAGGACATCAGAACCATCAATCTTGTATGTTTTGCCCGAAACAATATTAAAGTTTTCACTTGATTTTAGTGCTGTATTAGAATGATCATATAATAGAGTATTATCTGGTCCAATTTGAATACCAGCACCATCAGCAAGCAGATCTGTCGTAGCAGTTGAGGCAATTCCTACAACAAAATCAGCAATTTCTAATGTTGTCGAGTTAATTTGAGTAGTTGTCCCATCTACATACAAATCACCTTTAATTCTTACTGCACCAGTATTATCTCCAACAGCAGCGGGATCAATTATAAATTCTGCTGGACCATTTAATTG
>Ga0181580_10001409_pt1 | contig 19189 bp, 13 predicted proteins | sample 071ome_23_FD_132413 | JGI IMG/M metagenome (GOLD analysis project Ga0181580, IMG submission 132413) | Coastal salt marsh microbial communities from the Groves Creek Marsh, Skidaway Island, Georgia - 071403BT metaG (megahit assembly) | ecosystem: Environmental > Aquatic > Marine > Intertidal... | reverse complement strand
GATGCCTCGGGAAGCAGCAGCGCGCACGCCTGCCATGATGGCCACTGGTGTCGCCAATCCCATGGCGCAAGGGCAGGCCACCATCAGAACCGATACGGCATGCACCATGGCGGCGGTGAGTGGTGATTCAAACAACAGAGGAGGCCAGAGGAAGGGTTCAAGACCACGGACAAAGATGAGCATTTTTCCTGGCGCCCAGGACCATGCGACAAAGGTCAAGATCGCCAGAAACACCACCACAGGTACAAAGATCGCCGTAATGTGATCGACCAGTCGCTGGATCCTGGCTCGATGGCCTTCCGCTCGCTGAACCAATCGCACAATATCTGCCAATGCAGTGCCTTGGCCGGTTGCAGTGGCGCAAATGATCAATCTGCCACCCTGGTTGTGTGTTCCCGCATAAACGGGATCCCCAGAGGTTTTGAAGACAGGACGAGATTCCCCTGTCAGCATGGACTCATCCACTTGACTTTCTCCCTCCAGCACCCTGCCATCGACCGGAGAGGTGTCTCCAGGACGCAACAGGAGTCGGTCCCCTTTTTCCACCTGGGCCATCGGAATTTGGGCACCTATATTTTCGGAATTCAACCGACAAGCCTCCTTGGGAAGCCATTGATGCAGGCGCTCCCAGCCTTTGGTCAGTCGATGCTGCATCCTCTCTTCGAGCCAATGGCCAAGACTGATGATAGCCAGGACGCCCACTGTTTCCATGAAGTAGAGATGGGCGAGCTGGTCGGTGAAGAGCCCCCAGAGACTCAAACCAAAGGCGGCGCAGGATCCCAGAGAGACCAAGGCATCCATTCCCAGCCTTTTTTGTTTGAGCTGATTCCATGCACCAAGGAAAAACTGGCTTCCAGTGACCCAAAGCGTCACGCCTGCCATGAAAAAACTCAGCCATCGGTAATGGGATGTGTTCCCCCATCGAAAGCCCCACTCCATCAAAATCATCGTCAAGAATACAGGCCCGGAAAGACAGACATGCCGAAACCATACGCTTTGGTTAAAAAGCCCAACCCTGGCGTTTTTTTCAGAAAGCTGACTGCCGAGTATGACCGCTGTGAAACCAGCCGTCTCGAAGACGTGCAGGCAAGCCTGTTTTTCGGGAAGAACAGCTGAAGAGCCATGAATCCTCACCTCACGCTGCTCGAGAAGGGTTTCCACATGCCCCACTCCATCCAGGCACTCAAAGGCCTCCTGAACCTGGCGTGCACAATTGGCACAGTGCATGCCTTGGACTCGGAAACGCAAAAATGGAGCATCCGCATGCATCGGGCTTGTCACTTTACCTTCTTTAGAGCGGGCCCATCAAAGGCCATGTCCTGGGCTCTGTCAGAGATCTGAGAGGAACATTCTCCGAATCGATGACGCCATCAAACTTACGACCGAAAGGGCTGGTGTGTGGGCTCTTCGATTTCGTCATCTTCCAGAACACGACCTGGCTCAGGTGTTCCAATCCAATTCACACCCGCTTTGAGAAAGCCAAGTGCCTCACTCTGTCGCATGATGGGACCTGTCACCTTAAACTGAAAACCCTCAGGGCAGGACCCCTTGAGTTTCATGAAATCCTCAGGACTCAGGGGCTCCGGTCGGACCCCACCCAAAAGCTCTATGACACCGACGCCAGATTCTCGGACCAATTCAATCGCCTGTTGAGCTTCCTGCTCTGAGAAAAGACCTTGGCAAAAGACTGCCTTCACCGGTCGAGTCTCCGCCGCTTCAACGACATCCCTTAACTCGCGGAACAGTCGCTTTGGCTGACCATCTTTCAGATGGATGGGGTTGAGAACCAGCGAGATTTCATCTGCCCCCAGATCAATGGCCACTTCGGTTTCGAAACGTTTGACATCCGAATCGGGCGCACCAAAAGGAAAACCGACGACGCAGCCTACCTTCACTTCAGAGTCTTCCAGAATCAGGTTGGCAGCGGCCACGCGGCTGCTGTGCACGCTCACGCCATGAAGACCCAATTGCGCCGCATGCTGGCACCGAAGCTTGATTTCTTCCAGAGGTGCGTCTGGCTTGAGCAGTGTGTAGTCCAGATGGACTGCCAGGCTGGAACTTCCTTGATCTTCGAATGCCATCCCGAGAGTTCTAAATCAAGTCAGCGACCATCGCTTTTTCCTCAAGGAGTTCGCAAACAGTGGCATCGATTTTACCCCGGCTGAAAGGATCTATCTCAAGGCCTTGAACGATCTCCAGATGGCAATCCCGACTTCTTACTGGAAAAGAGCTGATCAGACCTTCCTCAACTCCGTAACTCCCATCGGAACAAAGACAAACGCTGTGCCAATCTCCATTCAAGGTTGGATTGATCATGGATGCCACCGTGTCGACGACGGCGTTGGCTGCACTGGCCGCACTAGAGGCCCCACGAGCCTTGATGATGGCAGCGCCACGTTGTTGCACTGTTTTGAGGAAATCACCTTCCAACCATTCGTGGTCCTCAATCGCGTCACGAACAGCCCGTCCCTGGATTTTAGCCTGTGTGAAATCAGGATACTGAGTCGCTGAATGATTACCCCAAACAGCCAAATTGGTCACATCGACCACATCCACCCCGGCTTTTTGCGCGAGTTGAGACTTGGCGCGATTTTCATCCAACCGCGTCATGGCAAACCATCGATCCCGTGGGATATCACGCGCATTGTTCATCGCGATCAGACAATTGGTGTTACATGGATTACCCACGACCAAGGTGCGGATATCGGACGCCGCATTGCGTTCAATGGCCTTGCCCTGTCCGATAAAAATCTTTCCATTGATGCCGAGCAAATCCTGACGCTCCATTCCCTGCTTACGTGGAACACTCCCCACCAGTAAGGCCCAATTCACGCCATTGAAGCCTTCATCAAGGCTGGCAGTGGGCACCATCCCCTTGAGCAAGGGAAACGCGCAATCATCTAGCTCCATGCACACCCCTTCGAGAGCCGGAAGGGCCGGTTCAATTTCCAGAAGATGAAGGATCACAGGCTGCTTCGGCCCAAACATCGCACCGGAGGCGATACGAAAAAGGAGGGAATAACCAATTTGACCAGCTGCACCAGTCACCGCAACACGAATAGGAGGAACGTTCATTTTAGTTTCAATGGATGAGGCGAAATTCTTTAAGAAATCACACCTCAGGGAATGTTAGGTTGTCGACTCGACCCAAGGCAAGCTCAGAGACCGTCTGGCTGCATGTGGGCGTTTTGAACAGAAACGCACCAGCGTTTCATCTCGTTCCACATGTCCTCTTGAACTTGGTGGCCGACTTTGTCGAACAATTGCGATTTCAGGTTCTCTTCCTTGCCATGAAGGGCATAAATGGCTCGGGCCAGCCCCACGGCACGATCGATGCCAGCTCGAGGTGAAAGAGGGTCGCTGGCTCCGTTGATGAGAAGATGCGGTCGCGGCGCCCCTAGGGCCAAAATCAACTCAAGATCGCAATACTCCATCATGCCAGGAACATAGAAATACATCCCATGCCTGTGCAGCCCCTGCTGTGCCAATAAATCCCGATAACGCACAGCACATGCCAGGGAAACAGACCCCGCCAAAACATCCTCAAGCGCCAATAACCATTGTGCGCGCGTGGCTCCCATGCTGACTCCTGCGACGAATATCGGTTGCCCTCTGACTTCGGGACGCTGATTCAGATAACGCAGTGCCAATCGATCCTCCCAAAGCATTTGCCCAAAAAGGCTGCTCCCTTGCCAGAGAAAGTGTTTGGCGAGCGTGTGTTCGCCTTCTTGATCAAAATCACCACCACTTTCCGGGTCTCTTCCATTACGTTCCCCAAAACCAAAGGCATCCATGCACAAAATGGACCACCCCATTTGGAGGAAGGTTTGGGCGGGAGAGTTGGGTGTGTGAAGATCTTCAAAAACCTCCTGTTTGCCCACTCCATATTCGCCACCATGCCAGTGCAGCCAAAGGACAGCCGGCCCCGGGTGCTCCTCATTCCTGGGGGTGATAAACCATGCAGGGATCCCCATTTCCCGACCATTATCGATCACGATTTTCTCGGCAACCCCCACACCGTGAGCTTCCTCCCGTTGGCAAGTCGCATGGATCTCCCTGGGGAGCATCGGGAGGTGTCCTAGCCGGTTCCGCAGCCCTTCTCGAAAGGATTCCCTTTTCAGCTTCCAATCATTCAGTGAGGGGCTCCATGCCTCGAGATCAATGATGGGAGGTTTCATAGGGTGACCGAATCGGTTAAGGCCTCCTGCAGTGGACGATCCTCTGGAGAGCAAAAACCCAAATGGGCATGCGGAACCCATCCCTCGGCCCATTCAAAAGATTGAGATTGCCGCCCCATCTGTCGGGTCGTCTCAACCATTCCTTCGAGATAAGAGGACATTCCCTGGCTACGGTCCAGCCACTCCTGCTGGCTGCGATGAGCCTGCAATGCAGCCTTTTTCCTCTCCATGATCGGTCCAACGTTGACATAGAACGACCCGGAGACCTCCTCACCAAAAGGTGTCATCAGCCCATGTGGCAAGGCATGGTACAATGCAATGGGCTTCTCAATGGGGTCGACAGGTGGCTGGGTCTGGTAGTTGGGCATCCCTCTGGAAAAAGCAGCCGTCACCGAGAGCCGGCAGGCATTCATATGATCTTCCATGTAATCCACGGGATGATGTATCAACAAAACATCCGGTGCTACCGTCCGAATCACCGCACCAAGGCGGCGGATCAACTCATCCCCATAAAAGATTTCAAGATCACGAGTCAGAGGGGGGTGCCAGTGCGCCTCCATGATTTCAGCGGCTTCCTGCGCTTCCTTTCTTCGAAGCTTGGCTGTTTGATCTGCATCGAGCTTCACACTGCCGCAGGACCCATCGGCAATATTCAAATAATGAACCTCCCAGCCTTTCAGGCGCAGGCACAACAAAGTCCCTGCCATCATGAATTCAATGTCGTCAGGGTGAGCGCCAATAGCCAAAACGCGCGGACGACTGGTCAGTGCCTCGTCCGCCATCATTTTGCACGACCCGGTTGATAGAACGTCTGGAACACCATGATCTGATTCAGGCGGAAGGAACCTTCACAGGTTTGCCGCTTTGAGCCGACGCATCTGCCGCAAAAAGGATTTGATGTGTTCGCAGCGCATCCTTGATATCGGTTAAAGGCATCGGTCGTTTGCGTCGCACGGAGGCAAAAAAAGCCTCAAACTGGGTCTGGTAGGGGTGGTCAGAAACATCGCCGCTGTCCAGACACTTCATGCTCAACTCCGTCCACTTGCTTTTATCCAAACCGCCCAGCCGCTGGCTGTGAAGGCGATGGTCCAGAAGGCTCCCCTCGCTGCCAACCAAATGAGTGTGGAAATAATAAGGCTGCAGACAATCAATCACCGAAGAGACTTTACCGACACGGCCATCACGAAATTGGAGCAATGTGACGCTGGTCGTAGGGTATTCATAGGCTCGAAAATCCTTGTTACGGGAAGAAGTGGCCATGCTTTGCACACGGACCACATCATGGCCCATGCAAAGAAGTAGTGCATCCAAAGCGTGACATCCGGCCGACAGAAGGCTACTTCCCCCGGACTCCCTTTTGGTATTCCATCGATATTGCCCATACCAAGGCCCGATACCATGATAGTAATCAATTTCGCCGTAATGAATATCACCCAGCAGGCCCTGATCAATGACCGACTTGGTCGTGAGGAACTGACTTGAAAACCGACACTCGAAGCAAATGCAGGATAACACGCCTGCGTCGGCAACAGCTTTTGAGATTGCCTTGCAGTCTTTCCAACTCAAAGCCATGGGTTTTTCCAAGATGATGTGTTTGCCTGCTTTGGCAGCAGCCACTGCGTGTGCCCGATGCTGATGGGGGTAGCTGCAAATGGACACGACGTCGATCGAAGGATCTCCGAGTAGATCCTTGAGATGATGATAAACTCTCAGAGCCGCACCGTGTTTGCGTCTTAATGCTGTCTCGTCCAGTGCACGAGAGGAGCATACCGCCACCACCTCGGCGTCTCCACATGCTTCAATGGCCTCAATATGTGCCCCTGCCACCCAGCCATAACCGATGATCCCGACTTTGAGTTTTTTCATGAAAAAGTGTCCTTGGTTTAGACAAAATGATCCTTTTATCCGCATAAGTCCAGCCCTGAGAAAACAGCCATTCACCTTCCATTTCTTCGCCGTATCATCGTTCTATCCCTGGCCAATCCATTGACTTTCTAACCGCCCCGCCACTACTTTAGGACCGCCTGGGATCGGTCGTTATCAAGTCATTCCTCTGGTATTGGCACTTCTCATGCTGGTAAGTTGATGGCAGGAAGGGAACCGTTGGCAGGCATTTGGGCAGGAGATGACATTATGGCGGAAAAACCACAGCACGAAATCGCTAAAGACCTGAAAGAACTCTATGAAAGGGGAAAACAGGCCTATGAGCGCAACAACCTCGAGTACGCCATACAACTTCAAGAATTGGTCTTGAAACGGGAACCTGGTTTTTATGAAGCCAGGGAAGCTTTGAGAGCCACCCAATTTAAGAAACTGGATGAGCGAAAGGGTTTTCTGAAGAAACTCCTAGGATCCGCAGGATCATCCCCATTGCTGGCCAAGGCTCAAATCGCCTTGCATACCAACCCGGCTGAAGCCCTCCATTTATGTGAGAGCATTTTGAACAAAGATCCGCATCACGCGGTGGCTCACAAGACCCTCGCGGCGGCTGCCATGAAACTGGAATTACATAAAACGGCCGTACTTTCGCTCGAACTGGCCTACAAGCAGTGCCCCGAGGACAAGGATATCGGCCTTCGCTTGGGAGAAGCCCTCGTAGCGACTCGCAACACAGGACGCGCCCAAAAAATGCTCAAGGAGCTCAACCAGGCTCACCCCAACGATGCAGAGGTTTTCCAAGCCTACAAGGATTGCTCGGCAAACCACACCCTGCAGGAAGGACGCTATGAGGATCTTGAGGGCGGGCAAGGATCCTATCGAGACATCCTTCGGGACAAAGAACAGGCCATCGTCTTGGAGCAAGAACAGCGCACGGTTAAAACCGACGATGTAGCCCTTCGCATGATTGAGGATCAGCTTGCTATTTTGAGCACCGAGCCTGGTCACCTCAAAGCGTTGCAGCGCGTTGCTGAGCTTTACTCGCAAATCGGAGACATCCCCAAAGCCAGAAAATACTATGAAGAACTCATCCTCCACACCGAAGGAATCCCGGATCCGATTCTTATGCGGGATATGGACCAGCTCGCCCTTAGGGAAATCGACCAACAACTCGACTCCTTGAGTCAAAAGGCTGACGAAGAGGCTTCTTCGCGACGCGCCGATCTCTTGCAAGAGCGCTCGCAACTTGAATTGACCCAGTGCCAAAAGCGAACCAACCAATATCCGAACGACCTCCACATCAAATTTGAATTGGGTCAAATCCATTACCGACTGGAACAATACAAGGAGGCCATCCCCCTTTTCCAGAAGGCCCAAGCGAACCCAAATCTCAGGCTCAAAGCCCTCCACCATCTTGGGAAAAGCTTCTTCAAGCGCGGCATCACTGATCTCGCCCTGCAGCCCATTCTGACAGCCATACAGGAAAAAGAAGTTTTTGATGATCAGAAGAAGGAGCTGCTCTATGACCTTGGGCTCATCCATGATCAGCTGGGGAATCAGGAGGAGGCCATGGAACAATTCAAGCTGATCTATGGACTGGATATCACCTACAAGGACGTCGCCGATCGGGTGGAAGCCTATTACCTTCAGTAAATCCCGAGATCTGGCCTCAACTGGAGCCCAGTCTCGAACCACCGGCGTACTAACCCCGCTTCAACCCTCAATCTTGTTGCAATCGGCTTAGAGGAAGTTACTGTGGGATACGATTTTATGGGTGCTCTGATCAATCCAAAAACCCCGCCAAAACGTCGCACCCACCCTTTGATGGGTATTCTTTATCTTTCCGTCAGCTTCTGGTGGGCTCTCATTGATGTCAGAAGCGACGCTTTCGAGGAGGCCCAAAGGTTGTGGCTCAGCGGCGAATACCAAGAATGCTTGGATGCTTGCCAAGAGGAGCTGGAGAGTAACGATAGCTTCAAGGAAAAATGGTATCTACTGGGGATAGACGCTGCCATGGCCCTTGGCCAATATGGAATGGCCAACTCTATCTTGGAAGATGGCCTGGAGGATCGTCGTGTCAGCGGCATCAAGCTATTCCCTGCGGGGCATCCAGTAGCCTTATTCAACAACCAGCAAGACATCGCCGCCGAATATTTGGAAAAAAGCGTACCTTACATCAACTCCGTAAGGTATTCCAACGTCGCACCCGATAGCCTGGTTCACCTAGGCCGAGCAGCCTTGATCCTGGAAGTCGATCCAAGAGTGGTGCTCGAGGTCTTTTACGACGCTGGCATGAAGGCTTCGCCACCACTGAGAGATTCCTTTCTGGCTGCCGCTGATCTGGCACTCGAAAAAGAAGATTATGCGGTTGCTGAGAATACTGTAAAGGAGGCGCTGGTTCATTTTCCGGAGGACGCTGACCTGTTGTTTCGGTGGGCTCAGGCATTGGGTGGATCGGGGAACGACCAAATGGGTCAGGTGTTGAACCAGGCGCTGGAAGCCAACCCGAACCACATCGACTCACTACTCTCACTGGTCGACCACTCCATTGACGCTGAAGATTACCAGCAGGCTGATGAGATTGTTCAGCGCATTCACAGTATCAACCCACATCAACCAGAAGCCTGGGCATACAAGGCTGTGATGGCGCATCTGGAAAACGATCCCAACGGTGAGCAAGCATGCCGGCAAAAAGCACTTGAGCATTACACCGACAACCCGAAGGTCGACCACATTATCGGAAAGAAGCTATCCCAAAAATATCGATTCAAGGAAGGTGCGCTCTATCAGGAGGCATCGCTGAAACTTTCTAAGACCTACACACCCGCTCAGATGCAACTGGCTCAGGATTTCCTTCGTCTTGGAAAGGAATCGGAAGGGTGGGATATGGCAAACACCATCCATGAAAAAGATGGTTATAACATTACCGCCTTCAACCTCATGCAACTCAAATCGGTCATCGAAGGATTCACAACTCTCGAATCCGAGGATTTCATCCTGCGGATGGAATCTCATGAAGCGGACATTTTTGGGAAACAGGTCATGTCATTACTCACTGAGGCAAAGGCAACCCTCTGCGATAAATACGATTTTGACCTGGATCACCCCATCGTTGTCGAAATGTTTCCCAATCAAAGTGACTTTGGGGTGCGAACCTTTGGCATGCCGCACAATCCAGGTTTTCTCGGTGTTTGTTTTGGGGATGTCATCACCGCCAATAGCCCATCCTCGGCCATTGGTCACGATTCCAACTGGAAAGCGGTACTCTGGCACGAGTTTTGCCACGTGATCACACTCAACATCACCCAAAACAAAATGCCTCGTTGGCTGAGCGAAGGTATTTCGGTTTTTGAAGAATTGGAGAAGGATACCTCATGGGGGCAACACATGACCCCGGACTATCGTCAGAGAATTCTAAGAGATACCATGACCCCCATTGCCTCCCTCAGTGCGGCATTTCTCAATGCCTCATCGGGTCAGGACATGCAATTTGCCTACTTCCAGTCATCATTGGTCGTAGCTTATATCGTTGAAACCTATGGATTGGATGCCTTGAAAGCCAGTTTGCGGGATCTGGGCAAAGGCATCCCCATCAACAAGGCGCTTTCGACACACACCACCGAAGTGGAAGAACTTGACCGCCTCTTCGTGGCTTGGGCCAAGGAGAGAGCCTCGCGTCTGGGGGAAACACTGAATTGGGATGAACCAGATCCAGCCATCGTCCAAGGACGCCCCATCGAGGATCTACTGACTGCCACGCCCAATAACTATTACCACCTTACGGAGGCTTTGGCGCAACACGTGGCTGCGAAAAATTGGCAAAAAGCTCAGGATGTCGCCAAGTTCCTTCTTCAGGCCTACCCAGATCAAAGGGGCCTGAATGGAGCACTTTACCAGGCAGCTGTCATTGAAACGGCCCTTGGCAATGTTGACCAAGCATATGAACATCTCAAGCATCTAACCCGCATTGATGGCGACGTCGCCGACGCCTATCTTCGCCTGATGGAGATGGCCATGGAAAAGCAAGACTGGGAAGTGTGTCGATGGGCTGCAGAGTGCTACCTGGCGGTCAATCCCCTGCTGGGTCGGGCATACGAAACCCTTTTGATGGCCAATGAGGGTCTCCATGACAACGAAGCTGCCATCGAGGCCGGTAAAAATGTCGTGAAGCTCAATCCACTGGATCCCGCAAAAGCACACTACCAACTGGCACGCCTTCTTCAAGCTGCTGATCCAGAAGAGGCACGCACCCACGTGCTGCTTGCGCTGGAAGAAGCACCACGTTACAGAGAGGCCCAAAACCTGCTATTGTCCATTCACCAGCTCACACAAACCACAGCGCCAAGGCAGGAAGCCGCTTCAGAGATCTCCTCGCCACAAGCTCAATAGCTTCCGCCGATTGCCCTTTATGCCCTCTCCACTGAAAGGTCTTGTGAGTAAAAAGAGGAGCATTCTTGCTAGGCAGCAAAACTTTTGGTGGGTCCTTACCATCCTCACAAGCCATCTCCTTTGCGATTCTATACGCGGTCAAGGAAGCCGGCGATTCCAGCAGCCCAGCGATGAGCGCAGTGGCGTACCCACTTGGGACATCGACGCTTCTCATCGTAGCGATGTGTTCACCTTTGCCCGCATTCAATATCGGTCATGGAGTGATGGTTACAGCCGCTGGCGCAAGAAATGCATGATCGACTGGCCTGAAAGCGATTTGAATTTCTCCTACCGGCTTGAGGAGTTGACTTCCCTCAAGGTCGACCCTGATGGAACCGTGGTTTCACTGACCGACCCGAATCTTTTTGATTATCCCTTCGTTTACCTCATTGAGCCAGGGGAAATGATTCTGGACGCGGAGGAGCAAGCTCAACTGAGAAAGTATTTACTCGGGGGGGGGTTCATGATGATCGATGACTTCTGGGGAAACCAGGAATACGCCCACCTCGAATCGACACTGAAAGAGGTCTTTCCCGATCGATCGCCGCAGGAACTTCCCATCGAACATCCGGTCTTTCACTTTGTCTTTCCCTTGGCAAAGAAGCCCCAAATTCCCAACGTGGGCCGCGGAACTGAAAGTCAGTATGATGGCATCACCTACGAACAATGGGATGCTCAAACACCCTACTATAAAGGAATGTTTGACGACGATGGCAGATTGATGATGATCATTTGTCACAACACGGATCTGGGAGATGGATGGGAATGGGAAGGAGCCAACGCCTACTACTTCCGGGAGTTTTCAGAGAAAAAAGCATATCCACTGGGCATCAACATCGTCATGTATGCGCTGACCCATTAGACACAACCTTATTGACCACAGAGACACATCATGGAGCCAACCCATAGCCCAGAATCCACCCATTCCGATATTCAGCAAAAAGTTGTTTCCCAACTGAAGGATAGCCGTCGACGCATTGAGGGAGAACTTCAGAAGGTTATCATCGGGCAGAAAGCACCCATTGAAGAGATCCTCATCGCGCTTCTTGCTGGAGGCAATTGCTTGATCACAGGTGCACCAGGGCTCGCAAAAACCCTACTGGTGAAATCCATCGCACAGGTTTTTGACCTTCGCTTTCAGCGCATCCAGTTCACCCCGGATCTGATGCCGGCGGACATTACGGGCACGGAGATCCTTCAGGATTCCGAAGAAGGCCGAAAACTGACGTTTGTCCCGGGACCCATCTTCGCGAACATGATTTTGGCAGACGAGATCAATCGCACCCCACCCAAAACCCAGGCAGCCCTTCTGGAGGCCATGCAGGAGCACCAGATCACGACCGCGGGAACCCGAAGAGACCTCCCTCAGCCGTTTTTTGTCCTTGCGACACAAAATCCCATCGAAATGGAGGGCACCTATCCTCTTCCCGAAGCTCAGTTGGATCGTTTCATGTTCAACGTGGTGATCGACTACTTGCCTGAGGATGATGAGGTGGCTGTCGTCCGGCAGACCACAGCGGATACCTCTGAATCCATCTCTCCCATCTTCACAGCAGAAGATATCATTCAATTTCATCAAACCGTGCGAGCTGTGCCCATAGCCGATGACATCATCCGACACGCAGTCAAAATTGCTGCCGCCTCACGCCCTCAACAAGCCAACAGTCCAGAATTTATCAACAACTACGTAAGTTGGGGGGCGGGTCTTCGAGCCGCTCAGTTCATGGTGCTCGGCGCCAAGGTGCGAGCTCTGTTGGAGGACCGATCACATGTTCTGATCGAAGACGTCAAAGCAATGGCCATTCCCACCCTTCGGCACCGTATCTTGACCAACTACCGAGCCGAGGCTGAATCCATCACCGTGGAATCCATCATCGAGCAGTTGCTGCAACACGTTGCCACGGACTGAGCCCATGCCCGTCACCGAATCCACTCCCAGCTCTCAAAGCACTTATGGCAGAAACCATAAGTTCATTGATCCCAAAACATTGATGTCCATCCGGCATCTCGAGTGGCGTGCGAATGTTGTCGTTGAGGGTTTCTGGAGTGGTCTTCACCGAAGTCCTTATCATGGGTTTTCAGTCGAATTTACCGAATACCGATCCTATTCACCCGGCGATGACCTGCGCTACCTGGACTGGAAGCTGCTGGCGAGAAGCGATCGTTATCACATCAAAAAGTATGAGGATGAAACCAATCTGCGCTGCATGATTTGCCTGGATAGGAGCAAATCCATGTTGTTCGGCCAGTCCGGCATCATCAAGGAAGACTACGCAAACACCCTGGCCGCAACCTTGGCCACTTTCCTGGAAAAACAAGGGGACGCCGTCGGCGTACTCTCCTTCGACTCCCAGATCCAATCCTACGTTCCGCCACGAAACCGTCCCGGCCACCTCAGGCAACTCATCCAGGCCATGGAGCAACCTGGCCAGGGAGCATCGACCACTCTGGAAGACCCCCTGACACGCATGATGTCGCTGATGAAGAAACGTGGCCTGATCGTTTTCATTTCAGATTTTCTAGCTCCCATCGAATCTTTTGGCGAACAACTGGCCACTCTCCGAGCTTATGGGCATGAATGCCAGATTTTCCACATTCTGGACCCCGTGGAACGATATTTCACTTTTGAGGGTGCCATACAGTTCCAAGACCAGGAAACCGGGCAGGAAATGTTCATCGATCCAGCCAAGGCGAAGGCGCCCTACCTTGAGGCCCTAGAAAAACACCTCAAACAATTGGAAACCTATGCCCATCAGGCAGGAGCGGGTTACCATCTGCTCACGACTCACACACCGCTGGAAAAGGGACTCCTGGATTTCCTCAAATTTCGATCCCACCAGGGCAAGCGGGTCCTTAGACGCCATCAACCACAAGTCAAGGGGTCATGAGTTTCCTTTCTCCTCTCTTTTTGCTGGGCGCAGCAGCCATTCTGGGCCCCATCGTCTTTCACTTGATCCGGAGGGTCACCAGGGAAAAAATCCCTTTCAGCTCACTGATGTTCCTGCAGCCTACGCCTCCCCGGCTCACTCGCAAGAGTCGGTTGGAGCACATCCTCCTTCTCTTGCTGCGCTGCCTTGCATTGATTCTTTTAGCCATGGCTTTCGCACGTCCTTACTTTGCCAATGACCAGCAAATGGAATTGGATGCTGATGAGCGGGTGCACCATTGCCTTTTAGTGGACATGAGCGCCAGCATGCGGCGTGAAGGTGCTTGGGAACAAGTCCTGAGGACTTCTGAAAAATGGCTGACCCAGTGGAAAGATCAATCGATCGTTCATGTCTTTTTCTTTGATGAATCCCTCGTGGATGGAATCCGAGCCGATCAATGGGCCTCTCTCAGCCCTGAAAACCGAGCCGCCACGAGCCTGAATCTCATTCGTTCCCAGTCACCCAGTTGGCGCACAACGGCCATTGATACCGCATTGCTGGAGGCCATCCATCAAATGGAAGAGGCTTCACGTGAGCAAGATCAGGAAACTCAGCAAGCTTCATGGGAATTGGTGGTAATCTCAGACCTACAAGAAGGTGCCAGCTACGAAGGTCTTCGCGGACAGGACTGGCCGAAGCATGCTTACGTCGTTTTTGAGCCCATCTACCCTCGATATATCGGTAATGCATCCCTTCAGGTACTCCAATCCCCCTGGCATCTCAATGCCGATGGAGAATCCTTTTCTCCTCGTTTGAGACTGGCAACCTCAGGCGATGCTGAGCAAGATCAGTATGAACTCTCTTGGGGTGTTTCTGCGGATGCAGAAGCAAATCCTTCGACATCACTCCCCATCTATCTTCCGCCAGGTAAGGCTCGCATGATGGATGGGCCATCCATGGACTCATCCATCCAAAGCCATCGCCTCTTGCTTTCAGGAGACAAGGATTCATTCGACAATGTCGCTTGGTTGGCTCCTTTCAAACCCAGGCGCAGTGAGATCGGGATCATCACACAAAAAGATCTCAACCGACCTCAGGAAGGTCTGGATCTTTACGCCCAAGGTGCCTTCCAGTCCGTTCCCGGTCATGAAATCACCCTTCAACTATACGGTCCCGATGAAGTATCGCGGATAGAACAAGCACCCCCAACCGACCTATGGCTCATACACACTCCTCTTTCCGAAAAAGTCGCCAATCAATGTCTCGAGCGCTGCCAGAAAGGAGAACGATTGCTCATTCCCATCATGGGAAGTGAAATGCAATCCACGCTTCAAAGGCTTTGGCCAGACCCCTCGCTGACCCTGTCCGAGGCAACCCTTCAAGACTACGTCTTGCTGGCGAGTATTGATTTTCAACATCCCCTCTTTGCCCCATTCGCAGACCCTCGTTACAATGACTTCAGCAAGATTCATTTCTGGAAGCACCATCTGGTTATCGGCCCTGACTGGGAAGATCCGGCCCACAGCGTGCCGGCGCTCTTTGACAACCGACAGCCAGCGTGGACCATCAAGTCCCAAGGCCGTGGGAAAATGTTTGTCCTGACCAGTTCGTGGGCCCCAAAGGACAGCCAACTGGCCCTTTCCACCAAATTTGTTCCCCTGCTCCACACCATTTTGGAGGAAGGCAACACCACGCGAGGACTGGAAACCCAATACAACGTCGGGGACAAGATCGATTCAAGCGCCTGGAAGGATTTGACATCCCTGAGCATCACACGGCCTGATGGAGTGACCGACACCATCCCGGCAGGACAAGGGTATGGCCAAACCCACGAACCAGGCCTCTACACCGTCAAAGCCGACGGTTCATTTGAATGGACTTTTGCGGTCAACATGTCCTCGCGGGAGGGACGTACCCGGCCCTTGCCGGTTGAAACGTTTGAGGGGCTTGGGATCCTTACCAAACGCCCTGAGCAAGGCTCAGCAGATAGGGTTGAAGAAGAGGCATCCCGTGAAGCCTCCACCCGTCTTCTTAAGGCAAGAGAGATCGAGGGGCAGCAGCAATACTGGAAGTGGGCCCTGTGCGCCGTCCTCTTGTTACTGACGGGAGAAACCTACCTGGCGGGCAGGACATTGAGGCGCCAGGCAGTTTGATTAAGGCAGGATCCCTTTAAGCCGCATCCAGCGCTCTGCCGATTCCGGCCATGTAGAAGCCGGAAAACGCGATGCCCTTAGACCAAATCCATGTCCCCCTCCGTCATAGAGATGCAACTCGGCGCTGACGCCAGCTTTTTGCAATGCTTGAAACATCAGCATACTGTTCTGAGGGCTTATCGGGTCATCATTAGCATGGGCGAAAAACATGGGAGGCGCTGAAGCATCTACCTGAACCTCGGGCTTGAGAAATGCTTCCGTGGCATCCACCAGCCAAGCCGGATAGACGAGGATCCCAAAATCGGGTCTGGCAGATAGATCATCGATGGCATCCAGAGGCTCGTATGGAGTCTTTTGATGCGATAGAGCGCTGATCACAGCAGTCTGGCCACCAGCTGAGAACCCAAGAATCCCCATGCGATCAGGGTCCAGTCGCCATTGGGCCGCATGAGCACGCATCAAGCGCATGGACCGCTGAGCGTCCTGCACGGCCGATTTCCATAACGGATCCTTGTGCCTGGCAGGTACACGATATTTGAGTAGGATACCCGTCACGCCTATGCGGTTCAGCCATTGGGCAACCTCAGTCCCTTCCAGGTCCATGGCCAGGATTTGATGGCCGCCACCAGGGCAAATCAACACCGACGCGCCGGTGTCCACAGATGCCTCAGGTGAATAGACCGTCAAGGTGGGTTGACGGACATCGGTAAGTCGGATGACTCGTTGACCAGCCACTTTTTCGGAAGACTCCGTGGTTGTATCGCGCTCGGGTCCCAGATCCAAGGTTTCGTCCGGAGGCACGCCTGGCCAAACGGGTACAACAAGTGGTTCAGCACCCGGCAACTTGACCAGTAGAAAGCCAATCAAAGAAATCCACACCAGCTGGTATAAGGAGCGTTTCATAACAAGCCTCTTAAAACGAAAGGGTATCCCCCTGATGCGGCACCGTCACATCCGAACCCGGCAGGATGGATCGCAAGGTCTCGGCAAATGCCACCGATTGATCTTCCTCTCCATGAACCACACTCACCTTGGACAATCTTCCGCTCAAGCGACGCACATATTGACTGAGTTCCTCGCGATCAGCATGTCCGGAAAAGGCATCCACGCGGGCCACTTTGGCTTTAACTTCTACAGGTTCTCCGAAAATATTGACCGGGTTTTGCCCCGTCATGATTTTGGAGCCCAAGGTGTTGGCTGCACAATAGCCAACAAACAATATGAGATTCTTCGAATCCCCGATGTGGTTTCGTAGATGATGGCGAATGCGTCCTGCCTCACACATGCCCGAGGAACTGATGATGATTGCGGGGGTTTTCAGATCGTTGAGTTTTTTGGAATGTTCCAGATGCCGAATGTAGGTGAGGTTTTCCATACCGAAGGGATTAGCTTTTTCGTGAAGGAAATCATAGATGTCCTGATTGAAACATTCAGGGTGCAGACGGAAGACTTCGGTGGCATTCACACTCAAGGGGCTATCCACAAATATGGGCACCTTTGGCAAAGCACCCTCGAGAGACAATTGATGCAGGGTGTAGACAATCATCTGGGTACGCCCCACAGAAAACGCGGGAATGATGACTTTCCCATTTTTTTCAAGTGTCTCTTGGATGACAGATTGGAGCTCATCCTTGGCAAAGGTTTTATCCGCGTGTTGACGGTTGCCGTAGGTGCTTTCGATCTGAAGAAAGTCGACATCTGAAACCGGCTCTGGATCTCTCAGAATTTCATGATCCCCTCGACCAATGTCACCACTGAATAAATAGCGAAAACGTCTCCCATCTTCGACGACGTCCAGAACAACCTGAGCCGATCCCAAGATATGCCCTGCGTCTGCAAAGCTCAGCGTTACCCCGGGTGCAATCGGCATGGGGCGCTGGTAATTCACGGCGACAAATTGCGAAACAGCACGTTCCGCATCTTTGATGGAATAAAGAGGCAGCACAGGATCCAAGCCTTTTTTGGCCCGTTTGCGAGAAACATATTTAGCGTCGTATTGCTGAATATGCGCTGAATCAGCGAGCATGATGGCTGCCAAGTCCCGCGTCGCAAAGGTGCTGTAGATATTGCCTGAAAACCCCTGGCGCACCAAATTGGGAAGGTTCCCACAGTGGTCGATATGGGCGTGACTGAGCACCACGGCACTCAGTTTGCTTGGATCAAAGGTAAAGGAGCGGTTGCGCTCGATGGTCTCCTCGCGTCGCCCTTGAAACAAACCGCATTCCAACAATATCTGCTGGTTGTTGACACTCAACAGATACATGGATCCGGTCGTTGTTCGGGTGGCCCCCAGAAACTGCACTTGCATGCAGTTAATCTGATTCATCCCCCACTCACCCGCAAGCAAAACCCCTTTTGAAGGACGCACGTCTGATCCCACAAAGACTCGGTGAATCTCCCACCGTCTCTTTTAGGATTGCCCGATGCCGGTTGGTTTAGAGAAAACCCAAAGGCACAAAGTCTTTGGGGTTGTCCATCTCTGCAATGGAGTATCCGGGCATCCATTGATCAAGCTGCTCTCGACTATCGCCAAAATGACGCTGAAAGATTTCGCCAAAGACTCCTCGAAAATCCGTCTTGCGGGCAAGGTAGCGATCACGGGCGGAAAACATGGCGTTGTCTTCCCATGTGCGATCATCACAGTTGTAAACACCGCCCTTGACCCCACCCCCTGCTACGAACATGACACTCGACTCGGCGTGGTCGGTACCATTGCTTCCGTTCTCTTTGGAAGTACGTCCGAACTCCGTCAAAGTGACCACCAGAAGATCATCCCACTGATCTTGCAGATCGCGGTAAAGGGCTTGGATCCCTTGCGCCACATCACCCAGCAAATTGGGATGTGAACCGGTTATTTGTCCCTGCCGCTGGTGAGTATCGAAGCCACCCTTTCGCAAGCCAATCACCCGGACAGGGGTCCGTTTCATCAACATGGCAGCTTCAGTCAATTTTCTACCCAAGGAGGAATCCGGATACTCAGCGTCATTGGAAGGTGTGTAAGCCCCTTGATCCAAGGCGTCTTGAATCACATCCATGGTTCTACCTACCCCTTGTCCAGCTCCATGCACCAATTGCCTGTAGGGTTTTGTGGGATCATCAGGAGCCCCACCATAGAGGCCCATAAGCGCACGCCCATCCACATCCAACGCTGTGGGGGCTTCCCCAAGAAAGCGTTTGCCTGCTGGGAACGTGAAATCCGCAGTCCGACTGAAGTTGGGTATCATGTTTTTCCCCTTGAGGGCTACCAGCTGATTACTGCTCAGACCGGCTGCAACAAAAGCGTTGTCAGGATGGTTCAGGTCATAAGCAGCATTGATACGACGATACATGAAGCCCTCCTCGGTATCCGAGTCCCCAGGTATTCCATTCTGCCAAAAATGCTGACTATCGAAATGTGATCGCGACTGCCCGTCATAACCAACCCGATGCAGGAGGGCCATGTTTCCTGCTCCGTTCAAGCCGTTGATGGAAGAATGATTGTAGACCTCGCCAATCGGCGACAATGCTGGGTGCAATTGTGCAAACCCATTGCCGGAGTCCAGCGCGTCACCCTCGGGTATGTAAAGTGTGGGGCGGGTCGTCGTGTTGTACATGGCATCCCCACGCGGCAGAATTGTATTAATCCCGTCATTACCCCCCTGGAGAAAAATAAAAATAAGCTTCTTGTTGTTTGCCATGGCTGCAG
>Ga0181580_10001388_pt1 | contig 19280 bp, 17 predicted proteins | sample 071ome_23_FD_132413 | JGI IMG/M metagenome (GOLD analysis project Ga0181580, IMG submission 132413) | Coastal salt marsh microbial communities from the Groves Creek Marsh, Skidaway Island, Georgia - 071403BT metaG (megahit assembly) | ecosystem: Environmental > Aquatic > Marine > Intertidal... | reverse complement strand
CAATGCCGGTGTTGCCACCGCGCGCGCCAAATGGGCTGACCAACTTGGCGGTGTCGCCAGCAAAAAATACACTACCCACGCGCATGCGCTCCACACACTGGCTGCGGTAGCTGTAGGGCCCGACCCACACCGTTTCGTATTGCACATTGGCGCCAAATTGCCGGGTTAAGCGCTCGTGCAGCACGTCTTGGCGGGCCACGTACTCGGGGTCGGCATCGGGTGCCATTTGATAATCAATGCGCCACACGTCGTCGGCCATGAGGTGCTGCCATACCGCGCGGTTGTCATTAAACGGCGCCTCGAGCCAGGTGTGGCGTTCCGTGGGCGGGCGGTGGCTAAAACGCACATCGGCAATACACCAACGGTCGTCGCGCTTGACTTGCGTCATGGGCACCTGACACCACGCATGAAAGGGGGTGTGAGAGCCGGTGGCGTCCACCACCATGTCGGCGCGCAAAGTGTAGTTGCCTTGTGGCGTTTGTATCTCCAGTTCGGCGCCGTGTTCGGTGTTGCGCGCCAGCTTGGTGACGCGCGAGCGCCAGCGCATGTCCACGCCACCGAGTTCGTTGAGGCGCTCAACCAAAAAGCCCTCGATGTAGAACTGTTGGATGTTGATGAAAGCCGGCTGTTGCGACAGGCGAAAGTCGTTGCGGGTTTTTAAATCAAACGCATAAACCTCGTCGTTCCCAGCAAAGGTACGGCCCACGTGCCATTCAATGCCACGCGCTTGAATGCGCTCAAAAATGCCGATGCGGTCAAAAATTTCCAGGGATTTGTTGGTGTAGCAAATGCCACGCGAAGACGCGCCTTTGACCCCCACGGTATCGTCTTCATCCAGCACCACCGCTGCCACCCCCAGTTGTGCCAGACGACACGCCAGCGTCAGGCCAGTCAGTCCGGCCCCAACCACCACCACCGGGTAATGGCCCGGGCGGCCACCGGGTTGCAGTTCGGGCGGCAGGGTGAAGGGGTAGTGCGGCAGGTCGTAACCGCTGCCTTGGGCAAACTCGTAGCCGTTGGTGTAAACCGGGTCGCGGTACGTCATGCCTGATCCTGTTCGGTCCGGGCGCGCGCCGCCACTTCGGGGCGGTCGTTAACGGGCGGCTTGAGCTTGGCGTCACCGCCCCCTTGGGCGCGCTGGGCCCGCCACTGCGCCTTGCGATTCGACCAGTCGGCCAGGCGCTGGTGCGCCACTTTGCTTTCTTCGAGCATCACAAACTCGTCGGCCAGTTGAGCCGAGAGCTCAAGCCGGATGCCGTTGGGGTCAAAGAAATAAATGCTTTTAAAAATGTGGTGGTCCACCACGCCCAACACCTCAACGCCGTTCGCTTGCAAGCGTGTTTTCATGGCCTCGAGCTCGGCCACCGAGTCCACACGAAACGCGATGTGCTGTACCCAGGCAGGGGTGTTGGGCGAAGCCGCCGCGGCCTCATCGTCGCCCAAGTCAAAAAACGCAATGAATGAGCCGTCTTGAAGGCGGAAAAAAAAGTGGGTGTAGGGGCAATACTCACCGGTGCTGGGTACGTGGTCGCTTTGAATGATGTGGTACAGCGGCAAGCCCAGCAGGTCTTCGTAAAAATGGCGGGTTTCTTCGGCGTCGCGGGCGCGGTAGGCCACGTGATGCAATTGTTGAACCGGGACGGGCAAGGGCAGGGCGGCGTGGGCCCCGGGTGCAGACGTTGAGGCGGGCTGCGGCTGAACGGTCATGATAATTCCACAATGCGTAACACGTTCACCATATCGTAAATGAGTTCCGGGCTTTTGACAAGGCGGTAAGGGCATGCCGAGCGGTTCAAGGCGCGGGATAACCCTTAATAAAAAAGGGGCATCATAGGGGGTGGTCAGAGGCATCGGCTTGAAAGCCTTTGTTTATCGGCATTTGGGCTTTCATACAAAAATTCTATGAAAAGCATTGCAACAACCAATTGGACGCGCCGGCCGCTGAGGGCTATCGTTCGCCCCGTGTCCTGTGGTCACCATCACGTGGCGCAGGCGCATTTGTTCTAACTGTATTGGAGAGAACCATGGCAAATTTGAAAGGCTCGAAGACCGAGCAGTGCCTCAAAGAGGCCTTTGCTGGCGAATCGCAGGCCAACCGTCGTTACCTGTACTTCGCAAACAAAGCCGACGTTGAGGGACAAAACGACGTGGCGGCGCTGTTTCGCTCGACCGCTGAGGGTGAAACCGGCCACGCCCACGGCCATTTGGAGTTTTTGGAAGCCGCTGGCGACCCCGCCACGGGCCTGCCCATTGGTGCCACGCGCCAAAACCTTGAGGCTGCGGTAGCTGGCGAGACGCACGAGTACACCGACATGTACCCGGGCATGGCCAAGACCGCCCGTGAGGAAGGTTTTGACGAAATCGCCGATTGGTTTGAGACGCTGGCCAAGGCCGAGCGCTCGCACGCCAACCGCTACGCCAAAGCTTTGGCCGAGTTGGTTGACTGATCGCGCGTTGATGCGTTGAGGGTTGGGCGCTGGCGTTGCCCGTGCCCCTCCCTGAGCGCAGCCGCATGTCGCTTACGACCACATTAAATAATTAAGGAGTTAGTTATGTCACGCGAAGGGAACTTGGAGGCCCCCACCCGTCACCCGTTGGGATGGCTGGACCCAGGCTTTTACGACGAGCAAGCCTGCATGACCGAATTGGAGCGGATTTTTGATATCTGCCACGGTTGCCGCCGCTGCGTGAGCTTGTGCAACGCGTTTCCCACGCTGTTTGATCTGGTGGACGAGAGCTCGACCATGGAAGTCGATGGCGTGGATAAAAAAGACTACTGGAAAGTGGTTGACCAGTGCTACATGTGCGACCTGTGCTACATGACCAAGTGCCCATACACCCCGCCGCACGAATGGAACCTGGACTTTCCGCACACCATGTTGCGCGCCAAAGCCATTCAATTCAAAAAGGGTGAAGTGAAGGCGAGCGCAAAATTTTTGGCTTCCACCGACACCCATGGCAGTTTTGCTGGCATTCCCATCGTGGTGCAAGCTGCCAATGCCTTGAACCGCAGCAAGCCGGTGCGTGCGCTGATGGAAAAAACGCTGGATGTCGACCGCAACGCCTGGCTGCCCGAGCTGGCGAGCACCAAGTTTCGCTCCAGCGTGCCGCACCATGCCGAGCAGGCCCCGGTGCGCGACGGCGAACGCACGCCGGGCAAGGTGGCTATTTTTGCCACGTGCTACGTGAACTACAACGAGCCTGGCATTGGTCACGACTTGCTAAAAATTCTGCAGCACAACCAGGTGCCTTATGTGATTGTGGACAAAGAGCAGTGCTGCGGCATGCCCAAGCTGGAGTTGGGTGATTTGGATGGTGTGGCCAAAAGCCAGCAGGCCAACATACCGGTGTTGGCGCGCTACGCCAAAGAGGGTTACGCGATCTTGAGTGCGGTGCCCAGCTGCACGCTGATGTTCAAGCAAGAAATTCCGCTGATGTTCCCAGACGACGCCGATACCCAGTTGGTCAAGGCAGCGATGTGGGACCCGTTTGAGTATCTGATGGCGCGCAAGCGTGACGGGTTGCTCAACACCGAATTTCCGCAGTCGCTGGGCAATGTGAGTTATCAAATCCCTTGTCATGGCCGGGTGCAAAACATCGGTCGCAAGACCGAGGAAATGCTGAAACTCATTCCCGAGACGCAGCTCAACACCATCGAGCGTTGCAGCGGTCACGCAGGCACGTATGGCGTAAAGAAAGACCACCATCAAAACGCCATGAAGATTGGTAAGCCGGTGTTTAAGCAAATGGCCACCATGAAAGACGGCAGCAAGCCCGACTACATCAGCTCAGATTGCCCGCTGGGTGGGCATCACATCGCACAAGGCTTTGACGTGAACCAACTGGGTGAGCCCACCTTGGCGCATCCGCTGACCCTGGTGCGTACGGCCTACGGACTGGACTGATTCAATATTTTTGGAGCACATACCATGCAAATCACAGGAAACATCACCCCCGACAACCTCATGACGCTTGAGGCCTACGCCAAGTACCGCAAGCAGCACAAAGCCGAGGTCATTGCGCATCGCAAGCTGCGCACGGTTACATTGGGCGAGCACATCACCATGCAGTTTGAAAGCGAATTGACGATTCGCTATCAAATTCAGGAAATGCTACGGATTGAGAAAATTTTTGAAGAGGAAGGTATCTTGGCTGAGATTGAAGCCTACGCGCCGTTGGTACCCGATGGCGGCAACTGGAAAGCGACCATGTTGATCGAATACACCGATATTCACGAGCGCAAGCGCGAGCTGGCGCGCTTGATTGGTGTTGAAGACCACATGTTTGTTGAGGTGGAAGGCTACGACCGGGTGTACGCCATTGCAGACGAAGACCTTGACCGAGAAAACGACGAAAAAACCTCGTCGGTTCACTTTGTGCGTTTTGAGCTCACGCCAGCCATGCGCGAGGCGGTGCGTGCCGGCGCGGCAGTCAAGCTCGGTTGTGACCACACCAATTATCCGGCGCACACGGCGATTGAAGCGGAAACATTGGCAAGCTTGGCGGGTGATCTGCGCTAGACGCTAGACTTTGGTTGGTCCGCTTGAGGGAGGGGCAACATGCTGTTTGTTTTATCGCCAGCCAAGACGCTTGACTTTGAAAGCCCAACGCCGGCCGGGCTTAAGCCCAGCAAGCCGGCGTTTGTGGCGCAGTCGGCGCAATTGGTGCAAACCTTGCGTGAGCGCTCGGCGGCCGATCTTGCCCAGTTGTTTGGGGTGAGCGACGCCATTGCGACACTGAACCAACAACGTTTTGCCCAATGGTCCACGCGGTTTGGCGCAAGCAACGCGCGCCCCGCTGTGTTGGCCTTTAACGGTGACGTGTATGAAGGCCTGGATGCCAAGCGCCTAAGCCCCAGCCAATTGCAATGGGCACACCAGCACGTGGCCATACTAAGCGGCTTGTATGGGGTGTTGGCGCCCTTGGATTGGATGCAACCTTATCGGCTTGAAATGGGCACCGCGCTGGCCAACGCCCGTGGCCGCAACCTGTATCAATTTTGGGGCGATGCCATTGCCAAGCACCTGAACCAGTGGCAAGCCAGCGAGGCCAAGCCTGTATTGGTGAATCTGGCGTCGCAAGAGTACTTTAAGGCGGTGGACCGTAAGGTGTTGCGCGCGCGCGTGGTGCAGTGCGTGTTTGAAGACCTCAAGGGCGGCAAGTACAAAGTGATCAGTTTTTTGGCCAAGCGTGCCCGTGGTTTGATGGTGCGTTACGCGGTGACCAAGCAAGTGACCACGGTGCGGGGCTTGCAAGGCTTTAACCTTGAGGGGTATCGCTTTGAGACCAGTGTCAGCGATGAGCAGACGCTGGTGTTCCGGCGCGACGCCAAGCCCTAACCTTTGGCTCTAGATGCCGCACTAAAACAGCGCCAGGTTGGGGTCGGTGTCGGTGCTGGGGTTTAGGCGTTGCAGGTTACCTACGCGCACACCGAGCAGCCGCAGGCTGCGGCTGAGGTCGGCGCGGCGTAGGCATTGCGTGGCGGCCTGTCGAATTGCCTGTGCGCCTTGTACCGGCAGCGGCAGGGTGTGGTCGCGTGTTATGCCTTCAAAATTTTGGTAGCGCAGTTTGATGCCCACGGTCTTGCCGCTGTAGCCTTTGCGCTGCAAGTCTTGCGCCAGTTGTTGGCAAAGCTGGTCAAGGTGTCGGCCCAGGCGTTCGCGGTCGTGGCGTGGGTGCAAGTCGGTCTCAAACGTGGTTTCACGGCTCATCGATACCGGTTCGCTGTGCACTTGCACCGGACGTTCGTCACGTCCCCAGGCGGCGTCGTGCAGCCACTGGCCGTGACTGGCACCAAATTCAGCGCGCAGCCACTGCACCGACTGCGCGGCGAGTTGACCAATGGTGTGAATGCCGTGTTGTTGCAGCCGCTCGCTTGCCTTGGGGCCAATGCCGTGCACTTTGCGACACGGCAGCGGCCACACCTGGGTGCGCAGATCTTGTGGCTGCCAGACCGTGATGCCGCCAGGCTTTTGCATGTCGCTGGCGATCTTGGCCAACAGCTTGTTGGGTGCCACCCCCAGCGAACAGCTCAAACCGGTTTGCTCGCCAATGGTGCGTTGAATGAGGCGCGCCATGGCTCGCCCCCCGTCGCGTTGGCCGCCCGGTACATGGGTGAAATCCAGGTACACCTCGTCGATGCCTCTGTCTTCCATGCACGGTGCCACCTCACGCGCAATGCGCTTGAACGCCGCCGACCAGCGGCGGTATTCATCAAAATCCGCTGGCAGCAAGATGGCATCGGGGCACAACCGGGCGGCTTGCATCAGGGCCATGGCCGAGCCTACGCCGTGGCGGCGGGCGGCGTAGCTGGCGGTGGTAACCACCCCGCGACCGGTGTAGTCGCGCAAGCGGGTAAAGCTGTGCAGGTCCCAACTGGCGCTGGGGCCAACTCCATCGGGTGCAGCCACTCGGCGCCCACCTACCACCACCGGCAGTTCGCGCAGTTGCGGGTAGCGCAGCAGTTCCACGGACGCATAAAAAGCGTCCATGTCCAAATGGGCAATACGTCGCGGTGGCGTGACCGACATGCCCGGCGGGCACCGCGCTAGGCGGTGGGAAACGTACCTGGCAACAACACGCTGCGGTCAACATCGGCCACGCGGGTGCGGCCGCAAAACGCCATGGATAAATCGAGCTCTTTGTGAATGATTTGCAGCGCTTTGGTTACCCCAGGCTGTCCCATGGCGCCCAAGCCGTATAAAAACGCCCGCCCGATGTAGGTGCCTTTGGCGCCCAGCGCAAGCGCTTTGAGTACGTCTTGGCCGCTACGGATGCCGCCGTCCATGTGCACTTCAATGTCGCGGCCCACGGCGTCAACCACCGCCGGCAGCGCCTCGATGCTGCTTTGGGCGCCGTCGAGTTGGCGCCCACCGTGGTTGGAGACAATCAACGCGTCGGCACCGGTTTCTACCGCCAAGCGTGCGTCCTCGGGGTCTTGGATGCCTTTGAGAATGAGCTTGCCGCCCCAACGCTTTTTAATCCATTCCACATCGTTCCAGTTCAGTCGCGGGTCGAATTGTTGCGCCGTCCAGTCGCCCAAGCTGGTCATGTCCGCCACGCCCTTGACATGGCCAACGATGTTGCCAAATTGACGTCGTGGGGTGCCCAGCATGCCCATGCACCAACGCGGCTTGGTGCACAAGTTGATGAGGTTGGCCAGCGTCGGCTTGGGCGGCGCGGATAAGCCGTTTTTGATGTCTTTGTGACGTTGCCCCAAAATTTGCAGGTCCAGTGTTAGCACCAACGCGCTGCAGCCGGCTGCCTTGGCGCGGTCGATCAGGCGCTCAATAAAGTCGTGGTCGCGCATCACGTACAGCTGGAACCAAAACGGATGACCGTCCGTGCCCTGCGCCACGTCCTCGATGGAGCAAATGCTCATGGTCGAAAGCGTAAACGGAATGCCAAACGCCTTGGCGGCGCGTGCAGCCAAAATCTCGCCATCGGCGTGTTGCATGCCGGTCAGGCCGGTAGGGGCAATCGCCACCGGCATGGCCACGTCTTGGCCAATCATTTGGCTGGCGGTGGTGCGCCCTTCCATGTTCACAGCCACACGCTGTCTGAACTGAATGCCTTGAAAGTCTTCGGTGTTGGCGCGGTAGGTGCTTTCGCTCCAGCTGCCGGAGTCTACGTAGTCGTAGAACATACGTGGCACACGCCGCTTGGCCAAAACGCGTAAATCTTCGATATGGGTAATGGTGGACATGGTGACAGGGGTGGGTTGACTAAGAGGAAGGGGCAGCTGCCGGCGGCACAGCGTCCAGTCGCTGGCGATGACGCTGCAGCTGCAGGCGAACCTGCTCGGGTGCGGTTCCGCCCACGGTTTGCCGGGCTTGCATGGCGCCTGAGGCCGCCAGCACCTGCTGTGCGTCGGCTTGTATGGTGGGGGCCAGTTGTTGCAACTGTTCTAAGCTGAGTTCAGACAAGTCCACCCCCAAGGCCTGGGCAGCCTTAACGGCGTGTGCCACAACCTCGTGGGCGTCGCGAAAGGGCATGCCGCGTTTGACCAAATAATCGGCCAAGTCGGTGGCGGTGGCGTAGCCCCGTTGCACCGCGGTTTGCATGGCCTCGGCGTTGATTTGCATGCCCGCCACGCGTTCGCCGGTTGCTGGGTTAAGCTCGCCGCCAATCATTTCGGCAAAAATCAACAGCGTCTCACGCAGCGTATCCACGGTGTCAAACAGCGGCTCTTTGTCTTCTTGGTTGTCTTTGTTGTAGGCCAGGGGTTGGCCTTTCATGAGTGTGAGCAGCGCCATTAAATGGCCATACACCCGTGCGGTTTTGCCGCGCGCCAGCTCAGGCACATCGGGGTTTTTCTTTTGCGGCATGATGCTGCTGCCGGTGGTGAAGCGGTCGGCCAAGCGCACAAAACCAAAGTTTTGGCTCATCCAAATAATCAGCTCTTCGCTTAGGCGGCTGATGTGCATCATGCAAAGACTGGCCGCTGCGGTGAATTCGATGGCAAAGTCACGGTCGCTCACGGCATCTAGGCTGTTGAGGCACAAAGCCGCGGCGCCGGTGTCGTCGATCATGCCCAATTGGCGCGCCACGCGTTCGCGGTCCAGCGGGTAAGAGGTGCCTGCCAAGGCGGCGCTGCCCAGGGGTAGACAATTCACTCGACGCCGCACCTCGCGCATGCGCTGGCTGTCGCGGTCAAACATTTCAACGTAGGCCAACAAATGGTGCGCCAAGCTGATGGGTTGTGCCACTTGCAAGTGGGTAAAGCCAGGCATGACCGTTTGCACATTGGCTTCGGCCACGCTCAGTAAAGCGCGCTGCACCTCCGCGAGTGCCTGCAAAATCAGGTCGATTTCTTGGCGTAACCACAAGCGGATGTCGGTGGCCACTTGGTCGTTGCGGCTTCGCCCGGTGTGCAAGCGCTTGCCCGCGTCACCAATGAGTTGCGTCAGGCGGGCCTCGATGTTGAGGTGCACGTCTTCGAGTTCCAGCCGCCAAGCAAACGCACCGCTTTCGATCTCTTGAGCGATTTGCTGCAGGCCCTGGGCAATGGCTTGGCCATCGGCTTGCGCAATGATGCCTTGCGCCACCAGCATATCGGCGTGGGCCAGACTGCCTTGAATATCGGCACGCCACAGCCGGTGGTCAAAGCCGACACTGGCGGTGTAACGCTGCACGCGCACGCTCATGGGTTCGGTGAACAAAGCCGACCAAGCCTGTTGTTTGGATTCGAGTTGGGTGGTGGACATGCGGCAGCAGACCCCTAGCAGGTAACGGCCCATTGTATAAACACGCCGTGCTAGTATGCTTTGCGTTGTTTTCTAAGCAAAGGAATCGCGTGAACCCCCAGTCCCGCCCCCTCATCATTGCCACCCGTGAGAGTCGTTTGGCCATGTGGCAAGCCGAGCATGTGCAGGCCATTTTGCAAGCACAGGGGCACAGCGTGGCGTTGCTGGGCATGACCACGCGCGGTGATCAAATCTTGGACCGGTCGCTAAGCAAAGTGGGCGGCAAGGGTTTGTTTGTAAAGGAACTGGAGCAGGCTTTGCACGACGGCCGCGCCGACTTGGCGGTGCATTCGCTCAAAGATGTGCCCATGGACTTGCCGTCGGGGTTTGATCTGGCTTGTGTGATGACCCGCGAAGACCCGCGCGATGCCTGGGTGTCACCGCATTGCGACGGGCCCGAAACACTGCCGCCAGGGGCGGTGGTGGGCACCTCAAGTTTGCGCCGCATGGTGTTGTTGCGCGACTGGCTGCACCGACTGGGGCGCAGCGATGTACGTATTGAGCCACTGCGAGGTAACTTGGACACCCGTTTGCGCAAACTCGACGAGGGCCAGTACCACGCGATTGTGTTGGCGGCCGCCGGGCTCAAGCGCTTGCGGCTGGAAGCCCGGCTGCGACGCGCCTTAACGGTGGACGAGATGTTGCCGGCGGCGGGCCAAGGCGCGTTGGGGATTGAGATTCGCCATGGCGATGCCGCGGTGCACAACGCGTTGGCGCCACTGGCCGATGGCGACACCTGGCTTGCGGTTGAAGCCGAGCGCGCCGTCAGTCGTGCGCTGGGCGGGAGTTGCTCGGTGCCGCTGGCGGCGCACGCGCAATGGCAAGAAGATGGCGTGTTGTGGCTGCGCGGCCTGTGGGGCCATGTGGACAAGCCCGAGCCCTTGCTGCGGGCACAACGCAAGGCGGTGGTGCGCACCCCACAAGACGCTTTGACGTTGGGGCAGGCGGTGGCCGACGAGTTGTTGGCTGGGGGTGCCATGGCATGACCACCCCGCGGGTGGTGATAACCCGCGCCGAGGATGACGCGGCCCGCTGGCAAGCACGGCTGGCGCAGCATGGCATTGGCTGCGATTGGGTGCCGTTGTTGCGCCTGCAAACGCTCACCCCCGACCCGTCGTGGCAGCGCTGGTGGAGCGCTGTCAGGGCAAACGATGCGGTGTTTTTTGTAAGCGCCCAAGCGGTTCGCGGTGCGGTGGCTGCGTTGGGTTCAGTGCGTTGGGCGGAGCTGCTGCAGCGCTGGCAAGGGGGGCATGGACCGCGTTGTTGGGTGCCGGGGCCGGGCACAGCCCAAGGGTTGCATCAGGCCGGGGTGCCCATGGGGGTGGTGGATGGGCCCGCGTCGAACGACGGTGCGCTGGATTCTGAGCACCTATGGGAGCAGGTGCAGCCCCAGGTGCACGCCGGCATGCGGTTGATGGTGGCCCGCGGCCGTGCTGAATACAGTGACAAAGCCCAGGGTGAGGGCCGTGATTGGTTGGCCCAACGCTGTGCGCAAGCAGGCGTAGAGATCACGGCGGTGGCGCTTTATGAACGCGGTGCGCCGCAGTGGACACCGGCCACGCTTGAGGTGTGGCAGCGGGTGTGTGCCAACACGCAAGCCATTTGGTTGGTAAGCAGCACGCAGGCGTTGCAGCACGCCTCCAGCGCCGCACCCGTTGCAACCTGGTGGGGTGCGGCGCGCTTGTTGGCCACCCATGAGCGGGTGGCGCGCGCGGCGGTCACCATGGGCTGGGGGCAGGTCAAGTTGTGCGGCGGGCGAGAGCACGAGGTGGTTGCGGCTGTCAACGCCTGGGACGACCTGCCTACAATCCACGCATGAGCGAATCCTCTGACCCCAAACCGTCCGCACCCGGGACCAAGCAAGCGCCGTCGGCGCCAGCCGCCGCCGGTCGCGGCTTGGCGTGGTTGGCACTGGTGGTTGCCTTGGTGGTGGGTGCCGCCGTGGCATGGTTGGTCTGGCAAGCGCGCGCCATGCCGCTGGCTGCGCCGGTGCAGCAGTTGCAAGAGCGGGTGCTGGCGCTGGAGACCCAGCAGGCGGTGGCAGCCGGTGTAGTGCCCAAGCTGCAAAGCCTAGAGGTTGAGTTTGAATCGTTGAGCCAGCGCCTGCAAGTGGCTCTTGAGCAAGGGCAGCGCCTTGAGAAGCAGTTAAGCGAGCTCCAGGCCATGCAACGCGCGGCAGCGCCTGCGCCAACAACGATGCAATCGGTGCGGGAGACGGTGGCGATTGCTTGGCAAGTGGCGCAAGCCACGGGCTCGGCGCAAGCGCTGCAGCGTGCCTTGGAGCAAGGCGCGCAGCGTTTGGCCCAGTCGCCGCAGGCGCAGCAGCAGCAAGTGGGTGCGGTGTTGGCGGCGCAAGCGAGCGCCTACCAGGCCGATCAGTGGCAAGACCGCGGTGCGCTTGCGCAGCAACTGGGGCAATTGCAGCAGGCGCTGGGCGCGCTGCCGCTGACATGGGCGGCGCCGCGGCTGGCGCCGCCCGCAGCGCAAAATATCGCCGTTGCGGCGACAGAAGCCGAGCCGGTGGGATCGCCTTCAGACCAGCGTTGGTGGCAAACAGCCCGCGCGGCCATGACGTCGTGGAGCGCCGCTTGGTGGCGCGACCTGTCGGCGCTGGTGCAGGTGCAGCGTCAAGCGGGCGCGGGTTGGGTGGCTGATGAGGCCTCGTTGCGCCAACAGCTCAATGTGCAACTGGCGTTGGCACGGGTATCGATCTTAGCGGGTGACGCCCCCCAGGCACAGCGGGCGCTGCAGGAACTGATGCAGCAAGTGCAGCCCCTGGCCACGCAAGACTCAACCGAGCGATGGTTGCGACAAGTTCAACAACAGGCGCAGCGCTTGGCCGCCGGGTTGGCCGTGCCTGAACCCACCCAGGCGCTGCAGGCCCTGGGGCTGAAGTAACCAAGGCCCACCCAACATGCGCATGGGTTTAATGGTTGTCGTCTTGGCCGTGGTGGCTGCCACGCTGCTGCGCAACGACGGCGTGGTGTCGGTGTTCGTGGCGGGCTGGCGGGCTGACATTGCCCTTAATTTGGCGCTGCTGGGGCTGGTGGTGGCTTGGTTGGTGGCGTGGTGGCTGGCCCGTTTATGGCGCAGTGTGCGGCTGACGCCACAGCGTATGCGGGCGTGGCGTTTGCAGCAGCGCGAGCGCGCCTGCTACGCCGCCGTTCTCGACGCCATGGCTTTGGTCTTGGCGCAGCGCCACAAGCGCGGGCAGCGTGCGGCGCATCAAGCCTTGCAGCAGTTGGCCGAACTCAACGCAGCCGATGGTCATAAATTGCCGCGCCTCGATAGCTTATGGGTTATGGCCCACTGGGCCGAAGCCGAGGCCGAACGCGGGCTGCGTCATCCCGAACAGGCCGAGCAGGCTTTGGCTGCGGCGCTGGGCCGGCGGGCCGACGACGATGGTCAAGTGGCCCAAGAGGCGCTGCGCTTGCGTGCGGTGCGGTGGGCCATGCAAGACGGCAACGCGCTGGTGGCCGGACAACGCTTGGAGCAGTTGCCAGCCGACACCCGGCGGCGAGCGCCGGCGCTGCGCCTGCAAGCCGAGTTGGCGCAATCCAACCGGCAACCTTTGCAAGCCTTGGCCGCCATGCGGCAATTGGTAAAAGTACAGGGCTACACGCCACAGGCGGTGCGCAGCCTGCGCCGCGCCATGGCGGTTCAGGCATGCCAGGGCTTGATAGACGAGACCCAGTGGCGCGCGGTGTGGCGCCAACTCGACAGCGACGAGCGCGCCATGCCAGGGGTGTATCTGGCATGGGCCGTGGGCGGTTTGCCTTGGTTGGCGGCAAGCGAGGACGAGGCGGCCAAGCAGTCGTTGGCCGAGTCCATGTGGCCGGCATTGACCCATGCGCTGAAAGCGTGGGACGACATCACTCCGGCGCAAAAAGCGCAGGCGCATCGCATGTTGTTGCCGCTGGCGCCATGGATGCCGCGTACGTGGGTAGGTCTGGTTGAGGCGTTGCAGCAGGCGCATCCACAAGACGCTTGGGCGCAGTTGGTGGCGGGCCAAAGCTTTGCCTTGCAGGGTTTGTGGGGCAAGGCCTTGCCCTTGCTCAAGCGGGTGGCGCAGGTCATGACAGATGCAACCGCGGCGCGGGCTGCGCGTGTGGCGTTGGCGCAGCACGCCGATGAGCAAGGCGACCTCGATGCCGCGCGCGATGCATGGCGGGCGGCAGCCCGCTGATCCCACGGCAGCGGCACACTCCAAGGAGCATGACATGACATTTCGCGGGCTATCGATTACGTCCGACAACGGCGCCACCCACTGCCAGCTCGCCGATTTAAGCTTTGAGCAAGCCGCGCAACCAGGCGACGTTACCGTTGCTGTGACGCACTCCACCTTAAATTACAAAGACGCGTTGGCGATCACTGGCCAAGCACCGGTGGTGCGCCGCTTTCCGATGGTGCCGGGCATCGACTTGGCAGGGCAGGTGCTTGCCAGCGAGGACCCACGCTGGCCGGTGGGCGCGCAGGTGTTGCTCAACGGCTGGGGGGTGGGTGAAAGTCACTGGGGTGGCCTGGCGCAGCAAGCCCGGGTTCGCGGCGATTGGCTGCAGGCACTGCCCGGTGGGCTTGATACGCGGCAAGCCATGGCGCTGGGTACCGCCGGTTACACCGCCGCGTTGTGTGTGCTTAGCCTGCAACGGCATGGTGTTAAGCCCGACGCGGGAGAGATCCTGGTGACCGGTGCCAGCGGCGGGGTGGGCGTGGTGGCGGTGTTGTTGCTGGCGCAGCTGGGCTATCAGGTGGTGGCCGTGACCGGTAAGGCGGAACAAGCTGAAACGCTGCAAGCCTTGGGTGCGGCGCAGGTGATGGAGCGAGGCCTGTTTACTGAGCCGGGCAAGCCATTGCAAAAAGAACGCTGGGCGGGGGTGGTGGACACCTTGGGTAGCCACGCTTTGGTTAACGCCTGTGCCAGCACCCGTTACGGTGGTGTGGTGGCCGCATGTGGATTGGCGCAGGGTAGGGATTTACCGGGTCAGGTGGCGCCCTTTATTTTGCGTGGTGTCACCCTGGCCGGCGTGGACAGCGTGCAGGCGCCAATGGAGCGGCGCCATCAAGCGTGGCAATTGTTGGCGCAACAGGTGCGTTGGGAGGCATTCAATCCAATGGTGCATGAGGTGGCGTTGAGTCAGGCGCCTGAGGTGGCGCAGCGCCTGATGCGTGGTGAACACAGCGGGCGCACCGTGGTTGATGTGAACCGCTAGGCCGGCACTTGGTGCAGCACTTTGAGCCGCCCTATTGCGCGCCCGAGCAGGCGGTGGCGCAGCTGCGTGAGGCAGGCTTTGCCCTGCTGCGCGCGAGCGGTTTGGCCACGTGGTGCGGCGTGGCGCCCGCCGATTGGTTAACGCTGAGCCAAGCGTGGCACGATCTGCCACCCGACCAATACTTAAAAGATGGCGGGCGTTATCGACGCCGGCGGCACAGCTGCTACGTGGTCGAACAAGATCAGGTGCAGGCCGTGGCGCACCGTGCCCACTGGCAACCTGTTGCCTACAACGCGTTGCACGGCGGCATGCAAAGGTGGTTTGAGCCGGTGTTGCCGGCCACCGCGGCGTTGGCTGCCTGGCAAGGCTTGGTGCGCGGCATCGCGCGCGCGGCCACGGCGTTGCGTGGGCCTCAGCCTTGGTACGTTGAAGCGCATCAGTTTCGAATTGACACCACCGATGGCATTGGGCGCCCCACCCCCGAGGGTGCGCATCGTGACGGTGTGGATGTGGTCTGGGTGGTGATGGTGCAACGCCAACACATTCGCGGTGGCGAGAGTCGGGTGTTTCAGGCCAATGGACCCGACGGCCAGCGCTTTACGCTGGATGAGCCCATGAGCGCGTTATGGCTTGACGACGCCAAGGTGGTGCATGAAACCACACCCATCATGCCGGCGCAAACCTTTGGCTGGCGCGACACCTTGGTGTTAACGTGCCGCGCCGGCGGGTTTCAGGCTGCACACGCCAGCTCCGTGCCCAGCGCATCGCCCTAGCGCCGATTTACATGCGCTCAAAAATGGCGGCAATACCTTGGCCGCCGCCGATGCACATGGTGACCAGCGCGTAGCGACCGCCAATGCGTTGCAGCTCGTGCAGCGCCTTAACCGTGATCAGCGCACCCGTGGCCCCAATCGGGTGGCCCAACGAAATGCCCGAACCATTGGGGTTGACCTTGGCCGGGTCGAGCTCAAGGTCTCGAATCACCGCGCAAGCTTGGGCGGCAAACGCCTCGTTGGCTTCAATCACATCCAAGTCGTTGACACGCAAGCCAGTGCGTTGCAGCAGGCGCTGCGTGGCCGGTACCGGCCCGATGCCCATGATTTTGGGCTCCACCCCGGCGTGGGCGTAGCCCACCAAACGCGCCATGGGGCTTAGGCCGCGCGCCTTGGCCGCGGCGCTGTCCATTAAAACCACGGCGGCGGCGGCGTCGTTGATGCCCGAGGCGTTGCCAGCCGTGACGGTGCCGTTTTCTTTTTGAAACACCGGCTTGAGCTTGGCCATGTCCTGCATGGTGCAGTTGCTGCGGAAATGCTCGTCGCGCTCAAACACCACCTCGCCTTTGCGTGTTTGCTGCACCACAGGAACGATTTGCGAGGCAAAGTAGCCAGCCTCGGTGGCGCGTTGGGCGCGTTGGTGGCTTTGCACCGCCAACTCATCTTGTTGCTCACGCGTGATACCCCATTGCGCGGCAATGTTTTCGGCGGTCACGCCCATGTGAATGGTGTGAAACGGATCGTGCAGCGCCCCCACCATCATGTCCACCAATGCGCTGTCGCCCATGCGTACCCCCCAGCGGCTGCCCAAACTGGCGTATGGGGCGCGGCTCATGTTTTCCGCGCCTGCGCCAATGGCAACGTCGCAGTCGCCAAGCATGATGGCTTGACTGGCCGAAACGATGGCTTGCAAACCCGATCCGCACAAGCGGTTGACGTTAAATGCTGGGGTGCCCAAGGCGCAGCCGCCGTCGAGCGCGGCCACCCGCGAGAGGTACATGTCGCGCGGTTCGGTGTTGACCACGTGACCAAACGCCACATGGCCAACGTCGGCGCCATCCACGCCGCCGCGCTCCAGCGCTTGGCGTACCACCGTGGCACCGAGCGTGGTTGGGGGCACATCTTTGAGGCTGCCACCAAACGTACCAATGGCGGTTCGCACCGCGCTTACAACAACGACTTCTCGGCTCATGTCAGGTTCCTTTTTGAAGTTGTGATGGGGTTACTTTTTCCACGTGTCTTTGAGTGAAACGGCTCGGTTGAACACCGCCGCGTCGGCGCGGTGATCGTGGCGATCGGCCACAAAGTAGCCGTAGCGCTCAAACTGAAAGCGGGTTTCGGCGTCGGCCAGTGCCGCGCCGCGCTCCACATAGCCCGCCACGGTTTGCAAGCTCTGGGCATGAATGTCTTGCAGCATGTCACGCCCGCCACTGCCCGGCTGTTCGGTGTCAAACAAACGCTCATACAGTCGCAGCGTGGCGGGTACGGCGTCGTGCTGGCTGAGCCAGGTGATGACGCCCTTGACCTTCACCGCGCTGGCGCCTGGGGTGCCGCTTTTGGTGTCAGGCACGATTTCTGCCTGAACCTCGGTGACCTCACCTTGCGCGTTTAACACGGCGCCGGTGCAGCGTACCACCAAGCCGTATTTGAGTCGCACCATGTTGCCTTCGTACAGCCGGAAAAAGCCTTTGGGTGGGTCAAGTGCAAAGTCGTCGCGGTCAATCCATAGGTTGGCACTTAGGCCAAACGCGCGTTGCCCGCGTTCGGGCTGTTGCGGGTGAACCGGGGCCAAGCAAGGCTCCACCGCTTGATCGCCGTACACCTGCTGCCAATTGGTTAGGCGCAAGGGCACCGGGTTAAGCACCGCCATGGCGCGCGCCGCCTCTGCCTCCAGGGTGTCGCGCAGCGCGCCTTCGAGCACGTCGTAGCCAATCCAGCTGTCGGCTTTGCTCACGCCGATACGCTCGGCAAACAGGCGAATCGCCGCCGCGCTGTAGCCGCGTCGGCGCAGCCCCGCCAAAGTGGGTAGGCGTGGGTCATCCCAGCCTTGCACATGCCCTTCGTGCACCAGTTGAGCGAGTTTGCGTTTGCTGGTGACCACATGGCTGAGGTTGAGACGGGCAAATTCGTGTTGGCGCGGTGGCGGCGCTTGGATCAGGCCGCCTTGTACCAAATGCCCCAGCAGCCAATCGTAGAACGGCCGTTGGTCTTCAAATTCCAGCGTGCAAATGCTGTGCGTGATGCATTCCAGTGCGTCCTCAATGGGGTGCGCAAAGGTGTACATGGGGTAAATGCACCAGGTGCTGCCGGTTTGGTGGTGGGCCGCGTGTTTGATGCGGTACAGCGCTGGGTCACGTAGGTTGATGTTGGGGCTGGCCATGTCGATGCGCGCACGCAACACCGCCGCGCCGTCTGGCAACTGACCCGCGCGCATGGCGGCAAAGCGGTTGAGGTTGTCGGCCACGCTGCGTTCGCGGTAAGGGCTGTTCACCCCAGGGCGCGAAAAATCGCCGCGGTTGACGCGCATGTCCTCGGCGCTTTGTTCATCAACGTATGCCAAGCCTTGTTCAATCAGATAGCACGCTGCCCGATACATGAATTCAAAGTAATCACTGGCGCGATACAAGCAAGACTGTTGGCCGTCTTGCCAGTCAAAACCAAGCCATTGCACCGTGTCCAAAATGCCCTGCACAAAGGCTTGGTTCTCTCGCTCGGGGTTGGTGTCGTCCAGCCGCAGGTGGCATACCCCCCCATAGGCTTGGGCCAAACCAAAGTTCAGGCAAATGCTCTTGGCGTGTCCAATGTGCAAATGGCCGTTGGGTTCGGGCGGAAAACGGGTGCGGATGGCGGCATGGTCTTGTGGTGCCTGGGCGTGGTGCGCCGCGCCCCCGGGGCTGCCGGCCCAGCGGCGGGTGCTGTAGGCGCCTTGGGCCAAGTCGGTGTCGATCAGGTGGCGCAGAAAATTGGCAGGAACGGCGTCGGTGGTCATAGGGAACAAATTGTAGGGGTGCGGGCAGAGTGATAATCCCCGAAGCGCGCGGGCGGCCTACCGTGGGACGCCGCGCTTAGCGAAAGGCTGAGATGGACACAATGGTTTTGCTCAAGGCGTTGGCCATGGGCGTGGTCGAGGGGCTGACCGAGTTTTTGCCTATCTCTTCAACCGGGCACTTGATTGTCGCCGGGAGCCTGTTGGGTATGACCGATGCCAAGAGCAAGGTGTTTGATATTGCCATTCAAACCGGCGCCATGGCGGCGGTGTTTTTGGTTTATTGGCAACGCGTGGTGTCGGTGGTTAAAGGGCTGCCCAGTGAGGCGCAGGCCAAGCGATTTGTGCGTAACGTGTTGGTGGCTTTTTTTCCAGCGGTGGTGCTGGGCCTGGCCTTGGGTAAGTTGATCAAAAGCCATTTGTTTAACCCGCAAGCCGTGGCGCTGGCTTTGGTGGTGGGTGGCCTGATTATTTTGTGGGCCGAGCGGCGAACCTTGGTGGCTCGGGTGCATGCGGTTGACGACATGACGGCGCTGGACGCTCTTAAAGTTGGACTGGCGCAATGTTTGGCATTGATTCCGGGTACCAGTCGCAGTGGCGCCACCATCATTGGGGGCATGTGGTTCGGCCTAAGCCGCCAAACCGCCACCGAATTTTCTTTTTATTTGGCGATGCCAACTTTGGTGGGTGCTGGGGTTTATAGCCTGTATCAAGAGCGCGCGTTGTTGCAATGGAGCGACTGGCCTTGGTTTGCCACCGGTTTGGTCGCGGCATTCTTTAGCGCGTGGTGGTGCATTCGGTGGTTGCTGCGGTACGTGGCCTCGCACAGTTTTGCGCCGTTTGGCTGGTACCGCATCGTTTTTGGCGGGTTCATTTTGTTGAGCAGTGGCATGGGCTGGATTGCCTGGTAAGCCGCGTGGGCACGCTGTTTCCTCTGGGTAGTTTGTTCGCCGGCTCCGCGTTGCTGGTGGTGGGTGTGGGCTTGCTGTTTTCGGTGCTGGGTTTGCGCGCAGGCTTGGCCGATTTTTCTACCATCACCACCGGTGCTGTGATGTCGGCGTATTTT
>Ga0181580_10001386_pt1 | contig 19290 bp, 18 predicted proteins | sample 071ome_23_FD_132413 | JGI IMG/M metagenome (GOLD analysis project Ga0181580, IMG submission 132413) | Coastal salt marsh microbial communities from the Groves Creek Marsh, Skidaway Island, Georgia - 071403BT metaG (megahit assembly) | ecosystem: Environmental > Aquatic > Marine > Intertidal... | reverse complement strand
GACAGAGAAATAACCCCTGATGGGAGACAAGTCATGGCTAGTGTCCGTACTGCCTCTCAAAAGAACCGCGCTCTCATACAGCGCGTAGCGTCTAGGTACATCACCGACATACATGGACACGAGTTCGGTCCAAGAAAGGGCTTAGAAGGACCTATCCGCTTTAAGAATGGCATGGTTCTCTACTACGATAAGAGCGAGAAGGGGGGGACTTACTACAACCCCCTAACAGATATGTACCTCACACATGACGAAGCGTTCAAAATCATTCAAGGGCTACGATAAAAAAAATCTTGACAGCTCTAACCTCGGTCTTATATAAGAGGTTATACCCAACCCACTCTTAGGAGAGAATCATGGCAAACATATCGACAAATGACGCGCCCGCATTCGCAGCATGGGCGATTCTATCAAACCCTAACGGCATGACTGAAGATGAGGTCAAGAAGGCTCTCGTCTCGAACGGGATTGAGATCAAGCCCCCCGTTGCTAAAGGCACGTCTTCGACTAAGAGAGGTGCTTTAGAGATCGGTGAGGTTGTGATTGTGGACGGCTCAAAATGCGTCAACCCCAACAACATGGCACTCTGCAAGAGTCTGAGCTTCAGTCCGACCAACCCCCTGTATCTTGTCGTGAAAGATGTTGTTCGTCCTGTGGACATCAATTCTAAATGCTCTGTGGTTCTCTCTCCCCTCACTTCAGAAGGAAGACCCACGCGCAAGACCTTTATCTTCGAGGCAGACTACCCTGCTCGCATTTCTGTTATCTCCAAAAAGATTCAGAAAGCCCAAAAGAATGGTGACTCTGCTACAGAGCAGACTCTCAAAGAGGAGCTTCGTGAGAAGTCTCTTACGCCACATTCGGGTCTTGGTGTTTATCGCACAGGCTTTTCTTCACTCGGCTCGCTTCAGAAGTACATTAGCGACTACGATTCAAGCACTAAGTTTGTGGTTGTCTATGAGAGAGACACAACCACACAAGTGCCTAAGATGAGATCAGATTTTTTAAGAGATTACTCTGCTCGCTCTGTCCAACAGTCCACGAATTTCGGAGAGTTTGATGATCAGATCGAGGACTTAAAGGAATATGCTTCTCGCTTCTATGAGGCTCCGATTAGATTTGGGGCGCTCTCTAGCAAGGGCAACAGCCTCTATTTCGGGATGGACACCCGCCGTAGTCGGGGGGCTAACTCTATTATGAGCCCTACAAAGGGGAAGGTCTATTATATTTCTCCCGTACACTCTCTGCCTAACTCTTCTGTTTGGAAGAGTGACCTGCGAGAGCGCCTCGAAGATATGGCTCAAGATAATTGATTTAAATCTTTAGGGTGAGTCTTATATGTGTCATAGACTCACCCTCGTTAAGGATTTATCTCTTGAAATATTATACAGGAATAGGGTCTAAGGATACCCCTCAAGCAGAACTCGCTAGGATGGAGAAGATCGGCTCTTTCTTAGGAGACTTAGGGTACGTCTTACGCACAGGAGATGCTGTGGGCGCAGAGAGGGCGTTTGAACAGGGGGCTCTGAATACAAAAGCTCTTGTGCAAAAATGGCGCTCTGATACCTCTTACTTTCCACTCCCCGAATGGGCAACAGAGAAGGCTTCTGAAGTCTGTTGGGAAAAGCCTCTTGAGCGGATGAAGGCATTTCAAATCTCTAGGGTCACACAAAGAGTGTTCCAAGTGTTTGGGGACTCTGTAGATATCCAACACCCCGTAGATTTTGTTGTTTATTGGAGTCTCTCAGACCCCCTGTCTCCTTTGACAGATAGTGAGGGTGATCTTCGGTATACTGTGCGCGTTGCACACAAAGCAGGAATACCCACTTACAACTTAAGAAGTCAAAGAGAAGCCTTTGCTCACCTGCTTCTCAGCCTAAAGGATGCTTGAAATGGCAAAAACCGCTTTTTTTTTCGCTATAATCATCTTTTTTTATCTGCTACACGCTTATGATAAGATGTCTGTGTCTGTACACATCTGTGAAAAAGACGAGCTGACAACTTATTTCAGCGTATCCAACCCCCCTAAACATCTTAAGTTGGGGTCTTGCTACATGAAAACCATGTCTCGCGAAGATTACAGACTCGGTTTAAATGGCTTTCAGAAGCGCCATTAAACCATCTGTTCTAAGAGATCATCGGGGTCTTGTAGGTATTCTTTTTTAAGTTTCTCAGAAGTGAAAAACTCGTGCGCCTTGTCATAGACGCTCTCTAAGCCCTCTGCTATATCACTTGGAAGGTTGAGGGCGGCTTCATACTTATCTCTGAAATATTTTGAAGCTGCCATTCTCACTTCTTCCTCTGTTATGAACTTGTACGCATATTTCCCAAGCTTGTATGTGCCGAGTACGATTTTTTTAATGAGCAACCAAAGCAACTTAGCAGGCCACTCTATAAGAATCTTGCCAGGCAATTTCAAAAGATATAGCCCAAGAGAACTCATCGCTATAAAGACGTAGTATCCCATAATCCCTAGTATGAAAAGACTGACCGAGGGGTCACTAAAAACACCTATCCAACCTTCTTCAAGAATCTTAGAGAAGAGGGAGCAAGCTCTCTGAGGTAAGGTTTTAATGAAGATTAGAGGCTCTACAACAAAAGACCTAACCGTGTTCCAAAAAGTAGTCTCTATAATTGCGTCTGTGCTTTGAATAGGGTGTGCTATCTCGAAGTCAGGAAGCTCGTCGTACTTGAACCAAGAAATAGCCTCCTTGAAATAATACCAAACCTCTTTGTATGCCTTCCCTGTGAAGAAATCTAAGACTTTTATCCCATTCGCCATTTCAGTAAAGCTAGGGAAGTCTTTTACTGCCCGCTTGTTTCCAAAAGCTTTGTTGCTCTTTAGGGCATTTGCGATCAAAGGTCTTATGTCTTTCTTACCCCCTTCAGATGCGACGTAGAAGAGTAGTGTCTTCTCCTCTACCCCCAATACAGAAGAAGCCTTCTTAAAGTTTTTAGAAGTCATCAGCTCTACGACCTCTCCAAAAGTAGTGGAAAGCTCTGATTGGCTCTTCCCCTTACACTTATTTAAGAGCATCTGATAAAGAGGGTCTTTTTTGAGATCATCAGGAGCAGATTGAGAAAGGGCTACGAAATCTTGCGCCTCTTTTAGTCCCGCTCCCTTTGCCATCTTCTGAAGCCCCTTCTTAGCGGTACTTGAAATGTTCTTCGACTCCTTTTCTGCCTCGGTGTAAAAAAACGCCTTTATGACCTTTTCTTTTAGAGTCTCTGCGGAAGCCCTCTTTGTGGGCTTCATGTAGTACACGCTCTCCGCAAGCACCCATTCTTCAGAAGTGAAATGAGGAGAGTTCTTAATTATTTCTGACTTCATCAAAAGATGGGCTGACTTAGTACGGGGGTATGTCAAATCATAACCTAAATAATTAAGCGTCCAAATCGGGTCGGTGTTCATTTGAGCTGCCTTGGTGTGTAGATTTTTTATACTCCATAAATAAAAAGAATAACAAAGGCTACAGAAATGAGTTTGGTATGTCTAAGGCAGTAGAGCAAAGTGTATTAGAGGCTGCTTCTTCAAACAGCAAAAGCTTGATTGAGACGATTAAAGAGGCATTTAGTAGCACAAAGGTGTCTCAAGAAGAAGTCGCCGCAATGAGAGATCTCGCTGCGGAGGTTGGCGTTAAGAACTACAAAGACCTGTTCAGCATGAATGAGGTCAAGCCCTCTTCAAAGCTAGAGCGGTTCATTAATGCTAAAATTAATAAGCTCAAGACTCCTAAAAAAGTCACGTCCTTTCTTGTTGCCATTTCATCCGCAAAAGATCAGGCTTCCCTCTCTAAAGCACTAGGGATTCCTGAGGATAAGCTTGTGATCTTAGTGCCAACTAAGAGCTACGGAGAGATTTTTACAGACCTCTTTAAGAAGTTTCTCCTCTTCACGTTCACCTACTTTATCTTCAATGTCGCGCTCACCTCATTCAAGGTGATAACAGGGGTGAAAGAAATACTCTCTAAGTGTGCCTCTTATCAAAGAGGAGCTGTCACAGCTTCTATTATGTATCGGCAGATTAAGAGTGCGGGAGTCAAGAGAGCAGATTTTGACGATGACCTAATGGGTGGGTCTGAGGTTCCTGACTTTGCGATGGATCCTGCGGAGGAGTTTGAAATCATTGACGAACAGATGGCAGCAGGTAGAGATGCTCTAGCAGAGGCGCTCGAAAAAGAGTTGGTTTCAAGTAAGATACAAGAGCTTAACGAGGAAGTTCAGAAGTCACTTGCAGATGACTTTGACTTTACAAACGACCCTGAGTTCCTCAACGCGCTTTCTCCCGAAATGCAGCAATCTGCTACAGAGATGGATTTTTCAAACGACCCTGAGTTTCTTCAAGTTTGGGGAGACTTAGATGAGTCCTCTCTCTCTAAAGACACGTTGGATAGTCTTAAAGAAGAGGCTTTTGGCAAGGCTACCGATGCAACTTACAGTACGGGGAGCACGACTCTTACTCTCTATACAGATGAAGGTCAGAAAGCCATGCAACGTGGGATGGAAATGGCGAATAACCCCGACACAGTAAAGAGTCTTGCTGAAGCATCAGGGGAAAGTGAAATTGCAAAGGTTGTACAGGAACACGCGAACTTGAATGAAGATGTTGAATTTGTAGGACCCCCTGAATATGGACCTACGTCACTTCAATGTAAAGCACTCGAAATAGCGAGCTATGGTGCAGTCAAGATTCTCGGTAAATTCTTCAAGAGTGTTGCGAAAGGCGCTTTTAAGATTTTTGCTGAGTATGGACTCCTCGCGTTCCTCGCGTCTGCCTTCACCGCCATGTTTGTCTTTGGTACAGGCATCTTTGGGAAGATACGCGCTGTGATTGAAAACTCCGCGAAGTATGTCAAGGACTTAGCTTCAAATGCCCTTGATTATATCAGAGGTGTTCGTAAGCTCAGACTTGCTCACATAAAAACCGCAGGCACAGCCGCGCTCCCCTCAGAGGTTCATTCTAAAATCTCTCTCTCCTTCACGGACTATATAAAGAGCAAATACGAGCAAGTGAAGAAGCACCTTAATACTCGCGACCTTAAGAATATGAGAGAGCTCGCGACTGATGTGGGCGCAGGCATCTTCACCAAGGTTTCTAGAGGAGAGGAGATCAAGCCCTCTAACAAGATAGAGGCACTTCTTAAAAAGAAGCTTGAGCTTGTAAGGAAGCCTGAGGAAAGACTAGAAATCATTTCAGCTATTCAGAGCGCACAGAGTAACGCTGAGCTCGCTCTCGCTCTTGGAGTAAGTGAGGAGTTGCTCGACTCAGAGTTCGAGGGGGTGGTGAACACTCGTGGTTGGGACTACTCCGTCTTTATTGGGAAAACCTTTCTTTTCTTCCTCTCTGTTTCTGCACTACTCAACTTAATACCAATCTTACTTGGCTTTGGTGGGAGCTCCGCACTCGTAGCAGAGGTCACAACTCTACTAGCCCCTATCAATGGAGTTTTGGTGTCTCTACTTGGAACACAGAAGGTAGGGGTGCTCCTTACAGGAATTGCCAAGTCTTCTGCTTTCTCAGGACTGCTGATGACCGCAATAACGGGTCTTGTCTTGTATGGACCTCGTTGGATCAGAAATGTCTTAGGTTCCGTCAAAAATTGGCTCGGAGGAGAGATAGTGAGATTGTTTAGATCTCTCAACCCCTTCTCTAAAGCTGCGAGCCATAATCCTCATTTAGCGTTGCAGTATTTCTTACAGCCTTAGCTTGGTATAACCACCATGAAAAAGCATGGTGGGGTCTTATGGACAGAAATAAAACACCCAACGGGAAAAAGCGAACCCATAAGAATAGTCCAGGCGAATACAGAAAAGATTGGTGCTGTACTTCTTGTGGAAAAAGGCTGCCTGACTCGAAAAAGGGTTGGGGGCTTATATGGGACACCTCTGACGCGGGTATGTGTCAGAGGTGTCTGTATTGGATAAGGAAGCAAGCGGGCTATTTCGAGAAGGACAAGTCTCTCAGAACATACGCCCCTAAAACAAGAACACCTGCTCACCAAAGATGGGCTCAGCCAACAAAAAGGAGCTATTTCGTGAAGGAAGATTTCGAGTCGATTTACAACACAGTAAAGAGCCTGTACGCACAATCTGATGAGAAGCCTCTCGCGCAACTACAGCTCAAAATAAAGCGCCTGCCAAGAAGGTTCTCTCTGCATAGAGAGGGCTCTGATGTCATATCTTCCTTGTCTCTCAGGAAAGACGACTATGGCTATCTCGTGGAAACTTCTTGCAACGGAATCATCGAGGATCAAGCCTTTAGTAAGAATCAAAAAGAAGAAGCGGTGTTTGCACTCCTACAGCCCCATATCATGTGGGAAGTGTCCAACTCTGTTAAAAACACCCCTTAATCAGATATACACCCACACTTAAAGTTACTAGGGGGTGTTATGGAAAAGCGATACTGGACAGATCACGAGGTGCTAGTCCTCAAAGTGTTCTCTGAAATAGAAACCGCAGAGGAAATAGCAAAGAGACTTAATCGCTCTTATGCCTCGGTTCATTGTAAATGCCAAAAAATGAAGATTAAGACTATCCGCAAGAATAAGAAGCACGTTTGGACAAAAGAAAAGGTTGAGTACCTTAAAAAATATGCGGGCAAAATAAAGACGCGCACTATGTGCAAATATCTAGGCTGTACATACCAAGCACTCAAGCACAAAGCTTCTAAGCTAGGAATCTCTATCAGAATAGAGAAAGTTTCATGGAGCGACTCTCAGCTCACAACACTATTTCAGATGAAGTCAGAGGGCAAAAGTTATAAGGAGATTTCTCAAGCTGTCGGGAAATCTCCTAATGCGTGTAAGTGTAAATGGGCATATCTTAAACCTTGAGTGGTATATGGAGAGACTAAAGAGAAAGGAATCTCTCCATGAAGAAAAAGAACAAAGCGAAGAACCACCAAAAAAGAAAAGCCCTTCGCACACTCAAGGCTCGTCAAAAAGCGAAAAAGAAGCATTCGGGGGCAACCGTACCCCGTGATGTGTCTTATGCGGTAGAACACCTCGCAAACGTCTCTTTTAAGTATCTAGAGGACGGAGTTAACTTCTATTTCACAAGAGATAATGTAGAGGGCTCTCTTGAGGACTTTATTACCACAAAGGGTAAGACATACCCCAACTTCTCAAGTGGCGTAAGAGGGGCATTAAGAAGCTCTAATCTTGAGGTTTCTAAGCCACTCACATGGATACCTGAATCAGATTACCCTCTCGTCCGAGACTACCTCGCTGAGTTGTGGAATCCCGACCTCGAAAAGACACGACAGCTCAACTCGTTTACTTTTTTCTTATCTGACGATGAAAACGAATCAGACTCTCTGAGTGAAATGGATTCAATCCTCTCAGATGAGGATCTCACATCAGATGAGGAAGGTGACGTATTCGAGAGCGGAGAAGAAGTCTCGCTTGATGAAGATGAATTGACCGAGAGTGAAATAGAATCTCTTGTAGAGGAATCTATTTCAACTGAACCTGAGGAAGAAGAAGAGGACGAAGATGAGGAGATGCTCCTCGCCGCGAGTGTTATTTCATCAGGCTACTCTAAGAATAGAATTGAAGCGTATCTCGTGATCCGTAGAGCGTTCCTCAAAGATGGGAAAATTTCTCTAGGTCAAAACAACATCTTCTTAGATTTGAGGGACGTTTTTGATCTACACGTCCCCCCAATGATTGATCTAAACAAGCTTCAAAGTGACGGAGGAGAGGAGTCTAAGGATGAGCAAGTGCATAGTTGATTGGAATGAAGAAGATTTGTCTTGGAGATGCAAGAGATTCTTCCTCTCTGTAGGCAAGTCTTTCCCACACGCCTCGGAGCGCTGTTATCATTTTAAATGTCCTGGTCGTAGGGGCTATTTTAAGAACAATGTCGAAATAGCAAGCTTAGAGCAGCTCAATCAGATAGAAAAACCGACAGCCCCTGTTGTGGAAGTGGAAGAAGAACCCGTAGTCGAGCAAGAAATATGCGCGTGGTTTAGGTGCGATCAACCTGTAGCACCTAATAAGTTAAGACATTGTTCTGAGGTCTGTCGAAAGCGACAAAATCGGTGGGATTATAAGCAGAGACAAAAGGCTCTCAAGTCAATAAATAGCTGATACTCTGCCTCTCTCTATACTTCCGAGATGGGGGCAGAGATGACAAAGCGTACTCGCATTTCAGACTTGGTAGAGAAAGAAATCTCTCGCATTGAATCTGAATACCAAGACTTCCTTAATGGAGTCCAAGGGGGCTTCTTCCTTGATGTCCTCATGGGGTCTATCCGAGATTTCCTCTCCCAATATGTCCCTAGACAACTTGCGCGGCTGTATGGGAGAAAATCCCCCATACTTGCTGTATTTTGGGGCAGATATCAGAGAATGTATGAGCAAGCTGTCTCCCTCTCCCAACGAGAAGATGACGTGATGGGCTCTGAAATAGCTGAAATGCTCGTGAGATTAAGAAAGATATACAAGTACGCTAAAATAAGAGAGAAGAAGCTCTCTAAACATGAGACAATCAGCCACAAAGTATTGCCTTGGGGGGGCTTCCGAGTTGTCTTGCAAGACATCCCTCAAGCCAAAGCTGAAGCGATGCTTTTATTTCTTCAAGATATGTTCACGCATTTCTATGAGAGAGGCTTAAAGATAGTCGTGGCAGAGAGCATAAAAGAAATTAGAATTATGGCTAATCCTCAGACAGCAAGACAGAGGAGGTTCGGCCCTCTTGATGCCCTTTATCAAGACAAACGAATAGATTTGTATGACACCCTGCTCGATAATAAATATGAACTGAAGGATAAAAACGCTGTCATGTATGCCCTCACCCATGAAATAGGACATTGGGTGCATTTAGATTTTATCACCGATGAAGCGAGAGCTTTTTGGGATAAACCTTGGGAGGGCATCGACACAGAACACCCCGAATACTCCCCCTACCACCACCCACAGCTTGAAGGGTTAAGAATCCCTACGAACTATGGCTTGACTAATGTGATGGAAGACTTTGCCGAGACTTTTGCTTGGTTTGTCATAGACCCCGACTCGCTCGACCCCTTCGCAAGAAATCGCATGAAGGTGGCTCTTGAAATGAGTGCTAAAGGGGGTAAGTCATTTATTAGGCTTGGGCGGAGCATAGACACCATGTCTTATTCTCACCGCTTCCTTGTGAATGCACATGAAAGAAATTAGGTAAAGAATGTCTGCTCTTTTTGCCTCTGTTCGAGACGACACATACTCAAAAATATGAGTGATCGTACCTGCCCCCTCAGAGCTGAAGTCCGTTTCGTTAAAGTAGTCCTTTAATAAGGTCTTAATCTTATCTCTCCTAGAGTATTCGCTCATCAAACCCCCCTTGTGTAAATCCCCTAAGAAGACAAACAAACGATCTAGTGAGAACGCCTATGTATGACAAGATAAGACGATTGCAGACACGCATCGCAAGGCTAGAGAGATTGGCTCAAGAGAGCGCTCCAAGTGCAGAGGGTCATTTCTTTGATAACCCTTTGGCTAAATCTGTGCGCGAGTTTGCGGAGTCAGGGGCGCTCTCTAATGAATTAGAGACAGCAGAAAACAGCGTAGAGAATGCTGATGAGACTCAAATGGTGTCTCGCCCTTCAGACGCAAAGAAGGACGCTATTCTTGCCCCCCCACCACCATCGGAAATCAAAGAGAAGCCTGGCGGGAAAGAGTTCTCTACTCTTAATCAACTCGTTGTTGAGACAGAGGAGAAAGTAAAGGGAGTCCCCAAAAGCTTTGATAAAGCCCCAAAAGCTGAAATAATTAAAGTGGACTCCGAGAAGTCACCAAAAGAAGTAAAACAAGAAGCGGTCAAGAAAGTAATGAGGAGACTTGGTTATGTCATCTAATCTAAACAGCACCCTAAATTACCTTGATGAAATTAAAATGGGAGACAAATTTCAAGTCTCCGTAGGACCTATCCTTAGAAGAGATCGGTGGGTTGCAGGTACTTGGGTTAAGTATGTCCAAGGCGATGAAGACTTTACAGTAGAGAAGTCAGATGGGCTCACTTGTGGGTTTCTCCTATATGGGTCTGAAAACTACGATGATGCTCGCACGTCAACGTACCGTAATTTCACGTCCTATCAGAACACAGGGACATATTCTAGCGCCCGTGGGGGGAACATAGTCACTCTCGTTTCGGGTGGGGGTAGATTCCTGTTCTCTCAGTACGAGGAGTTCAACATAGACCCACAAGGAAATAGGACAATCCCCGCGACCTACTCCTTAAATGAAAATCTAAAAATCTCTGAGAATGGGCTTCTCTGTAACGACACAGATGTCAATCTGAACGCTGTAGGAGTTGCAAACCCTACCGTTGTAGGGATCTGCTCTAAAATCCCCTCCACAGGGTCTGAAAAGCTTGGTCTTGATATAAAGTACTGAGGTGAAAATGATCTCTTTTAATCCCCTTCCTTTTGGGTACTCTGCTTTTGAGCCTATCATTTCGAGAGAGGCTATGGTTGAGCATCATCTCAAACACCACAAAGGGTATGTAGATAAGCTCAATGACACTCTTAAAGACTACCCTACTCTGCTTGATAGAGTCGGTGGTTTAAGTGCGCTACTCGCATCTCCAAAGCTGATCCCCCTTGAAATAAAAGAAAAAATCATCGACTTTGGGGGTGGGGTTTATACCCACAACTTATTTTGGCAGTCTATTTCACCTGTAACTAAAGAGCCCTTTTTTAATGGGTTCTTCAAAGCAGATGTCGATCAGACTTTTGGAGGTCTTTACGAACTAAAGAGAGAAATAATTGAAGTGGGTAAGAGTCATTTCGGGAGCGGGTGGGTTTGGCTTGTGATAGACTCACAAGGCAAGCTCAGAGTTCAGTCTCTCGATAATCAGATAACCCCTTTAATGAGGGGCTATTTCCCTTTGCTCTGTGTTGATCTTTGGGAACACGCCTATTACCTCGACTTTAAGAGTGACAGAGCTGCCTTTTTAAGGGCTATGGTCGGGAAGATTAATTGGACTAACGTACAATACAGATATGATATGTTTGGTTATGAATAAGAAGTCGGCTCTTAAATCCTCTATGAAAAAAAGAGCTGTGGTTAGAGTCGCATCTGCACATCTCCGAAAACTCGCATCTGAGGAAAAAAAGAAAGCTGAAATCTTTGCGAAGACAGCCCCTGTATATAAGTCTAAAGCTTCTGACCAAAAAATCCTTTGGGCTACTGCTTACAGGGACAAAGCTCACCCTAACCATGAGCAAGCAGTTAAAGATTATCAGAAGTGGTCTAAAAAGAATACAGGCGAGGGTCTTGTTCAGAAGATGACTTCTATGAGGGTCAAGATTGGGAAAGCTCTTTCTTCTAATGGAAAGAAGCTCGCTTCTAAGACTTGGGCGGGCATTAAAGCAGTCATTTCCCAAGGTGGTAAAGAATTGGAAGCCATGAAAAACTCCCCAAAGATACTAAAGGAAATGGCTACAGGGGAGTTCAGCAAAAAGTCTAAGGAAAACCGTATAGAGGACATTAAGGCTCTTTACGGATCGGCTGTTTATCTTGGGGGTGTTGTTGTGGCTGTTATGTCAGCAGGGTCAGCAGCCCCTTTGCTTTCAGCCAAAACAGGAGCTGTTGCTTTGGGTAAGAGTTTAGCAACACACTCGGTGATTGGGTCAATCAGTAGTAATGTTGATTTTTTTGGGTTTCTTAGCGTGGAAGCCGCAGAAACAGTCGCAGGCTTTGTCGGAAAGTCACAAGAATTACAAGACGTTATGGGGGGCTTTGTTTCGACTGACCTCTTTGATGGTGTTGTCGGTGCTGTGAAAGCAGGACTAGATGTGATTGCTTCTGATGGCGATAGTGGCTCAGAAGAAGATAAACTCATGGTGGAGTTCTTAGGGAGAATCTATGCTAGTATTGGAAAAACTATGTCGAGTCTTTCAAATAAGGAAATGGAAAAGATAACCACAGACGCAGGTCTGATTGGTTAACTCAGCGTTGCTTATATGAGCTGATTCAGAAAGTCTTCTACCTGCTTCTTTCCCTCTGCGCTCTTGATGTACTCCTTCAAGGGCGCGTTGTTATTTCCCTCTTGCTCTTGGTGTATGTTCTGAGACATCTGCCAAGTGAAGAACTGACCCTGTTTGGAGTCGAAGCCGAACCAACCAAACTGAGTTAAGAGGTGTTCTGCCACTTTAGGTGCTTCGTAGTTATGTCCTGTGACGACAACCCCACATTTCTTTCCCTTCAGAATGTTCTTCTCTCCGTACATGACAACTCTGTTCTCTAGGGTGTTCATACGCTCAATGATCTTCTGCATAAGAGCTGAGTGGGAGCCCCACCTCACGCTCGTTGCCCATATCACGAGGTCACACCACTCAAGCGCGTCGTATATGACGTTCATTTCATCTTTTCCCCCAAAATCTGAGGGGTTCTCATGGCTGAGTTTATGAGCCCAACAGCGATACTTGCCTGCCTCTTTCGAGGCGCAGTTCTCACCCCCATCAGAATAACAGCTTAGGTTCTTCACGATGTGGAGCTGATCTGCATCTACATAGTCGATGTCATGGTCTTTCTTTCTTAACTCGCCCATGATCGCTTCAAGGAGCAATTTGCTTGTGGAGTTTTCTTTATGAGTTGTTGTGCTGACTACGAGGATTTTCATAATTTCTTCTTATTTCTTAGCAGGCTCTACAAAAGAAATATCTACGCTCTCACCCTTAATCAAGGGGCGACCCTTGATTCTATAACGATCTGAGGCAGCGAAACCTTCCCCATAGCCACTTGGGGAGATTGAGCCCCCTATGGTGAGCGTCCCATCTGCATTTCGAGCTACCCCTTGTGTTACCACTAAGAGTTGTAGTTCGTCACCATAGCTTCTATCTGCTCGGTCTTGGACATTGAAGGCTTCTTCAGGGAAGTTCCTCACAAGCATAGCCCTGCCTGCTAAAACAGCACCCTTTAAGACAGGGTTCAGCTCTCTAGGGAGAGACTCATTTAAGAAGGTTAGGGGAGCGCCTGCTACAGCTCCACTAGCTCCATAAACAGCCCCACCCCCTCTCAAAAGGCGGTACTTCTTGTTCGCGTTTGTTGGGAAAGAAGAATACTCCAAAAGAGAACCATCTCCCATCTGTAAGAGCTCTCCTGAAGCCCCAACGGATTTAGAATAAACGCGACCCTGACCGTCTGTAGGCACTTCTACATCGAGCGAAGCTATATTTCCTGCTATGAAGCCGAGCTTCTTAGAAGACTCTCGCAGAGGATCTTCTCCACAGAAATCAAAGTCTGACAGGAGAACGCCCAAAGGAAGCCTGTCCGTTACTCCAACCTCTGCGGGCAAGAGTTTCCCATTACCTGCGTTGACAGGGTGTGAAACACCCCCCGTCAACTGAACCTCAGTCTTAGTCTGAGCGGAACCCAAACCAAGAGAAGAATCTCTCCCCGTCACGAGCTTGGAAACTGACACAACATCAGGATGGTTTGTTGTGGCTGCTCCCGCTGTAGTAGGCTCTAGGGCGATTGAAATGGTCGCATCATTCCCTGCATTTCCTGTGACATCAGCACCGAAGAATAGTGTCGTAGCACCTACACTTGGCTGTGTTATGGGGAGTCCTGCTTCAGCAAAGTCTGAAATGATTGTAGAGACAAGGATTGAAAGGCTCCCTGCTAAACCATTTGCTTGAGCATCTTCTCCTCTAAACACATGGCTAAAAGCACCTCTTGTATAAGTAATCACAAGGTGGTGATCGCTCGTAGCAGTTCCTGTGTAAAGACCTGCATTAAACCCTGTAGTAGAGAGATATAAAGAAGCCTCCGCCCTTCTTGAAAGAGCCCCCTCAATTTCAGTAAATAAACCTATTCTAGTCTGAGGTAGCGCCTCATTTATGCTCGCAGGTATCCTGCTCTCGATAGGAGTCTCTTGGTTTGTGTGTATGTAAGGAGCAAGTCCTAATTCTAAACCTGTTTCAGAAGGTCGGGAAGTAGCGATAGCTCCTGTACCCTGCGTTGTATAGAAGTCTAGTGTCGCGAGAACCTCTAAAGTTCTTGGGTTAGATACCTCTATGGCACTAGACCCATCGGGATTTAGCTGACCCCTTGGAGTAGCAAAGTTATACGCTAGAGTGGGGTCAACTTGACCATATCTAAAGGGGCTGTCTGAAATGCTCGGACTGCTCCCACCTACTGTAAAGAAGGGATCACCTTGATAGGGGGTTCTAATCCCCGCGACATAGACCTCCTCAGACTGAGGGACGGGCGAAGGAACAACCATAGGGAGATTTGAAATAGGGGTCGTGTTTACTATCGCGGAACCGTTCCCGTCAGTTACTCTTACAAAGACAAAGTTATTCTCTGAAATAAATCCGAGCGCGAACCCAAAGACTGAGCACTCCACTACGAAATCAATGTCAGCAAAGTCCTGTCCTGCATAATTAGGAATCTTAGAAATGTCGAGCGCGTGTTCTGTCACGACATAAGTATGACTTCCTGTCTCCCCCGTTTCTGCAATCGCCCCATCTTCCAAAATATGGATGGGGTAGAGATGATTGTCTTTTCTAAGGAGATTGGTAGGTCCATTCGCGAGCTCAGTCTCTCGATCTACCTCAAAGCCCCCCGAAATAAAGTCGTTTGTGTTCGCAATAAAGTCACTCAACTCATACACCCCATACAAGCGAGCGATACCAAAGTGAGGGGGCAATCTAATCCCTCTTAAAACATCACCGAACTCGGCAGTCGGCTTGTCTGAAATGCTGACCTTCGAGGCTCCAAAGTGATTGTGGTTTAAGTTAGAACCTGAGAGAGTATTTCTCTCCCCATAAGTCCCCCCTGCCCCTGTCGCAAAGAAGATGGGGAACACTCCCGCCCCTCTTTCTTCACCTCCGATAATCTTAAACACCCCGTTCGAGCTGTTTTTCTGATCCCCGAATAAGTGGTTGAACCCTTCCATATAAACGTCATTAAGACCTGTGCTTCTATGATAGGGGATGTCTTGACGACCAAACTTGGGCATCGTCTCGTGAGGGACTTCCCATGTCGAGGTGGTGTTTTGGAAAATCCCCGACCCCCCAAACTTTGAGTTGCCATTCAGATAAGTAGAACTCCCAATAGATGCGCTGCTTAATGTGTGTCCATAGGCTTTCATATTCTGAAGTCTATATGGTCTTAACAATAAGCTCTTAGAACCCAAGTCTACAAAAGTCTCAGCTTCCTTGCTGATCTGACCTGAAATGCTTGTGTCGCCATACGAGCTCCCCTCACTCGCATATTTTCCATAAGAATCAAGCCCCGACCAATAGGAAATATGATTTCCTGTGGGGAACTCAATCTCTTGCTCTGGAAGAGGAATCGTAGAGACTCCGTTTACATCTAGCTCAGAAGTGCTATTTCTAAGATATTGATTCACAGGATTTCTGAGAGAGATCGTGTGGGCTTGGTCGAGAACTCTCGCTGTCGCCCCATGCCCTGGAGGATATAAGAGTGAGACTGAAATGAGAACTTCATCGTCTGTAGTGCGATCTACTACAGCAGGTAGGGTGCTGATGCTGTCAGCGTCTTCGACCTCTGTAAAGACGAGCGCACAGGATTGATCTCTTGAATCTAAATACTGTGTCCTTATTTCAAGTGTCATAGATGCCGTAGCGTTCGTGGCAAAGACATCTTGAGTAGAGCCTACGCGAACAAGATACACCCATTGATTCGCATTTGCAGGTACCCAATCGTCTCCTGTAGCCCAAGTTCCTAAAGAGTGGTTCTCTGCATACTTTAGAACATTTAAGTACTCAGAGTTTGCCCCGCCTGAAATGATCTTATATGCACCATTATTAGATATCTGTATAAGGTCGCCATGCAGGATCACATACGCGCCAGAAGAAAACCCTGTTTCATCTTCTCCGTTGTCAGTAATAAGATTTCTTAGAGTAGTCGTTCCGTGAAGGGCGCTCACATCAAGGATGTTATCTACATCTACACCTAAGTTGACTGCCCAAATAGAAGTCTCTCGCCCAAGAGCATCACTATATTTCAGGTTTCTTACGGAGCCTGTTTCTTTATGAGGCACGAGTCCCGATATCGCGGTCGTCACCAAGTCTCCAAGAACAAGAAATGGAGTCTCAAAGTTGCTCGCCTCAGAGGGCGCGGTATAGAGCCCTTGAGTGCTCGACTCGCCCACCCCATTCGGTCGGTTATGCCCCATAAAGCGAACCTTTACGGGACTGAAATCTCGACCTGCCATTTCTCTTGGGGCGATCATTCTTACCACATTGTTCGGCAGATCTGATCTGATCCCTGCTCTGACACCAGAGGAGCCGTTTAAGCCCCCCAAAGAGAAGAAGATCGAAGTGCCATTTCTGAGAGGCTCATTCGGATAAAAGAACGCCTGAGGATTAAAGCTTGACCCCATCGTCCATGTGTCAGTTGTCTCGGTGTCTAGGGCTTGTGTCGTAAACCCATTCGCATCGGTAGCTGTCCCTAAAGAACATAAGAAGGTCACATCGGGCTGAACTACAGGAGAATCAGACCACATTGTCCTAATCCCATCAGGCGCATCCACAAGATTGACGTGCTGTCGAGTAAGTCCATTCAGATCAAAGAGGCTCGAAACCTCAACCACTTCTAGTCCGTAAGAGTTGCTCCCCGCACCCGCCTGCTTGAAGGTGGTCTTGATCTCGTTCTTGAGTACAGAGTTCAAGTTAGCTTGTAAAAGGCTCTGATAGTCAAAGCCCCCCAACGAAATGACGTGTCTCAGGTCGAGGACATCTTCTCTTGTGATCTGATCCGCATACTTCCCGTCAAGGCGACCCGCATAGATTCTTATTTCAGTCCCTGCGTCGTGGTTCTTGGGGTCTGTCCCCGCTCTCGCCCTCGAAAGGATACGGATCTCACCTTCCGCAAGACTAGGGTCGTTTGTGATTGAGAAAACCTCTCTATTTAGCCCCGACCCCATTTCAAGGAATCTCTCCCCCGAACCTGCTAAAGCTTGTCCGAAGAAGTCCACATCATCTAACCCCGACCCAAGATAATTGGTGACGGAAACGGTGACAGGAGTTTGGGTGTCGTAAGCGAGCGCATTAGTAAGAGAAGGGGTACTAAGAATGGTAGAGCCCCCACTAGGCTTTCTTGAAATGGAACCGTTGTGGTTCGGGACTCCGTTACTGACCGCAGAGTACCGATTAGAATTTCTACGGAAAACAGCACAAATCGGGAGCGCATAGACATACCCATCTATTGTCCCCAAGTCATTCTGAGAAGCCTCGTCACCATTACCTGCTCTCCACAGCCCCGCATCTCCCTCTCCCACCATGTTCGTAAAGGAATACCCGTTAATCGGAGCGCCCGTAGTTCCTTGAGCATAAATGTCGGGACTCCCAAGACCCTCTGTATAAGTGATGAGGTCTACTGATCCTTGGTGGACTCTGATTCTATATTGAAGTTGAACCCTCTTGGTTGTTGAGAAACCAAGCTGTGGGTCGATCATTTCATCGTTGAGCGTTTCTGCTGTATATTCAACATTCCCATGCTTATATATGGTCGTTGCATTCGGGCGATTATCTGCGGTGTCCCCGTCTAAAACAGCTCTCCACACTTCTAAGAATACTACATTTGTCTCTGAGTTTGTTGTGGGGGGGCTCGGCATTGAAATGACATTCGCCACTCCATCATCTGAGTTAGAACCCACTACAGGGACGACCCACCCATTCACAATCGCGACTAGAGGTCTGCCCGAAAGCTCGAAATAGTTGGCAGAGTTCTCAAAGAATTGGAAGTCCTCTTCTGCTCGCAGAGGGTCAGTAAGCCAACCACTATGAGCTACTGATTTCAAGGCTTCTGAAAGAGCACCCCAACTTAGCTGACCCATTAAATTGAGCTCGCTGTCTAAAGGGGGTCTATCCTCCCTCCAAATGACATTCGTGAGCTGTCTGTTTGCTGTCTCTAGGACTCGACTTACGCCATTCTTAAAGTTATCTGCCATTTCATAATCTCCTTAAAACATAAGGGCATACGAGAGAATAAACACGTCTGCTGCGGATTCGTTCACAAAGGCGAACCTAATCGTGTCCACTACGTTGTTGAAAGAGAAAGGCTGTAGCAAGTCCACTCTCTCGTAAGTGTTTCCGTTATCTCCACTAAGATAGACTGAGTATTGAACCGAGGAGGCTTGAGAAAAAACAAGCTGAGAAGGCACGTTCTGCTCACTAAGATTATACACGGGGCTTATGTCCATAGATGTCGTCTTTGTCACCCCTCGCCAATAAGGGAGAAAAGTCTGTCTGCCAAGCCCGTCTGAAGTGTTAGCTGTGATGTCTATTTCGTAGGTGATCCCCACCCCTTCTCGACCTGCCCCTTGAGTGTCATTCTTAGAAAGAACACAAGCCACATTCGGAATCACTCCGACTTTATATCTTGAGGGGGTTTGACCTGAGGGAGACGGGAAAAGCTGAGTTCCCTCAAAGACATTTGAAGAGTCCATGAGTGGGTTGAAAATAACACTCTCGTATGAGGGATATAAAGAGAGCATCTGTGGCTCTATCTCTCTTGTAATCACATCAGCAGGCGTTCCCTCCAATGAGTTTGGAGACACCCCGTCAGGACAATCAAGAACCCATTTCCCATTCATTGAAATAGGCGAGTTGAAGTTCCGTAATGTCTCTACGGGGCTGTTATCTTTGCGCGTGTAAATAATCATTCTTAGCTCACAGGAGATGCGGTATATTCGTAGATGATAGAACCAAACCTTGGCACAAAGGCATAATGTTCATATCTGTGCGGAGCTTGCTGAGTTAAGACTTCTGAGAAGGTATAAGAAGTGGTCAAAGCTACTTGCACCGAGTTCCCATAGCTCAGAGACTCATAGACAAACTTATAATTCCTACCCACCAAGAGATCACACTCTACCGAATAAGTACCTTGAGCATCATCGTCATAACTTGTGCCTGCGGATATCGTGGCTACATCTTGATGCACACTACAGTTCGGATTTGTGCCTACGGTTAAGTTCACTAACGAGTTGTCCGTCAGATCTATTACAAAGATGTTGACCTCTCCCGTAGTATTAGAAATCGTCTCGATCCGTTGTGTGTAAGGGTCGTCGTCAGAGAAAGGCACAAAGTTATTAGTTTGAGAATAACTCACCACGCCCGAAGAGTTAACAGAAACATCCCAACTATAAACTCTTGGAGCTCCCGTAGCTCCTGGAAGCAACAAGCTCGCGTAGCCAACAGTATTTGGTAGAGGGGAACTGCTTATTGAGGGTATCCCTAAGAACCCTCTCAGAGAAATGTCCATTTCGGGAGTAATGTTATCATCGGAATCCGTTTGTGCGATGATAATATAATCTCCAGGGGGGACATTTTGGAAG
>Ga0181580_10001377_pt1 | contig 19335 bp, 16 predicted proteins | sample 071ome_23_FD_132413 | JGI IMG/M metagenome (GOLD analysis project Ga0181580, IMG submission 132413) | Coastal salt marsh microbial communities from the Groves Creek Marsh, Skidaway Island, Georgia - 071403BT metaG (megahit assembly) | ecosystem: Environmental > Aquatic > Marine > Intertidal... | reverse complement strand
TATAGCAGTGGTTGGAGACTTTAAATATCTAAGAAAATACTTTTCAAAATTTTATAATAATTTAGTAAATAATGGAAAATTTGACGGCGATGTAATTATCCTTACAACAAATAAAAATCCGACATTTTTGATTAAGAATATAAGATCCAATAAAAAAATCAAGGTTTTGCGTCTTCCAAAAATTAAATTTAGGAAATCAGTTGCATCTAGATATAAAAATTTGGATACCAAAGGTCAACCAAATAGATTTGATACTAAATTTTTTCAGTGGTTTAAAGTAAATTTATTTGACGAAAGATTAAAATCTTGGGACTACATACTTTATCTTGATATCAACTTAACAGTTCATTTTGATATAAACCCATTATTAAAAAACCTTCCTATTAATAAGTTTTTTGCAAAACCTGATGGTTACCCAAATTATCAACAAAAACTTATTTCTCAATTCGACACAAGCCAGCCTGAAATTGAAACTCTAAAAAAAGAATACGATTTAGACGATTTAAAATATTTTCAAACTGGATTAATGTTTTATAGTACAAACTGGATTACTAAAAACACTAAACAAGATATATTAGACATTGCTAACACTTACCCTATTTCAATTACAAACGAACAGGGAATATTGAATTTATACTTTCAAAATAAAAATATTTATCAAGAGTTGCCGGAATATTTAGAAGAATATTTACTTTATTACTATTGGAAAATTAAAGAAAAGAAAATAATCATAACAAAACAATTAACAGAACAATATAAATAAATTCAAACCTTTGTGTTTTTTGATGTATGAAAAATAAAATATGAACTTACAAGATAAACAATTAATTTAAATCCATCACGAAATCTAGAAATTTGAGTTTTTCCATACGTTCTTGACTTATAGTGAATCGGGTATTCAACTATTTTTTCTCCTGAATATGCTGCTGTAAAAAGTAGATCAAAATCACAAAAAGGGTCAAACAATTTAAACTTTTTTTGCCACCAAAATACTTTTTCTATAAATTCTTTTTTAAAAACTTTTGTACCACATAAAGAGTCTGATAGCTTAGTGTTGGTTATAAAAGAAACAATTCTTTGAAATACTCTATTTCCAACTAAATTTAGTTTTCTCATAGATTCTTTTTCCATAGGATAAATCAGCCTTGTACCGTTTACAAAATCAGCATAGTCATTGTCAATAATTTCAAAAAAGTTTTGGAGTTCATATGGCTCTACACTTATGTCCGCATCTAATATAGCAACAACATCTCCCTTGACAAATTGGAAGCTTTCCCAGATAGCATTAGCTTTTCCATTTCTAGACTGCAGGTGAAATAAGACATTTAAATTTTTATATTTATCTATGTGTTCCTTAATTACATCTTCTGTGTTGTCACTAGACTGACCGACTGAAAATATAATTTGATCTAAATTAAGTTTTGTAAATTCTTCAAATAATTTTTCAATATTTCCAGCTTCATTTTTTGCAGGAACAATAACTGTTTTTTTATACTTACTATCTCTCAAGTTTTCATTATTTTTAAATACAATATATCTAATTAGTCCAAGATTGAATTTACTAAATATCGATTCGAGTAGAAAATTTAATAAAGAAAGCACCCCAAATAATTTAAAAGGAACTATTTGTTTTGTATAAGAAGTAACAAACTCTAGTCCAGCTGTTTGTGCTAAATTTTTAATATGATTTTCATGTATTTGAGAAAGCTTTGGTGATTTTTTCTTAACACCAATCTTTTCCAATAATTTGAGAATAAAAGAATACCTAAAATTCGTTACTGATACGATAAGTTTTCCTTGAGGTTCAAGTATAGATTTGGATTCTTTTAACAATCTGTGAATATTATTTGATGATTCAAAGTAGTCAGTAAAAATTATTGTTTTTGCTTTTTTATTTGAATTGATTTGTTCTTTTAATGTTAAATTGGGTGAAAGCAAAGAAGTGTTATCGTCTTTTTGAAAAAAGCTATTGTTCTCACCAACAAAATGGTGAAAATTTCCATTAATTGTATATCTAGTTAAATTTGACAAATGATTTTTGTAAAATGTTTTATTTGATAGTTTTAATTTCATAATGTTTTTTTATAAATTATAACAATACAATAACCTAATTTGAGTTGTTTATAAGTCCATATAGGAAACAAGTTTGTTTTCAAACTCTTTTAATGTAAAACTACTTTCAACCAAAACTTTTCCAGCATGTTCTATTTGCTCAATAATTTCATCATTATTATATATTTTATTTAATTCACTAATCCACCCTGATAAATCATTTTTTTCTACAAAAAATAAGTGCTCTTTGTTTTTAAAATTTTTTGTATCCCAAAATCCTTCAGTCTTTGAAATAACTACTGACCTTCCACAAGACATTGCCTGAAGAGTTACACTTTGTCCTGATGGTTGATAGCTGTTTTTTAGAGGTAAAATGATTAATCTTGCATTGTTGTATAAATCTCTTAATTGACTATCTTTTAAATCTTTACTTCCGAACGAACCTTTGAATAAATTTAGATTTTTTAGTTTTGAATTTGTGAATGGTTCCAAATTAGAAACAACGTTAAATTTAATATTTTTAAAATGTTCAATTATTTTCAGTAATAGTTCTGGATCCCTGTTTCCATCATTACCGACAAACAAAACTTCATTTCTGTCTTTAATACTTATTTTTTTTTCTTTCCAAAAATAAGTATCAATAGAAAAAGGAAAAAGAACATATTTATTATGAAAATTTGGATGAATACTCAATGCTTTTTTATACTCACCTTCCCCTAGGAAAAATACATTGTTTGTAGTAAATGCAAATAGTTTTATAAAAATATAATGAATTTTTTTTAATTTAGGAAATTTTAATTTTTTACTATAAAGTCCCATTGAAAATACATAAACGTCAATTTTTTTAAATATCTTTAGTAGTAATAAAAGTGGTGCTAAAGAGCAAAAAGTCGATTCATTTATTAATACAAGTTTATTAGTTTGAATTAATATTTTAATATTTTTAAATGAATAATATTCAAACATATAAACTGGCAAATTAATAACTTTCTTAAAAAAAGTATCAATTAGCTTTAAAATTCCCTTGCCTAAAAATTTTGTTGTTTTAGGTTCTATAATTTCAAGATTGTACTTATCATTATTAAAAATATTTAAACCATAAAAAAATTCAATTGCTTCAAAATCTTTTCTTAAAAAGCGTTCTTTTCTATTCCCGGAAAATACATATGTAATATTATTCATACAAAATTATCAGTTTATAAATTAGTATAATTAAATACTATATCTATGAAAGTTGCAGTATTTTTAACATACAATTACTCATTAAAGACTTGGTATAATTCAGGGACTCTTGAACGTGAATTGAAAATATTCAAATCACTCCATGAAAACTTCAACATAGAATTTGTTTTTTTTAGTTACTCTGACAACTCTGATAAACAATTTTTAAGAAATTATCCAGAATTTAAGGTTGTTCCTTTATATACAAAAATAAAAAAGAATAAGTATTTTCGTTTTTTCTCATCTTTAGTGGTTAATAAACATATTTTAAATGAAATTAAAAAATGTGACATAATTCATCAGCATCAGCTTTTGGGTTCGTGGGTATCGATTATTTATAAAAAAAGGGCAAAAAAACCTTTGCTAATTAGAACAGGTTACGACATGCACGAATTCTCTAAATTAAATAAAGAATCTATTTATAAAAGGGTATTTTTATTCTTTATTACAAAAATATCGTTACACTTTTCGGATATTTATACAGTCGCAACTGAATGTGACAAAAAAATTATTGACCCATCAAGAAAAAAAAATAAATCAAAAATTAGAATACGTCCTAATTGGATAGTTGACAACTATAGGAAAAATTTTGTAGATAGAGATAGCTTTAAAATCTTATCAGTTGGAAGGTTAGAAGATCAAAAAAATTTTGTGAGCCTTATTAGGTTATTTGATAAAAATTCAAAATATATGTTGAAAATTATAGGTGAAGGCACCAAAAAAAATGAGCTTATGCAGTTAATAAAAAAATATAAATTACGTGTTGAGATTGTATCAAATATTAAAAATGAAGCTTTAATTGATGAGATGAATAATTACATGTTTTATATTTCATCTTCAAAATTTGAAGGAAATCCAAAAACTATTTTAGAAGCAATGTCAGCTGGTTGTGTTGTAATAGCATCTGATATTAAAAATCATCAAGAAATAATTAAACATCAGAGAACTGGGTATTTATTTGATTTAGATAAAATTGATTTAAATGAAGTTTTAGATAGTCTTTTAATTAATGCTGAAATGTTGAATAGTTTATCTTCAAATGCAAAGGATTTTGTAATTAACAACAACCATCTTTCCATTCTCACAAAAAATATGAATAAAGACTACCTAGAGTTGATCTAAGTAGTAATTCAATACATAAAGCTTCCAAATTCTGTTTGAGTTAACTCTTGTCTTAAATTTAAAAAGATTTACTATTTTTTTTGTTTTAATATATGGAATTTTGTTTGAATTAATTATATTTTCTCTAAAAAACTCATCATTTGTATAAACAAAATTTTTAATATCAAACACAAAACCCTGTTTTTTTCTATTTAGGAAAGCATCGCCAAAATCACTCGATAAATATTCTTTTAAAAGAGGTTTTTGATTAAATAGTTCAAAATACTCATAGCTGTGTGAAAAAATATACTCAATCAACTTATTATCAACAAAAGGTGATCTTACTTCTACAGAATTAAACATTGACGCCCTGTCAACTTTATACATCATCATCTGTGGAAGATACAAGTCATATTCAAAATTCATTAAGTTCTTATAATCGTCATTAATTATTTCTAATTTAAAGGGAGTTTTTAAAATTGAATCATTTTCAATTTCTAACAAACTTAAAATATTGTCATCAGACAAAAATGATCCATAGCGCGTTAAAATATCTTGATCTTTTGATCGAAATAGATTTCCTGTACCCAAATAATTTGGATAATAACTATAAAGATTAGAAAAAGTTTGGTTAATTTTGTTAGATAATGTTTTTTGCACTCTTAAATATCCGCCTAATAACTCATCTCCTCCGTCACCTGAAATAGCCATTTTAAAATATTTTGAAATCTCTCTTGAGATAATTTGAGTAGGAATGATTGACGGATCAGCAAAAGGTTGGTCCAAACAATCAAGCATACCTTGTAAATTTACTATTCTCAGTGAATCTTCAATTTCTATAGATTTATGGTTTGTATTAAACTTTTTAGATACCTGTTCACAATACTTACTTTCGTCGTATGTAGAACTTCCCATATATACTGAAAAAGTATTGATTTCATTTCCTTTTTCATGTTGTGATTTAACAATTGAAGAAGAGTCTAGCCCTCCAGAAAGAAAGGTTGCATAAGGTACATCAGACTTTGTCCTTACATCAACTGAATCTGAAAAGATATCAAAAAATTCATCTTTATCAAATTTTTTGTTGTCATAAAAATCTAAAAGATTCCAATATTTTTTGAAAACTAAATCAAAGCCGTTTCTAGACAACTTAACGCTTAAGGTCTGTCCTGGCTTGATTTCATAAATATTTTCAAATATAGTATCAGGACTGAGTGTTTTACCAAATTGTAAATATCTATATATTGAAGTTTCATTAATACTCTTTTGATATGTGAGTTTAGATAATGATTTCAAATTAGAACTAAAGCTAAATGAATTATTGTGTTTAGAAAAAAAAAGTGGTTTTTGGCCTACCCTGTCTCTACAAAGTAATAAATTTTGATTTTTTTTATCTAGGAAAACAAAAGAAAATTGCCCCCTTAGTGTTTTGATGGCCTCTTCGCCTTTTTCAATTAATAAATAAAGCAATGACTCTGTGTCAGAATGGTTGGTGTGAAATTCATATCCTTTCTTTAATAATTCTTGCCTTATCTCTTTATGATTATATATTTCACCATTAAACAAAATTAAATAATTATTATCTGATGACGTCATCGGCTGGTCAGCAGCTTCAGATAGGTCTATTATCGATAGTCTATTAAAGGCTGCAGAAAAATAATTACCATTTAATTCTTCAGAATATGTTTTTGTAGAATCTGGTCCTCTACAAACAATATTTTCATTACAATGATTTAATTTTTCTAAATCTATTTTGTTTTGCGAAAATGAACCAATGAAACCACACATAAAAATATTATATGAGTTTATTTGAGATTCTTATATAAAAATAAAGATAATCTAAAGTTATAAATATATGAAAGTTTTAATCTTTGGATCAAATGGCCTTGTTGGAAGTTCTGTATTAAAAGTATTAAATTCGAAAACGGGATACACAGAAGTTATTGGCTCAACAAGAAAAGATACGAATTTATTTAATTTTGAAGAAACTTTCAATTGTATAAAAAATATAGAACCTGAAATTGTAATTAACGCTGCAGCAAAAGTTGGTGGTATTTTAGCTAACAACACTCATCGCAGTGAATTTATTATTGAAAATTTAAAAATAAATTTAAATATATTAGAGTCATTAAAACTACTACCAAAAATCAAATTAATAAATTTAGGTAGTAGCTGTATTTATCCATTAAATGCAAAAAATCCTATAAAAGAAGAATATGTAATGACAGGAAGCCTTGAACCGACCAACTCACCATACGCAATGGCTAAGTTGACAGCTATTGAGATTGGTGATGCATTAACGACACAGTATGGAAATAAAATTGTTAATTTAATGCCCACTAATCTTTATGGACCAAGAGATAATTTTTCAGAAAATGAAAGTCATGTAATACCAGGTTTAATTAGCAGAATGCACAAATCTAAAACAGAAAATGAAGAAAATTTTAAAATTTGGGGAACAGGTGAGCCTTTAAGAGAGTTTCTTTTCGCTGAGGACTTAGCTGAAGCTATAGATTTTGTTATTAAAGAAGATATAAATGAAAAACTTTTAAATGTTGGTAGTGGTGAAGAAATTACGATAAAGAAATTGTCAGAACTCATAAAATCTATTGTTGGTTTTGAAGGAAATTTAAGTTTTGATTCATCTAAGCCTGACGGTAATCCAAGAAAATTACTGGATTCATCAAAACTATTTGGATTAGGTTGGAAACCAAATACTAATTTGGAATTAGGATTGGATAAAACTTATAAATGGTACTTGGAGTCGACTAGCTTGTAGGGTGTTCCCAGGTTGGTTTAATCAAATTTTCGTTAATTAAAACTGCTTCCCTTTTTGCCTCTTCTAAGTCAGCATCAACCATCATCTCAACAAGGTCTTTAAATGTGTGTTCGGGCTGCCAGTTTAATTTATTCCTTGCTTTGGTAGAATCTCCTAACAAATGCTGAACTTCATTAGGTCTTTCATATTTTTTAGAAGTTTCTACATATTTTTCCCAATCTAGATCGACATAGTCAAAAGCGATTTTTACAAACTCCCTGACGGTATGCGATTCATCTGATGAAAGTACCCAATCGTCCGGTTCATCATATTGCATCATAAGATACATACCTTTTACATAGTCTCCAGCAAAGCCCCAGTCTCTTGAGGCATTTAGGTTTCCTAAGGTTAATTTATTTTGAAGTCCTTGTGCAATTCTTCCAACTGCTCTCGTTATTTTTCTAGTCACAAATGTTTCGCCCCTAAGAGGAGATTCATGATTAAATAGGATTCCATTTACTGCAAATAAATTGTAAGATTCTCTATAAATTTTTGTAATTTCATGTGCAAAAAGCTTTCCTGCAGCATAAGGGCTCTTTGGTATAAATTTAGACTCTTCATTTAGTGAACTCGAATTCACTCCACCAAACATTTCTGAAGAAGAAGCTTGATAATATTTTATTTCTTTTTCGTTATTTTTTACTGCTTCAAGTATTGTTAAAGGTCCAACGGTGCTGGTTTGTGTTGTGTAAAGTGGATTTTTAAATGATACTGCAACATGTGATTGAGCTGCTAAATTGTAAATTTCGTCCGGCATAACAGTATTGATAATATTATTTAAGGAAGATGAATCTAAAAGATCTGAATAATAGAGGTATAGTTTTTCTTGAGAAGAATATTCTGATATTAAACTATCTATTCTATCTGTATTAAAAGTTGAAGATCGTCTAATTAAACCATGAACTTCATAACCATTATCAATTAAAAATTTTGTAAGATAATACCCATCTTGACCGGTAATCCCAGTAATAAGTGCCTTCATCTTACTTATATTAAACTATATATTTTTTAATTATCAAGATTAACAATTTTTCCATTTAAAAAATAAAATAAAAGCGGATAGTGAGCATTTTCCATAGATGCATCAAAAAAAGAGGTAAAAATTAAAGGAACAAATATCATAAGGTAAGTTTTTTTATTTTCATTTAGACTTGCCTGTCTATATAAGGTTATGAAAAAAGCTAAATAAAGAATTAAATGTATAAGACCGCCTCTTGCAAATATATTTACAAAAAAATTATGTACATTTTCATTAGTTCCATCATTTCCAGCCCGAAAACCCAATGTCATAGCTGGAATTTTATAATTGTATCCATAACCTGTCATAATAAGTTTTTGTGATTTTAAGTCAACAAATACATCTTGCCAAATCTGTAATCTCCAGTTTAGATTTCCATCACTTGAAAATATTCTGTAATTTTCAATATATATAATTGGATAATCTTCATAGACATTTGGGGTATTTTGCACTGGTTTCTCATATCTTGAAGTTGAAATATATTTAATCTTTTCATCAACTTCCTCAATTTCTAATGGGCTTTTTGAAACTATGAAAGCTGAGGTTATGAATATTATTATTACTAACGTTAGAAAGAAAAAACTATTTTTTAGTGATTCTTTGTTTTGAAAATAGTCATAAATAAGAAAAAGAATAAAAATAATAAAAGCTATAGATGCACCTCTACTTTTATTCATCATTAATGGCAAATAGAAAAAAGCAAAAAGTAATATTAACTTCTGAAGTTTAGAATTGTCTTTGTAGTCACTGCTCTTAAAGAAATAAACAAAAAATATAAAAAATATAATTAAGTCTGAAGCTTTCAAATAGTCAAACTTATCAGTAAATTGAAGCAGAAAATCTTGGTAAGAATTTTGAATTCCAAATATAGAACTAAAGTAACTTAGTATTAAAACAATAAAAAAAGTAGCTAAAGAATTTCTTGATGTGTAGTTGAACGTTCTCGATTTTCCTAAATAGTAAAAACCAAGTACCCAAATATAGCTGGATGTTTTAAATATATATAAACTAATTGAATTTAGTGGGTTAGATATTAATAAATACACAAAATGTAAAATTATAAACAAAAAAATTAAAGTACAGTTTTTTTGAAATTGATTTAGTTCTTTAAAATTTACAATATCTTTAATAAATAAAGTGAGGAAAATTAGTGCCGAAAAACCCATCAATATTTCACCAAATCTTAAAGAAAAAATGTTTAATCCCATAAATACTCTTCCAAAAATAAATAAAATAATTATTAGAACAAATGAAATGTTGTTAAGGTTTAAGAGTTTTAAATTTTTCATCTAGCTCTTCCATAGTTTTCAGTATCATGACATTGGCCCATGTACACAAAAGAGTAGCATGGATGTCTGGTGTGTCTAGTCCATCTGTAATCCTTACCCCATAATAATGAGTTTGGCTTTTGTTCCTAAAATAGGAGTAACCACCTAATTTACTTGAATACAAGATTTCCATTTCTTTTGACAAATTTAACATTTTATTAATTACTTCTGATTTTTTGTAATTACTTGCTTTTGAACACATATATAAAATATAAATATAGTCAACAACATCACAGCCCTCAAAAATTGGTTCATTATTTAGGCAAAAATCTATAATCTTATCTGGATAATGGATTTCATGATCAATCCAATCCAAGCCTGAGATAATTTTCATCGCCCCATTAAATAGCTGTCTTGTATCAGCAGGTTTGTTTTTAAAATAAAAACCACTTTCAACATCAACTAAATTGTCAACAAATTCAGTCAAAATATTAGGATCATAACTGTCTTGTGTTGCAGAATAAACACAAATTGATGAAAATTGTGCTCCAGAATCCCAAGGCTGAGACCAATCTAAATTGTTTAAATAGTTTATTAATTCATATTTTTTGAATTCTGGTTCTACTTTTTTCAAATTTTTACTACCGACTTGAAAAAGAGTTGCAATTGCTTGCTTTGTTTCTGCGTTGACAGACTTTCTTTCATAAACACTTTTTGAGTCATAAGATTTTAAACCAGTACTATTTATAAGATTTTTAATTATATTTTTAACGTCTTTGCTTAAATCAAATTTATTTAAGTAAAAAATATAATTGGGATCAACGTAAGAATTATTTGGAAACTTAGAATTAGATAACTGATAACTGTTAATTTTTTCGATCCATTTTTTTCTCTCGATTTTACTTAAATTTTCCCAAAGGCCTGAAAGATAATAATACTTTAATCCATAACAGCTAAATCCCAACTCTAATTTGCTTCCTTCTTCTGTGACCCCTTCTAATGCCGGCTTAAAAAAATAATTTTTGTAATTTAATTTGTTTACAAATTCTGAACTAGAGTTTATTTTGGAACTTAATTCTGCTGCTGAATTTTTTATATTCATAAACCTAATAACTTCTTCACTCGAATACGAAGATTTACTTGAGAAAAATTTCTTGTATATTTTCTAAGTTTAAACCTAATCAAATATATAAGTTTTTTTGCCTTACTAATTTTTTGAAAACTGTTTTTTTTATCTTTTACTAAGTTATTAAATAAGCTTAAATATTCTTCATTCATATTTTCTGAATCGAAGGAGTAATCTTCTAAATTTTTTCTATATTCTTCAATTTTATATATGATTTCATTAAGCTTTTCTTCAAATTCTTCTAAATTTTTATAAGGCACTCCATATCCTTCACAGTACTCTGGAATTCCACCGCTTTCTAAATATAATATTGGAAGTCCACATAACGCCGCTTCAATATGGTGATTGCCAGATGGCTCGTTAATTGAACCGGTTAAATATATATCATTTTCACTTAATTTTTTTGCTAACTCAACTCCTGATAAAGGATTGATTGTATGTGTATTTTTAAATAAATATTCTGATGAAGCATTGCCTATATATGTAAACTCTAGTTTGTTTGACCATTTTTTATTGTCAATAAGTTTATCTAAAAACTCATAAGACTCAAACCCCTTATTTTTATGTGAACTCCAATGATGGGTCACAATATTAGTTTTGTTGTTATGAAGCTTGTTTTGATAATCTCTAAAAACATCTTTATTTGAACCCGACATTATTACTTTAGTTTTATTATTAGTCATACCTAAATCTGTGTAAATATTTTTTAACCATTTGCTAACAAATACCACTTTGTCTGCACACTCGCTTGCTTCAAGATAAAAATTATTAATATTAGTAGTATTTTTTCTTTCATCACATTCATTAATTCGTTGAACTACAGCAACTTCAGGGTTTATAAACTCTTTATATAATTTTATTTCGTTATGATTAAACGTTGAGGATGATTCTCTTCTGCTTCTCGGATCTGTTAGTAATATGAGATCTATATCAGATTCTGAAAGGTCGTAAATTACATCATGACCAAGACTGGTTAGGTAACTGCTTAAATTTTTAACAAATAAATTTCCTCCCCCCCAGGGGCCCTCTACAATTTTTGATCCAATACTAACTTTCATATATATCGGTTAACATTTTTAGAAAAGGATCAAATCCTTGAGGTGTTTCATATTGATATACCATTTTTTTAGCATAGTCTAAATTTGGTTTTGCAGTGAAGAACGAGCTTACATTTTCAACTTCAAATATTGATTCTTTGCTTAAAATTTGCTGCGCAACTCCTACATTCGATGAGATAATTGGTGTATTAGAGGTCGCACATTCAACAATAGCTTGTGGTCCACCTTCGACTCTAGAACTAACTATGTATAGATCAAGCAAGTTATATAATTCATTTAGATTTTTTAATTTGAGCATTTCAAAATATCTGTATTTAATACCAAGATTTTTTAAATTATTTATTAGATAATCTCTTCTTTTTCCCGTTAAGACAACCTCTAAATTCTTTTTTTCATTGTTTAAACGCGAAACTATTTCCAAAAAGATGTCTGGACCTTTTATTAATTTAGGTTTTGTTAAGTCCGAACCTTCTGAGTCTCTTTGGAAACTTCCTACAAGAAATGACTCAGTAGTAAAATTATATTTTTTTTTGAGTGAAGTCTTATCTTCAATGTAAAAAAACTTATTTGTGTTTACCCAAAAGGGTATCTGATTAACTGGCTTATCTGTAAGCCGTTCTATTTGCTCTTTACTTTTGATGGAAATTGTATGATATTCATCAACAAATTGATCATATTCATTAAACCTATTAACTTCTTCTTTTCCAAGCTTTTTTGTATCTAGGTGGTAAATTGAGCATATAATTTTTTTATTCTTAATTTTTTTAAAATCTAATTTATCCCACATCCAAGGAGCAATAATCCAAACTATGTCTGCTTTTTTAATAGAATTGGTAACTATTTCCTTATTGTTTTTATAAAATTCTTCTCTTACTCTGTCTACAATCCAAGATTCATTTATCTTTGTTAAAAAAACTTTCATAACAACTACCCTAAAAACCTATACTAATTAAGAAAACAATATAGCAGATGGAAAAAATTTTAATTACAGGCATTAGCGGACAAGATGGAATATTTCTATCAAGTCTATTAAGTAAAGAAAACGTAGAGGTGCTTGGTGTGTCTAGAACAGCAAAAAAAGAACTGCTTGAAAAAAAGTTTGAAGTTGTAAATTTAAGTTATCCAAAAAATCTAAACTTAATAGATACAAATTTAATAAACTATAATCACACCCATTCTTTACTAACTGAATTTAGACCAGACAAAATTTTTAATTTGAGTGGGCCTAGTTCTGTATATGATTCATTTTTAGATGACAATATACAAAAAAATATTGAAGAAATTTTTAACAACTTAACAAACTCATTAATAAATCAGAATTATTTTCCTACTTTTATCCAAGCCTCATCATCAGAAATGTTCGGTAAACAAAATACTAATAATCCTCTTACAGAGCTATCAACGTTTAACCCAACCTCACCATATGCCGTAGGAAAGCTTAATAATCATAAAAAAATTGAACAATTTAGAGATATATACGAATGGAATATTTCTTCTGCTATTTTATTTAATCATGAGTCAGAATTACGTCCTAAAAATTATTTAATTAAGAAAATAATTACTTCTTGCTTAAATATTAAAAATAAAAAAGTAGACTTTTTAGAAGTTGGAAGTACAGAGTATGTAAGAGACTGGTCGTATGCAGGTGACATAGCTAAGGGGTTAAAAGTACTCTCAGAAAATAAACTTGATTCATCATATGTAGTTGGATCTGGTTTGGGAACAAGTATAAATAAAGTTATAGAAATTGTATTTGAGTATATTGGCATTGACTCAAAAGATAAAATCAAAGTTAATAATAAACTGCTGAGAGAAGATGATCCAAAAATTATTGTAAGCAACCCAAATAAAATTCAAAAACATTTTAACTGGAAAGCGGAAGAAGAAATCAGTAAGTGGTTAAAAAAAATAATAGATTATGAAATTAACTTTCAAAATCTAAACTAGGAATAATTCTAGATTTTACGCAGTCTGCATAATATTTTTGTTCTTTATAATAATTTTTAGATATATTGTTCTCTGTATTTAAAATATATAAAGGTTTATAAAGCTTTTTTATTTTAATCCTTTTGTCAATAATTGTTTGGTAAAGCTTATAGTCTTGTGCATAATAAAACAATTCATCATAATTTCCAATTTCATTAAGTAGAGATTTTTCGATAATTAATGTTCCATGAATAAATGGGTTCTTAATCTTAAATACAAGTGTATAGGGAAATATATATGAAAAATAAGGTATCAATTTATTTGAATTCTTTACAAGTGCCCTGCTAACGGCAATTTTACTTTTAGATTTTTTTAATACTGATATTTGTGTCTCTATCCTATATTCCAAAGAGACATCGTCAGCATCCTGTCTTGCGATATACTTTCCCGTGGCTTTGTTAATCAGTTTATTTAGTGATTTTGTTAATCCAATATTTTCTTTGTTTTTGATTATTTGAATTCTTTTATCTTGACTTTCATAGGTTTCTAATATTTTAAGTGAATCATCGGTTGAGCAATCATCACAAATTAAAATTTCTAAATTACTATAAGTCTGGTTAATAATACTTTCTATAGAATTGACTAAAGTTTGTTCAGAATTGTAGACTGACATGATTACTGATACTTTTTCATTCATAGTTTTTTTTAAATTCATTAATTAGTTCTGAAGGTTGGAAAGTTTTAGTGAAGTATTTTCTAATGTCTTTACTTGCTTGTTTAAGCTTCTCATCTGAAAGATCATTTAATACTTTTATCAAATTAGTACCTTCGTCATCTTGTTCGTAGAACAAATTATAGTTTTCAGGAAAGAATTCCGCTAAACCTCCATTTTTTGGAAGTATTGTGGGAACATTATTGGTTGATGATTCAGAAATAACAACTGGTTGACCTTCATACATTCTTGAACCAAATAAATTAAATTTAGCATTTTTTAAATAAAACAACACTTCATCATTTGATAAATGACCAAAGAATTTAATGTTTTCATGATTAGCATATTTTTTTGATAAATAATTAAATTGCTGTCCATCACCTAGTACATAAAGATCTAATTCTTTATATTGTGATTTTAGTATTGACTCGATAGAGGCCTCTACTCCTTTACCTAATTCGAGTCTTCCAATTATTGTTACATAATTAGAATCACTTTTATATTTATTATCTTGTTTTGGAAAATTAACAAAATTCTTCTGGATAAAAATCTTTTTGCTACTTATATTTTGTTGTTCTAGATAATGTTTGTGGAAACTGGTAAGAACATATATTTTTAAATCCTTGTTTTTTAATATCTTAAAAAATTTTTTGCTATACCTTGTAATTAAATAGCTTTTCAAATAACTATTTTTATAACATCGATAAATTATTCCTTTGAGACGAGAACTCGTTTGACATTCGTGGCAATTTGTATTGTTTCTGTAGTGATTACTTTCAATACAATCGAATCTAAAATTATGAAGTTTTACTATTGTGGTGATATTCTTTTTTTCCAATAATCTAAAAATTCCTAAATTAATTTGGTACCAAGTATTGTGTACATAAGCCACTTCAATTTCATTGTTATCAACTAATTTACTTAAAGCTTTATTTGATGAATAATTATTTGAAAAAAAAATGGCTATCAAATTTTTTAAAGTTATTTTCTCTTCGTTTTTAAGGCTAAATTTTATTACATTAAAATATTTTGATAAATTTTTATACTCTGTTTCAAAATTACTATCTTCTCCACCAAAAGTGCTATAACTGTTATTAATGAGAACTAAGTTTCTCAATATTTTTCCCTGATAATTCTTTCTTGGTCTAATAACTTTATTTCAATATGATGGTCAGCAAAATCAAAATTTTCTGGATCATGAGTAGAATTTAAAATAGTAACGTTCTCATTTTGTAATAATTCAAATATTAGCTTTTTTGTTTCAATATCTAAATTTGAAGTTGATTCGTCTAAAAGCATAATGTCTGGATTAGAAAGTAGAGACCTTATAAAGGCAATTTTTTGCATTTGACCAGAAGAAAGACTTTTATTGCTTATAGGTTTGCTTAGGTCATAATTTGATTCTTCTTTAAAAACATTAAACAGTTTGAGTTTGTCTATTAAAGATTCATCATCAACATGGATATCTTCAAGACCATAAACTAAATTACTATACAGCGAATCTCTAAAAATAAAGGGATAAGCACTAACGTAACCATACTTTTCACTAAAAGAGATTACTTTTCCTTCAGTTGGATAGAAAACTCCTGCGACTAAACCAAGAAGGGTGCTTTTACCACTTCCATTTTCTCCAGTTAAAATTGTGTGCTTACCTTTTGGGATTTCTAGATTTAATCCAGAAAATATTGGAAGTTCACTATTTTGGTATCGAAAACCGGTATTTTCAAACTTTATTGAATTGTTTTTCTCAATTACAAAATTATTTTTAAATTCATCAACCTTATTTAATTCAAGTTCTTTAAATTTAATCATGTGAACATGAGAATTGATAATACTTGAAAATGATCCAGCTAATCCAGATATGGAATTGAATAGTTTCAAAGTAACACCTATAAAATCTAAAGTTAAAGATATTGCAGAACCAAAGAAGACGATCAATACCCCCAAAATAAATAATGTAAGAAAACTAGGCAAAAACCCATTCAGAAGATTAAATATATGATTATTTAAAAGATGGCTATTTAATAATTTAAGGGTCTCTGAGAATTTGCCAATCTCAAAATTTTCTTTTTTAAGAATCTTAATTAAAAATAAATTTTCAACGACTCTTTCAATTTCAGACATTGAATCTTTGTTTGCATGATATGATTTATCTACATATTCTCTACTAATCTTTAAAAGTTTTTTAATTGGATAATAAAGAAGTAAAAGTCCTGTGCCAAAAATTGATAGAACTTGAGCATTTGAATAAATTAAATAAATACAAAATACTAATATTTGTAATAAATTATTTAGGAAAGCAGCGAATTTAGAATAGAAAAAACCAATATGAAGACTTAGCTCATTAGTGTAAAAATATGAATCCGAAACTGAAAAGTTTCGCTTTTCAAATATTTCTCGCAATATATACTCTTTCATATTTTTGGTAACTCTATATTCAATTTTTCTTAGAATTAAACTTTGATAAAACATAAAAATGAATCTAAAAATAATTAGAAATAATATAAAGATTCTATTTTGATCAAAATAAGAACCTAACAAATCAACTATTTCAATATTTGTTTTTTGTCCAGCAATTAAAAATGCAAATAACCCAATTAAAAATACATCAGTTACTACAGAAAGTTGGCTAAATAAAATTGACGTAGCAATTAATATTTTTTTATTCTGTGTCCCGGTAATCTTAGAAATTAGTAAGACATCTTGAACAACAGTTTTTAAAAATTTCACAATACTATTTTAGCTAGCTAAAAATATTTAAATTGATACAAAGTTTCAATTCAAAAATTTGATAGTTTTCTAACAATATATTCTGCTGTTGATTCAAAATTAAAATAGTTATTTTTAACAATTTCTAGATTAAATAACAATTCATCATATTTTGGACTATTTTTAATTTTCTTTAAAATTTTAGGTATCTTACTAATTTGATTTTTCTTTATCAAAACAGCAAAATCTGTCCAATTTATTTCCTCTTCAAAAGGCAGAACAAAATCGTCTGAAATATAAACAGGAACTGTCCCTAGTTCAATTGATTCGTAAAGCCTAAAACTTGCTGGACCATACCCCCTTGGACATAAAAAGAAAAAAGAAGATTTAATCAAATTTTCAAATTTTTCTAAATTATTAGTTTCTATATTTGAATTCATAGAGTCTAAATTTTCTATATAAAAGTTTTTTTTATTTTTTAATTTTTTTTCAAGAATTTTTCTAATTTCATGAGTAGGCCTGCCTAAATAAGATGCTAGATATTCTTTGTTTTCAATATTTTTTGAAAAATTATATTCATAAATCAATGGCAATGGAATTGATTCTGTAGTATTTGATAACTTTGTTGAAAACATACCCCCCATATTAAAAACTAAGCAATTTTCTAACTTAAGAAGAGGACCTCCATCGTATTGAACTACAGTAAAGTACTTCGTGTTAGGCAACATATTATTTTCTAAAAAAATTTTTAATGCATTTATATCTTTGGCATAATTTTGTTTAACGAAATAATTAGTCCACTGAACTGGTATATATGTAAATTCGCTTTCTACTTTTTTCCTATGAAAATAATTGTAAAAGTAAGTCTCGAATCCAGGCTTGCTATTAAAATTTGGATAGTTTAAAATGCTAAAATCTAAAAATTCATCTGGAGTTGTTAATATATTCATAAATCTAGTATTGATTGTTTATAAAATTCTACAGATCTAATTGAATTTTCACCTTCAGAATTCCAATAACTGTCTTTTCTAAGCCTATGAAAATGGCTATGTACCACATTAACTTCTAGATTTAAATTATTTTTTAACCAAAAATAACTCTGAGCATAAGCATCTGCTTCAAGATATTGAGCAGAGATTTTGTTCTTATCAAGAACTTCAAGATAATTTGATTTTAAAAATATTTGGTTTCCAACATTTAAAACCCAATTTATATTTTTTTGATAAATTAGTTTGGTTGATCCGTTTAATTCGTCTTGAACAAGTGATTTATCAAATTGTATTTTGTCATTAGTAAAAATGATTTTTTTGTAAAATTGTTTGTAATTTTTAAATAAATATATTTTTCCAGGTAAGTAAATGGTGTCAGGCTTGAATTTAAATTCACTTAGATAATCTATTGTACTTTTAGTTAATAAATTATCTGTATCTAATTGATAAATTAATTCATTAGTTGCTTCATTTACACCATTGTATTTATTAAAGAAACCTCCAAGATTTGTATTGTTACTCATTACTTTATTTTTTATTCCAAGTTTTGATAAAAACTCTTTTGAAATAGTCTTAATCTCTTGATATTCAGATTCACTTGAAGAGTCATCGGAGATAATAACCTCGTCAAAAAAACTTATATATTTACTTTTTAATATTTTTGTTAAATAAAAGGAGGAATTAAAAGTAGGTATAACTAAAGTGACACTTTTCATAATTTAATTTTTATTTTAATATCCTTTAAGAAGTTTTTTGAATTAGAAGTAAAATTCAAAGTATGAAAAATTACTTATTTGTCATCGCAAGTTACCCAGACGAAAGACAGCAATTTTTTGAAAAATATATGTCGCCAAGAAATAAAGAATATTGTATACAAAATAATACAGAATATATAGAGGTAACTACTAAACCTAAATTATTCAGGGATAACCCTACTTGGTGGAAATTTACATTTGTAAAGGAATTAATTGAAAGTGGAAGAGTTAAAGAAAATGATACTATTACACATATTGATGCCGATATGTGTATTGTTGATCCAAAAAGGCCATATCCAATTGAAAAAAATTTCAACTATGTAATAGATTCAGGCAATACACACTGCATGGGTTCTTATTCGATTAAAGTCAATGAATGGAGTAATCAACTTATAAAAAATATTTTAAGTGAGGACAGGTATATAAAGCTTAAAGATGACGTAAGTTATCACGAACATTTTGAAACATATTCGAGCTTTTGGAAGGAATTTCGTGAACAAGCGTCGTGGTATTCACTCGCAGGAATTAAGCGTCATTCAAATATTAGCTTTTTTGAATTACCAAATTATGGTTGGCATTCTG
>Ga0181580_10001370_pt1 | contig 19374 bp, 13 predicted proteins | sample 071ome_23_FD_132413 | JGI IMG/M metagenome (GOLD analysis project Ga0181580, IMG submission 132413) | Coastal salt marsh microbial communities from the Groves Creek Marsh, Skidaway Island, Georgia - 071403BT metaG (megahit assembly) | ecosystem: Environmental > Aquatic > Marine > Intertidal... | reverse complement strand
TGCATTGATGCGACCAAGAAGGGGGATATCACCGCAGGGGGTGCTCTTTGGAGCTACGACAAAATCAACCGCACCATTTCAACGGTTTCCATTGATCCCGATTCTGGCCTGCTCTTCATCGCTGACTACTCCGGCTTTGTCTACTGCCTGGATGCCGATACAGGCAAGGAAAACTGGATTCATGACATGAAGGCTCACATGTGGGGGTCCACTCTCGTCGTGGATGGCAAGGTCTTCCTAGGAGATGAAGATGGCGATCTGGTCGTTCTAGAAGCTTCCAGAGAAAAGAAAGTGCTCAATGAAGTCTACTTTGGGGCCCCCATCTACTCCACCCCAGTGGTGGCTAATGGCACGCTGTATGTAGGAACTCAAACTCACCTCTACGCCATTGGGGAGTGATTTCCGCTTAAGGGTTGGATTCAGTCTAAACGACGGATCCAACCCTTAGAGGATTTCTCCCAGCTCCTTCTTTTTGCCCTCAAGGGCAAGCATCACAGCTTGCCATGGTCTTTCAAAAGCTTTCAATCCATCAACCACTGACTCCAAACCCAACCCAACTTTTTCATGAAGAAACCCAATTATGCCATCATCTGGATTGGCACGCTCCTGCTGATTTGCCTGCATCAGGATAGCTGGTTCTGGGATGATCACCAGACACTGATCTTTGGCTTCCTGCCAGTCGGGCTAGCCTATCACGCAGCATTTTCCATCGTAGCAGCCATCTGGTGGGGTTCGGCTATGGTGTTTGCCTGGCCACATGATTTGGAGGCTCTGGCCGAAGAAGAAAACTGATCACAATAAGCTATCTAATTTCATGACACCTCTCATCGTCATCGTTTGCTATCTCGGTCTATTGTTGGCCCTTGGTATCCTAAGCAGCCGCTCCTTTCGCGGCACCAGCAAAGATTATTTTGTAGCGAGTCATTCCATCGGTCCATTCCTGCTGCTCATGAGCGTGTTCGGCACCACCATGACAGCTTTTGCCTTGGTCGGCTCGACTGGCAAAGCCTTCGAGCGTGGTATCGGCGTGTATGGCCTGATGGCCTCTATCAGCGGCCTGGTTCATGCGGCAGTCTTTTTCCTGATCGGTATACGGCTCTGGGTATTTGGTAAAAAATATGGCTACGTAACCCAAATTCAGTATTTCAGAGCCCGATTTGAATCCAGTGGGATTGGCTACCTGCTTTTCCCTATTCTGGTGCTGTTAGTGATCCCCTATCTCCTGATAGGCATCATCGGGGCGGGAAAAACCCTACTGCCAGTGACTGCAGGCGCCTTCCCTGACTTGTTCCCCAATTTGGCAACCCCGCAATGGGCGGGGGGAATCCCAGTGTGGCTCACTGGCCTGGTCATCTGTGGTGTCGTGCTCACCTATGTGTTCATGGGTGGCTCCAGGGGAGCCGCATGGGCCAACACATTCCAAACACTTGTCTTCATGGTGATGGGCGTGGTTGCTTTCGTCCTCATAGCCAAAAATCTAGGTGGCCTTGAAAATGCCTCAAAGGTCACCATGCAGATCAACGAAAAAGGCCAGGTGGTTCAACCTTATCGATGGGACAACGCTTCCAAGGAGCTGGTGGAAAACAATCCCCCCAAGGTGGTAGGCAAACTTGTTTTCGAAGGAGAATCACCCGAGCCTGGAACCTATTCGCCTCGTCCGCTCCTGAGCCGAACGGTCACCGAAGTGGAACTCAATTCAAAAAACCCCAAAACAGGGGAAATCACGTCTTTCAAGCGCGAATACGGTATCCCACCTTGGATGTTTGCCACCTACCTGTTTATCCCACTGAGCGTCGGCATGTTCCCCCACCTGTTTCAGCACTGGCTCACAGCCAAGAGCGCGAGGGCGTTTAAATTAACCGTCATCGCCCATCCACTCTGTATCCTGATTGTCTGGGTTCCCTGTGTCCTGATCGGTATATGGGCCACGGGTATCCTGCCACCTCTGGATCCTTCCAAGGTCAGTGGGGTCTTAGGGCAAGTAGTTCGCAACGTCATTGAGAGTCAGGTGCTTTCAGGGTTTCTCACTGCGGGTGTCTTGGCTGCCATCATGTCATCACTGGACTCCCAATTCCTCTGTCTGGGAACCATGTTCACCAACGATATCGTCCTCCACAACAAATCTCAGGACCGATACAGCGATAGGCAGATTATCTTCATCGCAAGAAGTTTTATCGTGGTCATTGTGGCGCTAACCTACCTGGTTTCACTGAAAGCCCCGCAAAATGTCTTTGACTTGGCTGTGTGGTGTTTCAGTGGTTTTGGCGCTCTCTTTCCATTGATCTTTGCAGCCCTTTACTGGAAGCGAACCACCAAAGCCGGAGCCTACGCCTGCATCCTAGCCGCAGTGGCCAGTTGGTTTTATTACTTTGCCATGAGTGGTTATGGCAAAGAATTGGTCCTCGGACCGGGCATCATGCCGGTGGCTGTTTGCTTTCTGATTTCCTCAGCTGCATTGGTCATAGTATCGCTGATGACACCCCCTCCAAGTGAGGCTACTCTCCGAAAATTTTTTCCAAACCATTGATTTAAAGCCAATCTGCGTCATACATCCTCATTGAGTTAACTTTTTGTTATGAGCAACGAATCTGTTTCAAACGAGGCCATCGAACAGGCCAGCCTACAACTGGATGCCCACATCCAAGAAATCATCAAATGGCATTTTTCACCGGACACAGGATGTTCCTTCTGGCTGGACTGGGCTTCCAAAGCGGGCTGGAATCCCGCCGAAGAAATCAAGGGACTGAATGACCTGATCAACAAATTCCCACATTTTCAGGATGAATGGCTCAGAGACCTACAGCCCGAGGTATGGGTTCCCAAGGCTTTTCAGGGGCAGCCCTTCAATGTGTTTGAAACCGGGGGCACCACCGGCATGCCCAAGCAGCGTATCGGATGGAATGACTACAAGGTGGATTACAGTGAATTCTCCGAGAAAATATCAGATGAGCATTTTCCCAGGAATCACTACTGGCTGATGATGGGGCCTACAGGACCACGCCGCCTGAGGCTTGCCATTGAACACTTAGCCAATGTTCGCGGTTGCTCCTGTTACTTCATCGATCTGGATCCAAGATTTGTCAAAAAGGTCATCGCCGATAAGCAATTCGATGTCGCTCGAAGCTACATGGACCATGTTGTGGACCAGGCCGTCACCATCCTGAAACATCGCCAGGTCAGTGCCGTTTTCACCACGCCCAAACTACTGGAGGCTTTATCGGAAAAACTCGATCTTTGGGATGCCGGGATCCGAGGAGTTTTCTGCGGAGGAACCACCATGGATCCCCAATACACTCGTTTTCTGGTGGAAGAGGTTCTTGAGAACCGCATCGGCTTCTATCCCACTTACGGTAACACCCTCATGGGATTGGCAGCCAGTGTGCCCATTGGACCAGAGGACAACTATTCCATCAGTTATTATGCCCCCCAACCACGCGCGGTCCTTCGCGTGGTCGATCCTAAGGAGACCAGCCAGGTGATAGATTACGGACAATGGGGTCGAGTCGAACTCACCACCCTTACCAAGGAATTCTTCATGCCCAGATTCCTGGAGAGAGATGAAGCCATACGCAAGCAGCCTCGAGCACCCTACCCTTGGGATGGTGTGGCGGAAGTTCGCCCTTTCGGTGCAATGGAGAAGAAAATTGTGGAGGGTGTTTACTAAAGTTTAGAATGGATGACCAACCCATGAGCCAACTCCCTCACATTCCCTGCCTTCGGAAAGGGCAGCCTTACCAGAGCCTGGATCAAATCGAAATCCAAGGCTACAGTGATCAGCAAACCCTGGCCACAGTCAGCACTGTCAATGCGGGTATTATCCGGCGAGACTTAAAACGCATCGATGATGCCAAGGCTGCTTTGAGAGCCTTCACAGTCGAGCAACTCATTCAGATAAGCGCCAAAGCTGGTGAGGCTTTTCTCAATGAGACCTTGCCTCTGGGAGATAAGGGGCATCAGCAGTCTCCTGAGGATTACATCAAAACACTCTCATCAACCTCCGGTCTACCCCATGTGATGGTGCGTCGTAACATGCAGAAGATCCATCATGCGTTGACGCACATGAAGACAGTCCTCACAGGACTGACTCGCGGTCTGGATCTGAGCATCATTGATCGGGGTTATGGTGAACAGTTTGGGACCCGGATCAGCTACTTCCCGACTGCCAAGGCACTTGGCCTGGTCATGCCCAGCAACTCCCCTGCGGTGGACTCGCTCTGGCTACCAGCCATCCCCCTCAAATCCCCGGTCATCATCAAGCCGGGGCGAGAGGAGCCCTGGACCCCCTACCGTCTCATTCAGGCTTTTATCAAAGCAGGCTGTCCAGCCGAGGCTTTTGGGTTTTATCCGACCGACCATGAAGGGGCTGGTGTGATCCTGCAGGCTTGCGGGCGCGCCCTCATTTTTGGAGATAAAAACACCACGGCACAATACGCCAACAACCCCGGTATACAGATCCATGGACCAGGATTCAGCAAGATCCTGATTGGTGAAGACCAGATCGACAATTGGCAGGACCATTTAGACTTGATGGTGGCCTCGATCGCCGAGAACGGTGGACGCAGTTGTATCAACGCCTCTGCTATTATCGTGCCTCGACATGGGCAGGCCATCGCTGATGCTCTCGGGCAAAGGTTGGGGCCGATTGAGCCTACCTGCCCCGAGGATGAAGGGGCCCGGCTCTCAGGTTTTGCCAACCCCAAAATGGCCGAATACATCGATGGAGCCATTGACCAAGACCTAGGTGAACCTGGGGCTGAGGATATGACCGCCAAATACCGAACCGGATCCCGCAAGGTCACTTTCGAAGGAGGCACTTATCTCAAACCAAGCATTATTTATTGTGATTCCATGAATCATCCTCTGGCTAATCGGGAATTCCTTTGCCCATACGCCAGCGTGGTGGAAGTGCCACAGTCTAAGATGCTGGATGCAATCGGTCCGTCCTTGGTGGTTACCGCGATCACCAAAGATCCTGCGTTTACCGAAGAGTTGCTTGAATCCGATTTAATCGAGCGTCTCAATCTTGGAGCCATACCTACCATGAAGATTTCCTGGGATCAGCCCCATGAAGGTAATATGTTTGAGTTCCTCTACAAGCGTCGATCCATCGAAAGAGAAGCGTAACTTTTGAGGCTCAGGCATTGTCCTGTCATGAAGTCTGGATAGCTTCTCCGAGGTGAAAGTCTGCAGGGTGAATCTTTTATCTGGCAAATAGAGGCAAACACATGGAGGCAGCAACAAAAAATGATTCGGTGATCAGCCATCCTGACTTTCTCGGGGATTCCTTCCACATCCAGACTCAGGTTCGCCTGGTTTTTGGTTGCGGCAAGCTCACTTCCTTGGGGCGGCTGGCCACTGAGTTGAGGGGGCGGCGAGTCCTGTTGGTGACCGACCGCGGCATTGTGGAAGCTGGGCATGTGCACCATGCTGTGGCAAGTCTCGAACAAGCCAACTTGGAAGTCTCTGTCTTTGATCAGGTATGCGAGAATCCAACTACCGCGGATGTCAGTGCCTGTGTCGCTGCCGCTCAATCCCACGGAGCGGACATCCTGGTAGGCTTGGGTGGTGGCAGCAGCATGGACACAGCTAAGGGGTGTAACTTCATCCTTACCAATGGTGGTGAGATGAAAGATTACTGGGGCATCGGCAAGGCTTCAAAGCCCATGCTGCCACTGATTGCCATTCCCACCACAGCGGGTACTGGAAGCGAGTGCCAGTCTTTTGCCCTGATCGCAGATGAAAAAACTCATCAAAAAATGGCCTGCGGGGATCCCAAGGCGGCGGCTGCCATCGCTATTCTGGACCCCGAACTGACACTCTCGCAACCTCGCCGAGTGACTGCCTGCACGGGGGTGGACGCCTTGTCTCATGCCCTCGAATCGGCAGTAAGCCTGAAGCGAAATCGCTATAGTTGGCTGCATTCCAATGAGGCAACCCGATTAATCCTCCATGCTCTGCCTGCGGTTTTAAAAGATCCAGACGATTTGGATGCCCGTGGTAAGATGCTTCTAGGGGCTGCTTTGGCCGGCATCGCTATTGAGAACAGCATGCTTGGGGCTGCTCATGCTGCGGCCAATCCCCTCACCGCCCAATACAACGTGATTCATGGCACGGCCGTGGGCATGATGCTACCTCACGTCATGCGCAGGAATGCCACCTTAGAAGCTGTGTCCACAGCCTATGCCGACCTCGCTAAGACCTGTCATCTGACCACCTCTGAGGACATGAGCAAGGGCGCTGAAAGTCTCATTCACGGCGTGGAGTGCTTGCTTAAGGAAGCTGGCATCCCAAACAGACTCCCTGAGCAGGGAGTTAAAGTGGAGAATTTGCAGGCTCTGGCATCCTCAGCAGCCCAGCAATGGACGGGCAAATTTAATCCAGTCCCGCTGGGCGAGGAGGATTTTCTGACCCTTTATCAGCAGGCAATGTAAGGAGATCGGACCCGTTATCGCTTCATTGATCAGTAACGGGCTCTGAATCAGGACTGGAAATGGTGGCAGCCAAGGTGAGTTGAAGTTTATCATCCTCGGAAAAGACAGGCAGCACACCCATCTCTAGCTTGCGTGCTTGGCTTCCGCCCTCAACTGGCATGTAGAAGGTTGTGCTGATAACAGCCTCTTTACCTGCACTGGTGACAACAGTGGGTAGGCCGAGTAGTTTGGCGCTTTTTGATCGTTTGATGCCATCGAATAGAGCATTGGCATTCTCACCATCAAATCCACCCGCATTATCTGTTTCGATCCCAGAAGCTTTCAGATTATCGAGGAAAAATCCCGCCAGCTCACTGTCATCTATTTCAGCTACCTTGGAGACAAACTGAAGAAAATCAGATCCACTATCCGAGGATCCTCGCGTTGGGGTCATAAACATGAACGTATGACGCCCCGGAGCAGTCTGCCACCCGCCTGTGACCAGGGTCATACCCAGGTCCAGTTCGACACTCAGGGAAGCAGCATAGTAGTCGGAAGGTTCAAACACTTCCTCCTGCTCCATTTCAGCATCAGCTTGAACCGTTTGCTTGCTAGACTGCTTGGCTGCCAGGTCACGAGCTTTTTCCAGTTCATCAATCTTTTGGCGCAAAGCAGTCATTTCTCCTCGTAGAGAAGTCAATTCTTTACGTTCGCGTTCAATGCGCCGGCGTTCCGCGTCAGAAAGCAGACGACTCTGAAGCGATTCCATTTGTTGTTCCAGGCTTTGCTTGTCCGATTCCGCTCTCACAACCATTTCCTGGGCAATCTTGAGTTTGGGAGAAAGGGATAAGTGAGAGAAGCCATAGCCAATAGCAAAGGCGATAATGATGGCAAAGATGCTGAGGGGCTTCATGGTGATGGAAAAATAGTCTGGACTAGGTTCAGAGCTAACTCGGCGACCTTATGGAGCCCGAGCGATCTGATATGGTGAGCATGCCGGCAAGGGGACTTGGCGGCAAACCAAAAGAATGGTCCCTGACTGAGGTTTCGCAGCGAATCAAACCGTAAAGCAGCCAATCCAGCCCCACAACCCTGCCCCACCAATGCATAAGAGGAGCGCTGCATCGATGTCTTGCATGAAGTGAAGACTTCGGATAGTTTAGCGAATATCCCATGAAACGCATGAAATCGCCAATTCCTCACACCAAGGGTTCTTATGCAAAGTCTCTCAATCAAGGGTTCACCCTGATTGAACTACTCGTCGTTATTGCCATCATCGCCATCCTTGCTGGGATGCTGCTCCCTGCATTGAGCAAGGCTAAAACCAAGGCACATGGCATCCTTTGCATGAACAACAACAAGCAGATGATGCTTGCTTGGAGATTCTATGCCGATGACAACGAAGGGAAACTTGTGGGTGCCTCGGAATGGCAACTCAACGGAAGACGCGTCCCAAACTGGACGGCTGGTAGCTGGCTGACCCTGGGCTCACCCAAGGATCCAAGTAACTGGAATCATGAGCAATACACCCGTAGAAGCCCATTGTGGAATTACTGCGGTGGCAGCGAGAAAATCTGGAAATGCCCTGCTGACAAGTCATACGGAATCGACCCCAGTGGCCAAAGAGTGCCTCGGATTCGAAGTATGTCCATGAACAACTGGGTTGGAGGTCCTGCATGGAGCGCCTCAGGCAACCAGTGGAAAACTTACACCAAAGAGTCGGATTTGACCGATCCGGGCCCGTCCATGACTTTCGTGCTACTGGACGAGCGCGAAGACAGCATCAATGACGGGTATTTTGTGGTGGATATGGCCGGTTTTCCGGGCACCGGCAGTAGCTACAAAATCGTTGACTACCCAGCAAGCTACCACAACGGCGCCGCGACTTTCGCTTACGCTGACGGCCATTCTGATATTCACCGGTGGTCTGACCCGCGGACCATGCCGACTCTGTCCAAGGCGAACATCCCGCTTAACGTGCCCTCGCCCAACAATCAAGACGTCTTCTGGATGCAGGAGCGAAGCACTCGCACGATCAACGGATCCAGATAAAAGGTTTCACGCAATCGAGAAATCGGATGGATAAAAAGCCATTCCCAAAAGGGAATGGCTTTTTTCATCCCATCAAATTGAGCCATATTTGGCGCATGTTTGCTCACCAAGAGCCACCATGCTCCGGCAAAACTTCCTAAGCTTGGACTAGAAACCCACCTGAATTGACTTCGAGAAAGAAAACAGGGCTTTTTTTAATAAAAATTTGCGCATGGCACAAATCATGCTAAAATAAAGTGTGGATCCCACATGGTTTTAGGGCTTGCCCACAAGTCATGTGTCCAGCCTCTTCCGTATCGGAACGGAAGAAACCCCAGCTACTTGAGCTCACGTCGCACCTGAAAACACGGTGTCCTGCTTGAGATGAGGGTATAATCATCATCCGGCAGCTGAATCTAAACGATCCACTCAGCTGCCGGATCTTCTTTTTTGGAGGTCATTTTCACGTTGAAGTCCCGTTTCAAATCACGCTTATTAGTGTGGTGAATCCCAAGCAAACCCCATCAATGGCCAAGACCCATGGGATGGCGCCACTCATAGCTAAGCCGCTTTGCCTCTTTTTGGCTTGTTTCTATATGAATGCCCTCCTCGCCCAATCATTTGAAGTCAACCTACGCCATCAGCAGCCCTTGACTGAAGCCAGTCCTGGCTTCAAGACAGTCATCAAAGCAGAGACATGGAAACCTTCGGAGACAGCTATCATTGTCTGCGACATGTGGGACCTCCATCACTGCAAGAATGCGGTCGACCGAGTAGGCGAAATGGTTTCTCGCATGAATGCGGTGCTTGAGCACGCCAGAAAAGCCGGATCACTCATCATTCACTCTCCTAGCAGCTGCATGGATTTTTATCAAGGACACCCGGGCCGACTCAAAGCCCAACAAGCACCCCGTGCCCAAAATCTGCCTGAGTCCATTGGGGAATGGTGCCATGTCATTCCGGCCGAAGAAAAAGGGATTTATCCCATCGACCAATCAGATGGCGGAGAGGACGATGATCCTGCAGAACATGAGGCATGGGCTCAGTACTTGGAGGGGATTGGGCGGAACCCTCGGGCACCTTGGATCAGGCAGGTAGCCGCCTTGAGAATCGATGCTGGCGATGCCATCACCGATGAGGGCAGTGAAGTTTGGAATCTTCTCGAACAGCATGGCATTAAAAATGTCATCCTTGTGGGGGTGCATACCAACATGTGCGTCCTGGGGCGACCCTTTGGCCTTCGCCAAATGGCCCGCAATGGTAAACATGTGGTCCTGATGCGGGATATGACTGACACAATGTATAACCCACAAATGTGGCCCTACGTTGACCATTTCCGCGGCACAGAACTGATCGTGGAACACATCGAACGGTATGTCTGCCCAACGATCACCTCAGCTGATCTTTTGGGAGGCCAGGCCTTTCATTTCAAGGGGGACCCTCGCCACAGGCAAGGCGGCTAGGCATTGCCTTCATCTATCAATCAGCAAGCCCGCTGGACTGCACCCCTTTACCGGTCGCATCACAAAGGCGCAATTGGAATTCCCATTCCACAGTCCAATCTTCGACTTGCTCATTCTGACAGAGTTTAATCAGGATATGGTTGATACCCGCTTTGAGGTGAACAGGCAGAATGTATTGATCCATTTTGGCACCTCGATGGTATTCATCTCGACCGAATAGCCATTGCCCGTTCAACCAGATTTTCCAGGCGTTTTTGCACCCAAGCCTTAACTCGACTTCCTGCTCTTGATCCGATTCAAAGGCATGGTAGGCATAGGCAGTCACTTCTTTGAGATAACCAGGGTAGGGCTGATTCAGATCGACCATCCCGAATGAATCATCACTCTGAATGGACCGCCAACTCACTTTATCGGTTTTACCTTGGTAGCTGGCCTTGAGATCTAAGCCGATTTCGGGCGGAAAAACCGTATCAAAACCAGACCGATCCTTATTATGAAAAGGACCGATCACCTGCCAATCGGTCAGCATGCCCAACAAGCGCGCTACATTGATCTCCGCACCAAGGGTAGCCAGCTGATCGGCGATCCATCGAATTTGTTCGACCTCACGTGCGTGCTCAATCCCCTGGCGCAATAGGATTCGGGCAGCCTGATCGCGGCCCTCCCCCAGAGCATGCTTTGCTTGGTCCATCAACTGACCGATGGCCTGACGCCTAAGGGCATTGGAAGGGTCGTTGATCAGCCCACGCAATAGGATCATGGCGGCTGCATCGTCCACTTGACGAAGGAAATCAAAACCCAGAGCTCTGGCAGATGGGTCCTCATTCACATCCAAGACAAAGGCCGTGAGATCCAACAAGGGAAGATCCGCTTGCCCTTTCATCGCTTGGTCCGCCAGCCCTTCAGCAGCATTTCGAAGCCAGTTTTGCGCGATGGGCGAAGCGTCCTTCATGCCTTGCAGCACTTCCATCAGATATGAAACCGGGGCAGCATGGAGGACCTGAATGGCTTGGGTGGCTGCCTGATTACCAGCTCCCTCCTTACCTACAGCACGGATTTGAGCCAGGGCCTCATCCAGCCTGGAGTTGGCATCAGCCACCACAAAATGACTGAGAAGCAAAGACGAGACAATCAGGGGAAACCCACGCGTGAAAAGAGGCAAAGCGATCATGGTCAGGGCGTCTATTTTCACTGATTCCCACTTGCCGAGACAACGTTAAACTTACCAGCTTGCCTCAACGCCGCATGGACTGAGACCCAGCAAGTGATTGGCTAGCTTATTGGCACTTTCAAACGCACCATTAATGGAAGGATAAGTCAGGTAATCGCCAACCAGCCATGTATGATCTGCATGATGGAGGAACCCTGGCCCCGGCATCGACGGCATGACTGGAAGACCATGAGAAACATGGTAGGAGCGAAGGAAACTCCAATGCTGGGCATCCAGGCGAAAGATTTCGCCTACCTCAGTAAGAAGGCAATCCGGATCCAGTTGCGAAGCCTTGCCATCGGCTTGATTCTTGGTGGTCACAGACACCAGGTGGCGACCGACCGGAGCGTAGCTAGGCTGTGCAGAACTCGGAAAACTAATATGACGGATCGTCCCTTTTCCTGTGGCATTGAGACAAAGAGCTGGCCGTGAGAGCGGGCATGCATCGGTTTCATAATAATACACCCTGGTTTCCCGGCTCTTGCTGGGCTCCGTCCAACCAAGCAGTTGAGAGGCCGAAGGCTTGTCCAAAGCAATCACCATTTCCCTCGCATGAAAGCTTGATCCACCGACAACCCTAGCCTCCTGGCCATGAATCGATTCAACCCGTTGAGAGCATAGGATCGATCCAGGGTCGATCTGTTTGGCCAACTGGGCGGGGATAGCACTCATGCCATCACGCGGCAGACCCGCTCGCCCCAAAGCAAAGCGCTTGTAGAGAAAACAAAACAAGCGGGAAGATACCTCCAAGTTATCGTCTAAGAACACGCCTCCAAAAAAGGGTTGAAGGAACCGGTCCAGACCTGCCTTATCAAAACCTCGATTATCTAGGTAGGCGCGCGTTGATGATTCAGGATCACCCCAGATGGAGGCATCAGCCCGACGCCAAAGAGAAAGGGTAAGCCATAACAACTGCCACATTTCCCTCATTGAAAAAGGATTATGAGCCAGGATATCTGGGATGGAGGCAGGATTTTTCAGGGGATCGCCAACATAGGCTCGCCCCTCAGGACCTTGGAGATAGGCCCCTGAATCAAAATAACCCAGACCGAGTTCGGCTAGAGATAAATAGGGTAATCCTTGGTCATAGCTATCGAGCATGACCTGAAACCCTCGATCAAGGGTATAACCTCTAAATTGCTCCGAGCTCACCCTGCCCCCCGGCATCGTAGCGGACTCAAGCAGCAAGAAAGAACGTCCCCTAGCCTGGAGATGCAAAGCCAGCAGGAGCCCCGAAAGACCCCCTCCCACTATCAGGAATTCAACCTCATTGGATTTCAACACCTTGTCGACAGAATGGAATCATTGGAACGCAGCAAGGAGCCAAGCTCGGATTACTGAACTCCCTGCGATTTCCAGTCGAATATGCACAGCGAGTGAAGCGATCTCAAGATCAATGAGTGACCCGCCACGGCAAGATGGGCCCAGGTTTCTTCCTGGCTTACACGCGTTTCATCCATGATTTGGCAGTGCTCGGGATTGATTTTCAATAATCTCAAATTGCCATCGTGTGAAAGACAGAGCATGCGTTCCCCGTTGGTCACTTGGGAACAATACTTGCCAAAACTCTCACTGGAGGTCCAGAGCACCTGACCTGCTTGCGTATCCAGGCAGACCATCCTGCCAGAGCGACCGTGCAGGTAAGCATGGCTCCCAACAACCAGGGGGGAACTCATATAACCTTGGAAATTCTGTATCCATTTTTGATTCACCTGCCAATTACCATCCTCAGATTGACTAGGCTCAAAAAGATGTGTTTTCCCCCCGTAAGTAGCTGTAAGCAGCCCGCTTCCTACCTGAGTGGGGGTTAAGATATTCATCCCCCGAAAGGCTGGCACCTGCACTGACCAGAGCCTTTGACCATTTTGGGGATTCAATCCACAAAGGCGATTTCGCTCCAGCACAATCAACTGAGGAACTCCGTGCAACTCAAACAACATGGGAGAAGAAAATGGACTTTCGTTATCCTCTCCATCCGATGCCTTGAAGAACCAGTCCAATTCACCGCTGGATGCGTTCAGCTTAACAACCCCTCCACCAGCCTGAAGCACGATGCCGCCATCATGAAAAAGCGGGGATGACACACCACCGAAATCTGATTCCTGAGTTTTCAGCACCTCGGGCAGATGGCGCTGCCAGACCACAGTCCCATCCATGGCGCGCAAGCATACAAGGGTTTCTTGCATGCCCAGCACATATAGGTAGCCATCATGCAAGAGAGGCGTGGATCGTATCCAGCTACCATTGGCACGGGCATAGAATGGCACTTTCATGCCACCAGCCCAGGAGGATTTCCACGTAACCTCACCAGTCATCAGGTCCAGGGCAAGGGCCTCTTCTGTCTGGTCGTCCAAGCTCTGGGTGGTGTAAACCCGTTGCCCATCCATTACCGGAGAGCTGTAACTGGCTCCGAGCGACTGGGACCAACGCAAGACCAGCGCATCGTCTGAAAGCTTGTCCGGCCAAGGCTCTGAGGCCACTTGGCCCGTTCTCTGCGGTCCCCGCCACTGGTTCCAGTGCATCTCAGAAGCCCGAACTTGGGACGCAATCGGGTTCTGGCCAACTAGCACGACTAAGAAAAAGAAGAGAAACGGAAACATGGGGTAGTCTTCCCCACAATTAGACCGTGTCAATATGTCCCCCATCAAGCCATAGCCTTGATGCCAGCGAGCACGTGCCCTTCATTGAGGTCGATACGCTCAGGCCGGCCCTTGTAAGGATAAATCAGTTTCGTGTGGTCGACACCCAATAAGTGAAGGATTGAAGCATGCAGATCATGGACGTGAGCCACATCTTGGACCGCATGCAAGCCAAGCTCGTCAGTTTGCCCAATCACTGTCCCCCCAGCAACACCGCCCCCAGCCAACCACATGGTGAAGCCTGTGGGATTATGATCCCTTCCATCTCCCTTCTCTGACATGGGGGTTCTACCAAACTCTCCTCCCCATATGACGAGGGTTTCATCGAGCAATCCACGCTGTTTGAGATCTTGAAGGAGCCCAGCCACGGGCAAGTCCATTTGACGACACAATTTGGAGTGATTGGGTTCGATCTTGTCATGACTATCCCACTTGGAGCCGGCACCATGGTAAAGCTGCACGAACCGAACCCCTCGTTCGACCAAACGCCTGGCCAGCAGACACTGACGCCCAAAGGTGGCTGTATCTTGATTGTCTAGGCCATAGAGCTTTTGGGTTAGCTCGGTCTCTTGCGCCAAATCAATTGCTTCAGGTGCCTGAGCCTGCATCCGGTAGGCCAGTTCATAACTCCGAATCCTTGCGTCGAGCTCGGAATTGGATTCTCGCCCCAAAAGGTGAGCTTGGTTGAGCTGATTGAGCAGATCCAGCTTGCTTGCCTGCCTGGTCTCATCAACCCCACCAGGTGGTTGAAGATTCAAGATGGGCTCATCACCGGACTCCAGCAAAGTTCCCTGATAGGATGATGGCATGAATCCAGAACCCCAGCTTCTCACACCATTAACCACCATGCTGTCACTGTCCTTGATGACCACATAGGAAGGTAGATTCTGATTCGCACTGCCCAGACCGTAATGAACCCAGGAACCGAGCGATGGGCGCCCACCAAAAACAGACCCCGTGTTCATCTGGCAAACACCTCCGGCATGATTGATGCCATCGGAGATGCATGATCGGATCACGCAAAGTTCATCGGCCATGGTCGCGATGTGAGGCAGCCAGTCCGAAACCCAAAGCCCTGCCTGGCCGTGTTGCTGCCATTGTCGCTTGCATGCGAGCAAGGGCGAATGGACTTCCCCCATTGCGGTGATGGGCTTGGGAAAACTATCAGGCAGTTTTTGTCCCGCCAACTGATTGAGTAGAGGCTTGGGATCAAAGAGGTCAATGTGACTGGGCCCTCCTTCCATAAAGAGGAAAATCACATTCTTGGCCTTGCCTGGTCGGTGAGGCAGTCCGATACGCTCGTGCTGACCCAACGCTGCCATGAGAGAGGCATCCTGCTGCCACGCTGCAAACGCCAGGGCTCCAAAACCCGTACCAGCTTTTCGAAGGAATTCACGGCGGGAGTGCGTCGATTGGGAAAGGTACGCATTCATGGCTTGTTCGCTAGTGAAGGTAGAGGAATTCATTGGAACTGAGCATCACATGACAAAAGTCCATCAAGGCAGCATCCCTATCATTGTTGGTACGAAGGAATTCCAGAGCGCGCTCACGTTCCTCTTCTCTTGGAATACGTCCATAACAGCGCTGGTAGGCATGTTCGACCCAGGCAACGGGGTTGGAAGGGTAAGCTTCTATAAGCGCGGCGCTCATGGCACGCGAGCGATCCAATACCCAGGAACCGTTGATCATCAGTAGTGCCTGCGTCGTCGTGGTCGTGCTGTCGCGAGTCGGGGTGCTGTGAAAACCAGTGGGGGCATCAAAACCCTTGAGCATTTCATCGGGCGTATTCCTGATCTTGCGCACATAAACACTCCGTCGAGGCTCGCTGCCGAGAACCGATGGTCCGCCCATGGCCAAATTCAATTCCCCACTGGCCATCAGCATGGCATCTCGAATCTGAGCTGCATCCAGACGCTTGGGAGGATACCTCCAAAGCCACCGATTTTGTGGGTCGATGGTTAGAGCATTGCCATCAGGCTCAAGGCGAGCGGTTTGCAGATAGGTTGCCGAGGTCATGATGAGTCGATGGATATGCTTGATGCTCCAACCCGAATCAATGAATTCGCTAGCCAACCAGTTGAGCAAATCTGGATGGCTTGGTCGCTGACCAAGCTGACCAAAATCATTGAGCGAGGCTACCATGCCTTCGGAAAAATGCTTCTGCCAAAGACGATTGACCATCACCCTGGGAGTCAGGGGATGGGATCGATCGGTCAGCCACTGGGCCAGCTTGAGTCGGCGTCCAGTTGTATGGCTTGAGCTGGAGGGTTCATCCTCGACCACGCCAGGCTCGAGAACCGATAGAAAACCTGGAGAAACAGGACTCTTGCCTTCCCGGCCTTTAATCCAAACTGCTGGAGCTTGATTCCCAACATCCGAGGCGATGAAAGCGGGGGTCAACTCTTCTGGCTTCAATTCATCAAAAGCCGCTAACTCCTTCTGCAGTGCCTTGAGTCGCTCCCCTTCTTCACCCTTTATCTCCTTGCCTGCATCAAAACGCTCGCGTTCGTAGCGAATTTGAATCGATGCCAAATCCATCAGTTGAACCTGATAGGGGGTTCTCTGTTCGGCTGGCATCTGGAATATTGCCTGAATGGCATCCGGAAACATGCCAAGTGCATGCTCCTGCTTGGCCTTGATCCTGGGCTCAATGATGGCATCAATCTGCTGCCGGATAGAATGTGTTTGGGCTTGCCACGCCTCTTGCATGAGGCGGTGAGACTCGCGTTGCTGGGATGTCGCTAGGAATCGATCAAACTCCCAACTGACCGGGGCTAGCATGGCCTTGATGCGAAAATAGTCCTCCTGCGGGATAGGATCAAACTTATGATCATGGCACTGAGCACACCCGATGCCCACCCCCATGATAGCCTCACCTGTCAGGGAGGTCAGTTCATCCACAATCAGTTCCCAGTGCATCTCCACATTGCGCTGATTATACTCATAAATGCCATTGCGCAGGTATGCCGTGGCAATGGTGACTTCAGGATTATCTGGTTCGAGTTCATCGCCCGCCAACTGTTCCCTGACAAAGCGGTCGTATGGCTTGTCCTGATTGAAAGCTTTGATGACATAATCCCGATAGGGCCAGGCATGTGGCCTGAAGGCATCTTGTCGGTAACCGTCGGACTCTGCCCAGCGCGTCACATCCAACCAGTGTTGCCCCCACCGCTCGCCATAGTGAGGGCTTTCCAGCAGACCCTCAACAAGTTGGATCCAAGCATCAGGATGAGGATCCGTCACAAAATCCTCAATCGCTTCGGATGAAGGAGGTAGGCCGATGAGGTCAAAATAGGCTCGTCGAATCAGCTCAGCACGATCGGCCTCAGGCGCAGGCGCCAGGCCAGCCTCCTTAAGTCGCTGCATGACGAAATAATCAATGGGATTGCGCGTCCAATGATCCGAGGCTGAACTGGGAAATGCTGGCCGTTCAATCGGTTCAATGGCCCACCAGTCAGAGGCCTCAGTGTCTGCCTGAAGGCCGGCACATAATGACCAGAACCCCATGAGGGTCCACAAGAAACCTTTCTGCAAACAGCTGCCTGATTGCTCTGAATGGAACGAACAGGCCCGAGCATATTGTCTTGGTGAAAAAGTCTTCATGGTGCAAGCCACTCCATGGCATCGATGACCACGTATCCATCAGTATTCCCATTTTCAACCACAACCTTTGCCTCCTGATCGAAAGCGTAGGTCCCCAGCGATAGGAGGCTAGCATCGCCGCTTGGCCTAGCCCGCTGATTGACCTTCAGACGGGTCACCCCTTCCCGGTGATGGATGGAGACGGGAACATTGGTTGCTCTATTTTCATGGAAGGTAACAACCATTCGCACTTCGTAAACACCCGGTTCTAGCATGGCCTGATACTCAGCCCATGCCTGCCCTTTGCCCTGATTGGTATCATGCAGGTAGCCCTGATCCACAAAGGGACCCATCGAGCGACTCCTCTTCCAACCATCGCTCAAGCGCGCCTGCGAATCATCTACCACCACTCCTTTCAAATGAAGGGTTCTCTCTGGCAGGGCGGCGGCTACCTCCAACACCTGCCCATCTTTGATCAACTGGGCACTCAACTCTTCGTAGGCAAGATCCTGAACGGCAAAAGCTGGGCCTTGTTCCAGGCTGAGCATGGCTGCAGTGGCTGCCGACTGGCCTAGAATCATGAAGACTGGCTCCATGCGGATGGACCCGAAGGCAATGTGTGAGCTGGAGAGGCATACCGGCACAAGCAGGTTGGTGCACTGATCCTTGCGAGGGACAAGTGATCCGTAACTGATAGCATAGGGCCCTCGAGTGGAGACACCGATATCCCCTTCGTTCTGAACATGACCCTCGGGCGTGACATAGCGCTGCACATTGTGGCTGTCCATGGTATAGGAGCCCATGCCTACAGGCTCAGGAGTCGCCCTGCGCTTGAGCAATTCATTTTCTGTCATGATGAAACGTCCCTGCATGCGCCGGGATTCCCGAACGTAGATTTGATGGGGCCAGCCACCATTGTCGGTGAATTCATCCTTGGCCAAACCGTAGCGTGCCATGGTCTCCCTGACTTCCCCTGGCACTCGTTGATCGTTAGCCAGGAAATACATCAGGCCTTTCTGATAAAGCTCATGTTCCTCGATGATAGCTTGCCTCTGTTCGTAGCTTCCCTCTGGGTAGGCATAGTTCAAACCAATGTTATCCGTGCTGAAGGGCCCATGATTATTGGTATCGGTTTTTTGGTTGGGGATGGGATCGAATTTCTGAAATGTCTCTCTCCAGCCTGCATTCAGAATGCGAAGAAGCAGCTCATACTGAGCCGGGTCGTAGCCACTAGGACGTTCAAAAGGGATGCGATTTTCAGGATGATCAGTCAGGCACATCCGAAAGCAATAAGCCTGGATGCGGTGATCGCCCATGCCACGATCACCGGGAGGATTTCCTGAAATCCTGGCTAGCAATCCACTGGAAGGATCATCGGGAATGCGATAGGCGCTGATAGGTTGAGAGACCGCACCAAAATGATGTCGATGATGCAGGATCCCTGTTTGAATGCCATTCCACTCTTCTCCGTAGGTGTCGCTGCTCTCCCTTCCTACATGATAATCGACCCCGGCCAGAGCCATCAAATCCCCCTCATAGGTTGCATCCAAAAACATGCGACCATGAAATTGCCTACCAGAAAGGGTGGTGATGGTTTTAATGCGACCTCCCTGCTTGAAGATGCCTCTGGCGGGATCGCGGTCAAGCCATTCGTCTCGGTGAACAGGAATTTTCCATTGCCTGATCCAAGCTTCAAAGACTGATTCGGCCACGTGCGGTTCAAATATCCACATGGTCCTCTGTGCCCCATCGATGGCTGGTGTTCCCTGCCCCTTGTTTCCGTAATCAGATCGATCCTGCCATGGCCAGGCAGCCTCTTCCTGATAAGCCAACCAGACCCGATGATAAAATTCCCGGGCCAGGCCTCCGATCACAGCCTTGTTGCCGGTGTCAGTCCAACCAAGCCCGCCACTGGTCAACCCCCCCAGGTGCTTATCAGGAGAAACCATGACAACAGACCGCCCCATTTTCCTAGCCTGGACAGCTGCCACCACCGCACTGCTGGTGCCTCCATAAATGACCAGATCATAGGTTTGCCC
>Ga0181580_10001364_pt1 | contig 19413 bp, 16 predicted proteins | sample 071ome_23_FD_132413 | JGI IMG/M metagenome (GOLD analysis project Ga0181580, IMG submission 132413) | Coastal salt marsh microbial communities from the Groves Creek Marsh, Skidaway Island, Georgia - 071403BT metaG (megahit assembly) | ecosystem: Environmental > Aquatic > Marine > Intertidal... | reverse complement strand
TCACAAATCAAGTGATGAGGAAGAATAAGTAGTTTTAATTTAAATTTTTTGAATTACTTTTTACATTCAATATTTAAACTGATATGAATTCCATTATCTTTATCCATGTGTGGAAAATAAGCTTGTGAGTGATCGTCGTAATCTGGATTGTTTTCGAATACTTTTCGCCAGTCCCATTGTTTTACTTCTCTAAAACCTATTCTATGAAGAAGTGAAGTTAAACTTTTTTTATCGTATACAGTTTTATGATAAATATGATCATTTTCACCAACGTTCCACTTCCCATACAATGGACCTAAGATTTTCTCAATATTTTCTGTTTTTTGATAAACATCAATTAAAGTTTCGAAGTTCGGTACTGCAAGTCTTAAGATTCCATTTTTCTTTAAGACTCTTTTCCACTCCACTAATACATCTTCAACTTCATTTTGATCAAAATATTCTAGAACATGAGACGCATAAATTTCATCAGCACTATTGTCGTCTAATGAATTTAACTTATCTACTGAAGTCTTAATATCAATATGATCATATTCGGCAATATCTATATGAATATAGCCTTCTAAGTATCTACTGCCTGAGCCAATATGAAGCTTCATTTATTTAACTTTAATTCATAAAAAAAGAAATTTAAGTTGTGCATTTAATAAAGATAGTCCTAATTGCCAAAAAAGCTATTTACTTCCGTAGAAACATATTTAATTTGTTCATCTGTTAAGTTTGTTGATGATGGAAGCCAGAGAATATTGTCAGAAATCTCTTCAGAGAATCTTAATTTTGTCTTATTTATTTCTCTTAAATAAGATTGGCTACTTAAAGAAGGATAGGAATATCTCGTTTCAATATTTTTTGAACTTAAATATAATCTAAGTTCCTCTCTTTGTTTTTGACTATCACAATACAAATCAACAAACCAAGGTGTTTCAAAATCATCAAAATCTTTAAGATATTTTTTATCTATAAATTTTGAATACTTATCATACAGCTTCTTTTTTATGTCAATAAATTCTTGAAGTTTGTTAAATTGTGATAATCCTAATGATGCTTGCAAATCTGTAATTTTAAAATTTAAACCAAAACCTTTGTGTATATCACTTTTATCTTTTTCTCTATTGAAAGTTTTTAGGTCTATTAGGTTTTGATAAATATCATCATCATCTAGTAGAACCATTCCTCCTTGGCCCATAGTAATGATTTTATGTGGAGTAAAGGAAAGAATACTTATATTGCCCAATGAACCACATTTTTGATTTATATAAGAAGATCCTAACGCATGGGCAGAATCTTCAATTAATATTATATTATTTTTTTTACAATAATTTTGGATTTCAAGCCCTTTGCCAGTCCTTCCGTTTAAAGGTACAAAAATTACTGCATCAATATCTGAGACTTTTTGTAGAGATTCTTCAGACAAACATAAACTATTGTCAATATCTACAATGACTGGTTCGGCCCCTGCCCAAATTATTGCATTAATTGTGGCAATCATGGTAATGTTTGGAACTACTACTCTATGGCCCTCTTTTATTCCAGACGCCATTAGAGCAAGATATATTGCAATAGTTCCATTTGGCACAGCTACTGAATATTTTCTATTTACATATTTTGCGATATTGTCTTCTAGTTTTTTTGTAATATTATGTTCTGTAATCCAAGAACCAGATTTCATATATTCTGTAACATTCTGAATATCTTCATGTGAAATATTTGGTTCTACTTGATTAATCATTTCTTACATTTACTCTTGTTCTATCTTTTTCAGGTCCAAAATAAGGACCATTTTTTATTTCTAATACTTTACTATCTTTCTTAATTTCATACTCATGTATTCCTTGGAACTGAATAATTAACTGTCCTTGATTTATTTCTTCACTTGAGATGAACTCTCCTTGTGTTGTAAAAAGATTACAGACTATACTGCCCTCTAAAACTAAAACTACTTCTTGTGTTATGTATGATTTTCTCTCAAAGGTATTGTGATAATGCGCATCAAGTATTTTTCCTTTACGATAATTCCAAGTCCCAACTTGTATAAATGCATCATCAGAAGTAAAAAAATCTAAACCTTCTTTAATATTTTTTAAATCAAAAATGCTTGAATATAGCTCCTCTTTAAAGATAATCTGTTTAATATTTTCATTAACCATACTTCTCAATATACCAATCTATAGTTGTTTGAATTCCATCATTTAAATTAGTCTCTGGTCTCCAACCTAGTTTTATTTGACCTAAATTTCCATCTACTTTTTTTTCAAGTACTCCATCAGGCTTTGAGGTATTTAATTCAAACTCCCCATTCCATCCAAATTTTTCTTTTATGATTTCTGCAAGTTCGATTACTGAAATCCCTTTTTCGATTCCTACGTTAAAAAAATGATGTCCTGGTTCTAAACTCATAGATCTAATAAGTGCCTCCGCACCATCTTTTACATATAACCACTCCCTAATTGGTTTTCCAGTACCCCAGATTTCAACTTTGTTAATGTTATCTTTTTTTGCATCATGTACTTTTTTTATTATTGCGCCTAATGCATGTGATCTTTCAATGTCGAAATGATCATATGGCCCATACATATTTGAAATTACCACATTGACTGATGAAAAATTGTTCTCTTCGAAAAAACTATCTCCAAGCTGTACATATAGTCTTTTAGAAATTCCATAATTGTAAACAGACTTATCAGGAGGACCATCAAAAAAATATTCTTCTTTGTAAGTTGTTAATTTTCCGGGATACGCACAGTTTGAAATTGGATTAATTAATTTATCAACATTATGCTCTAAAGATGCTTTGTAAAGATTTATTGCCATTAAAGAGTTTTCATACAACATTTTGGCGGGGTGTTTATAGCCATAAGAAATTCCGCCTACAAAAGCAGCGCAATTTATAATTATTTTGGGTTTAAATTCTGATAAATAATCACTTAATAATTCATATCTTGTTAAATCAACTTGATCTTTACCAGTAATTTCTAAAACATGGTGTTTATCTTCTGAGTCAAGAATTGATTTAACATGCTTACCTAAAAAGCCATTTGAGCCAACAACTAAAACTTTCATAATCTTTATAGTTTAGGATGTTCCCAAGTTGGAGAAATCAGATTATCTTTTAATAATGCAAGGTCTTTCTTTGCTTCGTTTATATCATGCTCTACCATTATTTTCACTAGACCCGAAAAGTCAACTGAAGGCTTCCAATTAAGTTCTTTTCTTGCTTTTGAAGCATCGCCTAGTAAATAATCAACTTCATTTGGTCTGAGGTATTTTTCTGAAGTTAAAACATAATCCTCCCAGTTTAAATTTACATAATTAAATGCTTCAATAGCAAAATCTCTTACTGTTTTGGTAACTCCTGTAGCTAAAACCCAATCTTGTGGATGTTTGTGTTGCATCATTAGCCACATTCCTTCTACATAATCTTTTGCATACCCCCAATCTCTACTTGCATCAAGATTGCCAAGTGTAATCTTTGATTGTATGCCAGCAGCAATTCTTCCAACTGCTTTGGAAATTTTTCTAGTTACAAAAGTTTCGCCTCTAAGAGGTGATTCATGGTTAAAAAGTATTCCATTTACACCAAAAAGAGAATAAGAATCTCTATATATTTTTGTAATTTGATGAGCAAAAACTTTTGATGCACCATATGGACTCTTTGCATCAAAGATTGACTCTTCTGTAAGCAATTCTTTACTTGAACCTCCAAACATTTCAGAGGAAGAAGCTTGATAAAACTTTATATTCTTTTCACTATTTCTCAAAGCCTCAAGAATTGTAATTGAGCCCAAAGTGCCAACCTGAGTTGTAAGTATGGGATTTTGGAAAGATACTGAAACATGAGACTGAGCTGCTAAGTTGTAAACTTCATCTGGGTTAATGTTTGAAATTAAATTAGTAATTGAAGATGAATCAAGAAGATCAGAATAATGAAGCTGTAGCTGTCTATCTTTTGAATAAGAAGAGATTAAATGATCAATTCTTTCGGTATTAAATGAAGATGAACGTCTTACAGTACCATGAACTTCATATCCTTTAGATAACAATAGTTCTGATAGATATGCACCGTCTTGCCCTGTTATACCTGTAATTAAAGCTTTCATTATATGAACATTGTAGTTTGAAGAATCTATTTTATAATGTGATAAATTTATTTTTCAATTTCTAAAGAGTAAATTTTTTCAAATAAAAAGCCTAATAGAAAATTAAAATAAAATATAGCTACTCCAGACACTAACATTATTGAATCTGTTTTAATTTCAAGTCCCAATAGCAAAATTAGAATACCCATTAAATACAACTGAATTAATAAATTTTTTCTTCTAATTACATGTTTAATAAATAACAAATAAACACTTAAAAAAACAACGATTCCTAATAATCCAAATTTGTTCAATATTTGAAAAATTAATGAATGGGGTCCTGAAACGGGTTTCTCATCGGTAAGTTTTACAATATTTAAGTAGGCACCAGTTCCATGACCAAAAATTAGTTCAACATTATTTGGTTGATAACCAGAGAGAAAGAATGTCCATGGGACAGTTCGATTAAGTCTGTCGCTTAAAGGTTTAAAGTTGTAAATATTTACTTGCTTAGTAGTTATTACATTTGGATCCGTTGGTTCAACAAAAAATGGTTCTGTTCTATCAAATGTAGGTATAGCTTGAAAGGTTAAAATTAAAATTATGAAAATTACTATAAATTCTTTCAAGTACTTTTTTCCGAAATTTATAAAGGTTATACCCAAAATTACAAAAAATACTAACGTGGTAAATCTAGATTGTGAAAGCATTAAAGAAGCAAAAGGTATCAAAATAAACAAATAATTTTTAACTGATTTATTTAAAAAATAATTTAACAACATAAAACAAAAAATAAAAAGCTGTAAATTGCTAAAAATTTCATAATGAGAATTAATTCCTCGCCACGTCTGAATTTCACCAAAGTTGAGAATTTCAGAATTTCTTGTCAAAAAAAAGAAAAATTCAGACATACTATTGAAGAAAACACTTATTCCTAAAAAAATAGATAAAATAGGATACAGAGTTAATAAATTCGATACTGAACTTACTATTTTTTTAATTTCATTTACATCAGATTCTCTTATTTGTTTAATCAATTGAGTAAAAAGAAAGGTTAAGGTCAAATACCAAATGAAACTTGGTATATGGTAAATGGTGTCAGGCAAAAAAGAAACCATAATACCCCACCTATTTGGATAGTCAGTCCCTTTTAAATTTCTTGACAAAGCGTCTACCTTATTATTAAAGTCTTGAAGATCTATAGACTGATAATTCTCTTTTAAGTATCTAATATCTTCTCTTTCTAAATATGTTGACTTATCATTTTCAAAATCAATATTGTCAACAATTTGATTTAAATTTGCGGGAGCTTTTTTGATTTGGGTCTCTATGCTGGGAGATAAATCAAAGGAAGAAATTAGACTAAATAATAAAACCATTAACGATAAGAGAAAATATTTATTTTTATAAAATTTGTTAAAGTTATTTATAACCTGATATAAGAAATAATAAACTAAAAAATCTAACATCCAGTTAATTCCAAAACCTGTGCTAAAAAATGGAAATAAACATAAAACAAATAATTTAAAATGATTTTTTGTTGAATTAAGAAATTGAAATATTATGTATGACTTAAAAACTGTAAAAAATAAAAATATTAATGTATAAGTAATGCCTTCAAAGTTGACATATATTGAAACTACAAAGTAATTTATAGCTGCCCCAATTAATGTAATAACAAAAAATGTTGAGTAATTGGCAAAGATATCACGAGTTTGGTGTTTTTTATCAAATAAAATTTTTGAAATTACAAATATTATTAATATTTGTTGAATAATTATTCTTGCCATTCTTGGAAAGTAAATTTTTAATAATTCAACACTTCCGCTTTGATTAAATATGATTTCAGATACTGTCAGATAGCAAAACCGACCATTATTGCTTTCAGCTATAAATTGAGTTCGTATTTCATTTGTTCTAAAACTATCCAAATTATTCAATTTAAGTTTTAAATACTCTAGTAAAAAAAATTGATCACATTGAGATAAAAATAATACTGTGAACAAAAGAAATACAGGAAGACTTAATTTATACTTTTTAGAAATTAACATACTAATTTAATTTAATATTATTTGTCTGTCTAACTTTAATCAATAAAGTAGCTCCAATCATAAACAAATATCCCTGAATAATATGTCGAGGAAAGTATGTATGTACTTGATAAAATAAATGAGGAGATAAGAAAGCTATAGGAATCATAAAATATAATATTGTTTCTAAACTTTTTTTTGATCTCAAAAATATATATACCCATTGAATTAATATAAAGGCCACAGATAAAGGAAATATTTTTCCAGCCATTACTCTAACTCCATCGTTTAAAGGGTTTGCGAAAAGAAAATTAATTTGAAACAAAAAGTCGCTATAAACTTGCGAAAAATTAAAAATGAGATCAATTGGTGAAACATAGAACACATCACTTCTAAATATATTCTTTTCTAACACAAACTCACCACCGTAAAAAAGATTATGTAAAAAAGGCAGAAGAACAAAAATTGGAAATATTAAAAACAACCCAGCTAAACTTTTATTATTTTTTTGTAGAAAAGCTGTAATAAGCATAATAAACAATAAGCCTGGTAACTGATTTTCTCTAATAATAAAACATAGACCAATCAGGAAAGATAGTTGATATAAATTTTTTGAATTTATATCATTTTTAATAAGTAAATCAATTATAAGTAAACCAATTATCCATGTTGGCCATTCGGATAATGATGAGAACAAATTTAGTTTTGAACTATATGTTGATAGAAATATGTACGTAAGTAAAAAGTTAAAATTTAAGAATGTTAATTTATCTCTGTTATGTTCAATGAGAGTAAAAAAGATTTTAAAAATTAAAAGTATAAATACAAATCTTGCAAAAAAACTAAGTGAGGCGTGACTGTCTCCAACAAATAACCTTAAAACTGATAAAAGATATCTGTATCCAGGCTGATAAAGATAAATGTCCTCACCTCCCTGAAGAGAATTTTGAAAAATTATTTGTTGAGACCAACTTTCGTATTTAAGTGGATCAGAACCGCCCAAAACATAAAGTACTTGATTACTCAAATTTAAGTTCTGAATTGAAGAATATGCCAGAAGAGTAACTATAGATACATGATTTTTAAGTTTGATTATTTTTCTTCTTGAAATTAAGTATATTGAAAAAATAATTAATAATATTTCAAAAATGTCAACATAAGAACTTGGAATTGTATTAACAAAATAAATTCCAAAAATAACTGCAATTAAATTTAGAGCAATATTACTGGATTTCTTATTATAAGAAAATAAATAAAGTCCCAAAACTAGAAGGAAAATAGAAAGACTTAATAACTTTAGATATATGTCGTAATTATCTTCAAAAATGTTTATAGGATTATTGGCCTGATCAGTTACTGAAAAAGATGCATAAGGTATGTTTGGAATACTATTGATAAACCCGTTATATCTATAGAAGTAATGTATTGTCATTTCAGAATTTTTAGGTACTAAAATTTCATAAGTGTTCTTTGATAAATAAGACCTTGGTAACTCTATTAATTCTTTATTAATTTCAAGAGCAACTTCACCTACGTATTTTATTAATATAGCTTTTTCATAAGATGTCTTCCTGTCAGAAGTCCAAGAAACTCCGAAGGAAAGCCAACTTCTGGAAGGTTCCATCTCGAATAAAATACTATTAAACCCATAATTAAACTCTTTGCTTTGTAATTCTTTGATTGTGTTGTAACTTACCCGTCTTAAGTCATCACCATCTTGTACCCAGTGAGCTTTTATATCAAGATCGTTGGTTCCTCCATAAAAATTTTTATCATAAAAATTAAAACCAGTTTGATTGAAAAAATATAAGTCCCAATTTGTATATTCAATACTTTCATTATTTTTGGGGTTTTGATTAAAATTCAAATAATAATCATGACGTGTAATGTTCTCATCAAATGGCTCTTGGTAACTAAATTGACATTTATCTTCAATATTAAAAGCCATGTCAAAATTTGATACTGGCGTTTCTTTAGTGGAATAACATCCTTTATAGCTTGAATTAGTATTTAAAAATTGAACACAAAGAAGTATTGCTGAAGACACATATATCAAATTTTTAATATTGTTTTTTAGGGGAAAGTTTTTTCTATTAATTATTAAAAACAAACATAACAAAACTAAAAAAGCCTCGTAAAGGTTGTCAAAGGGAAAACCATTTAAATGGTGTTCTGGATAAAGAGGCAAACTAAGTAAAAATAGTGGTAAGAGATAAATGAAATCTGTGTAAATTTTTTTCAAACCATATTTATTCTACATAATTACTATATTTTTTTTTGCTAACCTAAGTTCTATAAAAATAATAAAGGAATTGTTTTGAACGAGATTGCAATAGTTATATTAAGCTACACAAGACCTCGAGAAGTTAAAAAATTAATTGAATTGTGCAAAAAAATAAATTTTGAAAAAATATATGTCTGCGTTGATGGAAATATCAAAGAAAGTATACAAAATGAATTTCTAAAACTAAAAAAAGAATATGAAGATGTAATTTTTTATATCCGAAAAGATAATTTAGGCATTAGATATGGGATTACAGATTTTATAGAAAAAATATTTGAAAATGAGGAGGCTTCAATTTTTATTGAGGAAGATTTGAATTTAAATTCAAATTCTTTAGATTTTTTAGTGAAAAACTTATATAAACATGCTGAAAATGATGATATATCGTCAATTTGCTTATTTAGTCCATTGAGTTTAAATACAAAATATAAAAACGAATCAAACTATTTAACTTTAAACTTTTTTCCAACTGGTTGGGCAAGTTGGAAAAATAGAGGAGTTGAGTTGAACATTCTTCAAAATGAGAACTATTTTACAATCTTAAAAGTTTTGACAAAATTATTTAAGTTTAGAATTATTAAAATATTATTTTGGTTTAAAAGATTTTATGATTATAAAAAATTTAAAGTTGATGCCTGGTCATACAATCATATCTATAAAAACTTCAAATATAACCAATATTCAATAATCCCAAAAAATAATTTGGTTACTCATGAGATTTTTGATGAATTCTCTGTAAATATGTTTAATAAAAAAATAGGAATTTATAACAAACAGAAATTATTTAATATGGAGCATTCTGCAATATACTCTGAGTTTGATAAAAGGAAGTTCATTATTGAAACAGAATTAATGTACTCACTAAATTTGAGAGGTATATTGAAAAAAATAGAAAAAAAAATTTTTAGATGATTATATTAAAAAAAAATATCGATACTGAAGCTGGTCACAGTTCTCACTGGAACAAATTACTAAAAAATTATTTCAATGCAAGAGAAGAGAATCTGTATGAAAAAAGTCTGAACGACTTGTTGAACCATTCTCAGTCTAATGATTTAATCAACCAAGACTTTATAATAACAAACAGATTTGAGTTTAAAACTGAAGAAATTATTAAAATCTCAAAACTTTTTAATAAATCGAAATTTTACATTCTAGACAGCATTGGGTACAAATTTAGAACTACCGGGAAATATTATCAAAAAAGAAAATATGCAAAATTTATAGATTCTTTATTATCGCAAAACAATGTTTTTTTTATACATTGGGAAAAATTCTCTCAAAAAAATATACAGAAAGAATATAAAAATATGTTTTTTGACATTCCTGATGTAGTTGATTTAGAAATTGATGATAATGAGGTTGAATACAGTAAGTACGATATAGGTTTTTATGGTGCTCTTACTTTAGATAGAGGAATTAGAAAATTGGCCTTAATTGCTTTATTTAATCGTAATTTATCTTTTAACGTACAAGGTAAAGTTTTAAAAAATAGACTTGGTTTAACTACTTCACCAATTTCTTTTTATATTTTAAAAAGACTGAGTAACGTGAATATCGTAATGTACCCATTTTCTGATGAAAAAGATTTGAATGCTGCGATTAAATCATCTAGATATATGTTTTTTGATAATTTAAATTATCCAAGTAGTTCATCAATAGTTATGAAATCCCTAAGTTATGGAACGGTCGTTTTAGGTTTCGAGTCTGATTCTGAAATATGTGATTATATAAATTATTATGGTGGTGGTATTCTGCTTAAATATTTTCAAATCTTCAATATAAATAAACATATAGATATTAAACCAAAATCTTATTCGGGAAGTAACAACCTAAAAGATTTGTTTAAAAGACTCGACAAAATCTTTTATCAATAATAAAAAAATTAAAATAACAAAAATAAAATGTAATGTTTGACCAATCAAACTGTGTTGGAAGATGAAATAAACAAATAATACGAGAAGAAGAAAAGCAGAAAAGCTGATAAAATCATTTTTTTCTAAATTGTAAGAAAAATTCTTATCATTATTTTTGCATAATATGAAACATGTAATTATTTTTGCAAAATTAGAATATATGAATATTTGTGATAATGTTTCTAAATTACTTATATCACTTACGAATAGCAAAAATAAACTGATCAAAAGAAATACAAAGTTTGATGCCATTTTCTCTTTTAATTTGTCATTAGCAACGCAGTAGTTGTCTACAAGAATTGAAGATAAGTAAAACATGTACAAACTAGTAATAAGAAAGTAAAAAATATTATTCACAATATCCCAATCAGATCCACCCAGAAAAGTGAGTAAGGCATTTGGATTAATTAGTAGAAATAAAGTCAAAAGATTAATTAATCTGATAGAAATTGCTAATGGTGACTTTTTTATTTCCCCCATCTCTGCAAATAAATAACTATCACTAGCAATTTGATATGTAGAACCACCAAGTTGAGTTACCCTATTCCAGAAACCTAACGAGGGCAGTCCTAAGCTGCCAGCAACAATATGAGGCATTAAGTTTGAACTGATTTTTTCAAAGCCATCACCAAGCCAAAGCAATAAACCTTGTCGCTCTATATTTTGATTAACATCAGAATCAGAAAATTTTATTTTGCTTTTTGATTTATAAAATACATAAATGCCAAATAAAGCTTCATAAAGTACTTCGGAAGCTAGGAATATATTAATTGGATTAAGAAAATTAAATAAAAGTAAAAAATAAAGACTTTTCGATGAAGTTAGCAATATTAAATTGACTTTGATAAAAGTTTGGGGTTCAAAATATTTTAAAAATAATCCTTCACTAAGCAGTCTTGTGTTTTTAATAATAAGTAATACGAATGCAACAATAATTGTCGTATTTGAAAAATAGCTAAATGAATTACTTGAAATGATAGTAAATAAGATAAGTGAAGACAAAAATCCATAAACTGAAAACCTGATAACCTTCTTATTTACATATTGATTGTTTTCAAAAGCTAATGGAAAAGTTATATTTGAAAAATTAAATACTAACCCTAAGTTTATTGCAGAAATAATAATTAGATATTCTCCATAAACATTGGGACTGACTAGGCGTAAAACTCCAATTGAGATTGAAAGGCTAATTATTGACCCTAGTGTTTTTAAAGAAAATATTTTTAAGTATTTTGAGGAAAGCAATTTTTTAATAATATTCATCTATCGACCTTCTTATCAAATAACTAATAAAAAATTTTTCAGAAAAATATTCTTGTGAAAAAACATATAACTCTTCCTCGATTTTTTCTCTTAATGAGTCTTTTCCAATTAATAACTGAGATTTTTCGATAATTTTTTCAATGTTGTTTGCTGTTATATCATCATGAAAAGGAATTATTTTTTCTAACCCGATAAATGGATTAGAAATATGGATCTTTCTGGATGAATAAGATATTGAAGGTCTATCAGAAAAGTAATAACGATAGTTATAAAAATGCTCCCAGCCAATATTTAAACAATATTTCTGCATTTCAAATGAAACTTCGAATAACTGACATTCTCTACTGGTTAATCCAACTTTGTTCCAATTCTTTCCGTAGAGTTGAAATTGATTACCAAATAATTCATTGGCTTTTTTAGCTAAAGCTATTCTTTCATTCACACCTGTAAAATTTAACAAAGAACTATATCTAGATGTCCAAAGATTTCCAAACATTGATATTCTCTGATTTTGTATATGTTTATCTGACTTAACAATCGAAGAAGAAAAAGTTGGATGAGGAATCCAATAAAACTTAGCACTTGAGTATCTTTTTAAATAGTTTAAGTTACCGTCTCCTGCTTTTGTATATATGAAATCACAGTGAGGCAGTAATTGTGTAAGAATTTTTGATAATCTTTTTTTTGGATAATGGTATGCATCTAAGTTGATGTGAATAATAGGGTTGTTATAGTTTTGTAAGTAAGATTTCAATTTTGAAATATTCTTAAAATTTCCTGATAAATTTTCAATAATTATTGCATCGGGATTAAATTCTTCTAGTTCGGAAGAAAGTATGTCCATGTCGTTTATTAAATTAGGATTTATGTAATGTTTTTTAAAAGTAACTATTTGATTAGAATTTTTTAATAGTTGCAATCCATAACTAGATTCTTTAGGAAAAGCTTCATTGTCCATGTGAGTTATTAAAAAAATTTTATCTACTAATGTGCCATTGTTGAGTTTAAAGCTAAAAAATTGATGAACAGACTTACTAAAATTTTCCAAATTTATACCTAATTACAAAAAAGTATCTTTGATCTTAAAAAATACTTTAAGAAAGTACTTTTTATAGTAATACTTAAAATCTTCATAAATACCATCCAATATAAGTTCTTTGGTTGATCCATCAGCAAGATTAATAATATTAAAAGAATTAGATTTGTTTTGATTAAAAACTAGAACATTTCTTCCATTTTCTCCCATTCCTATGCCAATAAAATTTATATTCTTATTTTTTTTGTATGTATAATTTTGCGAAAGACCTCCAGTAGCTCCAATATCTCCACCAATAAAATAGATTTCCTTTTCAAGGTTTAAAAGATCTTCATAGTAATTGCATATATTTGATGAGTACTGATATTCAATGTAGTTATGTAGAACATTCTGTATTTCATTATCAATAAGTGTACTGTCACAAGAGGTCCAAACTAACTCGTGAAAAAGTAAAAATAAATCTTTAGAATTGTTTTTGTCCTGTTGGGATAGAACATCACTAAAAAAAGAACTATCTACATCTCCAATATCTAAGTTTTTTGTTTGATAATAAGTATAAAAAGAATACATTGGAATAGTTGAGCCAACTATCTTATAATCCAATGTTTCAAAATTATCTATCATAAAATTTATCATTTCAGGAGAATTGTCATGATTTCCTATAACAAAATATGATGAACTAAGTAAGCCACCTAATTGCTCAGTTATTAAGGAAATGCTTTCTTCATTCCCTTCTCTTACATAATCACCAAGGAATACTATTGTTCCTTGGTAGCTTATTTCTTTTAAATGTTGGATGAAACAACTTAAATCTTTATTTAGAGCTAGATTTGAATCATTATGAGATCCGTAGCCGTGTCCAATAAATATAGTGGTTTCAGCAGAATAATTATCTTCAAAGTTACTTAATCGACAATCTGCACTTTGATATTCAGATAAATGCAAAGCAAGAGTAAGTAAAAAAATTATTAATCCTATTAGTAGTGCAATAAGAATTAATTTTTTTTTATGCATCAGGGTAGTAATCCTTAAACTGAATACCTTGATTAACTATCTCTTCATCATTCAATACAACTTTTGATTTAAAATCAGATTTAATATTCAACACTATATTTTTTTTATTGATAATAAAAACAATCGGGTCGTTTAAATAAGATTTTTTTCTAAATGCAGCAACATCGCTTAATTCATTATTTTTAGGAGTGTATCCTTCAATTGTTGCAATTGAACCTTCTTTCACAACTATCCCTGCTCTGCTATTTGAAATTAATAAATTATACATTTCTACATTAGTTCCTTCACCGACAGAGATTGCTTTGTCTAGAGAATTATTAATTTGAACATTATTTATATATAAATTTGAACCCGAAAAGTCAAGCCCATCTCCTTTGGGATTGTTTATAACTATATTGTTTATTTCTCCAGAACTAAAATCAATATCAACAGCATCAGATGTTGCATTTTTAATAAATATCTCATCCATTTTAAAATCTGATGAAATAATATTTAAACCATCTTCTGAGTTTGTATTGATTATATTTATTTTCTCAAAGTTAGCTTTTGTTTTGTATATTGAAACTAAACCTGTGTATCCTGGAACATTTTTTAAATTTAAGCTACCAGAATTTATGTTCACATTAACCATATTAAAATATGGAGATTCAATTATAAATAAGCCTCCAAAACCGCTTACGCCGTCAGAATTAAAATTGATTTTATTATCTTCGGTTCCAATAAAACTACAAACCCCATAACAAATTATTCGACTTCCATTATAAAAACTAATTTCCGTACCCGGCATTATTTCCAAAGTTGAAGAGCTATTGATAATCAAGTCTTTAGAAATTACTACATTTCCCTTAAGAATTAAATCATTGTTTGGTGAATTAGAATTAATAAAACTTTTCATATTTTCGAAATCATTAAGTAGTAAATACTGTATAAAATTCTCTCCTGTTTTTGGATGCTCTATAAATATTTGCACATATGCAGGAGCACTACTTTTAAGATATAGCTTGTTTTTGATTTGCGCGAAACAGTCTTGTGAGCCACTTTTTTGTAAGCTTTGGTTGATTTTTAATGTTTTAAACTGACCTTTATTGAATACTCTAATTTGTGAAACAACTAAATCCATATTAGTTAAGTTTTGTAGTTCGAGAATGTCGTTTCGCATGTTTGCTTTTATTAGTGATTTCTTGTTATTTGTACTTTTAAAAATACATGCTGGTCTATTCAATTCTATTCTGTTACCGTCAAGTTCTCCCTCTGAGATTTTAGAAAGTTTTTTAAGAAAACCTTCGTAACTAATATTGGGTAAAAATTTATATTCATTATTTAAATTCTGTAAATTATCGCTTTGAAAATTTTCATATTCATTTTGTATTGATTTATTGCTGAAAAGTGAATATAAATCATTAGCGACAGTTATCTTTTCATTAATTAAATTGCTATCAATATAAAAATAGTTATTTTCTAGTAAAGGACTTATCTCATAATCAGACAAATCAATAACCCCTTCCTCATACCAAGTTTTTGGTATAAATTCAGGATCAATGCCTGTGACTTCTCTTAAGATGGGATATAGTTTTTGGTTTAGAGGGTTGTAATAAAGTGAAATGTTGTGAAAATCCAAAGAATGATATGCTGAAAATATATCTAGTAAGATTAAAAATTTTGCAGTATATTCGATATCGAATACTTCTTTTGAAGACACCTCTTTATTTAAATATTTTTCATATTTGTTTATTGCGGCCAAATATTGTTTTGTTCTAACACTGTCTGAAAAAACTCTATTTTTTTCAGCTACTGAATAATTATGATTTTCTAAATTGTTGAAAGCGTGAGATATAGAATTCTTATCAGATAATTGCACTTCATCCCAATAAGCGTCCTCATCGTAATTTATAATGACTCCATTTCTATAAAGTTGTCTTTCTATAGACAATGACTTAACAGTTTCTTCATATTGCATAATTCCCCAACTCGAACCATTTATAATAAGATTTACATAACCAGTTTTTGGTCTTATCAAATTTAACTTATCTGCAAACCAATAAGCACTGTCTTCCAAATTGTAAGATCTAGTTAGTGGATCTTGAATTGAAAACTCTGTCATATCGAGAAATGATTTATTGTTTTTTACTCGTAATCTCATTGACCATCTTCCTCTTTCTAAATGGTCAAGCAAATCACCTTTTAGACGTACCTGAAATACATATGGTTCATTATCTAAATTTCCTTCAGCTAGGAATGTGTCTCCTATGCTTCTCTCTAAATATCCTTTACTTAAAGCATTATCTCTTAAGTTAGACAATTGTATTAGGTCTTCATCAGATAAAGTTATTACTAAATTTTTTAAATCATTATTTTTTTTGTCGACTATTTTCTGATGATTTACAGTATGTATATCAAATTTATACTTTGCTACTAAACATCTTGGAATAAAATACGGATTTGTATACCTACAATCTTGGTATCTTACTCTTCTAAAGTCATTTAAATAGTTTAGAAAATTATAGAAAGATTTAGGCATCCCTATAAATATTTCATAATTATTAGAATATTTATTTTTCTCTATACTGTTTGAATAAAAAACTGGTTTTAATAAACAATTTAAATTCGATTCAATTGGTCGTATTTTTACCCTGATGCTACTTTTGTCATATACTTCTTGATCAAATATACTAAACTTTGCATTATTAGAACTGAGATCATTAATCCTTTTAATATAGCTTCTTAAGTTGTAATCACAATTGTCTTCACCAGGAGAGACATATATCTTGTCGTCTTCAAAATATAGAGTGTCAACATCACTTGTTTTCAATTGTAAAAACAAAAAAATAGCAGATACTAATAAAGCTAGTAAAAAAAATAATTTCTTATTTGTTAAGGAGATCATATGCATCTGTGTATTTTGAATTTCTAATTCTATTTAAATTAAAATTTGACTCAATTATTTTGGCATTTTCAAGATCTTCAGTAGAGCATTTAATTTCAATGATATTAATGTTTGGAGAATTCATTTTTTTCCATCTGAGAGATTCTGAATTTGAAAACTTTTTAGTTTGCAGATTTGAATCAATGGTGACTCTAATTGAATTGTTTTTGTTTTGATAATACTTCCGTTTGTATCTAATTATAAAAATAGGATGAAGCATATAACGATGATTTATGTTGTAATTTTTTGATACAGAATCTAATGGTTTATTGTAAGATTGAAATATTTTTTTCCACACAAGATCGTTGTTTTTAAATTTATATTCTAGATTGCTTTCTTTTGTGTTCGAATAGCCTCTCAGTCTTACCTTGACTCTCTTTGCAACACCCTCTATTGAGTCATTGTAAAATGAAGAATGTCTGTCATCAAAGTAAAGTGATTCAATACTTCTGTCTTCATATGGTTTAATAAATTTTTCATTTAAGAGATTAAAAAAAGAATTTGATATATTTGAGTTAAGCTCTAGATGATATTTGAGTTCATATCTTGGAGGTGTTGTCAAAACATCCATTTTTTTGATTAATTACTAAAGTTCTAATGCACTTACGCTGTAGTTTAGAGAACTATAGTCATTTATAAGTTCTTGAACTTTATCTAAAGATTCGCTTTTACAGTTGAAAACTAATTCTCCTGAGTCCTCTGAGTTAAACTCATATCTTATAATCTCAATCTTTGCTGCAAATTCCTGATTGTTTAATACTGTATACAAGTCTTTCACTTGATTTCCAGATATTTCAATAAAATAACTGGTTTCATTTTTACTTCGATTTTCTTCTAGAAATAATAAAATATTAATTAGAATTACTCCCATTGAAGTTGGAAGAAGATTACCTGAACCTATACCTACACCGCTTGCTATAACTAAAAATATAAACCCTAAGTCAGATGGGTTTTTAATTGGAGTCCTAAATCTTACAATTGATAAAGCTCCAACTAATCCTAAAGATAATGCAAGTGATGATTTTACAAAAATTACAACAAGAGTTGTGCTTAGTCCAGATAGCATCAATAACCTAGTTGATAAAACTGAGGAGAATTTATTGCTTTTTTCAATATTGAAAATTGTTAACTTTACTAATAGATACTGAACAAAAATATAAAATAATGATTCTAAAACTAAAGGTGACGCTATTTGTCCAAATTCCATAAGGATATACTAATTAATTTTTTTTATAAACTTGGAACTTTCTATATGTTTATAAAGTTCTTGTAAATTTACATCCTTAAGATAATTCGATTGTTGAAAATAATCATCACCATTAATTCTAAATAAAAATTGAAAACCTCTGTTTTTTAAATGATTTCTTATATTTTTACTACCAATATCGAAGTTTCTAAATCTATGTCTTACATTTTCAATTATTATTAAATTTATATCGACTAATTTAAAATCAATACCCTTCAACACCTCATAATCATAGTTTTCCACGTCTATGAAAAGTGCATCTACTTTTCTTATATTTTTTGAAATAAAAATATCTTTCAAAGTCTGAGTCTTAACTGTAATTTCAGTTGGATTATATTTTTTTAGTTCATTTGTTAAATTAGCAGTTGATAACATTGACTCCCAATCTTCTTCTTGATTTTCTATTTGATAAAAAGTCAACTCTTCAACTTTATCTGATATGAATAAATCTAATTTTTCAGTAGTTCTTTTTGCAGACCATATTTCATTAAATTCTTTTAGAGGATCTATTGCTAAACCTTTCCATCCATTTAGTTCAAGCAAATAAGTATTGTTAAGATTTATTGGATGATTGCACCCTACATCAACAAAATAACCTTCTTTCTTTTTATTAAAGATATATTTTGATACGACAACATCTTGCATGTGTTGTGAATAAGTTAAGAGATCTATTTTTTTTTCATATAAATTATTTACAAAATAATAACTGGAATTTGGATATATAAATTTAAAGTATTTAATTAAAATGTTTTCTCTAGTTTTACTAATAATTTTTCTAAACATTGTTTCCTTTTCTTAGATTATATTGAGCGAAGAAATACATGGGAATTAAAACCTGTATAACAGTTCGTTGACAGGATGATGATTTTGCATAGTCTCTACAAATAGATTCATAATTAGTGTGAGTGCCAAAAAAATTATCAAGAAAGTAGTAAATTTGATCAGTAATTAAATTATCTAATCCACTAAATAGCTGTGGTGTTTGCACAAGTGAAATAAATATCCAAATAAAAAGCATTGCTACAATTTTTACATTATAAAAATCTTTAAATATGTTATGAAGTACTATGACCACAAAAATTAAAGGGGTAATGCTCCAAATACCACTTGGGTTAAACATGTTTAATATAGTTATATGATCTCCAATGAGATACAAAAGCAAACCAACCAACAAAACAAAAATTATTTGTAAAGTTTTATAAATATAAACATTGTCTAACTTATAAATCAACAAATAATAAATGACAAAAAACATAAATTGATAAAGCAGTATTGATACAAATGACTCGGGAACTTGGCCTATCCCTCGTGTATTAGTACTGGTATTACTAAATATTTCAACCCAGGTAATGGACAAAATTATATTACTTATAAAAATATTTTTAAAGACTGTTTGGTTCTCATATAAATTGTCTTTACAAAAAAAGAAAGAAAATAATAAGAACAATATTAAGGCCTCATAGCGCAATATAAAGAACACAGACAACGCAATAACATATACTACTGAATTAAATTCATTTTTTTGAGATTGATAAAGCAAAATAAAAGTTAACAAAAGGCCAAATAAAATGTGAACATTTAAATAAAAAAATTGAAAAATGAGTACTGGGGTCAAAATTAACATG
>Ga0181580_10001362_pt1 | contig 19415 bp, 25 predicted proteins | sample 071ome_23_FD_132413 | JGI IMG/M metagenome (GOLD analysis project Ga0181580, IMG submission 132413) | Coastal salt marsh microbial communities from the Groves Creek Marsh, Skidaway Island, Georgia - 071403BT metaG (megahit assembly) | ecosystem: Environmental > Aquatic > Marine > Intertidal... | reverse complement strand
GATATTGACGAAAACAATAATAAACATGTTGCTCTAAACGAGGAATTTCGTATACGACAAAGCAAACTAATCAAACAAAGTAAAGAACTATATAAGTGGGCTTTGGATAATGGTATAGCCAAAGAGCAAGCTCGTGCTGTATTACCAGAAGGAAACACAGTAAGTCGCTTGTATATGAATGGTACATTGCGTAGTTGGATTCACTACATTGATTTACGCAGTGCAAATGGCACACAAAAAGAGCATATCCAAATAGCCAAAGAATGTGCAAAGGTTATTACAGAAGTTTTTCCAATGGCAATAGAATATACAAATCATGACAGTTTAGAGGAAACAATATGAGTTTCGAATCCCTCCACCCAGGCCAAACAAGGAGTACCATGAGCAATCACGATTCATATTACGCTTACCAAGAAGGTAAAGCCAAATGGCTCAAAGACAATCCGGGCAAGACTGCTCGAGACTTTGAGTATGCTGGAACAGATGTACAGGATCGTTATGTAGATCCTGAAATGCAGAAGCGTGGCTACAAGAAGGACCGCTACATTGGTGCCGGTGCTTGGGAATGGGTGAAAGCATGAACGGGTTTAGAAAACTACAACAACGGTTGCGTGAAGAAGGTTGGTATGTGGAGTGGAACTTGCCCTGTTGTCAAACTTGTGCATGGGCAGAGTTGCCGTACGAGTTTGAAGATGGTACTGAAGTAGACTTCGACAAAGTGTTGTTCAACCATTCACAAGACTGTGAAATAGAGTTAGACCCTCCAGAATTTGATACTGAAGACGAAGAAGAAGATTGGTGGGATAATTATGATCCTGAATACGCCACACCAGAACAGCAAGGATATTCATTATTTTGCTTTAGTGGTGACAAAAAAGGTGTAAATAACCTTATACAAGTACTTCCTATTATTGAAGAATGTGGTTGCAACTGGAGTTGGGACAAAACTGGCGGTACTAGAATAGAAATTAGTTGGGATACGACATGAGCATATGGAAAAAGATTTATTTATGGATTCTATTACCAGTTGTACTTGTTATAAGCATTGTGGAATGTTTTTGGGTAGAGATACACAGACTGTTTACGGATTCGTTATTTGTTAAAAAGTTTAGGGAAAACTACAGCGATATTAAACAACTTTATACTGATGATATATTCAAATGATAGCATTAACTAGTAAACATATTTTTAGCCTTACAAAATATGATTACGCTAATCGCGCGGCACCGCTAGAAGATTTACAGGAAGTCAGAGGCCGCGGCCGAATTTGTGGTCAATATTTTTACTTTACTAATCCTAAAGTAGCCAGCAGTGCTATTGCTTGGGCAATAGAGGGTGAAGGAGAATCCCAAGAAATAGATTACAACCCCGCATTAGGTAAAACACCAATCATGATTGTTAGAGATCCAGTATCCAGATGGTTGAGTGGTACCCAGGAATTTTTATCTAAATTTAAGATAGACGATTTAGAAGAAAAATTTTTTAATGACGAAATTTACGACATAGGATTCGACCGTCACACTGCCCCACAGGCATGGTTTTTGCCCTACAATTTAAACTGGAATGAATTAAAAATCTATACCTATACACCTTCTGTACTAGCAGATCTACAAGCTCTGGGGGTGGGACACTTTCATAACAAAGTTATAGATTACAGAAATGTCACTAGTGGAAACGATAAAAAGTTCATATATCCTAAACTGTTAGAAGTTTACAGTGACCCAGATTTTCAACTCAGACTTAAAGACTTTTATCGCAGAGATTACGAATTATTGCAACATGCAATGGATGCATCTCCCAATCCTACACCTATTATAGATATGATTTCCTAGTCAAATCAGTAACTTATCTGCTTGACTTCATAGCCCTATATTGTTATAATATATGAACATTCACAATATAGGTATGAGTAAAATGAACTACACTTTTATAGAGCTAATTAGATGTGTGGCATTTATGGGTGTTCTTTCAGGTTGTGGTGGTGGTTCTGCAACACCTGATATTCAAGCACCGCCTCCTCCTCCACCAAGTACTCAGTATGCAGAAACCTTTTTTAGCACAGATAATAAAGAGTTACTGATTGATGATCTCTATAGTATTGTTGCCTCTACTTGTGATGATTATAGATTTCATGCAACACCAGAATTATTTGCAATGATTCCTATTGAATTAAACACCGACAAATATCAGGATTTAATTCTGCACTATTGGTGTTCAACAGATCCCGGCACAGCAATTTATGACACACCCACACCTGATGCATTAGTAGCATTAGTAAGTGATGGATATGGCAATTGGTATGTGGATAATTATAGGGTGTTTGGTGAAGACATACCCAGAATAGGTGGTGCTAGCCGCAAATGGACAAAAGGCGACTTTAATGGAGACGGCTATGAGGACATTGCATTTGCTGTAAACTGGGAAGATCTACGTACAGATGATTTATCAGGAAGCCGTTGGGACACAGAACAAACAGTGTTGTTGAGTACTGGCGATGGTGGGTTCACTATAGAGAGAGTGGGTACCCGCAGTCATGGTCATGCAGTAGGTGCCATACAAAATGATATGGGATATGATGATGTTTTGTTTGCTGGTATGCTGGGTACACCATTCCAAGCTCATCGTTGGAATCTAAACACTGCTGAATGGGAAGATATTACAGATTTATATCCTGGAAAGGGCGATTGGGCTATTGATATTCAGGTACTAAACAAAGAACAGTTAGTTACAGGTTATTGTGAATCAGAGTCCTGTGGTGTTGCTCTTTATACAAAAAATAATAATGACTGGCAAATTACTGATGCAGTTGTAAAGTCTGATCCTATATGGGTTTATATAGATGGTTATGAAACACCAGTACACAAAATTGGTGGATACTATACTGTGGGCGTTGCCACAGACGAAATGTGCAAACTGGATTATTTTAATGACACCGGGAATACAGGTATTGCTATAGAACTCTGGGGAGATGCATTCAAATATGGTATTGATGTACATGAAGGATATCAGTACTCTAGTGAAGATTTAGAAAACTATCGCAACTTAATGGTTTTTGAAATTGCTGATGATCAGTTTGTTAACAGAACACCAGAAGAAGTTGAACACCAATACCGTGCGTTCTTTATGGAATGTGCAGACTTAAACAATGATGGTATGACTGATATCTTTATTCAAAAGTTAAATCAGGAATCCTATCAAACAGATCCTATTATCTACTTTAACTATAACGGTGATGTAACACTGTATGAAGTAAGTGATGCAGAACATTTTCCTGATCACACTGAAATACAGCAACAACAACTCTGGGGCGGTGTAAGCAGATTAATAGATGTAAATGGAGACGGCTTGGTTGACTTATTGAGCTATTCGTATCATACTAATGATGTATCTGATATTGAAGTTTATAAGGGATTAAAGCCACTAGAATAATGAATCGTAAACGAGAAGAAATGTTAGTTATTACTATGGAAGAATGCGGAGAGCTCATTCAGGCCTGTAGTAAAATGATACGCAGTAAAGGTAAAACCAAATACCTACGCAATTTACAAGATGAAATTGGTGACGTAATGACCATGATCGAAATAATGAAAATGAGTGGACTTGTAACTGAGGACCAAATAGAAGACAGAATGGAAATTAAGAAAGACAAATTAATGAAATGGAGCATTCTGTTTGACGATGAAAAATGTTAGATAAAATTTACGACTTTTGGAACATAAAACGTTTACACGTGAACGGCTCAAAGTTTACAGGCTATGAGCCTTTGTATCCTGCCTTTGATAAATTTACAAAAGAAAAATATGATAGTGATCCAGCAGGAACTATTGAAGAAGTATTTGATTTATACCGTGCTGTTAATCTGGTACCCATCATTTATTATACAGAAACAGGTGTAGTAGAAGCAATTAAAAGTTTTCGTACATCATCATATAATAATGTAAAAAATGGCCGCATAGGACTGGGCAACAACAAAGGACAAACACTGAATAGATTTTTGTTTCCAAATATGATGACAGCAGAGCCCAAAGGCAGAGGCTCAAACAGTCTTAAAGACAGATTTTATGACGATGACAAATTACGCAGAGCTATTCGTATTTGCTTTGAGTTTAGAGAGGGAGATAAATTGGTTTATCCTACGGCTGTACGCAGAGCATTAGAACTAGTTACAGGCGAAAATATACAAAACTTTAAAGCACAAAACGCTAGAGCAATAGTGGAGTATTTGTGTCCTGTGTTGTGGGGTAAAGTATATGATTACAGTTGTGGCTATGGCGGCAGACTGCTTGGTGTAACCAGTAGTAATCTTAAACTAGAATATGTGGGAGTAGATCCCAATACTGAGACAGTGGACCATTTAAACATACTAAATGCGTTTATAGCAGAAGCAGGCGGTATACCAGGCGAGATACACCAGTCTGTAAGCGAGGAATACGTGCCTGACAACATTGATTGTGCATTTAGTAGTCCGCCCTACTTTAACTTAGAAAAGTACTCAGACGAGCCCACACAGTGTATGAATAGGTACGACAGTTTAGATAACTGGTTCGAAGGTTATGTGGTGCCTACTATGCAAAATATACATAAAGGATTAAATGATGATGGCGTCTTTGCCACAAACATTGCAGATTACAAAACACCAAAAGAAGAGTTTAAAGTGGTTGACCGTTGGATAAGTACTGCTGAGAAATTAGGATTTAAACACACAGAAACAATTAAAATGATGTTGAACACCAGACCTGGAGTTGGCAACGGCAAACAAGATGGTGTTGAAAAATTTGAGGGTATATATGTCTTTACAAAATAATGTATTTGATTTTGATGTTGACATAGACATGGCTGACAGATCTAAACTTCTAGATCATATTCAGCATACTCCTGCCAGCATAAAAAACGAAGGCAAGTTTACAAAGCATAATACTGGAGTTTACTTTCAGAACATACCCACATTCCCACTACAAGGATACAGTGCTATAGATCACAAGGAAGCAGAACAAGATGGCTGGTTTAAAGTTGACTTCCTTAATAACAATGTGTATAACAAAGTAAAAAACGAGAAACACTTACAACAACTGGTAGATCAAGAGCCTATGTGGGAACTGCTAGAGCATGCTGAAGTAGTAGAGCAACTGTATCACATCAATAATTATGCAGACTTAGTTAAACAATACAAACCAACCAATATTGAACAGTTAGCAATGATACTGGCTATCATACGTCCTGCCAAGAGACATTTACAAGGACAAACTTTTGATGAGATTGCTAAAACGGTGTGGTCAAAGCCTGACAACGGCGAGTATTATTTTAAGAAAGCTCATGCTATTGCATTTGCTATGGCTATTGTTGTACAGTTGAATTTGTTGTGTGAGGACTAGTCAGTTTTCCTGACTAACTGAATACTTCTTCTTTTAATTCTTTTCTTCATTAAGTTTTGTAAACTGGTTACAGGACCAAATAGTATTTCTACATCTTTTACAATAAAAGTTCGCAATGCATATTTGAACTGATCCATTTCGTAATGTAAGAAAACATCTATGGGCAGTTGGCGATTACTTTCCCACCACCACATTTCACCGTATTCTAAGAATTCTTTCTTTTTGGGAATGGTTGTAATCAAGTTTACATCATAAAAGGTTAGCAGTTGATTGTCCTGATTCACTACGATACCCACATACTCTTCTTCTGAGTATTGTATTCCTGTTAAAAATTCAAATTTACTATAGGGATTCTGTGGTTCCATTAAAGTTATTTATTATTCGTAATGTAAATGTTTGATATCTTTGGTTCTTAATAAATATTATTATGTACGAGCTAATCCTCCCACAAGATCGTATCATAGAAATTTTCGGACATAGTTATCCTAACGACCGCGAAATTGACGCCTATAGAGAAATGGTTTGGAGACAGAGTGTTAGGTATAGGCGTGACTTGAGAAGGGATATTTTAGTGAGGAATGTCATTAGTTTAATGGATGACATAGGTTTTTACATTATATTTGATTATCAGATCAGAGAAAGACAGATCAGATTCAGAGAAGAGGACTTTCTGGCAACTGCAAATATGGCTGGATTGTACGAGTTTGTTCGTGCCTAGAATCTAGATAAATACTTACATGAGCTCAAGTGATCACAGACTTTATCTGTATGAAGATAAAATAAATTTAGTTGTAACTACTACCTCAATGTACGTGGATAATAGACCTATGAATAACAGAAAATTAAAAGCACACAAAGGATTATCAAATGAAATATTCTTTCATATCACAGATCGTGACAGAAAGAAACAAAATGTCTTTTCTGATACCCTCAGAGCACATGTTGTAAATCCTTCAACTCGCAGAAGAATTTTTAGCAGAACATTAGAGCACACTGCTGATGTTGGTGTTGTTAAATTAGTATTACCTGAAAGTGATTTGGGTGCTGTGGATGCAGGTTTATATTCATTGTACATTACTCGTAGTGAAACAGAACAAACTGATTTACCAGTTTTTACTGATCAAAATAATAACCTGAAGTTTGATATAGAAATCAGTGATCAAGCCAGTGTGGAACCTATACCCACACAAAATACAGAAGTGTTTATCCAAACAGGTAATACAATCCTAGGAGATGCCGCTAACAGTTTTGTAACCAGTGCACTGTACGGTAACCTGGAAAGAAATTTTGATTATGCACAACACACCATGGCAATCCATGCTTCAGGATATACTGGCCAAGTTCAAATACAAGCAAGTTGTTTAACATCAACCCCCGACAGCGATGATGAAAGTCCAGACTGGTTCACTGTATCCACACTTGATATTGCTGATCCACAGACTACTGGCAACATTATAGTAGATACTTTTACTGTAAATTGCAATTGGGTCAGGGTGCTTCATTACCCCGTTTCTGGCGGCATTTCAAAGATTCAGTTACGCAATTAGTCATTGACAAAAACAGATAAATCTATTATACTATTCGTATGATAGATAAAGTCGTAGATTCTGTACACAGCCTTGTGATGCATAACCTGCCGGTGCGTACTACTCGTACACCCAGCGGGTGGATCACTCTTGATTGTCCAATGTGCACAGACAGCCGTAAACGTGGTGGTATTATAGAGAGTGGTGCAAAGATAAGTTACCATTGTTTTAACTGCGGTTATACCACAGGCTGGAACATGAACTCACACTTGGGTAAAAAGTTTAAAGACTTGGCAGAAAGACTGGGTGCCAGTAAGCAAGACATACATCAGGTACAAATAGAATTATTAAAGAACAGTGAAGAGCTAGAAGTTGCCGCACCCACAGACTATGTTTACTCATCAAATAAATTTAACACAGTGGATTTACCTGACAGTGCACAATATATTGAAGATTTGCCTGATAATAATCCATTAAAAGTTTACGCAAATGAGCGTGGACTACTTGGCATTTATCCACTGTTACACTTTGACGACTTGCCTAACAGAAAACGTGTAATTGTGCCTTTCACATACAACGGCGAGCTAGTGGGTTGGACTGGCAGACATATTGCTCCGCCAGACAAAAAGACACCCAAGTATCTGCATAACTTACAAAGTGGCTATGTTTTTAATGTGGACAGGTTTGCTGAGAGTGAACGGCAAATTGTTATTGTGACTGAGGGTGTGTTTGATGCTATACTGATAGATGGTGTAAGCATACTGGGTAATAGTGTGACAGCAGAGCAAGCACATCTGATAGACAAACTGGGTAAACGTGTTATACTCTGCCCTGACAGAGATGATGCAGGCAAAGAGCTAATAGAACAAGCAGTAGCATTGGGTTGGGAAGTAAGTTTTCCTAATTGGGCTCCAGATGTTAAAGATGCGGCTGATGCTGTGATGCGATACGGCAGATTAGCTACAGTGGACAGTATTATACAAAATGCAACTAACAATAAAATAAAGATTGAAGTTAAGAGTAAAATGTTATGAAACTTTATACAAATGGCTGTAGTTTTACACACGGAACCAATCCACTTCCAGAAGATGAGAAAAATCATGATATAACATATAAGAATTTTACTTATTGTTCCCCATGGAGACAACGCACTGTTTGGCCTGAAAAAATATCTCCATTATTTTCTGTTTTGTTTAACCATGCAATGGCAGGCACAGGAGTTGATAGATTAGTACGTACAACAATGCAGTTTGTAGAACACTTAAAATCCATAGACGATGATATCAGTGATTGGATGTTTATTTTACAAGTAAGCCAACCTGCAAGGAAAGAGATAATTCATAAATCAGGATATCTTAGCAGAATACATTATATAGATCCTGACCAAATGGAAGGATATCATGCTTATGATTTAGCATACGATGTGATTCATACCAAACAAGGTACACCAGAACTGGATGCAGAAAATGACAGAATTATATCAGAAATGGAATCTATGAGGAAGGACGAAGCATACAAGCGAGGTGTAGTAAATTACAGTCTACTGGTTGAAAATGATTATGAGTTATTGAATCGCCATTTTAAAAGTTTGTTATTACTTGTATACTATTTAGAACATAACAACATTAACTATTTGCTAACTGGTATGGACCCGCAGTGTTTAAAATTACATTATAGTAGCAGTGGTGTAGAATCACTAGACCTCATGATGAATTTATTACCTTATGATAAAATTTTAATAGACATGGTTAGTATTTTTGACCCTGAAGGAAAATTTTTAAACAGAGTAGGACCTGATGATAATCATCCAAATGATAAAGGTCATGAACTGTTTTCTAGATATATAATTACTGAGCTGAAGAAAAGAAACTACTTATGAGTGATATAAAAGAATATACAGATGAAATTCAGCACATGTTTGTGCAATTTTTAATATCGGATGGCGATTTGTTTAGCCGTTGCATGGCTATACTGGATAGCGATCACTTTATCAGAAAATATCGTCCTGTGGTAGACTTCATTAAGAGTCATACACAAGAGCATAACACACTGCCCACAATAGAACAAATTAATGCCGTTGGTAAAGTAGAACTGGAACCAATTGCAAATGTAACACCGGAACATCAGGACTGGTTCTTATCTGAATTTGAAACATTTTGTAAGCACAAAGCACTAGAAAAGGCCATCATTGAAAGCACTGATGATTTAGAAAATAAAAATTATGGTGCTGTGGAAGAACGTGTTAAAGCGGCAACACAGATTGGTCTTATTAAAGACTTGGGTTTGGAATATTTTGAAAACCCTAAGGAGCGTTTGGAATGGATCAAAGCACAAGCAGGTGCAGTAAGTACAGGCTGGAAAGGTATTGATCAAAAACTGTATGGTGGATTGAACAGAGGCGAAATTACTATTTTTGCCGCACCCAGTGGTGGTGGTAAAAGTTTGTTTTTGCAAAACCTGGGCGTTAACTGGGCATTGGCTGGGCTTAATGTAGTTTACGTTAGTTTGGAATTAAGTGAGCAGTTAATCAGCATGCGTTTGGACAGCATGGTAAGTGGTTATGCGGCAAAGGAGATCATGAAGAACATGGATGATGTTGATCTCAAAGTTCGTATGAAGGGCAAAGGCAAAGGCAAATTCCGTGTTAAGTATATGCCTAGTGGTATTAGCGCCAACGACTTGCGTGTGTTCTTACGTGAGTATGAGATACAGAGTGGCATTAAAGTAGACGCACTATTAGTGGACTACTTGGACTTAATGATGCCTATCAGTAAAAAGATCAGTGCAGAAAATTTGTTTGTGAAAGACAAATTTGTATCTGAAGAATTACGTAATTTAAGTATGGAACGAAACATACTATTAGCAACAGCATCACAGTTAGGACGTAGTGCTGTAGAAGAAATAGAATATGATCACAGCCATATTGCAGGTGGTATCAGTAAAATTAATACGTCAGATAATGTTATTGGTATTTTTACTAGTAATGCAATGCGTGAACGTGGTAGATATCAAGTACAATTTATGAAAACACGTAGCAGTAGCGGTGTTGGCAGTAAAGTGGATTTGAAATTTAACATAGACACACTGAGAATTGAGGATCTAGAAGAAGGTGAAGAGGGTGCAGAAGCATTACAAACAGCAACTTTGATGGATCAACTTAAAAGAAGTAGTGTGATCAAAGCAGATGAACCTGACGCACAAGAAGCCGTTAGCCAGAGTTTACAACTTCGTGAATTTTTGAAAGGCAGAAAGTGATAAATACTTGTATTAGCAACGGAGACTAATTGTGCGTAAAAGCAGAAGCATTTTAGAAGAACTGAATCAGATTTCAGTAGATCGTGATCGTAACCACGTGGTAGAAAATCGTGGTGAGCATGTTATTAAAAGTGCTATTAACTTAATCGAACAGATCGAAATACATTATGATGAGCAGACCGCAAAAGACCTTACCAACAGACTGATTAACAGCATACGTGGTAAGGACGCCAGTAAGTTTTCCCGTGGCATCAAAAAAGCAATTAAAGAAAGTCAAACGGGAGAAGGCGGTGAAAGTCAATAATTATACAAAGTCCATTTTAACTGAAAGTGTCTGGCAGACACTTAATGAAGATACCAGAAAATATCTCAGAGAATGGGACGAAGTCGTAGAGCTTATAGAGACAAATAAGTACCTCTTTGAAGCAGAGCTGACTTCTCAGCAAATTAACACTCTTTTTACCAGTGCAGAAGAATATGCTATTAACTCTGGTGAATTCCAAACTGGTTTAGGTAAAGCAGGAAATGCAGCAGCAAGTGCTGGAGCCGCCGTAGCCGGTACAGTTAAAGTTGGTGCCGACATTGTTAGACAAGTCAATAAAAAAATAAACGAATTGGGCAGAATGATACAGGACACGACTCCTGTTAAAAACATTGACGCCGCATTTGAAAAAGCCAAGAAGGACATGTATGACAAACTTGGCGGTAAAGATTCCAAAGTTAACCAGATTGTTTTAAAACTGAGCGATGCTGCAAAAGCACACCCAGGAGCCGCAAAGTTTGCTGTAGGTTTGTTAACAGCAGCGGCATCCATTGCCGCAGGTCCAGCAGGTGGTGCAGCCGCTGGTTTTCTGTTGCGTATGGGTAACGACCTACTAGCAGGAGAAAAACTAAGTACAGCAGTTGGTAAATCAGCCAAGACAGCGGTAGCTGGTTTCCTTGCTGGTAAAGCAGTTGACGGTATTAAAGATTTCTTTGGTGGCGATGTTAATGCAATGGCCGCCGCCGCTGATGATCCAGAACAATTAGCACAAGTTGCACAAAAAGTGGGTGTTGATCCTAGTCGTGTAAACGATATTGGTGCACAACTAAGAGCTGAAGCTGCACAGGCTAGAGAACTAGCCGCACAAATGGGTATCGAGGATACCAGCAGCTTAAATTTCGCATCACAGGGTGGAGTACCCACAGAAATTAATGGTATAGCAGTACCAAAGGAATTATTAAATCCAGAGCAACTAGGTAACATGGATGCTGCTCAGCAAGCAGCAGATGCAATGGCTGGTGGCGCCGGCAATGCAGCCGCAAGTGCAGCATCAGCAGCCGCAGACACATTTAGTCAATACAATATTCCAATGGACAAATTACAAGATCTTGTTAGCCAAGGATTAACAGGTGAGAGAGAAATTAGACAAGCAGCTAGTGCATTAGCAAGAGAAGTTGCTGGCAGCAATATAGGAATAGAAGCCGACGTAACAGATATAATTAGACGTGTAATCCGATTTCCAGAAATATTAAACCAAAGTGTTGCATACGATAATACTACCGCAATATATGAAACAATATATGTTAAGTATCTTGCCGGTTTAGCACTAACAGAATCAGAACGTCATATTGTTAATGAACTTGGTTGGGATAGTGTTAAGAATTTTGCTAAGAAAGGATGGGAACAAGGTCTTGGTAAGGATATTAGAGCCGCAGGCGGCGCTCTTAAGAAAGGTGCAGCAGCAGTAGCCAAAGGCGCTAAAGCAGTAGGCAAAGAACTAGGCCAACAGATTACTGCACGTAAACTGAATCAGATGTGGTCCAAGGCAGGTAAGCCAACAGATGCCGCATCAGTATTTGGTGTACTACAGTCTGCAGGACTAGATGACACTGGTATGCAATCAGTGGCACAACAAGCAAACATTGAATTTGAAAAGCCTGCATCAGCAGCAAAGCCTGATCAGGACGGCGGTACTAGTGGTGACGGGGGGTCTGCAGAGGTCGACGGAGCACCTGGTGCTCAAGTCCCTTCCACCGGCGCCACTCCTAAACCAGGAGAACCAGCACAACCTGGACAACCAGCACAACCTGGACAACCAGCACAACCAGGAGAACCAGCACAACCACAAGGTGCACAGCCAGCAGGTGATGCACCTAAAAAACCAGGAATGACTAGCCGTATTGGGCAAGCAGTTGCTGGTATGGCTAAGAAAGGTGCCGCGGCCGCAGGTAAAGCGGCAGGTACAATTGGCAGGGCAGCGGCAGGTGCCGCGGCAGGTGCGGTAGCGGGTGCCAAAGCAGGCGCGGCAGCAGGCGGTGCGGCTGGAGCACCAGCACAACCAGCAGCACCAGGTAAGCCAGCGGCTCCAGCACAACCAGCGGCTCCAGCACAACCAGCAGCACCAGGTAAGCCAGCGGCTCCAGCAGGCGCCAGCCAAGGTGAGAAGAATGTTGCTGCAATGAAGCAGGCTAAAGCAGATGTTGCAGCTGATAAAGCCTCAGCACCAGCACCAGAGAAGCCAGCTGCTCAACCACCAGCACCAGCACCAGAGAAGCCAGCTGCTCAACCACCAGCAGCTCCTGCAGCTCCTGCAGCAGACCCTGCAGCTCAAGCAAAGCCAGCAGGTGGCGCAGATACAATGGCAAAAATTAGAAAGATGAAGCAGAAACGCCAAGCCAGAGGTAATAGAGTAATGGCTAGTGTAGAATTTGATACGGACGCCATTAATGAAGCTCAGTGATTTTTTTATAGATATCAACGTACGGCTAGCAGAAGATGCAGGTGGTAAAAATACACACCTAGAGCATCTTGAGGATAATATCTTCAATAAAGGTTATGCAGGTGCAGAACAGGCTGTAGACTATTTGTACAGTCTACATCAAATGCTGGAAGGTAATGCAAAAAGTCCAATCAGTATGACAACCAAATGGGACGGTGCTCCTGCTATTATTTGTGGTAAAGATCCAGAAACAGGTAAGTTTTTTGTGGGTACCAAAGGTGTGTTTGCTAAAACTGGACCCAAATTAAATTTCTCAGATGCCGATATTAACAGCAACCATCCAGACAAAGTTAAAAAAGGCGAAGTGGAAAGTGCACAAGGATTACGTGATAAATTAAGTCTTGCACTTAAAACGCTCAGTAAACTCAATTGGGATACCGTTGCACAGGGTGATTTCCTTTTTGATAAAAGCACAATCAAGAATGCCAAAATAGATGGCGAAAATTACATAGTATTCAAACCAAATACAATCACTTATGCTGTTCCAGTAGGCAGTGATTTAGCAAAGCAAATGTTAGCTGCAGATATCGGAATAGTATTCCACACAGAATATGTGGGTGGTCCTACACTGCAAGACACTGATGCAAAATTTGGATTCGACAGCAGTGTGTTAGGACAAGCCAGTGGCGTGTGGCACCGTGATGCCATAATTAAAGATTTAAGTGGTACTGTTACACTTACCAAAGAAGAAAGCAACGATATTTTAAAAGCAATATCAGATGCTGACAGTTATCTTAAAGGTATAGATCAGGAAACTTTTAGTTGGTTAGCAACTGGTGCTGACATCATGGGCGAAAAGGTATTTTTGCCACAACTAAAAGCACATGCAAACAACCAGGTTAGACAAGGACATTTTGATAACCCTACAAAGTTTGCTCAAGATTTTGTAACAAAATATACTGACTATATGAAAAAAGAAATCGCCAAAGTGTCCACACAAAAAAGCATAGATGCTAAAACAGAAAAAATGATACAGGGTGTGGAATTTATTAAACAACATGTTCCACAGATTGTTGCAGTGTATGATTTGTATTTAAAAATTATTGAAGCAAAAGTTAAACTGATTAAGAAACTTGAGCAAATTAAACAAATAGATACGTTTGTAGCAACAGACGGTGGTTACGCAGTAACAGGTGAAGAAGGCTTTGTTGCAGTAGACAGAATGGGAAGTGCCCTTAAACTAGTTGATAGATTGGAATTCAGTAGATTAAACTTTGGTAGTGGTAAGCCAGGAGAATAAATGGACTTCCAACTGATTGATCAGGAATTGTGCGAAGCCAGACTGTTTAGAGCAAGTAGACAGTTTAGTGCATTTAGCGGAGAAGATATAGCACATTTGTTATATCTGGACACCATGCTGACTTATATGTTAGCACAAGATGATGATCAGGCTGAGTTTGCACGTAAATACGCTGGAGACACAGCAAAGTTTGGCACATACAGTTTGTTCAGAACACATGCTACTGATGCATATATGTTGGCATATCAGATAGCACATCCTATGAATGACCATGTTAAATTGAAAAATGCTGCATCAAGCAAAAAGCATCTGGAAGGTTTACAGTTTCAAAAGCGTCATCACATTATGTTTATGCGTAAAATACAAAAAGCAAAAGATACCAGAGCAGAAGCAATTACGTATTTGTACAGATTAGAAAAGCAATTAAAAGTTACTGACGCTCGTTATCGTGCTTGGAGACGCATGATCGTGGACTGGCCCAAGCTCAACTATACTGGAAAGCAACGCATAGTGGCACAAGTTATACAAGAGCTCAGACGACGTGGCGCCGGATCAGGTAGATATATGGAAATAACCTATGGCTTAGAGCCCATGCTCAAGAAAGTTAAGTTCAGAAACATTGACAAACCCAAAAGCGATACAGGTAAAAAGATTGCAGGTGCTGTTGCTGGTGCAATAGCAGGACGTTATGCAGCAGATAAAATAAATAAAAGTAGTAATAAAACTGCCAAGAATGTTGGCACAGGTATAGGAGCCATTGCAGGTTATTGGGCTGCTGGTAAAAAGAAATGAGAATAGACGAAATTACAAAATTTTTCGACGATGTAGAAGTAATTGATATAGAAAAAGAAGTTGCTGAAAAATTATTTAAAACAGATTCGAACGGTAATCCTATTATTGGTCAGTACATCAGCGGCTATGAAGGCATAAACTTTCAAAATTTGGTAGCCAAAGCAAGAGCAGCTGCACAATCAAGGCCCAGAGAAGAACGTAAAGCAATTGATGATATGGTTGATGCAGAAATCGAGAAGCATTTGGCAGACAAAAAGAAAAAGGCACAAGAGCCTAAAACGCCAACACCTGAAAAGCCCAAGGCAAATAAAAAACCTGTTAAAAAAGACTCAATTTTTAAAGAACCTGACATAGTGCCCACAAAATTTAAAGGCGCTCTTGGTTGGGTACAAAAAAAGTTTAAAAAAGGCACTGATATTGCTGACAAGTTTACTAAAGTAAGCAGAAAATAGCGAATTAGATAAATAAAAGTAACAAACTTATTTCGGGAGAATTAAAATGGCACAAGCAAACCCAAATGCAGCAGTAAGAGCTGCAAACGGCTTCGTAGGAACAACTCATATCCTAGAAGTTGATGATGTAACAGCGGTAACAGTTGAAGAAGCATGCACAGAAGCACAAAACGAAGGTTTTGTAGTTGTAGCAGTTGAAGGTTTAAGTTCAGGTTCGCACATTGCAGTACAGGGCGCCGGCGCAACACCAAGCATTACTGGTACTACATTAATCGCAACATTTAGTTAATAGTTAATTTAACTATATAAAAATCCCGCTAAAGCGGGATTTTTTTTGCTTTCAAAAAGATAAATAAAAGTAACAGGACATGTTCGCTGTGAACAGTTCGAAAAATATTTAGGAGAATTAAAATGGCACAAGTTAAAGTAAACGGAGAAGCTCAAAGTTTTGAAGCATTCGGTCGTGATATCTTTTTAAAGAATTTTGACAAAGGCGGCGCAATTAGCCAATCTGATCTAGACGTACTAGTTGAAGAAATCCAACTAACAAGTTCACTTTCAGTTATTGGTGCATTCAGTGCAGGCGTTAGCACAGAAGTTAACATGATCATCGAAGGCGCTGACCTAGCTAACGGTAACGCTACAATCACAGGTTACACAATCAGTGACGTAACTTTCTAAGTCTAGTTAAAATTATTTGAGGAAGCCTGCAATGCAGGCTTTTTCATCAGTCTGTGAAAATGTATTCTTTTAAATTATTACCCAGATTAGCAATTTGTTTTCCTAATGCTGATTTAACTAATCCTTCAGGCATCGTTCTTAGACAATACCTATAAAACTTTATGATAGATCTAGATCTGACTACTGTGAGATCATGTGAATAAAGTGCAGAAACAAAAAGTTTTTCAGCGTCTTCCTGTGACATTTCAGGATCATTTCTAATACCGTTATAAGTCGCTATATCTGGTGTTAGCCAATCTCTAAAGGTATATGTCTCTGTTCTTGGAAAACCGAACAACACATCATCGCCAGATAACATGTCAAATAATCTTTGTGCAAAATCGGTGGCTATTTCTGAATGGTTGCTGCGGTAATAGTGTATAGCATCAAAATTAGGAACCGTTTTATTGTGGATATCCATATCAAGTTTAACATCATATAATTCTGTAGCCAGAGCGTTTAGTTCTTTAAGATGTATAAATTTACATCTACCTGGAAGCATTGTGTATAATAATAATTGTAAATGCATTACTGGAGTTGTGTGTGAATCTGCTAAATTATATGCAGGAAGAGTTGAATCAATAATAACACGTTTGGCACTGTTTATTATGGGTTGTAACTCTTCGTCACTAGCTACATTTAAATCCATGGTATTCGCATTGTAATAACTTTGTAAAGCCATTACAAGACCAGATTTATACCTTACTATAGGGTCTCTGTACAATATCCATACTCTGGTATTTTTAAACTTTTCTTGCGTAGTGCATAGAGTATAAATCCATGCCCCCACATTTTCTGAAAAAGGTCCACCTGCAATACTTACATATGGTTCTTCTAAATTTGTACATTGTATCACGTCAGGATTTACACCTACATTTAGTGTGGTATCTGCAGGATTTCGAAAGTCAGGTCCTATACGCAGTATTCTATCCCTAAAAAAGGAAGTACCACAGCGTAGTGGCACTGCATAAATGATGTCGTTCTTAATATCGTAAAAGGTATCTATCATTGCTATATTTATTCTTTATGTCAATAGTTTTTTAGTTTTTTCCGAATTCAGATAAATATTAGCATTGGAGACACACAAATGAGTATAAACAGATCAGGAGCCATGTCCAGCCAAGAGGTTGTAACTGGCAATATAGAATTTTACACACTATTTACAAATTTAGATATTACTCAAACAGGCGATTATACAGATAACACTCAAAAGGATTTTGAAAGTTTAGTTCAAGTAATCGGATTAAGAGCCATGCCAGTGGTTATGAATAATCCAGTAAGGCTAAATGGGATAGGTTCTAATGTATTGGAAAATTATGGTGCACCAAGTATGTCAGGAGCAGGTTGGATTTTTAAATTTGCATTTGAACGTGAAGGTGTGCATACAATACAAACATTAGTAGATGAGTTGGATGGTATCGTTTTAAATGCCGGTACCATAGATACTAAAAATTCCATCAATATGGAATTTACAAAACAGGATTTATTATAACATGCCCAGAAAAAAGACAGAACTAAGTCCCAGACCAGAGACTCAGACATATACTGAAAGTGGCAATTTAGAAGCACATATTATTGCAGACATGTTGCGTATTGAAGGTATCACAACAGAATTACGTGAGTTTAAAGAGGACACAAAAAAACGTTTAGATAAATTAGAAGGCTGGATAGTTGCTATTGTGGGTGTTACTGTTACAACATTAATTGCAACATTAGGCGGATTATTATTTAGAGTGTTAACTTAATGAGATTGGAACAATTTACAGAGGAAACTATCAACGAAGCACGAATGGTGTGGAAACGCACAGGCAATAAAATTAAACGTGCGGTACGTTGTACTTCAGGTAGACGAAAAGGCCGTGTAGTTAGCACAGCAAGTCAGTGTAGTGCCCCTATAAATTTGAAAAAACGTTTAACACTTAAACGAACTAAATCCAAGTTTGGAAAAAGAATAGCCAGAAAAGCACAAAGAACTAAAAGACTAAATCCGGCAAGTAAAAGATTGAGAATGTTAAACAGAAGATGAAAGCAAAAAATCTGAATACTATAGAATCATTCATTAAAAAGTATGGCTCCAAAACATTGTCTGAGTACCCTACTCCTGTGGGCCAACAACAGTCAGGCTCAGCGGCAAAGGCTAACTCAAAAATAAAACAAAAAGATGGTGGAGCAGGATGGGACGCTCAGGCTGATGCACAAAAAAGTTTAACCAAGCCTAGCCAAAGTCAAATGATGAAACCTTCAGTTAGCACAGCATTAACTGGAAAAGCACCTGAAGAAAATCCAGAACCTCCCAGAGAACCAGCAAAAGATTTAGAACCGGGCACAACAGCACTGGATAAAAACAACAACGAAATAACCATTGTAGGCGGTGCAGGTGGTAACAGTAACAAACCTGAAACAGTGGTAGCAAAAGATAAAACAGGCAAATATGTACAACTGGAACCAGAAGACGAATTAGAGGTTCCAGAATTAGAAGAAAACAGTATCAAAGATATCATGGACAAGAAGTCCAAAAAACGTCATCGTTTAAACAAAAGAATAAAGCGCCTTGTTAGACAAGTTAAATTACGTGAACAAGGTTCCGAACTATTGTTTGAAATCAATTTTAACGATCCTACATTAATTAAACAATCACTAGATTTACCTATCAAGTGCGGCTTTGAAGCAGAAACATCCTGGGATAGTGTGTATGGTGGCGGTGATGACGAAGATTCAGAATGGCTGTACGAGTACTCTTGGTATGATATTTCAGATTTTATCAGAGATCAGGAAGGTAGCAATGCCGCCGCAAGAGTTGAAGATAGTTACAATGAATGGATAGTGGAAGGCCCAGCAATGGACCTTGAAAGTGACATCATCGATGAAATGGTTGCTGACCGTGAAGAAGATGAATATTATCTCAACAAGTACATAGAAGATGAACTTAGCGAAGATGACATAGAAGAATACAAAGATGATAAACTTGATAATCTCAGAAACATAATTAACCAGGGCGACATGTTTAGCGACTGGGTATATGTAGATGCTGCAAAAGCAGAACTGGAAGAATATGAAGATTGGGATTTATCAAATTGGGGTCGTCAGTATGTGGAAGAAGAGAAATTAGACGAATACAAAGATTGGTTAAGAGAAGATATCCGAGACAATGGCGAAGCATGGGACGATGCTATTTCAAGAGCCCAAGACGAATATGATATGGACCGTTGGGCAAGCAATGAATACGGTAGTTGGGCTAGTTGTTTATATGAGCATGATATTTATTTGAGTAATCCAGACGGAGGCGAAGGCGGCGG
>Ga0181580_10001346_pt1 | contig 19576 bp, 21 predicted proteins | sample 071ome_23_FD_132413 | JGI IMG/M metagenome (GOLD analysis project Ga0181580, IMG submission 132413) | Coastal salt marsh microbial communities from the Groves Creek Marsh, Skidaway Island, Georgia - 071403BT metaG (megahit assembly) | ecosystem: Environmental > Aquatic > Marine > Intertidal... | reverse complement strand
CCAATTGGTTCGCCTTTATCATCAGTTAATACTACAGCATTTTTATCAAACTGAACTTTTGAGCCGTCATCTCTATAAATTTCTTTTCTTGTTCTAACAACTACTGCTTTGTGTACTGCACCTTTTTTTACTTTACCTTTAGGTATGGCGTCTTTTACGCTAATTACTATTATGTCACCTACTGATGCATATCTTCTTTTCGAGCCTCCAAGAACTTTTATACACTCAACTCTCTTTGCTCCTGTATTATCAGCTACTGTTAACTCTGTTTGAATTTGTATCATTTTTCTATTACCTGCCAAGTTTTCTTTTTTGAATAAGGCTTACATTCAATGATTGAGACTTTTTCTCCTTCTTTAAATTTATTATTTTCATCATGTGCATGATATTTTTTTGATCTTTTAATTACCTTTTCATAAAAAGGATGTTTAAATTTCCGTGTAACCTCTACAACAACAGTTTTGTTGTTTTTGGCGCTTGTAACTATTCCTTTTAAGATTTTTTTTGTCATTTTGAATTTTTTAATGTTGTGTATAATCTAGCTATACTCTTTTTAATTTGATTATATTGAGCAGGATTAGTTATTTGATTATTAACTTTTTTAAATCTTATGTTAAACAAATCTTTCTTAAGAGTTAAAATCTTTTTTTCAGCTTGATCCTTTGTTAAGTTTTTATCTTCTTTTTTTTTCGACATTATCTTTTCACAAATTTTGTTTTTATAGGAAGTTTCGCTGATGCTTTGTAAAGTGCTTCTCTTGCTATTTCCTCACTTACGCCATCTATTTCAAAAATAATTCTCCCTGGTTTTACTCTACAAGCATAATATTCAGGAGAACCTTTTCCTTTACCCATTCTTACTTCGGTTGGTTTTTTAGAAACTGGTATGTTAGGAAAAATTCTTGTCCATACTTTACCTGATCGTTTCATATACCTTGTGAGTGCAACTCTTGCAGCTTCAATTTGTTTACCAATTATTCGCTCTGGTTGAGTTGCTTTTAAACCGAACTGACCATAATTAAGTTTAACTGCCCTAGAAGCGTTTCCGTGAATTCTTCCTTTAAAAGCTTTTCTATATTTAGTTCTTACTGGCTGTAGCATTCTTTACCCTTTCTTTTTTTTCTTTTTCAACATCCTTCGCCATTAATTCACCTTTGTAAATCCAAACTTTTACTCCTATTATACCGTAAGTAGTTAGAGCCTCTGCAAAACCATAATCAATATCTGCTCTTAAAGTATGGGCTGGTATACTTCCTTCTCGTAACCATTCCGTACGAGCTATTTCATTACCTGCTAGCCTCCCGCTTAACATTACTTTAATTCCTTTAGCATTTAACCTCATTGCAGATTGCATCGAACGTTTCATTGCTCTCCTGTAAGCAACTCTTTTCACAAGTTGTTGTGCTATATTTTCTGCAACTAAGTTGGAATTCAGCTCAGGCTTTTTTATTTCTTTTATATTAACATTAACATCACTATCAGTTATTTTCATGATATTCTTCTTTATTTTTTCAATATCGGCACCTTTTTTACCAATAACAAAGCCGGGACGTGACGTATTTATTGAAACTGTGCACTTTTTTGATGATCTTTCTATAATAATTTCTGAAACTCCAGAATTAACAATATTTTTTTTGATATAATCTCTAATTTTAAAGTCTTCTATCAAATATTTTCCAAAATCTTTCTTTTTAGCAAACCAGGTTGAGTCCCAACCTCTATTAATACCTAATCTTAGACCAATTGGATTAATTTTTTGTCCCATTATTTATTTACCTTCTTTTCTTTTGTTTCTTTTTTTTCCTCAAGCACGATAGTAATTCTACTAAAAGGTTTTTTTATTGGACTGGCTCTACCTTTAGCTCTCGGTCTGAATCTTTTCATTACCAAAGACTTGCCAACATATGCCTCTTTAACAAAAAGATTATCAATATCATATTGATAATTATTTTCTTCATTAGAAATGGCTGATTTTATTGTTTTACTTACATCTTTTGAAATTCTTTTTCGAGAAAACTCCAAATCTCTTAAGGCTACGTCCGCTTTTTTTCCTTGTATAAAATTACAAACTAAAGATAATTTTCTAGGGCTTGTTCTGACATTTTTATTTATAGCTTTTACTAAAGAATTATTTTTTTCCATTATTTTTTATCTCCAGCTGGTTTAGCTGTTGGTGCAGCTGCTTTCTTATCTGCAGGTGTATGACCTTTAAATGTTCTTGTTGGAGCAAATTCACCTAATTTATGTCCAACCATTTCTTCAGATATTGTTATCGGTATAAAAGATTTGCCGTTATGAATCATAAAACTATGACCAACAAAATCAGGAATGATAGTTGAATTTCTAGACCAAGTCTTAATTGGTTTTTTATCAGGTGACTCTTTCAGTTTGTCAATTTTTTTTAATAAACTTGGGTGTACAAACGGACCCTTCCATACAGATCTAGTCATTATTTTTTCCTTTTCTTTCTTCTTGAAATAATTAGTTTATCACTTCTTTTTGGTCTTCTTGTTTTTAATCCTTTTGCTGATTGACCCCATGGAGAAACTGGACTTCTTCCACCAGAAGTCTTTCCTTCACCACCGCCATGTGGGTGATCTACTGGATTCATTGCAACTCCTCTTGTTTGAGGTCTTTTTCCTCTCCATCTATTCCTACCTGCTTTACCAATTTTTATATTTTTTTGGTCAGGATTTGAAACAACTCCGATCGTAGCTGTGCAAGAACTACTTACTTTTCTAGTTTCGCCTGAAGAAGGTTTTAAGATCGCGTAATCTCCATCGTATCCTGATAAAGTGACTGATGAACCAGCTGATCTAGCTAATTTTGCACCGTTACCGGGTATTAATTCAACATTATGAATTGAAGTTCCTGGCGGTATATCCATTAGCTCTAAAGAGTTTCCAATTTTTATTTCTACATTTTTTCCTGATTCAATTATGTCACCCTGTTTTAAGCCTTGAGGGCTTATAATATATACCTTTTCATTATCCTTATACGTAATCAAAGCAATGTGTGCTGTTCTATTTGGATCGTATTCAATTCTCTCTACAGTAGCAGGTACGTTTTTCTTCTTTCTATAAAAGTCAATTACTCTGTATTTGTGTTTAGAACCACCACCAATATGTCTTGAGGTAATTCTACCATTGTTATTTCTTCCTCCTGTAAAGTTTTGTCCTTTTGTTAAAGGTTTGTGAGGAGAACCTTTCCACAAACCACTTTTATCAAGCACCACTGTGCCTCTAGTAGATTTTGTATATGGTTTAAAAGTCTTAAGTGTCATAAATTAAATCCCAGTTGTTAGATCAATGCTTTGACCTTTTTTTAGAGTAATTATTGCTTTTTTATAACCACTCTTTACAGATTTTCTTCCTTGTTTAATTTTTAATTTTGATTTTTGGTTAATTATATTCACTTTAACCACATTAACTTTAAATAATTTTTCTATATTCTTTTTAATTGTTTTTTTATTCGCACCCTCGTGTACTTTAAAAACAGTTTTATTTTGATCTGATAAAATAGTAGCTTTTTCAGTAATAATCGGATTTCTAATGGAGTCTATATGGTTAATTTTTTTCATTCAAAACTCTTTGTTGAATTTTTTTTGCAGAAGAGGATGTCATGATTACATTTTTATATTTAAATAAGTCATAAATATTTGTCCCTTCTTCTTTAATTAATTTTAAATTTTTTATATTTCTAGCTGATTTATCAATATTTTTCATTGAGTCTGTATCTGTAATAATTAATACATTTGCTAATTTATTTTTTATTAAAAATTTATTGAACTCTTTAGTTTTTTTAATTTCTTTCTTTACGTCCGCTAATATATGAAGATTTTTTTCAGAGTTTTTTTTCGATAATGTCTGAGCTAAAGCTAACTTTCTGACTTTTTTATTAATTTTTTTAATTTTATAATAAGCGCCTTTTGGTCCATGAGCTATACCACCACCAACAAATAATGGTGCTTTTTTACTTGCATGTCTCGCACCACCACCACCTTTTTGTGGAACTATTTTTTTTGTAGATCCTTTAATTTGGTTTCGTTGTTTTGTTTTTGCAGTTCTAGGTTTTGCATGGTTAAGTTGCCAGTCAATAACAAACTTAATCAACTTATGGTTAACTTTCAGTTTGACCAATTTATCAGAAATTTCTATTGAGTCTGCTTTAGAACCGTCAATATTTAGAAGAGGAAATTTCATTTATTTTTTTCCTTTCTTAGCTTGTGCAGCCTTAACCTGAGCTTCATGTTTTTCTTTAATAGTTTTTCTTCTGACATTTTTGACTGACTCTCTTAAAAAGACCGTAGTATTTTTAGAACCAGGTATAGATCCTTTTAAATATAATAGATTATTTTCTAAATCTGATTTTATTACTTCAAGGTTAAGCATTGTCCTTAGTTTATCACCCATGTGTCCTGCCATTTTTTTTCCCTTGAAAACTTTTCCTGGGTCTTGTCTTTGTCCTGTTGATCCATGTGATCTATGTGAAACTGAAACACCATGTGATGCTCTTAAACCACCAAAATTCCATCTTTTCATTACTCCAGCAAATCCTTTACCAATAGTTTTTGATCTAACGTCTAAGAATTTTTTATCTTTAAAAATCTCTATCCCTAATTCGTTACCTTCTTTGTATTGATCAGTGTTTTCAATTCTAAATTCTTTCAAAATTTTTTTAGGTTCTGTATTTTTTTTTGCAAAATAACCTTTCATTTGTTTAGTAAGTTTTGAGTTTTTAATTTTAAAAAAACCTACTTTTACTGCGTTATATCCCATTTTTTCTTTTGTAATGACGTCAAGGACTCTTCCTTTTTCGACTTTAATGACAGTTACAGGGATAGATTGGCCGGTTTCCATAAATTCCCTTGTCATTCCTATTTTTGTTCCAATTAAACCAATGCTCATAATTAAATTTTAATTTCAATATCCACTCCAGAAGCCAGATCAAGTTTCATCAAAGCTTCAACGGTTTGTGGAGTTGGTTCTATTATATCTATTAATCTTTTGTGTGTTCTTGACTCAAATTGTTCTCTACTTTTTTTATCAATGTGAGGAGATCTAAGAACTGTATAACGTTCAATTTTTGTTGGCAGTGGAATAGGGCCTTTTACCTGAGCACCTGTTCTTTTTGCCGTGTTAACAATTTCCTCAGTTGATAAATCTAGGATTTTGTTATCATAAGCTTTTAAATGTATTCTGATATTCTGATTATCCATAGGTTAAGCTAATTTTTTTGTTACCTCGTCTTGTACATTTTGAGGTACTTTATCATAATGACTGAATTGCATTGTATATTGGGCTCTTCCTTGAGTTGAAGAACGTAAATTATTTATATAACCAAACATATTGGCTAATGGCACTGTTGCGTTAATAGCTGTAGCATTACCTCTTGCTTCAGTTGATGCAACCTGACCTCTTCTACTATTCAAATCACCTATAACATCACCCATAAATTCTTCGGGTGTCACAACCTCGACTTTCATCATCGGCTCTAACAGTTTTAATGTTGCTTTTGTGCAAGCTTCTCTGAAACATATTCTGGATGCTATTTCAAAAGCTAATACGCTAGAGTCTACATCATGATGTAAGCCATCTAAAATAGTTACTTTATAATCTATAACGGGAAAACCTGCTAAAATTCCACTATCAGCTACGCTCAAGACACCTTTTTCTACACCTGGAATAAATTCTTTAGGAATTGCTCCCCCTTTAATTTTATTATCAACTTCTCTACCTTTACCTGGTTCCAAAGGTTCAACACTTAACGTTACCTTAGCAAATTGCCCAGAACCTCCACTTTGTTTTTTGTGAATATAAGTTACCTCAGACGAACCTAAAATTGTTTCTCTGTAAGCTACTTGAGGTGCTCCAACATTAGCCTCTACTTTAAATTCTCTTTTCATTCTGTCTACAATTATATCTAAATGTAGTTCACCCATACCTTTTATTATTGTTTGACCTGACTCTTCATCTGAACTTACTCTAAACGAAGGATCTTCTTTAGCTAGTCTATTTAAAGCTTCACCCATTTTTTCTTGGTCGCCTTTAGTTTTTGGTTCTACCGCTATTTCAATTACTGGATCTGGAAATTCCATAGGCTCTAATAAAATTGGTTTATTTTGATCACATAAAGTATGCCCAGTGATAGTGTTTTTTAAACCAGCCAAAGCAACAATATCACCTGTTGTTGCCTCTTTGATGTCTTCTCTTGAATTTGCGTGCATTAATAGCATCCTTCCAACTCTTTCTGATTTCTCTGTAGAGGAATTATAAACAGCTGTTCCTGCTTGAAGTTTTCCAGAATAAATTCTTATAAATGTTAATGAGCCCACAAAAGGATCATTAGCTACTTTGAAAGCTAAAGCAGAAAATGGCTCATTATCTTCAAATTTCATTTGAAGTTTTTCCTCTGAATTTAATTTAGAAGCTTCTATGGACCCTATATCCTGTGGACTTGGCAAATAATCAATTACCGCATCCAACAAAGGTTGAACGCCTTTGTTTTTAAAGGCTGACCCAGTTAAGATAGGTACAAAGTTAAAGTTTAAAGTCCCTTTTCTTATACATTTAATTAAATCTTCCTCTGATGGCTCTTTACCATCCAAATATGACTCCATCAATTTTTCGTCTTCTTCAACAGCTGTTTCAACAAGATTTTGTCTATATTCATTAGCTTTGTCTTTAAGATCGTCTGGTATATCTACATAATCAAATTTAGCTCCAAGATCTTCGTTCTGCCATACAACACCTTTCATTTTAACTAAGTCAACCACACCTTTTAAATCTGCCTCTGATCCTATTGGTAATTGTAGAGGTAATGGCTTACATCCTAGACGGTCTTTAATCATATTAACGCATCTGTAAAAATCTGCGCCAGTTCTATCCAGCTTGTTAACAAAGCAAATTCTTGGAACTTTATATTTGTCGGCTTGCCTCCAAACAGTTTCTGATTGTGGCTCAACTCCTGCGACTCCATCAAAAACAGCAACGGCACCGTCTAAAACTTTTAATGATCTTTCTACTTCGATTGTAAAATCTACGTGACCTGGCGTATCTATAATATTAATCCTATGGTCTCTCCAAAAGCAGGTTGTAGCGGCTGAAGTAATAGTTATTCCTCTTTCTTGTTCTTGTTCCATCCAATCCATTGTGGCTGCGCCGTCATGTACTTCACCTATTTTGTGACTCTTTCCAGTGTAATATAAAACTCTTTCTGTGGTTGTGGTCTTTCCAGCATCAATGTGTGCCATGATACCAATGTTTCTATATTTATCTAAAGTATATTTAGCCATGTTAATTTACCATCTAAAGTGAGCGAAAGCTTTGTTAGACTCAGCCATCTTATGCGTGTCTTCTCTCTTTTTAATTGCGGAACCTTTGTTTTGAGACGCGTCCATTAGTTCAGCATATAATTTTTCTGCCATAGTTTTGTTTTTTCTTTTTCTAGTAGCATCCATTAGCCATCTTAGCGCTAAAGCTTGCGCTCTCTTTGCTTTCACTTCTACAGGCACTTGATATGTTGCTCCTCCGACTCTTCTTGATCTACATTCAAGATTTGGTTTTACGTTACTAATAGCTGTATTAAAAATCTTAATAGGGTCTTCATTATTATTAGATTTAATTTTATCTAAAGCATCATATAAAATTTTTTCTGCAGTAGATCTTTTTCCGTCGTACATTATTGAATTTATGAATTTTGAAACTACCTCAGAATGAAATTTCGGATCAGGATAAACTTTTCTAACTGGTGCTTTTCGTTTTCTAGACATATTTATTTTGGTTTTTTCGCACCGTATAGTGATCTTCTTTGTTTTCTATTTGTTACACCTTGAGTGTCCAAATTACCTCTAAGAATATGGTAACGTACCCCAGGTAAATCTTTTACACGGCCTCCTCTAAGCAAAACAACTGAATGTTCTTGTAAATTGTGACCTTCGCCCGGAATATAAGCTGTAACTTCAAAACCATTTGACAGTCTCACTCTTGCTACTTTTCTTAATGCTGAATTTGGTTTTTTTGGTGTGGTTGTATAAACTTTTACGCATACGCCTCTTTTTAGAGGTTGTTTTTCCAAAGCCGGGACTTTATTTCTGGCAACTGGTTTAGTTCTACTTTTTTTAATCAACTGATTAATTGTCGGCATAATAAAATTTTGAAGTTGAAATAAGTAAATCCTGTGCTTTTTTTTGTTAGTGTTTAAGGTTTAGTTTACCTTACTTCTAACATTCAAAATGTGCCGTAAACTAGCATCGAATATATAAAAGTCAATAATTTATAGAGTTTGTTTTGATCTTAATTAAGCGGTCTGTTCAGGTATTTCTTGCGATGTTTCTTGCTCTTGCTTCTTTAATTCTTCTAATCTAGCTTTATCTAGATCTCTGGCTTGTTTATCCCATTCAATTTTAGTCAAACCTGTCCCAGCTGGAACTAATCTTCCCACAATTACATTCTCTTTTAAACCTTCTAAAGAGTCTATCTTACCTTTTATTGAGGCATCAGTTAAAACTCTTGTAGTTTCTTGAAATGAAGCTGCAGATATAAATGAACTTGTTTGTAAAGAAGCTTTAGTAATACCTAACAATACTCTCTCAAATAAAGCTGGTTTTTTCTTTTGATCTCGCAACTTATCATTAATCGCATTTATATCTAATAAATCGATAACTTCACCTGCTAATAATTCTGAATCTCCTGGATTTTTAACCTCAACCCTTTTTAACATTTGTCTTACAATAGTTTCAATATGTTTGTCATTAATTACAACACCTTGAAGCCTGTAGACTTCTTGAACTTCCGAGACAAAATACTCTGTTAATTTTTCAACACCTAAAATTCTTAAGATGTCATGAGGCGCAGGGTTGCCGTCGAGTAGGTATTCTCCTTTTTTTATTTTTTCTCCCTGATTAAAGTTAACATGTTTACCTTTTGGAATTAAATAATTTGATGTTTCACCATCAGATGAAATAATTGAGATTTTTTGTTTCCCTCTAACTTCTTTTCCAAATTCAATAGTTCCATCATTTTCAGCTATGATTGCACTATCCTTTGGTCTTCTTGCTTCAAATAATTCGGCAACTCTTGGTAATCCACCTGTGATATCTTTTGTCTTTGAAGTTTCTTTAGGCAGTCGTGCTAAAACGTCTCCAGCTGATATTTTTTGGCCATCTTTAACTGAAAGAATTGTGTCTGGAACTAAATAATATCTTGCTTCATTACCGTCAGCTTTTTTAATAATTTCACCTTTGTCGTTTCTTAGGGTTATTCTAGGTTTTAATTCTGAGTTTTTAGATAAAGATTTCCAATCTGTTACTGATTTAGATGATAATCCTGTTGCATCATCAAGTGTTTCTGTTAATGAACTTCCTTCTGTTAAATCCATGTAATTAGCTATACCGCTTGTTTCTGCTATTACGGGTAATGTGTATGGATCCCATTCTGCAATTTTCTTACCTTTTTCAATAACATCACCATCTTTAAAAAAGAGTTTTGAACCATAATTAACTTTATAAATTGCAAGTTGCATTCCATTTTCATCCTCAATACTTAACTGAGTATTTCTACCCATCACGATCATATTTTTTTTTGAGTCTTCGATCAAATTCTTGTTTATTATATTCAGTTTTCCTTTTGTTTGAGAAATAATTTGAGATTCTTCTTTAATTTGCGCCGTTCCGCCTACGTGGAAAGTTCTCATTGTTAATTGAGTTCCAGGTTCACCAATCGATTGAGCTGCAATCATTCCAACAGCTTCGCCAATGCTAACTAATTTACCTCTAGCTAAATCTCTTCCATAACAAACTTGGCACACTCCTCTTGTTGAGGCACAAGTAATAACGGAATATACATTAACTGATTTAACACCTGCTGCATCAATTTTTTCACAATCAAATTCATCTATAAGTTTACCTTTTTTAATAATTACTTCGCCAGTAACTGGGTTTTTAATATTTTCGGCTATCACTCTTCCTAGAACTCTCTCTGATAGACTAACTAGAATATTTCCACCTTCAATAATTTCTGAGATAGATACCGACGAACGTTTTTTTGGATCACATTCAGCTTTTGTTATTTGAACATCCTGGGCTACGTCACATAACCGTCTTGTAAGATAACCTGAATTTGCAGTTTTCAACGCGGTATCCGCTAAACCCTTTCTTGCGCCATGTGTTGAATTAAAATACTCTAAAACTGTTAAGCCTTCTTTAAAATTGGAAATAATTGGTGTTTCTATGATTTCACCAGATGGCTTTGCGATTAATCCTCTCATCCCTGCCAATTGCTTCATTTGGGCCTGAGAACCTCGTGCGCCAGAATCAGCCATCATGTATACAGAATTAGTTTCAATTCTATCATCTTGATATATTTTTTCAGCAGATGAAATTTCTTTCATCATTTCATTTGCTACCGTATCTGTGCATTTTGACCAAACATCTACTACTTTATTATATTTTTCACCTCTTGTTATTAAACCATCGGCATATTGTTTTTCATATTCCTCAATTTGTTTTTTAGTGCTAGCTATCAAATTTTCTTTTGTTTGTGGTATAATCAAGTCATCCTTGCCGAATGATATTCCTGCCTTAAAGGCATGTTTAAACCCTAGTGTTTTAATTCTGTCACAAAAAATTACTGTTTCTTTTTGTCCACAGTATCTGAATATAGTATCTATAACTTCTGAAACATTTTTTTTAGTCAATAACCTATTAACTAATGCAAATTTAATATTATAGTTTTTAGGTAAAACATTAGCTAATAAAAATCTTCCTGCTGTAGCAGTATGTTTTTCTTTTACAAAATTTCCATTTTCATCAATTGTTTCAAAAACTGAGATTATTTTAGAATGTAAACTTATTGATTTATATTCTAACGCTTGTTCTATTTCCTCAACGCTTGAGAAAATCCCTTTAGGTTTCTTTTCGTTATCTTCTGCTTGAGAGAGATAATAAATTCCTAAGACTATATCCTGGCTTGGTACAATAATTGGTTTACCATTTGACGGGCTTAAAATGTTGTTTGTTGACATCATCAATACCCTAGCTTCAAGTTGAGCCTCTAAACTTAAAGGAATATGCACAGCCATCTGATCACCATCAAAGTCGGCATTAAATGCAGCACATACTAGGGGATGTAACTCAATTGCATTACCCTCTATTAATTTTGCCTCAAATGCTTGGACACCTAATCTATGTAATGTTGGAGCTCTGTTTAAAAGTATAGGATGTTCTCTTATAATATGTTCTAAAGAATCCCAAACTTCATTTTTTTCTTTCTCAACCAGTCTTTTAGCTTGTTTTATAGTAGTTGCTAATCCTAGTTTATCCAACCTCGCGTACAAAAATGGCTTAAATAGTTCTAGAGCCATTTTTTTTGGTAAACCACATTGATGCAATTTTAATTCTGGTCCTACTACAATTACAGATCTACCAGAGTAATCTACTCTTTTTCCCAATAAATTTTGCCTAAATCTACCTTGCTTACCTTTCAACATTTCTGCTAAAGATTTGAGAGGTCTCTTACCAGTTCCAGTAATCACCCTACCTCGCCTACCATTATCAAATAAAGCGTCTACGGACTCTTGTAACATTCTCTTTTCGTTTCTTACAATAATATCTGGAGCTTTAAGATCTAAAAGTCTTTTAAGTCTATTATTTCTATTGATTACTCTTCTATACAAATCATTCAAATCAGATGTTGCAAATCTTCCGCCATCTAAAGGAACTAGAGGCCTTAATTCAGGTGGAATAACTGGAATAGAGGTTAGAATCATCCATTCTGGTTTGTTTCCTGAATTTAGGAAAGACTCGATTAACTTTAATCTTTTTATTGTTCTCTCTTCAGCAACTTTTGATTTGATTTCTTTTAAAGACTCTCTTAATTTTTTTTGTTCGCTTTTTAGATCCAAGTTAACTAAGATTTCTCTAACTGCCTCTGCACCAATGCCTGCTGTGAAAGCATCCTCGCCAAATTCTTCTTGAGCTTTTTGTAATGCATCTTCAGTTATTAACTGTCCTTTTTTTAAGTTGGTTAATCCTGGCTCAACAATTATAAAGCTCTCAAAATACAATACCTTTTCTACTTCCTTCAATTTCATATCAATTGCTAAAGAAATTCTACTCGGCAATGATTTCAAAAACCAAATATGAGCTACAGGGCAGGCTAGATCGATATGACCCATTCTTTCTCTTCTTACATTAGATTTCGTGACCTCAACTCCACATTTTTCACATATGATTCCCCTGAATTTCATACGTTTATATTTCCCGCACAAACATTCATAATCTTTTACAGGACCAAAAATTCTTGAACAAAATAAACCGTCTTTTTCTGGCCTGAAAGTTCTATAATTTATTGTTTCTGGTTTTTTTATTTCACCATATGACCAAGATTTAATCTTATCAGGGCTTGCGAGGGTTATTTTGATACTATCAAAATTATTCTCTTGGCTAAGGTTTTGACTTTCGTAATTTTTAGTTAAACTTTTATCCATAATTAATTTAGTTCTATATTTAATCCGAGAGCCCTAATTTCTTTTATTAAAACGTTAAATGACTCTGGTACACCAGACTCAAAATTATTATTGCCTTTTACAATTGTTTCGTAAACTTTTGTTCTTCCTGCTACATCATCTGATTTTACCGTAAGTATTTCTTGCAATGTATATGAAGCACCATATGCTTCTAAGGCCCAAACTTCCATTTCCCCAAATCTTTGACCACCAAGTTGAGCCTTGCCGCCTAGTGGTTGTTGTGTAACTAAACTATAAGGACCAGTAGATCTAGCATGTATTTTATCTTCTACCAGGTGATTTAATTTTAACATGTAAATTATACCGACTGTCACAGGTCTATCAAATCTTTCACCTGTTTGGCCATTCCATAAATATGTTTGACCAGAATTAGGTAGTTTTGCTAAATCTAACATCTTTGTAATATTTTCAGTACTAGCTCCGTCAAAAACAGGTGTCGCAATTGGAACACCATTCGATAGATTTTGTACTAGCTCGACTATTTCTTTTTTCGATAATTTTGAAATAACTTCTTCATAATATTTTGTACCGTAAATATCTTTTAATTTTTCTTTAATTTTTTCAATTTCTTTATCGAAGTTTTTTAAATATTCTTTAATTTGATCACCAAGTTCCGAGCATGACCAGCCAAGGTGGGTTTCCAAAATTTGACCTACGTTCATACGACTTGGTACTCCTAAAGGATTAAGAACAATGTCTACTGGTTTACCATTTTCCATGTAAGGCATATCCTCAACTGGAACAATTTTACTGACCACTCCTTTATTTCCGTGTCTTCCTGCCATTTTATCACCTGGCATCAATCTTCTTTTAACCGCAACAAAAACTTTAACTACCTTCATTACTGTAGGTAATAAATCATCTCCTTGTTGTATCTTATTAACTTTATCCTCGAACCTTAATCTAATATCTTCTGCAGCATTCTCGAATTGATTTTTTAACTTTTCAAGATCATTATTTAACTCCTGTTTCTGTAAAGGAATTTTCCAAAGATTTTTTAATGTTAATGCTTCTAAATCATTTTGATTTAAAGTTGTGCCTGGTTTTAATTCCATAAAGTTTTTATTAATGCTTTGACCGTTTAATAAGTCTGTTGCTCTGAGTTTTATATTTCTATTAAGAATTTCTTCTTCAACTTTTTTATCTTCTTGAACAGACTCAATTTCTGCTCGCTCAATAGCTATTGATCTTTCATCTTTTTCTATTCCATGTCTATTAAAAACTCTCACATCAATAACAACTCCAGTGCTTCCAGACGGTAACTTTAAAGAAGTATCTCTTACATCAGTGGCTTTCTCTCCAAAAATTGATCTTAAGAGTTTTTCCTCTGGACTAGACGATGTTTCGCTTTTAGGTGTTACTTTTCCAACTAAAATATCATTAGGTTTAACCTCGGCCCCCACATATACGATACCTGACTCGTCTAAATTTCTTAAACTTTCTTCGCTAACATTAGGTATGTCTCTTGTTATTTCTTCTGCACCAAGTTTAGTATCTCTAGCCATTGACTCATATTCTTCTATATGTACGGACGTAAACACATCATCTGTGACACATCTTTCAGAAATTAATATTGAGTCCTCAAAGTTGTAACCTTGCCATGGCATAAATGCTACAGTCACATTTTTTCCTAAAGCTAGTTCACCCAATTTTGTTGCTGGACCATCAGCAATTATATCGCCTTTTTTAATCTTATCACCTACCTTAACTAAAGGTTTTTGATTTATACAAGTGTTTTGATTTGATCTTTGAAACTTAGACAAATTATAAATATCAACAGCTGACTGGGATAAGTCTGTTACTTCTGTAGCCTTAACAACTATTCGTTTACCATCAATTTTATCTACTAGTCCGTTTCTTTTTGCTACAATTGTTACACCTGAGTCTAAAGCCACATCAGACTCAATTCCAGTTCCAACTAAAGGCGCCTCAGGCTTTAATAATGGAACAGCTTGCCTCATCATATTAGAACCCATTAAGGCCCTGTTAGCATCATCATTTTCTAAAAATGGAATTAATGCGGCAGCAACTGACACTAATTGTTTTGGCGATACATCAATGTAATCAATACTTTCTTTTGTAGCTAGCTCAAAATTCAAGTTTTTTCTGCATGCCACTAATTCTTCAGCAAAAGAACCGTCATCGTTTAATACAGAGTTAGCTTGTGCAATTGTATATTTTTCTTCTTCGATTGCCGATAAGTACTTTATTTCAGAAGTTACTTTGCCGTTGGTTACCTTTTTATAAGGACTTTCAATGTAACCAAATTTATTAACTCTACAGTACGTAGCTAAACTGTTTATTAAGCCGATATTTGGTCCTTCAGGAGTTTCGATAGGACAAATTCTTCCATAATGAGTAGGATGCACGTCTCTTACTTCAAACCCTGCTCTCTCCCTTGTAAGCCCGCCTGGGCCTAAAGCTGATACTCTTCTTTTATGAGTAATTTCCGATAATGGATTGGTTTGGTCCATAAACTGTGAAAGTTGAGACGTAGCAAAAAAATCTTTCAATGATGTTGTTATAGGTTTTGCATTAATTAAGTCCTGAGGCATAGCTGATTCTATTTCTAAGAATGTAGACATTTTTTCTTTTACAGTTCTTTCCATTCTCAATAATCCAATTCTAAATTGATTTTCCACAAGTTCTCCTACGGAGCGAACCCTTCTATTTCCTAGATGATCTATATCATCTACATCTCCTTTACCGTCTCTAAGATCTAACATAAATTTGATGATTGCAACGATATCAGAGGTATCTAAGATTGTTTTTTTATTACTTGTTGTTAGATTTAATTTTGAATTTAGTTTTACTCTGCCGACTTCAGATAAGTCATACCGTTCTTTTTTAAAATATAAGTTATTGAAAATATCTTCAGCTATTTCAGATGATGGTGCTTCGCCAGGTCTTAAAACTTTATAAATATCATTTAGCGCTTCACTTTTATTATTATTTTTATCTATTTTTAAACTTTCTAATATATAAGGTCCTTTATTAATTGGGTCTATATTTACTATATTAAGCTCTTTTTCTTCCTGGGATATAATTTTTTCTAATTGTTCTTCTGTTATATCAAAACCAGCGCCAACTAATATTTCCCCACTTTTATCCTTAATATCTTTTGCAAGATACATTCCAACTAATTGGTCATTTGAGACTACAATTTGATTTAATCCTTTTTCTTTGAGTTTTTTGGCAATTACAATATTTAATTTCTCACCTTTTCCTAAAATCTTTTTATCATTGTTTGCGTCAATAAGATCATAAGATAATTTCATTGGTCGCTTAAAATTTTCTACATTAAAATCAGTCTTCCAATACTTTTTTTCCTTGTTATAGAAGTATTTATTTGTTGTATAAAATGTCTCAATAATTTTATCTTTTGAATATCCTAATGCAAAAAGAAAAGTAGTAATGGGAAGTTTTTTCTTTCTATCTATTCTAAAGTAAAAAATATCTTTTGGGTCAAATTCAAAATCTAGCCAAGACCCTCTTCCTGGGATTATTCTGCAGTTAAACAATAGTTTTCCGCTTGCGTGAGTTTTTCCTTTATCATGATCAAAAAATACACCAGGGCTTCTATGCATTTGATTTACTACAACTCGTTCAACTCCATTTGTTATAAAAGTCGCACTTGGAGTCATTAAAGGAAGGTCTCCAATAAATACTTCTTGTTCTTTAGCAGAAAGTATCTGTTTTGTATTATTTTCTGTATCTATATCGTAAACCACTAATCTTAAAATAGCTTTTAGTGGAGCGGAATAAGATAAACTTCTTTGCTTACACTCAATTACATCAAATTTAGGTTTCTCTAATTTATACGAAATATATTCTAAAGTAGATTTATCGTTGCCATCTTCAATAGGAAAAATACTTTTAAAAACCTTATCAATTCCCTTTGATAATTCGCTTAATTGTTCATCAAGAGATTTAGATTCTAAAAATTCATTATAAGAGTTTTTTTGAACTTCAATTAAGTTGGGGATTGAAAGACCTTCAACTAATTTACCAAAGTTTTTTCTTATATGTTTCTTTTGCGTAAAAGATAATTGCATCAAATATAAAAAATTTTATTGCAAATTTTTACTTTACAATAAAATTCGGTCTTTAATTTTGTTTACTTTAATTCTACTTTAGCTCCAGCTGCTTCAAGTTTCTTTTTAAATTCTTCAGCTTCTTTTTTAGCTACGCCACCTTTTACCTCTTTTGGTGCTGCCTCTACTAAATCTTTAGCTTCTTTTAAACCTAAACCAGTTATTGCTCTAACTTCTTTAATTACGTTTATTTTTTTATCTCCAGCTGAGGCTAAAAAAATTGAAAATTCAGATTTTTCCTCTCCTGCTGGTGCTGCTGCACCACCTGCTGGTGCCACTGCAACTGGGGCTGCTGCTGTTACTCCCCACTTTTCTTCAAGTTGTTTTGATAACTCTGCTGCTTCAACTACTGTTAAAGTAGAAAGTTCATCTATGATCTTATTTAAGTCTGCCATTTTTAATCCTGTGATTTAATTTTTTAAACTCTTCGCGCGCGCTAAATTAGCAATTTTTGAGCCAGGTGCAAGTAAAATACTCACTAATTTTTGTGCAGGAGATGCTAAAATACCCACTATTTTAGCTCTTGCTTCCTCTAATGAAGGAAGTGTGGCAATTACAGACACCTCTTTTTCATCCAAAACTTTGCCGTCCATAAAACCAGCGACTATTTTTAGCTTATCATTAGACTTTGAGAATTTTGTTAAGATTTTTGCTGTAGATATTGGGTCTGATGAAATAGCTGCAGCCGTAGGGCCTGTAAAATATTTTTCAAGGTCTTTTTTTGGTGTTTCTTTTAAAGCAATTTTAGTAATTCTATTTTTTGTAATTTTAAAAAGAATACCTTTTTCTCTTAATTCTTTTCTTAAAGCATCCAATTCGTTTACATTCAAACCTTGGTATTGTGCAATCATTACTGACTCATTATCAGTAAAGGTTCTTTTCATTTCTTCTACATAGTTTTTTTTAGCATCTTTTGACATCATAAATTTATTTACCTCCAATTTTGTAAGAAATTCCCATTGTAGAAGTTAAGAAAGTATTTTTAATAAAGTCACCTTTTATAGTTTCAGGTTTTTCTTTTTTTACGCTTTCGATAAAATGATTATAATTTTCTAATAATTTTTCAGAGGAAAAACTTTTTCTTCCTATTGTAGAGGCAAGGTTACCGTCTTTGTCATTTCGAATTTCAACTATTCCAAATTTTATATCTTTAACTGCTTTTGTAAGATCACTTGTTACAGTACCTAGCTTTGGATTTGGCATTAAACCTTTTGGACCTAAAACTTTTCCATACTTACCAATTTTGCCCATCATTGCTGGTGTGCAAATTAGTTTTGTAAAATTAAATTTTCCTGTAGCAATTTTTTCAATTAAATCATCTGAACCGGCTAAATCTGCGCCAGCTTTTTTTGCTTCATCTATTTTATCTGGTTCACATAAAACAGCTACTTTATTTTTTTTTCCAGAACCATTAGGTAAATTAACAATAGTTCTTAAATTAAAATCACCACCTTTTGATTGTTTTAGATTAATATTTAAAGATATATCAATAGACTCATCAAATTTTGCTGTTGAATTTTTCTTTACTAAATCTAATGCCTCCTTAGCTGTGACTTTTCTGTCTTTGATAAAATTTTTTAAAATTTCTCTATATCTCTTTGAATTTTTTTTCATAACTATTCTTTTACTTCAATACCCATAGATCTTGCAGAGCCACAGATGATTTTTGTTGCTTCTTTGATATCAAAAGCATTCAAATCTTTCATTTTTTCTTTAGCAATAGCTTCTGCTTGTTTCATAGTTATAGAACCTGCTACTACTCGACCAGGTTCTTTGGATCCGCTCTTTAATTTTGCAGCTTCTCTAATAAAATGTGATGCTGGAGGTGATTTTATAATAAAATCAAATTTTTTATCTTTATAAACTGTAATTACAACTGGAACAGGTTTACCCATAAAAGCTTTAGTTTTTTCGTTAAAGGCTTTGCAAAATTCCATAATATTAATTCCTCTTTGACCCAAAGCTGGTCCAACAGGAGGTGCTGGATTTGCTTGACCGCCTTTAATTTGAAGTTTTACGTATCCTGCTATTTCTTTTGCCATCTAATTTTTCTCCACCTGATTAAATTCTAAATCTACAGGAGTAGACCTACCAAATATAGAAACTGACACTTTAAGTCTAGATTTTTCTTCATCAATTTCCTCGATTAACCCATTAAAAGATGCGAAAGGCCCATCACAAACCTTGACTTTTTCACCAATTTCAAAACTAACACCTGTTTTTTGAGATATTGCTGTCTCAGAAACTTGACCTAATATTCTTTTAATTTCATTGTCTGATATTGGAGTTGGATTGTCTGAGGAACCCAAAAAACCACTTACTTTTTGGAGGTTTTTAATAACGTGGTAAATCTGTTTGGTTAAGTCTACTTTTATTAATACGTATCCTGGAAAGAATTTTTTTTCTTTTTTAATTCTTTTACCTTTTTTTACTTCAGTAACTTGATGTGTTGGAACTAAAATTTCTTCTAAATTTTCAGACAGTTTTAGTTTTTTAAGCTCATCTTTAATACTTTCTACAACTTTCTTTTCAAAACCAGAGTAAGCTTGTACGATGTACCAGTTCATTATTAAAGGTTTATTGTTAAAATTAGATTTAATAAAAATCTTAATATTTGATCTAATATTAGAAAAAATATTGCTGCTATTGAGGCTAAAGCGAAAACCATTAAAGCTCCCATAGTAGTCTCTTTTTTTGTAGGCCAAGTAATTCTGAAGGTTTCTTGTTTAACCTCTTGAATAAATTTTAAAGGGTTTTTCATAACTTTTACAAAGTTTGGCAGGAGCGGAGGGACTCGAACCCACAACCTCCGGTTTTGGAGACCGGCGCTCTACCAATTGAACTACGCTCCTAAGCGTTACTTAATAATTTTAGTTACTACCCCAGCTCCAACTGTTTTTCCACCTTCTCTAATTGCAAAATTTAGATTTTCATTCATTGCGATCGGAGTGATTAGTT
>Ga0181580_10001341_pt1 | contig 19610 bp, 21 predicted proteins | sample 071ome_23_FD_132413 | JGI IMG/M metagenome (GOLD analysis project Ga0181580, IMG submission 132413) | Coastal salt marsh microbial communities from the Groves Creek Marsh, Skidaway Island, Georgia - 071403BT metaG (megahit assembly) | ecosystem: Environmental > Aquatic > Marine > Intertidal... | reverse complement strand
CTGGAATTGGCTCTTTGATTCGTTGGTTCCAGTTCGGCAGTTGGCATCATCGGATGCCAATGTGGCGAGATCATCACGGTCGATTGATCAAATTTGGGCGCTAAAGTGTCAAAAATGCTCAATCTTCCGGAATCACGCATTTACACCGGCGTGCAGTCTGCTAACTTGCCGTCAACCTAATGTCGCATGGGGGTGCGCGGCGCCCGGCGTTTTGAACGGGCACCTGAGTTTATTGGGAGGAATTCAATGATCGATCGCGTTGTGTACACGGTAACGCGCGTGTGCAGCACCATTGCCGCATTCTGGGCAATGGCTCTTGCCTTCTTGATCCTCTACGACATCACGGGACGGACGTTCTTCAACGCGCCGTTCGACGGGACAATCGAGATCGTTGCCAATTCGATGGTGTCGATCCTGTTCCTGCAGATGCCGTACACGATCTATCGCGGCGCGCATCTGCGCACGACCGTGATTTACCAGAACGTCGCGCCGCTCGTCCGGCGTCTGATCGACATTCTCGCGTCCGGACTGGGCGTCTGGTTTTTTATCTCGATCGCGCTTGGCGGTTACGAGGATATGGTCATCGGCTGGAATGTCGATGAACGCGAGGGCGAGGGCTCGATCCGCGTGCCGGTGTATCCGGTCCGAACGCTGATCTTTGCGTTCGCGATTGTGTCGGCAGCGACCTATCTCGTGTTGTTCTTCCACTTCCTGTTCGGCGGTCAGGCCATCACCGAAGAGGAAGAGGGACGGCACGAGACTGTCGAAGGCTCACAGATCTAACAAATAGGCATAACCCGGCTGGAGCGCCCCGAGTTGGCGATCCGGAAAACAGGGATACTAAGGGGGCGTAAATAATGGATCCAACCACAGCAGTACTGCTGATGCTGGTCGCGCTGATTATCGGCGTGATCGGCGGCATCCATATCGGACTTTCGCTTGGCGTCACGGCGCTCGTCGGGACATGGCTGATGTTCGGCTCATACGAGCTGGCGGCCGGTCAGGTGGGCTCCACATCGTTTTTTGCACTGCGCGACTTTGTGTTCGCGGTCATTCCGCTGTTCGTCCTGATGGGGGAATTCGTCAGCCGATCGGGATCGGCGGGCGACCTCTACAGGGTCATGAACTTTGGCCTGAAGCGCATTCCGGGACGCCTGGCCGTGGCGACGGTCGCAGGCAACGCGGTTTTCGCAGCCGTGACAGGAACCAGCCTGGCGTCGGCGGCAGCATTCTCGCGTCTCGCCTATCCGGAAATGATCGCGGCCGGTTACAGCCGTAAATATGCGTTGGGCTCGGTCGCGGGCAGCGCCTGCCTGGGCATGCTGATCCCGCCGAGCGTACTGCTCATCATCTGGGGCATCGTGACAGAAATCTCGATCGGGTTTCTGTTCCTTGCAGGGATTTTCCCCGGTATCTTGCTCGCGCTTGTTATGGCCTTCTATTGCTCCGGCGTAGCCATTCTCAAGCCGAAAACCGCTCCGGCGGTGGATTTGAGTAGCGAGAAACTGACCAGTCAGGAAATCATCAGCGGCTGTGGCGTGATTTTCCTTATCTTTGCCGTGCTGGGCAGCATCTGGCTGGGACTTGCGACACCGTCCGAGGCGGCGGCACTCGGAGCGTTGTTCGGCCTTATTCTGGCTCTGATTAAGGGCGTTAGATGGGAAGGTATCCGCGACGCGATCGTGGATTCGGGCAAAGTTATCGCACCTATCCTGTTCCTGCTGCTGACAGCTCAGATGTATTCACGGCTGCTGACCACAGGTGGTGTGGTCAACCTGATTACCGAAACCGTTGGCGGTGCGGGCATTGATCCTAATGTTGCTGTACTGATCATGATCATCATCTGGTTGGTGCTTGGCACGCTGCTGGACTCAGGCTCGATCATCCTGCTGACCGTCCCGATCTTCTGGCCGATTGCAGAAGGCTTTGGGTATAATCCCTATGCGTTTGCGATCATCGGAATCCTGGCCATCGAGGCAGGGTTGTTGACTCCGCCGGTCGGGCTTCTTGTTTATGCGGTTAAAGGCTCTGTACCGGACCGCACGGTCCAGCTCGGTGAGATTTTCGCTGGGTCGGTGCCGTACTGGTTACTGATCCTTCTGGTCATGGCACTGGTCTGGGTGGTGCCTCAGTTGGCAACCATTCCGATTGACTGGAGTTCCGGGAATACAACATTCCATCGGATAGGTTTGTTCCCATCGCAATAGAAACAAATCACCATATACAAGAAGCGGCGCAGGCAACTGCGCCGCTTTTTTTGCCTGTCCGGTTGTGGCGGAATCAAAAAACGGGCACCCAGAAGTGCCCGTTTTCAATTGTAAATGCACATATGGAAGCGGCTATCAGCCGCGGCGTTCCTCGGCGACGCGCTCGATGGCATCGACGATTGCCTGATAGCCCGTACAGCGGCAGTAGTTGCCGGAAATGAACTCGCGGATTTCCTCGCGGGACGGGGAAGGGGACTTTTCAAGGAGTTCCTGTGCCGTCAGCAGCATGCCGGGCGTGCAAAAGCCGCACTGCACGGCGTTGCGCTCATGAAAGGCTTTCTGCAGGTCCGCAATCTCTCCTGAATCCGACAGCCCCTCGATGGTTTCCACCACGGCGCCGTCGGCCTGCGCGGCCAGCATCAGGCAGCCGCGCACGATGTTGCCGTCCACGCGGATGGTGCACGCGCCGCACACACCGTGCTCGCACCCGACATGGCTGCCGGTCAATTCCATCTCGTAGCGCACGAAGTCCACGAGGTTGGTGCGCGCGGGCACCCGGCGGGTGACCTGCTGGCCATTGATGGTCAGCGTGATATCGACATTCTTGTCCATCTTGTCCTCCGCGCCGCTCAGGCCGCGAGCTCGGCGAGCGCGCGCTTGGTCAGCACGCGGGCCAGATGCATTTTCATTTCCGCCGGGCCATTCAGGTCGGGCATCGGATCGAGGTCTGCGTCGAGCGCGTCCTGCGCCTTCTTCACGCTGTCCTCGTTGTTCGGTTGTCCGTTCAATGCCGACATGGCGCTTCTGGCCAGGATCGGCTGGTCGCCGGCGCCTAGGAAGCCGATCCGCATATCGGAGAAGGTGCCGCCATCGACACGGCCCTGAACGGCGATGCCGACAATTGCGTAGTCGCCATGGCGGCGGGCAAGTTCCAGGAAGGAAGTGCGTTCGCCGTCCGTGATGACCGGAATTTCGGCTGCCACCAGAAGCTCGTTCTCCTGGCGTTCGGTCTCGAACAGGCCCTTGAAGAAATCGTCGGCCGCGACCTTGCGCTGGCCGTTGCGACCCTGCAGGACGAAGGTGGCGCCCAGCGCGCGGGTCACGGCAGGCATTTCCGCCGCGGGGTCCGCGAAGGCGACCGAGCCGCCGAAGGTGCCGCGATTGCGGATGGCGTGGTGCGCCACATGCGGCATCGCCTTTGCAATCAGGGGCGCATGCTTTGCAACTTCGGGAGAATCATGGACTTCCGAATGTCGGGTCAGGGCGCCGATGGTCAGCGTATCGCCGGACACCGAGATTCCGGACAGGCCGTCCAGATGGTTGATGTCGATCAGGACCTCGGGCGCCGACAGGCGCATGTTGAGGGTCGCCATGAGGCTCTGGCCGCCGGCTAGAATGCGTGCATCGTCGCCGTGTTCGTCGAGCAGATCGAAGACCTGCTCAAGGCTCTCCGCGCGCACATAGGCAAAAGGTGCGGGTTTCAACCTGTCTCTCCCCTTCGAAACGCCAGTCGTGTCGGCCCGGACTTCTTGTCGTTCCGGAACATATGTTTCTACCCATTCGACAGGCCCAAGTCTATGCGAAGCCGCGCCGCAAACCTATCTTGCCGGTCTGTCATTCATCCCGCTCGCGAAGGAGAAAGCGATGTCCAATGCGCAGGTCCATGTAAAGAAGGCCGTCTATCATCTGGTCGGTGAATCGGTATCGCATGCGCACACCGACATCAGCGTGCGTGACGTCAAGGCGACGACCGACGAACCCCTGGAGCGAGGCGGCACGAACATCGCGCCGTCGCCGACCGAGACGATGATGGCCGCGCTGATCGGCTGCACCAACAATGTCGCCACGCGCATCGCCCATCACAAGGAACTCAACTTCGAGATCCAGACGATCGAATGTGATGTCGAGTTCGACCGTCGCGGCGTCATTCTGGCCGAGGAAATTTCCGTGCCGTTCCCGAACATCACACTGACGATCAATGTGAAGACCGATGCGACGCCGGAGCAGCTTGCTGAAGTGCAGGACCTGCTGCCGATCTACTGCCCGGTTTCCAAGGTATTCCGCGAGGCGGGCAGCAACGTTGTCGAGAAATGGAACGTGGTCGCATAGACTTTCCTCCTTTCACGGGAGGCCGGTCATGGCATTGACGATCTGGGGACGGCTCACGTCGTCCAACGTGCAGAAGCTGCTCTGGGGTTGTGCCGAAATGGGCGTGCCCTTCGAACGTCCGGACATGGCCGGCAAGTTCGGTTTCACCGACGAATACCTCGCGATGAACCCGAACCGTGTCGTGCCGACCATCGACGACGACGGCTTCATCCTGTGGGAATCCAACGCCTGCCTGCGTTACCTGGCGGAGAAGTACGGCCGTGGCACGCTGTGGCCCGAAGACCGGCATGTGCGCGCCGATGCGGACCGCTGGATGGACTGGGCGACCACCACCTTCTGGAACGCGCTGCGTCCGGTGTTCCACCAGTTGATCCGGACCGCGCCGGAAAACCGGAACATGGATCTGGTCGCGCAAGGTGTGGAAGGGGCCGCGCAGGCGAGCACCATCCTGGAACGCTATCTCGAAGGCCGGGACTTCGTCGCTGGCAATGAATTCACCATGGGTGACATTCCCATCGGCCAGGCGGTCTATCGCTGGTACGCGATGGATATCGAACGGCCCGAACGCCCGAATATCCGTGCTTGGTACGAACGCCTCGGCGAGCGGCCCGGCTATGCCGAATACATCATGATCCCGCTGGAGTAGCGGGGCGGCTGCCGTTCGAAGGGGCTGCCCGGCTAAGGAGCGATCTGGTGAGCCGGAAGTGGCATGCCCGATCGTTTTACGATCTCGATCGTGTCGCGCAGATGGGCAAGATGCAGTTTCACCGCGCCGTCGGCGTCACGTTTGATGGCGGCGTCCATGATCGCCTTGTGTTCTGTGCTTTCGTGCCGGTCGGGATAGCTGATTGCCGCGGCGAGCTGGCGGTAGCGGTTGGCCTGGTCGGCCAGCAGGTCGCAATAGGCCAATAGGCGCGGAGAGCCGCAATTGGCTAAGATCGCCATATGAAACGCCCGGTGGCGTTCCTCCCATTCGGCATTGAAGGCATAGCCTTCCTGCGCAGCCGATCGGGGCTCGCGTGACAGGTGGTGGAAAGCGACGACGATGCCGTCTTCCCAGGCATCGTCCGCATTCGCGATGGACTGACGGAGCGCGATTTCCTCGATCCAGCACCGTGTGCGCACCAGGTCCTCAAGGTCGTCGAGGCCGATGCCGGCCACATGGAAACCCTTCTGGTCCTTGAAGCAGACGAGTTTTTCCGCGACCAGACGGTTGAGGGCCTCGCGCACGGGGCTGATTCCGACCTTGTAGCGCTCGCGCAGTTCGTTTGAGCCCAGCTTGTGGCCCGGGGCGAGGGCGCCGCCGATGATGTCGCGGCGCAGGCGGTCATAGACCGATGTCGCGATCGTCAGTCCGCCATTGCGGCGCGCTGGTGTTGATGGGGGCGTGGTGGTCGTTTTTGTCGGCATGAATTCGTGCCTGAATAGATCGATGTCAGAGCATACATTCCAAATTTGGGGTTTGGGTGAAAAAATTTGGAATATCGTTGACTCGGTGCCGCGACTGCCGTTTCAATTCCAACCAAGACAAGCGTCGCCAAGAATGCAAATCATCAAAGACCGGGTGCATCCCGAGGGAGAAAACGATGAGCCAGAAGAAATCCTTTGCACGTAAACTCGCCGCCGTCGGGGCCGGTGCCGTTCTGGCGTCGGCCATGTTCGCGGCTCCGTCCTCAGCTGCCGAGAAAATCAAGCTCGCGGCCATCGACGGTTACTCGCCGAAGTCGCTGTGGGTGAAGGAATTCATCGACTTCTACATCCCCGAAATCGACAAGCGGCTGGCCAAGACCGGCAACTACGAGATCGAGTGGAACCAGGCCTGGGGCCAGATCGTGAAGGTGCGCGGTGTGCTCGGTGGCCTCCAGAAGGGCCTCGGCGATATCGGCGTTGTGACCACCGTGTTCCATGCCGACAAAGTGCCGTTGCAGCTGGTGGCCTACGCTACGCCGTTCGTAACCAACGATCCGAAGCTGGTGGCGCAGACTGTAGATGGACTGTCCGACAAGCATGCGGAGTTCAAGCAGGCCTTCACCAAGTTCAATCAGGTCTATCTGACGAACATGGCCGTGCTCGACACCTATCAGATCTTCTCGAAGAAGCCGGTCGCGCATCTGGCGGACATGAACGGCCTGAAGATCGGCAGCGCCGGTCTGAACCTCCGCTGGCTCGAGGGCTTCGGCGCCGCCGGCGTCGCGGGCAGCCTGGTTCACTACTACAACCAGCTCAGCACGGGTGTCCTCGACGCGATCATGCTGTGGCCGGAAGCCGTGGTGGGCCGCAAGATGTATGAGGTTGCGCCTTACATGCTGAAGGCGGACCTCGGCACCGCGAACTCCAAGGTTGTGTCGGCAAACCTCGACACCTGGAAGGACCTTCCCGACGAGGTGAAGACGGCTATCCAGGAAGCCACTATCCTTTACCGCGACCATATGGCTGATGAGGCCCTCAAGCTCGCCGATTCCAGCCTGAAGGCCTTTGTGGCCGGCGGCGGCAAGGTGACCGAGCTGAGCCAGGCCGAGCGTCAGGAATGGGCGGACAAGATGCCGAACGTAGCGGCCGACTGGGTTGCGGCGCGTCAGAAGGAAGGCCTGCCGGGTGCGACTATCATGAAGTCCTACATGGACACCATGCGCGCCAACAACCAGCCGATCCTGCGCCAGTGGGACCGCGAGATCGGTTCCTGATCCCGGTCAGCTAGAGGTTCCGGTATGACAGAAGCAACTGAAGGGGCGCCGCCGGCCAGCGGCGCCCCTCAGGATATCCTGGACCGTATCCTGACGGTGATGAACACCATCGGGTCAGCCTGGATTTTTGTCCTTATGGTGATGATCGACACCGATGCGTTCAGCCGCACGCTGTTCACCCATCCGATCCATGGTGTGAACGAGATGGTGGAGATGTCGATTGTCGCCATCGTCTTCATGCAGATTGGCGACGCGACGCGACGCGGCCGCTTGACACGGTCGGACGGATTTTACGGCATGATCCAGCGCCGCAAGCCGCGCGTCGGTCATGCGATGGGTGCGATCTTCGACCTGCTCGGCGTGGTATTCCTGCTGATCGTGCTCTATGGCGCGGTGCCGGAACTGTATGACGCCTGGCGGCTGAACTATTTCGTCGGGGAAGAGGGGCTGTTCACGGTCCCTGAATGGCCGATCAAGGCCGTCATCGTCCTGGGCTGCACGGTGACAATGCTCCAGTTCCTGAAATTCGCAATCCGGCACGTGGTGCCGCTGCTGCGTGGATCGCGCTAGGCGCGGTCCGGAGAGGTTGAGCCGATATGGGTGGCATTGAGGTCGGTATTGCCTCGGTCGTGGTGATCGTTTTCCTGATCTACACCGGCCTCTACATTCCCGTGGCGCTCGGCCTCGTCTCGTTCCTCGGCGTCTGGCTGATCCGCGGTAATGTCGATATCGCGGTCGCGCTGCTGTCGGAGTCCATCGCGGACACAGTGTCCGAGCTGGTCTTCGCGTCCGTGCCCTTGTTTGCGCTGATGGGTCTGATCGTCAGCAAGGCGGGGCTCGGCAAGGACGTGTACGAGTTCGCGAACTTCATTTTCTACCGGATACGCGGCGGCCTCGGCATCGCCACCGTGGCGGCGAATGCGATCTTCGCGTCGATCACCGGTTCGTCCATCGCCTCGGCTTCCGTGTTCACCCGGGTCGCGATCCCGGAGATGCGCCGTTTCGGCTATCAGCCGCGCTTCACCGTCGGCGTGGTCGCGGGCTCGTCCGTGCTGGGCATGCTGATCCCGCCGAGCGCCATGCTCATTATCTACGCCATCGTTACCGAGCAGTCGGTCGGGCGCATGTTCATCGCCGGCATCATCCCGGGTATCCTGCTGGCGATCTGCTTCGGCCTCCTCATCCTGTTCCTGGCTTACACCTTCCCGCGCTATGTGGGCGGACAGCAGGCGGGCGAAATCGCGGCCGAAGACTGGGCGAAGCTGACCTGGTTCGACCTCATCAATAAGATCGTTCCCGTCGTGATCCTCGTGCTGGTCGTTCTGGGTGGAATCTATGGCGGTGTTGTCACCCCCGTTGAAGCGGGTGCTGCGGGTGCCCTCGCGGCCCTGGCCATCGCGGTCGCAAAACGAAGCTTCGGCTGGCGCGATCTCTGGGAAGTTCTCGTCGAGACCGGCTACATCACTGCCACGATCCTGTTCCTGATTATCTCGGCCTCCATGTACAGCCGTATGCTCGGTGTTGCGGCGCTGCCGACCGTGTTCGGCGAATGGCTCGGGACCTTCGATCTGTCGCTCAACGAGTTGATGCTGATCTACGTCGTCCTGATGGTGCTGCTCGGCACGATCATCGAGACGGCATCGATCATCCTGATCGTCGTTCCGCTGTTCCTGGTGGTACTCGAAAGCTTCAACGTGGATCTGGTGTGGTTCGGCATCGTGACGGTAGTCGGTGCGGAGATCGGACTGCTGACCCCGCCGCTTGGAATCTCCTGCTTCGTCATCAAGAGCGCGATCAACGACCCGACGGTGTCTCTGGCGGATATCTTCGCCGGAGCCTTCCCGTTCGCGGTGATGATGTTCCTGGTCCTGCTGATCCTGATCGCATATCCGGACCTCAGCCTGATCCTCATCGAACTGGGCTACCTGTAGGCCGTCCGACTGGCGTTCGCCGGGACGAATCCGCATAATCGCGGCCTTCTGTTGCCCGGGGAATGAGATGAAGATTTTCAAGGAACGCGTACCCTATTCAGCCATTGTCGATCGTCCGGCGTGGAAGCTGCCCGACGGCAAGCGCATGGCCGTGTGGATCATCGCCAACGTTGAGGACTGGGATATCGCGCGGCCGATGCCGCGCACGGTCCTGCCGCCGCCGATGGGGGTGCCGCTTCTCCCGGACCTGCCCAACTGGTCGTGGCATGAGTACGGCATGCGCGTCGGCTTCTGGCGCATTCGCGACGCGCTGCGTGAGCGCGGAATCAAGCCGACCATGGCGATCAACGGGCGTGTCTGCGAGAACTATCCGCGCATCGCCGAAGCGGCGCTGGAACTCGACTGGGAGTTCATGGGGCACGGCTACCTTCAGGGCCCGATGCACAAGCATGACGACCAGCAGGAGCAGATCGACCGTGCGGTCGCGGCCATTGAGAAATTCTCGGGCAAGAAGGTGCGGGGCTGGGAAAGCCCGGGCCTGACCGAAACCTTCCAGACCATCGATTGCCTGGCGCGGGCCGGGGTCGAGTATGTCGCCGACTGGGTGCTGGACGACCAGCCGGTCGAGATCGAGACGACCGAAGGGCCAATGCTGTCCGTCCCGTACACGGTCGAGACCAACGACATCACCATGATGGCGCTGCAGCAGCATTCGTCCGACGAGATGTTCAAGCGTTCGAAGGACCAGTTCGACCGGCTCTATCAGGAAAGCGCAGACTCCGCGCGGATCATGTCGATCAGCCTGCACATGTATCTCACCGGCGCGCCGCACCGGATCAAGTATTTCGAGGATATCCTGGACTACATCCAGGGGCATTCGGATGTGGCGGTGGTACCGGGTGAGCAGATCATGGACTGGTATCGCGCCGCCCATGGCGGTAACGGCTAACCCGGGCCGTCGTCATGACATTGCTGATCACACCGCCCGTGACGGGCTCCACCGAGCACTGGCGCGACATGATTCTGGCTGAGGCGCCGAATCTCGATATCCGGCTCTGGCCCGATGTCGGCGACCCGGCCGATATTCTGTACCTGCTGACGGGGTTCATGGATCTGGCGGAACTGCCGAAGCTGCCGAACCTGCGGCTGGTCATGCCGATGTTCGCGGGGTTCGACCACCTGATGGCCAGCCCGCACATGCCCGATGTGCCGATTGTGCGCACGGGCCCGCCGGCGGGTGACCCGGCCATGACCGAATACGCCTTGCTGCATGTGCTGCGCCATCATCGGCACATGCCGGACTATCTGGAGCAGCAGTCCCGCAAGGAATGGCAGGTGATTCCCCAGAAGCAGCCGCACGAACAGAGGGTCGGCTTCATGGGTTTCGGCATTCTGGCGCAGCCGCCGGCGCGCGCACTGCACGGTCTCGGGTTTGATGTGGCGGCCTGGACACGCTCGGCGCGACAGGACGACGACATCGAGATGTTTCACGGCACTGATGGCTTCGAGGCGTTCCTGGCGCGTACCGATATCGCAGTGTGCCTGCTGCCGCTGACGGAAGAGACGGAGTGTATCCTCAACGCGGAAACCTTCGCCCGGATGCCGGAAGGGGCTTGCATCGTCAATCTGGGCCGGGGCGGACATCTGGTGGACGCGGACCTGATCGCGGCTCTGGATTCGGGCCAGTTGTCCGGGGCGACGCTGGACGCGACCAAACCAGAGCCATTGCCCGAGGAGAGCCCATTGTGGTCGCACCCGCGCGTCACGATCATGCCGCACACGGCACGCCGCGTGCGCGCGAACACGGTGGCGCTGCAGGTGGCGGAAATCGTCCGGCGGGAACAGGCCGGGGAGCCGCAGCTTTGGGCCGTGGACCGGATAGCCGGATACTGAACTCGAGCAATGGAGGGAGAGCATGGCGCTGAACGACGCACAAGCTGACAAAGCCGCCGGGATCATCCACGACGCCTATCTGTCCGGAACGCCGATTGAAGGTTTGCCGGACGATTGCGCACCGGCCAATGCGGCCGATGCCGTCAAGGTGCAGGAAGCGCTGCTGTCGAAGTTCGGCAAGGCGGCGGCGGGCTACAAGGCCGGGTTCACCAATCCGCCCGCGCTGGCCAAGGCGGGCCCCGACGGCCCCATGTCCGGTGTGATGTTCCGGGATTTCTCGGTGCCGAGCGGCGGCAGCCTGAAACGCGCCGATGTCTGGCCCGGCACGCTGATCGAGGCCGAGGTGGCGTTCCGCATGGGCCGTCCGTTGCCGGTGCGCGATGCGGACTATTCGCAGGACGAGGTGCTGGACGCGGTTGCGAGCGCGATCATCGCCATCGAGTTGGCGGTGCCGCGCTTCGCTAACCCGCTGGGCCAGCCGGTCCCGTACCTGTTCGCGGAAAACGGCGCGGCGCTCGGCTTTGTCTGGGGCCCGGACATTCCCGACTGGCGCGAGCGTGACCTCAAGGCGCTCGACATCGAACTGTCCTTTGATGGCAAGGCGGTGGCGCAGGGCCTGCCGCTGGAAGCGCGCTGTGACGAGGCCTGGGCACTGACCTGGACCGTGAACCATTTCCGCGCCCGGGGCCGGGCGATCGAGGTGGGCGACTTCATCACGACCGGCGCGGCGGCGGCGCCGACGGTGCTGGGCAACGCAAGCCACGTCTTGGCCCGGTTTGACGGGATCGGCGACGTGTCTTTCACTGTCGAGGATTGATCGCGCGGCGCATCCTGCCGACGTTTCTGGCGTTCTGCCTGATCGGCAGCGCGTCGGCGCAGGATGCGGACCTGCAGGCCCTGAAGAAGCAGCTTCTGCCGGGTATCAAGGGCGAGGACAATCGGCGGATCATTGATTCCTCCGACTATCCGTGGAGCGCCATCGGTCGGGTGAACACACGGATCGGCGGGTTCTGCACGGGCACGGTGATCGGGCCGCACGAGGTGCTGACGGCGGCGCACTGCCTGTGGAACAAGCGCACGCAAAACTGGCTGGTGCCTGATGCGATACACTTCCTCGCCGGATACCGGCGCGGTGAATACATCGCACTCGGCAAGGTCGTGGATTACACGCTGGCCGATCCGCTCATCACGCCGCTCGACGGATCGCGGTTTCGGCCGAACGACTGGGCGATCCTGCGGCTGGCCGAACCCATCGACGGCGTGACCGGAAGCCTGCCGCTGGGGCTCTCCGGCACGCCGGTGCGGGAATACATCCAGGCAGGCTACAGCAAGGACAAGCCACATATCCTTAAGGTGGACGAGGGGTGCCGCGTCGAGGACACGCCCAATCGCGCCCGGCTGCTGCTCCATCATTGTGATGCGGTCAGCGGGGATTCGGGCTCCCCGATCCTGGGAATTGCGGGCGATGCGCTCGTCATTTTGGGGGTTCACGTTGCGACGGGGCGACCCAAGACGGGCGAGAGCATCGGAATCGCGATCCCGATTGATTCTGTGTCCGACAGCCTGAACTGATGTGCGGACTTGTCTTCCGGCGTCATGCGCCATACCTGTCGGGATGCGAATAACAGGAAAAGACAGTGAAATGGCCGAAGCTGACAATCCGATGTCCCGTCATCCGATCCTCGACGCTCTGATCCAACGTTCCTCCACGCCGCCGCGGCTGATGGGGGATGTGGCGCCGTCGCGGGCGGAGATTGACCAGATGCTGACGGCGGCGGTGACGGCACCTGATCATGGCGCGGTGCGCCCGTGGCGCTTCCACATCATTGAAGGCGACGCGCGAATGAAGCTGGGAGACCTGTTTGCCGCATCCCTGCTGGACCGCGAGCGCTTCGCGCCGTCTGCCGCCATCGACAAGGAAAAGAACCGGCCCCTGCGCGCGCCGCTTATCATCGCCGTGTGTGCGAAGGTCGATCCGTCGCGCGCGCCGAAGGTGCCGGTCGTCGAACAGATCGTGGCGGCGGCGGGCGCCATGGAACATCTGGTGCTGGCTGCCCAGGCCATGGGGTATGGCGCCATCGTGCTGACCGGCCGCAATGCGCATTCCGGAAAGGTCCGCGCGGCCTTCGGTCTGGATTCGGAGGACGAGCTTCTGGGCTTTGTCTATATCGGCAAGTCGGACGAGCCCGCGCCCGTGAAGCCACGACCGGACGCGGCGGATTTTACGAGCGAGTGGACGGGTTAGAAATCCCGGCCTCCAGAACGAAAAATGGCCGGGACATGCCCGGCCATTTTTGAATCTGAAGTGTGCTTGCGGACTAGAACGTCTCGTTCCAGTGGACCATCGGCAGGCCGGCGACCGGTGACGTGAAGTAGGGGATGTTGGTCGCGCGCAGCGAGCCGACATACACCGTCTTCAGGTCCGGACCGCCGAAGGTGACCGAGGCACACCAGGTCGCGATCTCGCCGCCCATGGAAAGCAGCAGATCGGCATCGACCTTCTCGGCCTGGAAAGCATCGTCGAGCTTCTTCACCTCTTCCGGGCTGGAATCGTCGAAGATGATGTGCAGGTCGCCGTCCGGCTTGATGGCAAAGATGCCGTCATTCATGACATGCGTGCCCCACAGGTTCCCGTAGGCATCGAAAGCGATACCGTCGATCAGGCGGCCGTGGTCGGTCGGGCCGTAGATTTCCTTGTTGGAGAGGCTGCCATCCGGGCCGATCTTGTAGCGCGCGATGTTCCGGCCGCAGGTCTGGACGACGTAGAGGTATTCCTCGTTCGCATCCAGCTTGCACTCATTGGAGAAGTGCACGTCGTCGGCGACGATCCGCACACCCACTCCCTCTTCGTAGAGCAGGATCCGGCCGTCGATGATGTTCGGACTGATCGCCTTCGGCCAGTCATGGAGCATGGTCGAGACCGTGATCCAGATACGGTTCTTGCTGTCGCGGGCGACGAAGTTGACCTTGCCGATGGGCTCGCCGTCTACCGTATCGAACATGACTTCCGTCTCACCTGTGCGGGTCATGCGTTCCAGGCAGTCGGTACCGAAGTTGGAAATCAGAATGTCGCCGTTGTCCGCAAAGGCGAGGCCGTTCGGCAGCGTGCCATCCACGAACTTCTCGGCGTCGTTGCTGGACTCGCCAAAGGCATCGGCGTCATGGGACTGGGTGATGATGGCCTGACTTCCGTCGGGGCGGATGCGAACCACTCCCCCGCGCGCGTCGGCGGCCCACAGGTCGCCGTTCTTTTCCGCCAGAATGCATTCCGGCCGTTGCAGGCCTTCACCGATGAACTTGAAATCGTCCTTGGTGACCGTGAACCCGTCGATGGGGTTGTTGGACATCCGTTCCTCCCGATGTTTTCGTTGATGTTGAGACGAAAACGCCGCGCGATCGGAACCGCGCGGCGCTCTCGTAATCCCGTCTGGTTTGTTCCGTCTGAAGACTAGAACTTCACCATGTCGCCGCCCTTGAGATCGAGGATCTCACGGGCTTCGTCCGGCGTCGCGACTTCCAGCGAGAGGTCTTCGACGATCCGGCGGATCTTGGCGACCTGCTGGGCATTGGATTCGGCCAGCTTGCCCTTGCCGATGTAGAGCGAGTCCTCGAGGCCGACGCGCACGCTGCCGCCGAGAAGGGCGGACTGGGTGACGAAGTTCATCTGGTGGCGGCCCGCACCGAGGACGGAGAAGACGTAGTCGTCGCCGAACAACTTGTCGGCGGTCTCCTTCATGTGAATCAGGTGCGCGAGGTCGGCGCCGATGCCGCCCATGATGCCGAAGATGAACTGCAGGAAGATCGGGCCTTTCAGGCGGCCCTGATTGTACCAGTAGGCCGTGTTGTAGAGATGGCTGACGTCGTAGCACTCATGCTCGAACTTCACACCGCGCTTATCGTGCAGCTCGGTGATGATGTATTCCATCTGCTTGAAGGTGTTGGTGAAGATGAAGTCGTCGGTCATCTCCAGGTACGACTTCTCCCAGTCGTGCTTCCACTTGTCGTAACGGCCGGCGAGACCAAAGATGCCGAAGTTCATCGAACCCATGTTGAACGAGGTCACTTCCGGCTCGGCGCGCACGGCCGCGGCAATGCGCTCATCAACGGTCATGCCCAGGCCGCCGCCGGTGGTGATGTTCACGACCGCGTCGGTGTTCTGCTTGATGCGCGGCAGGAACTCCATGAACACGTCGGGATCCGGGGTCGGCTTGCCGTTCTGCGGGTCGCGTGCATGAAGATGGATGATCGACGCGCCGGCTTCGGCGGCCTCGATTGAGGACTGGGCGATTTCGTCCGGCGTGATCGGAAGGTGGTCCGACATGGTCGGCGTGTGGATGGCACCTGTCACGGCGCACGAAATGATGACTTTGGTTTGCTTGGCCATTGATTCCCCCTGGAGACGAAGGCTGTTCTGTTTATCGTTGACCCGATTTTGGGTCCCGGGGGTGCTCGATGTCCAGACGCTGAATCGTCTTTCACATGCGCGAAGACGTATCGGGCAAGGCTCGCCGGACCCCCGTTCGAAGGTGGGCCGAAATTAGCCGCGCGTGCGGGGCAAGTCCATACGAACACGAATGATTTGTGGGATTCCGCCCCGAACTATCCGATTTCGAAGGCGGTGATTCCGAAGATGCGGTCAAGCGGCTGGGCGGGGGCCGGGCCTTGGTACATGCGCGCGGTCTCGAACACGGGTTCAAGTCCACGCGCGCGCGCGAGCGAAACGGCGGCCTCGTTCGGCTCCGGCGGATCGACGAAAACCGGGCCGTTCGGGGCCTGCGTGACGAGGGAGTCGAAAATGCGTGCGGCGATTTCCGGGCTGTCCGCAAACAGAGGGCCGATCTTGTGGCCCGAGCGGCAAGGCCGAATCGCGCCGTAGCCCGTGATGGTCCCGTTCTCCTGCGCGGCAAGAGCCATTTGTCCCTCGCAGGTCAGCCATTTCTCCAGGAATGCGTCACGCGGTGCCGGAAAGCAGTGCCGGTCATAGATGCGGAGATTGTCCATGAGGTCCGGGGTAAGCGGTATGAGACCCTGCCGGTCGCTTCCGAGGTTCTTGGGCATGCCACCGTACCGGCGGTTGCGGTGCGCCAGGACAAATCCGGATTTGCGGTAGTTGTCCTGCTGATCTACCACCCCGTCGAGGCCGATGGTTGCCGCGGGGCAGGCGGCCATCGCCTCGTTCCACAGTGCATAGCCGATGCCACGCCCGCGCATGTCGGGCCGCGCGATGTAGAACCCGAGGAAGGCGAAGGCGCCGCCGTAGTTCACCAGCGAGATGCACGCCACGGGCGCGCCGTCCGCACGTGCGACCCAGAAGCCTTCCGGGTCGGCGGCATAAAAGCATTCTGCATCCCGAAGGCCGGGGTTCCAGCCCTCCGCGGCAGCCCATTCGGCCATGGTGTCGATCTCGCCGCGCGATGCGCGGCCGATACTCAGGTCGTCGGGGAGGTTCATCGGCCCCACCTCAGAGCTATCGGGTCGAGGCCGCGCGCCAGGTCGATCAGCGTGGCCCGCACCTCCGGGAGCAGGGGGGGGATCGGATGGCGGCAGAATTCCGACGCAATCACGCCACCCTCATTCATTAGCGCCTTGGCGGCGCGAAAGCCGCACAGCCGGTTCTCGTGGTTGATGAACGGCAGGACACGTTCGTACACGGCTTTGGCGGTGTCGCGGTCCCCGTCGAGGTGCGCGCTGATTGCTGGCCGGATGACGTCGGGAATGGAGGCCGACGTCATCGACCCGGTCGCGCCCGCGTCGAGGTCCGCCAGCAGCGTAATGCCTTCCTCGCCGTCGAATGGCCCCTCGATGGCGTCGCCACCGGCCGCGATCAGCGCGCGCAGCTTGCTGGCGGCCTGCGGGGTCTCGATCTTGAAGCATTTCAGCATGTCGATATCTCGGGCCATGCGGCCCAGCAGCTCCACAGACAGATCGACCCCCGACAGTGGTGCGTCCTGCACCATGATCGGTATGCCCACATCTCCGGCGCGCGCGAACTGCTCGAAGGTCTGTTCGGGCGTGCCCCGCATCGTCGCGCCGTGATAGGGCGGCATCAGCATGATCATCGCCGCGCCCAGTTCTTTCGCAAGCCGGGCGCGCGCCACAACGATATCGGTCGAGAAATGGCTGCAGGTGACGATCACGGGTACACGGCCCCCCACGTGTTCCAGGGAAAGGCTGGTGAGCGTCTCGCGCTCATCGTCCGATAGCAGGAATTGCTCGGAGAAATTGGCGAGGATGCAGATGCCATCGACACCCTGGTCGATCATGCAGTCGAGCACGCGGCGCATGCCGTCGCGGTCCAGCGTGCCGTCATCGTGGAACGGTGTTGGAGCAACGGGCCAGATACCGCTGTAGGTCCTGTTCTGATGCATCCTGTTCGTCCGCAACCGATGTTAGGTGGCAGCAAGTGTGCCCGTTTCCGCTGCGCCGTGCGAGGTTGACAGCTTCTCTGCGGCGCACGTTCAATGCTGCGCGAAATAGAGGGAACGCAGTCATGTCCGAAACGCTGTTCACGAACGTCAACGTCATAGACGGGACGGGGGCTGCTCCTTTCGCGGCCGATGTGCTGGTGAAGGGCGAGAGGATAGCCCGGATTGCGCGCAGCGGTGAGACGATTGAGGCGCCGGATGCGACGGTTGTCGAGGCTGCCGGGGCGGCCCTGATGCCGGGCATGATCGACGCCCATGCCCATCTGAGTTTCCTCAATGCGGGCACGCTGGAAGAACTCACCACGTTGACGGTGGAGCGGCACGTTCTCGAGACGGCCAAGAACGCGAAACTCATGCTGGAGCACGGTTTCACCAGCATGTTCAGCGGCTCGTCCGCGCGCGACAACATCGATGTGGCGATCCGCGATGCGATCAATGCGGGCGACATTCCCGGCCCGCGGCTGAAGGCGGCGACGCGCCAGATGACGGTGACCGGCGGGTTCGGCGACACCGGTCTGGAAGACGGCTATGCCGTTGTGCTGGACGGCCCTGAGGCCTTCCGCAAGGCCTGCCGCCGTGCTGCGAAGGCGGGCGTGGATATCTTCAAGATTGTGCCCTCGGCGGCCGGGTCGGGCCCCGATCCGCTGGCGGAGGACACGGCCATGTCCGAGGAGGAGGTGGCCGCCGTCTGCAATGTGGCTCGCCAGCGCGGGAAAATAGTGTCCGCCCATGCCCGTTCGGCCGAGGCGGTGAAGATGTGCCTGCGCAATGGCGTGCGGGTGATCTACCACGCGACACTCGCTGATGAAGAGGCGCTGGACATGCTGGAAGAACGGCGCGACGAGGTGTTCGTTGCGCCGGCGATGGGGCTGCCTTATGCGCGGCTGCGCGATGCGGAGAGTTATGGTGTCGCGACCAGCGACTTCGTGCGCGCCCGGGCCGAGAAGGAGATCGAGCGGGTCAGCCGCTCAATGGGCGAGTTGCGCGCACGTGGCGTGCGGGTGCTGCCGGGCGGCGACTTCGGGTTCAAGTGGAACCCGCACGGCAAGAACGCGCGTGACCTGGCGATGTTCGTCGAATTGTTCGGCTTCTCGCCGCTCGATGCGATCCGCGCGGCGACCGAACACGGTGGTGCGCTTATGGGGCAACCCGGTGCACTTGGCATCGTAGGAGAGGGCGCTTTTGCCGACCTGCTTCTGGTTGATGGCGATCCGGTCGCGGATATCTCGATCCTGCAGGACCGCGAGCGTTTCCTGGCCATCATGAAGAACGGTACGTTTCACAAATCGCCTTCGCACAACCGCGCGTCCGCGCAGGCCGCAGCCGAGTAGCGGCTGCAAACAGGGATATGACATGAAACTGGTGACGTTCCAAAACGGTGACGGGCAGCCGAGGGTCGGTGCACTGAGCGCAGCGGAGGACGCCGTGTTCGATCTTGCGGTGGCCGATGCACAGCCCTGCTTCACAACGATGCTGGCACTGATCGAAGCGGGCGATCCCGCGGTGGCGCTTGCGGGTGAGATCGTGGCCGCCGGCAAGGGGGCGATCCCGTTGGCGGATGTGAGCCTTATGACGCCGGTGCCCCAGCCACCGCAGATCCGCGACTTCCTGTGTTTCGAGGAGCATCTGATCAACGGCTACAACATGCTTCGCAAGAAGAAAGCGGAGGCAGAGCCGGATCCCGTTGAAGCGCTTGCGCGCTTTGAGAGGGAAGGTGTCTTCGCCATACCTCCGATCTGGTACGAGCAGCCGGTGTTTTACAAGCCGAGCCGGTTCGGAATTATCGGAACCGATCAGGACGTTGCGTGGCCGAAGTTCAGCGAACTGCTCGATTATGAAATGGAGTTCGGTGCCTGGGTCGGGACGCGGTGCAAGGACGTATCACCGCAAGAGGCGAGAAGCGTGATATTCGGTTACTCGATCTTCAATGACATCTCGGCGCGTGACACCCAGGCGCGGGAAATGTCGGCGGGCCTGGGACCGGGCAAGGGGAAGGATTTCGAGACGGGCAACATCATCGGTCCGTGCATCGTTACTGCGGACGGCTTCGATCCGTACAATGCCGACATGATCGTCAGGATCAATGGCGAGGAACGTTCACGCGGGAACTCGCGCGATATGCACTGGACGTTCGAGGACTGCATTGCCCATGCATCCCAGTCCGAGACGATCTACCCCGGCGAGTTCTTCTGCTCGGGCACCGTTCCCTGGGGCTGCGGGCTGGAGCACGACCTCTATCTCAGCGACGGAGACGTGGTGGAGCTTGAAGTCACGGGCATCGGCATCCTACGGAACCGGGTCGTCAAGCACTAGGCGACGACCGCCGGAACAACGACCCGGCGGGTCGTTGATCTGGATCAT
>Ga0181580_10001334_pt1 | contig 19623 bp, 16 predicted proteins | sample 071ome_23_FD_132413 | JGI IMG/M metagenome (GOLD analysis project Ga0181580, IMG submission 132413) | Coastal salt marsh microbial communities from the Groves Creek Marsh, Skidaway Island, Georgia - 071403BT metaG (megahit assembly) | ecosystem: Environmental > Aquatic > Marine > Intertidal... | reverse complement strand
CTGTTACGGTCGCCCCACTACATGGTCGCCAAGCTCAGGAAAATGAATCGTTACGGCATCCTGCCTGCCTATCTGCCCGAATTCGGGCGTATTGTGGGGCAGATGCAATATGACCTGTTTCATGTCTACACCGTGGATTCACATACTCTGCAGGTCATGGAAAACATGCGCCGCTTCCGTCACCCGGTAGCCGCGGAAAAATACCCCATTGCCCACCAGTTGTTCCACCAGCTGCCGAAGATCGAGCTGTTGTATATCGCCGGGCTCTACCATGACATCGCCAAGGGGCGTGGTGGTGACCATTCGGTGCTGGGCAAACGTGATGCCGAGTTGTTCTGTCGGCGCCATCACCTGGGCAAATGGGATACCGCCCTCGTTGGATGGCTGGTGGAGCACCATCTCACCATGTCCAGCGTAGCCCAGCGCGAGGACATACAGGATCCCGAGGTCATTCGTAAATTTGGCAAACTGGTCGGTGACCAGACTCATCTGGATTACCTCTACGTTTTGACCGTTGCCGACATCAATGGCACCAACCCCACGCTCTGGAATACCTGGCGCGCCACCCTCCTGAGAAACCTTTACCAGCACACCAAGCGTGAACTGAGCCAGGCCCAGGGCGTAACCGTGGGTAAAGCCGACCTGATCCAGCAAAACCAGAAAGCGGCAATTGCCCTGCTCAAAGAATCAGGCTACACCGACAAGCAGATTCGGGAAATATGGAACAACCCGAATGAGGAATATTTCCTGCGTGAATCCCCGGAAGATATTGCCTGGCATTCCAAAGCTATTGCCAATCATAAAAGTAATGTTGCCCCCCTGATTCTGATCAAGAACAAGACGGAGATCCGTAACGAAGGCGCAACACAGGTATTTATCTACACGCAAAATTCCCATGGCCTGTTTGCCAATATTGCAACGGCATTTGATCGCCTGAATATGAATATCCAGGATGCCCGCATTTATTTCACTGAAAGTGATTACCTGTTAACCACATTCATGGTGCTTGAAAGTGATGGTCAGCCCATCGGCAAGAATCCCCAGCGCCTTGAGGAAATTAACCGGACCCTGAACGAGTACGTGAGTGCGAAAACACCGATCAAGCCGATTACCCGTCATCGCCCTTCCCGTAAATACCGGCAATTTACTCGCAAAACCGAGACCACGCTGACCAACCACGAAAACACGCCCTATTCCAACCTGGAAGTGCTGTGTCCCGACAGGCCCGGTCTGCTGGCGAAAGTAGCCAATCTTTTTGTTGAAATGGACATTACTCTCCACAACGCCAAGATCACCACCCTGGGTGAAAACGTGGAGGATGTTTTCTTTATCACCGACAGTGACAACAATCCCATAGTTGATGAAGCCCTGGGCCAGGAACTTCAGGAGAGAGTCAGGAAGCTGTTAGATGCGGAAACCGCTCCTGCGGAAGACGCCTGACCACTACCTGGCTGCATACTGGAACAACATTATAGAAGGCTTGCCAGAAGACTGTTTCCGTCTTCATGGCCGATGAATTTGACAGAGGTGACCCCATGGCCACGATGTATGGCATACCCAATTGTGACACCATCAAGAAAGCCAGGCGCTGGCTTGATGATCACGGCATTAAATACGATTTCCATGATTACAAGAAAGCTGGCATTGATGAGAACACCCTGAAACAATGGTGCAGTGAGCTTGGCCATGACGCGCTGCTCAATACGCGCGGTACAACATGGCGCAAGCTTGATGATTCGGTGAAAGCTGACATCGACGAGAACAAGGCAATCGCCATCATGATGGAGCACACTTCCATCATCAAACGCCCTGTACTTGATGTCGGAAAGGGTAAAAAACTGCTGCTTGGCTTTGATGAGACTGCCTATAAAAGCCTCTTGTAAAGCCTGCTATAATTCGCCCCCTTTTTTAAACACTTAAAAGCTTCATTCACAACAGGATATCACCGCATCATGTTCAGTTTTGCACTCGGTGTCGGCACCAAAGACAGTGCCGGCAATTGGCTAGAAGTTTTCTTTCCCTCACCCCGGCTGAATCCGGACCAGTCCCTTATCGCGCCGGTACTGGAAACCCTGGGTTATACCGGTGGCAACCAGGCACTGGAGCTTAGTGTCGTGGATGCTTCCACTTGCGCAGCCAGTGTCAGTGACCCCGAATTGAAAAGCCTGCTCGAAGGGATGCAGACATCTGATCGCCCCCTGGTCGCCGTGATCCTGGAAAGTGACGACAAGCTGCAAAGTGTTCCCGAGGCCTACCTGAAATTGCACCTGCTGTCCCATCGCCTGGTCAAACCACACGGCATTAACCTGGATGGCATCTTTCCCTGCCTGCCCAACAACGCCTGGACCAGCCAGGGCGCCATCGCCCTTGATGAGCTGGAGCAGCGCCAGTGGCAGGCCCGCCTGGATGGCGAATCCCTGGAAGTGTTCTCCGTGGACAAGTTCCCCAAGATGACCAACTACGTGGTACCTAAAGGAGTGCGCATTGCCGACACGGCACGTGTCAGGCTGGGCGCTTATGTGGGTGAAGGCACTACCATCATGCATGAAGGCTTTGTGAACTTTAATGCCGGTACCGCCGGTACCGCCATGATTGAAGGCCGTATTTCTGCCGGTGTCTTTGTTGGCAACAACAGTGATCTTGGTGGCGGCTGCTCCATCATGGGCACCCTCTCCGGCGGCGGCAAGGAAGTCATTTCCGTGGGTGAAGACTGCCTCATCGGCGCCAACGCCGGTCTTGGTTTTCCCCTGGGTGACCGCTGCACGATTGAGTCCGGCCTTTATGTCAGTGCCGGCACCAAGGTCACGGTCATGGACAGCGACATGAATGCAGTTGAAGTGGTCAAGGCGCGTGAGCTGTCCAACAAGAGCGACCTGTTGTTCCTGCGTAATTCCACGACCGGTGTGGTTGAATGCCGCACCAATCGCTCCAAGGTGGAACTTAACGCCGAACTGCATTCCCATAACTAAAGCGAACCACCAGCGGACCAATCAACATGTCAGCAACCCAGGATCTGTGCACCGAACTCATCGCACGCCGCTCCGTCAGTCCAAAGGACGAGGGCTGCCAGCTGATCCTGGCTGCACGCCTGGAGGCCATGGGATTCACGGTTGAAAACATGCCCTTTGGTGAGGTTTCCAATCTCTGGGCCAGGCGCGGCACTGAAGGTCCCCTGGTCTGCCTGGCCGGCCATACTGACGTGGTGCCACCGGGTGACAGTGCGCAATGGCAATCAGAACCTTTCTCGGCCACTGTCCGCGACGGCTATCTTTACGGACGTGGTGCGGCGGACATGAAAGGCAGCATTGCCGCCATGATTACTGCCTGCGAACGATTTGTTGCAGACAATGGGGAGATCAAAGGCAGCATCGCCTTCCTGATTACCAGTGACGAAGAAAGTATTGCCGTTGATGGCACCCGTAAAGTCATTGAAACCCTGCAGTCCCGCGGCGAAAAAATTGATTACTGCGTGGTGGGAGAGCCTTCCAGCAGCGAGGCACTTGGTGATGTCATTCGCAACGGCCGTCGTGGTTCACTCAATGGCACGCTGACCGTGCATGGTAAGGAGGGACATGTTGCCTACCCTGACCTGGCCAACAACCCCGTGCATCGTTTCATGCCGGCACTGGCCGAGTTGTGTGCCCAGACCTGGGACCAGGGCAATGAGTATTTTCCACCAACCAGCTTCCAGCTTTCCAATATCCATGCCGGCGTAGGCACCAACAATGTCATTCCCGGTGAAATGACAGCCCTGTTCAATTTTCGCTTTTCCTCGGAAGTCACCGCTGAAGACCTGATGGAAAAGACAGAATCGATATTCAATGCGCACTACGAGAACTACACCCTGGAATGGCAGTTGTCGGGTAATCCGTTCATCACTGCAGAAGGTGTTCTCACCGATGCGGTTTCCCGGGCCATTGAATCGGTCACCGGCCTGACCACGCAGTTGTCCACCAGTGGTGGCACCAGTGACGGCCGCTTTATAGCACCGACCGGTGCCGAAGTGGTGGAAATCGGACCATGCAACCGTACCATTCACAAGGTCAACGAGTGCGTGTCCGTAGCCGACCTGGAAGACCTGTCCCGCATCTACCAGGGGATTCTCACCAACCTGCTCACCTAGCTCGAAACCTGTTCCAGGTTGTGAGTTAAAAACACCTCGAAATGACAGGCCTTGCCCGGCACCAGGAAATCGGCTTTTGCACTGTCCGCCTTCCCGGCTTTTCCCGGCTGCTTCAACACGACGCGTCGCCCTGCTAACCCCCTGGCCAGTGCCAGCAATTCGGCCACGTCCTCGTTGGGCGGCAGTAGTGACTGCATCAGCGCAATATCTTTTTTTACCCTGGCGGATTTTCTTCGCGGGGGAAACATCGGATCCAGGTAAATGACATCAGGGCAAGTTGCGCCGGGTTGTGCGAAGTAGTCATGGGTATCGGCATGGCACAGTGTCATGCGCGCCAGTATGTCACGCACAGCAGGGTCTGCGCTGTTGCTGCCACGGCGAAAACCGTCATGGAGCAAGGCCGCCATCACCGGGTTTTTCTCCAGCAGGGTGACCTGGCAACCTTTCGCGGCCAACGTGAAGGCATCTATCCCCAGGCCCGCCGTGGCATCCACCACATGCCAGGGTTGCCCTTGTTTCAGCTTGTCCATGCCGACGGCTTTTAACAGGCCTTCATGCTTTCTTGTGGTTTCTACCCGATGCCGAAGCCGGGCAGACTCAAAATCCACCCGGGTGGCCCCGGCGTTACCATGGCCGGGTGCATGCAGGGACAGCCCGTCTGCATCCCATTTCAGGACCAGGCAGGTGTCATGTTCCGGCAGTATTTCCGCCCCGGAAAGCTGCTGCAGGTCACTGAAATCCAGAAAGTTTTCAAGCCAGGAAATGTCGCTCTGGTCACATATTAGAAGTGCTAACTGCATTAAAGTGATCTCAGGACTCCATGTATTGCCGGGTAGTGTTCATATTCACAATCAATACTCTACATTAAGTTATTATTTTATCTTACTGTATTTATTATATATTTTAAGAAATGGACCAGACGCGCACCTTACAGCGAATCAGCATTGTGCCACCGACTGCCAGCGGTGAGAAACTGCTATTCCGTGTCTTTGATAACGCCTCACCCATTGGTTATGCCTGCTTGAGCAAAGCCCCGGAACATACCGGCAAGCAGGCTGATAGCGGGCTCCCAGGGCAGGAAGACGAAGCCCTGGAATTGAAAATGATCGAGGTCTCCCAGAATTACCGCAATGCCGGTGTTGGCACCAGTCTGCTGCAGGAAGTCATAGCCTACTGCCGCACGCACCAGGTCAAACGCCTCTATGGCGACATCAAGGGCGACATGCGTACCCTGGGACGCTTTTATCGAGAAAATGGCTTTGTCGTAGACCCACTGGGCCACATAGAGCTTGAGCCTGTATTGAGCCTTTGAGCCAATCCCTTCACGTTTCCCCCAAATAATCCTGTCGCTCCCATTCCATTGTGATCTCAACACTATCCGGTTAATGTAGCCACGTTATCACGCAGTGAGGTTTTATGGACTGGCTTGTTATCCTGCCACCGCTGGTGGCCGTGCTCGTGGCCGTCTGGAAACGCGAGGTGCTTCTCGCCCTGGTAGTTGCGCTCTTCACTGCTGAATTCATCAATACCGGTTTCAATCCCCTGTCGGCCTTTCTGGCCAGCGTCAACCGCATGACTGCGGTATTCACCTCGAGCGGCAATACCGAAATCCTGCTGTTCAGTCTCATCATCGGTGCGCTGCTGGCCCTGATGCGTAACAGCGGTGGTGTTAATGCCTTTGTTGACTACCTGCTGGCTAAAAATATTGCCAGGACACCACGCTCCACCGGTATTCTGACGACCCTGCTGGGCATCGTGATTTTCATCGAAAGCTACCTGAGTGTGCTGGCATCGGGCATTTTCGCGCAAAACCTGTTTGACCGTTTCAACATGAGCCGTGCCCGGCTGGCCTACATTATCGACTCCACCTCTTCACCCGTCAGTGTACTCATCCTGCTCAATGGCTGGGGCGCCTATATTCTCGGACTGCTGGATGGCTACGGACTGGAAAACCCGCTGGCTGTGATGGTGGCCAGTATCCCCCTTAATTTCTACGCCCTGATCACCCTGGTCATCGTGTTTTATACCTGCTGGTCCAACCGGGTGTTTTTTGCCCTGGCAGGACATGAAGCATCATCACCGCGGCAGGAAGCCCCCTCAAGTGAACATGATGGCGGCAAGGTCAGCTATTTCCTGGTACCGATCACCGTACTGATCGGCAGTTTCCTGGGCTTCATGCTCTACACCGGCCAGGGCAGCCTGATTGCCGGTTCCGGTTCCAGCTCGGTGCTCTATGCGGTATTACTGGCCATTGCCACTGCCGTCATCCTGTTATTACGTGATGACCGCTATACCCTGAAGTCTCTAACCGAAACCAGCTATCGGGGTATGAGTGAGCTGCTACCCGTGGTTTCCATTATCCTGCTGGCCTTTGCCCTGGGTGCCAGTATGCAGGCGCTTGGCACGGGCCCCTTTATTGCCGGACTGATCTCCCAGGCCCTGCCCTTCTGGCTCATTGCTCCGGTAGTGTTTATCACGGCGGGGATCATTTCGTTTACTACGGGAACCTCCTGGGGCACCTTTGGCATCCTGATTCCGGTAGCCATCCCTATTGCCCTGACCACCGATCTGTCACCGTCTCTGTTGCTGGCCGCTGTGCTGGGTGGCGGGGTGTTCGGTGATCATTGCTCCCCTATTTCCGACTCCACCGTACTGGCTTCACTGGCGGCTGGCTGTGAACACCTGGAACATGTGCGCACGCAATTGCCCTATGCCCTGCTTGGTGCTGCCCTGAGCCTGCCCCTGCTGATATTGTTCAGTCTCTGAAAAAGACTTTGAAATCATGGAGATGAAGCAATACTGAAATCAGTTTAGACTGGCAAACAAGGTTACAGCTCCAGGGGGAAGCCATGGCAACACTGACCATCAACGGCGCAACAATAGAAACCGACGCCGGCGACGACACACCACTGCTTTATGTCCTGACCGATGAACTGCAATTGCAGGGTCCGCGATTTGGTTGCGGCCTGGCGCAATGCGGTTCTTGCTCGGTCCTGGTGGACGGGGTTGAAAACCGCGCCTGTGTCATGCCGATATCGTTACTGGCGAATAAAGACATCACCACGCTGGAAGGCATTACCAGCTACTACGCGGCTGCCACCGGTACGGGTGAACGTCGCACAACTCCCCTTCAGGATGCCCTGGTCCAGGAGCAGGCATTGCAATGCGGCTACTGTTATAACGGCATGATCATCAAGGGCACCGAACTGCTGTTGAACAACCCGGCCCCCACGGAAGCCGAAATCCGCTCTGCCATGAATGGCCACCTGTGCCGTTGTGGCACCTACCCTAAAATCATCAGCGCCATCCTGCGGGCTGCCGATGCCATGGCGACAGCGAAGATTTCCGGAGCCGACAACCAGGAGGAGACAGCATGAAACACGACAAGCCCTTCCTGGTTAAACGCCGCGACCTGTTGAAAGCCGGTGGTGCGCTGGTCATCCCGTTCCAGTTACCTGCCATGGTCCGTGCCCAGGCCTTGCGTGACCCGAAGGCCGGACCACCGGATCCCGAGCAGATCGACAGCTGGATTGCGATTCATCAAGACAACACAGCAACGGTCTATATCGGTTTTGCCGAGCTTGGCCAGGGATGTTCCACGGCACTGCTGCAGGTGGCGGCCGAGGAACTGGACCTGGCGATGGACCAGGTAGCCACCGTTGGCCTGGATACCCATCTCACACCCAACCAGGGCGGCACCTATTCCAGTTCCGCCATACGGGTGGGCGGCCCCCAGGTTCAACGGGCGGCAGCTGAAGCCAGGCAGGCATTGCTGGCCATGGCCGCCGAACAATTGAATACCCCCGCCGAATCACTTTCCGTCACCAGGGGCGTTGTCTCCGGTCCGGGTACAGCTGAAATATCCTATGGGGCCTTGATCGGAGAGCGCCGTTTCAACCAGCCCTTTACCGGCACGGCACCGGTCAAGGATCCGGCCACCTACACACTGGTTGCCGCCCCGGTGCCGCGCAAGGATATTCCCCTGAAGGCGAATGGCACCTATCTTTATATCCAGCACCTGCGCTTGCCGGGCATGCTTCATGGCCGCATCGTGCGCCCGCCCGGCCAGGGAGCTTATCGGGACGGCGTCAGGATTGTTGCTGTGAATGAAGACTCGATCAGCCATATTCCCGGTGCCCGGGTGCTCAGGCAAAATCATTTCATCGGCGTTGTCGTACCGCGGGAATGGGATGCGGTCAAAGCCGCCCGTGAACTTGAAGTGACCTGGGAGCGTCCCTCCACCCTGCCCGGCAACGATGCCCTGTTTTCCCGCATGGAAAACGGGCCGACCAATGATCGCGTGGTCGTGGATGAAGGCGATGTTGCCGCTTTTGACGAGGCTTATGTCAAAACAGCCTTTGACGGCACCGGCCCTTACCAGGCCCATGTCCCCTTTGCACCCAACTGTGCCCTGGCCGATGTATCAGATTCAGCCGCCCTGGTGATGTGCTCGACCCAGGATGTGTACAACACGCGCACCAGCATCGCCAACCTGCTGGGCCTTGAACAGGACAACGTCCGGGTCCAGTACCACGAAGCCGCTGGCACGTTCGGCCACAGCTGCTGGGATGATGTGGCCCAGGCCGCTGCCCTGATGTCCCACCTGGCTGGCCGTCCAGTGCGTGTCCAGTTCATGCGCCAGGATGAGCATGGCTGGGATACCTACGGGCCCGCCCATATCGGCAAGGCAAAAGCCTCTGCTGATCGCAATGGCAAACTGGTCAGTTATGAATACGAAGGTTGGCAGCATCACTGGAGCCTGGTTGAAACCAGTGCCCAGACAGCACTGAACACACCGGCGGCAGAGTGGCCGCCCGTGCCTGTCCAGCAGGTCAATCCACTGACCCTGGGTGGCATGTACGATATTCCCAATCGCCACCTGCTGAACCATCACGTGGACGGCCTGGACTATCTCAAGGGCGCCTGGCTACGCTCTCCCCTGGATTTGTCTTTTGCCTTTATTTCGGAACAGGCCATTGATGACCTTGCCTGGCAACTGGAGATGGACCCCTGGCAATTCCGTCAGCAGAATATTTCCGATTACCACTGGCGCGATGTGCTTGATGCAGCGGCCGAAGCGGCCAACTGGCAGCCCCGCCCTGCCAGGGCCAGTAATGCCAACGCAAATAGAAACAGCAACACGGTGACCGGTCGCGGTATCGGAGTGGGAACCCACCTGGCTTCCTACGGTGGCGCTGTTGCAGAAATCGAAGTGAATACAGAAACTGGCGAAGTCCGCATCCTTCACTTGTATGGCGCCATTGATGCCGGTCTCGTGGTGAACACATCCAACGTGGAAAACCAGATAATTGGCCAGTTGGTCCAGACTGCCAGTCGCATGCTGCTTGAAGAGGTCACCTTTGATGAAACAGGGGTTACCTCGCTCGACTGGGCCACTTACCCGATACTGCGTTTCGAGCAATGCCCGGCGGTGACGCCGGTGATCGTGCAACGCCTGGAAGAAGCACCTTCCGGGGCGGGCGAGGAAGTCATGGCCGCCGCCGCTGCCGCCATTGCCAATGCGTTTTTTGACGCCACCGGCAAGCGCATGACCATGTATCCCTTCACACCAGAGCGGGTGCTGGCAGTACTGGCCTGACACCCATTCGGCAATCAACCACTGTCCTGAGGTGAATGGCGTCTATGGCTATTACACCATCAACGTATTTCACTGGATGATTAATGGTTAATGACTGCATGGCCAATGCCTGTCTCGGAAAAAGCGGTAGTGTTCCACCGTAACCCGGAACAGGTGTGATCAGATCAGGCTGTAGATGGTGTCCAGACAGCCGCCATAATAACTGCGCCCGAACAGGTTGAGGTGGTTGAGCTGGTGGTACAACTTGTAGACCTGGAAACGGCGATCAAAGCCTTCACGCAATGGCCAGACTTCCTGGTAGGCATCCTCACAGCGCTGGGTAAATCCGCCAAACAGGCGCATCATGCCAAATTCGGCTTCCCGGTTGCCGTAGTAACTGGCCGGGTCGAAAATGACCGGTTCCCCTTTCTCGTTGGCCGCCGCATTACCGGACCAGAGGTCGCCGTGCAGGAGCACTGCCGGTTCGCCGTCAAAACGCAAAATATCAATCAGCTTGTCCATCAGAATTGTGCCGGCTGCCAGCAGCGGGTCTTCATGGGAGGTCGAGGAACGTAACAGCCTGAACTGGTAACCCAGTCGCTGGTCACGCCAGAATTTCAGCCAGTTGTCGTGCCAGGTATTGACCTGCAATGTATTGCCCAGGAAGTTGTTGGTCTCAAAACCAAAGCGGTCCTGGCGCGTCCCGCGATGTAACAGGGCAAGCCCTTGCCCCATCTGCTCCTGCCAGTCCGCAGCAGGAGTACCCTCAGTAAAGACTTCCAGTACCAGATAGTTTTCATCCCAGGCGAGGGGTTTCGGGATATGCAGCACACCGGGTTTGGCCAGAAGTTCCAGGGCACGTGCCTCGGCGGCATACATCCCCTGCATCGTGCCGTTGGCGTGGGTTTTCACGAACAGGGAACGACCGTCTTCCAGTTCCAGGATTTCACAGTGGTTGATGCCACCACCGGTAGCATAAGTACGTTTGGCTATGGTGAGCCGTTCATTAAGTAGCTGCCCGAGGTGGTCATCATTGATAGCTTTTCCCATGGCAGGTAACGTGAAAATTTTTTTAGCTGTAGAAGATGAAAAAGCCGACTTTTGGGCCGGCTTTTTCAAATTATTATTCAACGGGGTTACAGCTTCCATAAACATTCTGCAGTTCTGTGTCCTCACTGACAACACAGTCACCGTCATGCTTTTCAAGATGTTGAATAGCCGCCTGTATCGAGACTTCCAGCGTAACAGAACCTGCTTCAATGGCTGCGCCTTTCCCTTTTTCTAAGGGCGGAGCATGCTCAATGACGACTTTTCCTTTCTTTTCTGGGCCTGCGAGTGCGATTCCGCTCACAGACAGGATAATGGCAACAAAAACAGAAGATAAAAGCCTGATTTTCATACGTAGCGATGCACCTTTACAGTCAGGTTTACAGTAACGTTGTCGACGGCTTCCAAACGGAAGGTATATTCAGGATTCTAGGAACGGGGGCTCTTTCGAACAATGGGAATTTTTCCCGAGATGCCACATATCGACCCATATTGTCGATAAGCCGGGGACTGCCTGGTAAATATACCGAGACAACACGAGAAATCCTTGGTTACTATTGTCAGGAGCGAAGACAAATAACAACAACGACAGGCATGTCGCCCCGGAGGGAAATCCATGAAAACCCGTTTCAGCAGCATAGCCGCCATGCTCTTGATGGCCGCATCCACCACCGTGTATTCACAACCACAGGATCTTCCACATGACGTCAGGGCCGACACCCTGTCCCGTCTGCCACCGGTAAATCGCGATGACCTGGATGATTACGGAAAAAGTGTCTATGACCGGGTCATCGGCCGCTACAATGCCGGACCGATCACAGGCCCCGCAGCTTTCTCCCCGCACATGCCACGCGTAGCCGACGGCATGGACCTGATCAATCAATATCTCAGGTATGACAGTAAACTCGGGCGCAAGAATATCGAGATCGCCATTATTGTCGCAGCCCGTGCCTTCGACCAGCAATACGAATGGGCCTCCCATGCCCCTACTGCTCTCAATGAAGGTGCCAGCCAGGCCACTGTCGATGCCATCGCCCACGGCCACAGTACAGAGGGCCTGCCGAAAGAGGACAGCCTGATCATCCGCTATGGCAGGGAGCTGTTCGAGGATAATCACGTGAGTTCCGCCACCTGGGCCGAAGCTGTGTCACTGTTTGGGCAACAAGGTGCCCTCGAGATAGCCGCCATCATGGGCGATTACGCCATGGCTGCCGTGATTTTGAACGCTATTGACCAGCATATTCCCGCGGACAGACCGGCCAGGATGCCTGAAGACTGACTTTTCCATGCTTTATCGGGTTTCAGCCCTGTCTGCGCATTGCACCTGCCCCGGCCCTTCTGTATCATTCCTGTGATACAGAAGGAGCCGCCATGAAACTCACCCTAGACACTGATTCGGCCACCCCGGTTTTTCAGCAAATCATCGACCAGATCCATTTCCAGATTAATACCGGCGACCTCAAACCCGGTGACAAGCTGCCCAGCATTCGCACCCTGGCTGCCGATTACGACCTGGCCACCAATACCGTAGCCAAGGCCCTGCGCCAACTGGAATTTCGTGGGCTGGTCATCGCCCAGGAACGCAGCGGTTATCACGTGGCCGGTGATGCCGGGTCAGCGAATGACAATGCCAGCCGCTACCAGGCCCGGGGGGTGTCTTCTGATAAAACCGAGGTCCATAACGTAGTGGACAACCTTGATCATGGCCTGTTCAGCAATGCCTTTTGCAAGATTACCGAGGACTACCTGACCGGTAATCCGGAACACTGCAATGTCATCCACGCCGATGGCAGCGGCACCAAGTCCATCATTGCCTACCTGGCCTACAAGGAGACCGGCAATACCGATGTCTTTCACGGCATCTCCCAGGACTCCATTGTCATGAACCTGGACGACCTGCTCTGCGTGGGTGTCAATGGCCGTATCCTGATTTCCAACACGGTCAATCGCAATGCCCTGAACTGCCCGGGTGAAGTGGTAGGTGCCCTGATCCAGGGCAGCGAGCGCTTTGTCGCCCAGCTCAGGGAGTTTGGCGTGAATATCTATTCCGGTGGTGGCGAAACCGCGGATGTGGGTGACCTGACCGGCTCCATCGTGGTCGACAGTGTGGCCGTGTCCGTGATGAAGAAAAAGGATGTCATCACCGGTGAGAATATTCGACCGGGACTGAGCATCGTCGGCCTCTCCTCCACCGGTATGGCCACTTATGAGGACAGGGAGAACAGCGGCATCGGCAGCAACGGCCTGACCAGTGCCCGCCATGACATGCTCAGTCACTACTACGCGGACAATTACCCGGAATCCTATGATGCCAATGTCGACAAGAGCCTGATGTATTGCGGTCCCTACAAACTTGAAGATTCCCTGCCCAATTCCACCATGACGGTCGGCGAGGCTCTGCTCAGTCCGACCCGGACCTATGCTCCGGTGATTTACAAACTGCTGGACGATCATCCCGGTCTTATCCAGGGCCTGATCCACTGTTCAGGCGGCGCCCAGACCAAGTGCATGAAGTTTGGTGCGGGCGTGCATTTCATCAAGGACAACCTGTTCCCTACACCGCCTGTGTTCCAGGCCATCCAGTCAGCCTCGAAAACCGACTGGAAAGAAATGTACAAGGTGTTCAACATGGGCCATCGCATGGAGGTCTACTGCGACCCCGCCGATGCCGACACCGTTATCAACGTGGCAACCCACTTTGGCATTGCCGCCCAGGTCATTGGCCGTACCGAAGCCTGCGACAGCGGCAGCAAGCTCAGCCTGAGCCATGGTGATGAAGTCTTCACCTATAACAGTTAAGCTGGACCGATGAAAAAAGCACAGATCAAATCAGACAAGGACTGGCAAAACGAGTGGTATGACACCGAGTCCACCGGTGGACGGTTCGAGCGCCATGACTCCCTGTTTCGCAACTGGATCACCGCGGACGGCGAACCTGGTCCGTCTGGCATTGGCGGTTTCAATGCCGAGGCGAATCGTTACCACCTGTTCATCTCGCTGGCCTGCCCGTGGGCCCATCGCACCCTGATTACCCGCAAGCTGAAGCAACTTGATGGGCTCATCACTGTCTCGAATTCCAATTCCTACATGGGGCCGGACAGCTGGACCTTTGAACCCGAGGCCGGTCGCATCTTTTCCGGCGAAGGGGATAACGATGAATATATTGAATACCTGTTTGAACTCTACCGCCTGGTTGACCCGGACTACGATGACCGCGCCACGGTGCCGGTCTTGTGGGACAAAAAACGCCAGACCATCGTCAGCAATGAATCGTCGGAAATCATGCGCATGCTCAACAGCGCGTTCAATGACCTAATTGAAGATGATGCGATACGAGCCCGCGACTTTTGTCCACCTGACCTGGAAAAGGACATCGACACGCTCAACGAGTGGATCTATCCCAACGTCAACAACGGCGTCTACAAATCAGGTTTTGCCACCACCCAGGAAGCCTATGAGGAAGCGGTAATTCCGTTGTTCAAAACCCTGGATGAGCTGGAAGAGAAACTGGCGGACAGGCGCTTTCTGCTGGGCGACAAGCTTACCGAGGCTGACATTCGCCTGTTCCCCACCCTGGTGCGTTTTGATTCGGTCTATGTCAGCCACTTCAAGTGTGCCCTGCGCCGCATAGTCGACTACCCCAACCTGTGGGGCTACACCCGTGACATCTACCAGTTGCCCGGTATTGCCGACACGGTCAACATCGACTACAACAAGGCCCACTATTACGGCAGCCACGACACGGTGAACCCGCACCTGATTATTCCCATCGGCCCGGCCCTGGATTTTTCGACGCCCCACGACCGGGAAAAACTGGCGCAGGATCCCTCGCCTTTTTAAAGGAAAGCGAAAAGTTTCGTAGGTCGGCATAGCGAAGCGTTTGCCGACGACAAAAATCTCGCTTGATGCAAAGTGCCACGTCGGGAAACGACGCTTCGCGTCTATCCCGACCTACAACGCCCCGGACATTCGATAATACCCAACGTATCGGACCTTGCTCCTTCCTCCTTGTCCCTCTAAAATCCACCCCCCTCAAATTACATCCGGCCAGCTAACCGGCCTCACAGGCATATCGGGATCATGGTGAAAGACTGGCAGTACAACTCCACCACCCTCGGTGTGCTGATACGCATGGCGGTGCCCATGATCGTGTCACAGGGTGCATTTGCCCTGATGATTTTTACCGATCGCTACTTCATGGCGCAAATCAGCCCCACGCACATGGCAGCGACGCTGGGTGGCGGCATCTCATGGTATTTCACCCTGTCCCTGTTCAACGGCATTCTTTCCTATGCCACGGCAATGACAGCGCAATACCTGGGCGCCGGTGACCTGCACAAATGCTCCAGGGTCATTACACAGGGCCTGTTGATGTCGCTGGCCTGCATACCGGTGTTCCTGGTCCTGGGCGGCATCCTGAAAAACATGTTTGCCTGGATGGGCCATGCCCCGGAACAGGTGGTGCTGGAAGAAACCTACTACACCATCATGACCAGCTTCAGCGTGCTGATGCTGATTCGCACCTGCCTGTCCTGTTTTTTCTCCGGCATAGGACATACCAACGTGGTGATGTTCTGTGATGTGGCTGGTGTGTTATTCAATGTTCCCCTGACCTGGGCGCTGGTATTCGGCCAGTTCGGCCTGCCAGCCATGGGGATTGCTGGTGCCGCCTGGGGTTCAATCCTGAGCATGGTGTTTGCCATTGTCCTTTATCTGGTGTTTTACCTGACCCCGGCAAACCGGAAGCAGTTCGACATCGCACACTCCCTGGTATTTGATCGCGGTATCACCCGACGCTATATCCGCCTGGGCTTCCCTTCCGGCATGGAAATGTTTCTCAACGTGGCGGCATTCAACCTCTTCATCCTGATGTTCCAGTCCTATGGCATTGCCGAGGCCGCAGCTGCCACCATCGTCTTTAACTGGGATATTCTTTCTTTCGTCCCCCTGCTCGGACTCAACATCGCGGTGATGAGCATGATCGGCCGTTTTGTCGGCGCTCGTGATATGAGCAAAACCAATGAGGTCACCACCGCCGGCTATATTCTAGGGCTGGGATACTCCCTGTGCCTGGCCACCTTGTTTATCGTGCTGCGTGAACCGCTGGTGGAGGTATTCATCTTCCAGGAAGAGCAGTCAGAAGAAATTCGGGAGCTGGCCCGATTCATGATGATTGGCCTGGGCGTTTACGCCTTCATTGAAGGGGTCCTCCAGGTTGCCACCGGCGTACTGCGTGGTGCCGGGGACACACAATGGGTCATGCGCGCCTCTGTCCTGCTGCACTGGGTCATGCTCGTGGCCGAATATTTCATCATCAAGGTCTGGAACCTGGGACCTCGAATCGCTTACCTGGGATTCGTGGTGATGGTGCTGGCGATCTGCCTGGTGTTCCTGATCAGGCTGTGGGGTAACAAATGGCGCGATCCCGACCGGCTTGATGCGGTGATGGCCGAATAAAGAAAAAGGCAATTAGCCCATCAGCGGTATGCGCAGCACGACAATGACACCCTGTTCTTCCATCAGGTTGTCCGCGTAGACAAAGCCGTTGTGGTATTCCGCAATCATGCGCACGATATGCAAGCCCATACCCAGATGCGGCTGTTTCTTCTTCCCTTCCGGGCGCACACTGACCATCGAATCGAAAATCCGGTCTTTCATATCATGATCAAGATAGGGACCTGAGTTGGCCACGCTGACGATGGCTTCGTTGTTGTCCTCATAACAGGCGACGCGAATGGGCTTGCCCTCATAGGAAAACTCCACCGCGTTGGCCACCACCTTGTCCATGAGCTGGGCGATGTAATCGGCGTTACCCATGATCCGTACCGGCTGCAGGGATATCTTGCTTTCGAATTCCACGTTCGGGTAAATCTGCTGGTATTCCTGCACGCAGGCATCGATCACCTTGGTCAGGTCGGTGTCTTCCTTGTCCGATGACTGCAGTATCTGCTCCAACCGCGAGGCTTCACTCATGTTGGTCAGGATGAGGTTCAGGCGCGTGATCCCCTCTTCCGCGCGCTGGATATAAACCTTGGCATCCTCTTCCTTTGTCACCATGGCCAGGTTTTCCAGGGAGGAACGCACCACCGTCACCGGCGTACGCAATTCATGGGACAGGCGCGAAGACATGTTTTCCAGGTAGTGGGTATATTGGCTCAGGCGATCCACGATACCGGCAAAAGAGCGGGACAGATCACCCAGTTCATCCACGCTACGGGAAGGTTCAATGGTATTGGTAATCCTGCCGGCATCGTCAATGATTTTCTCAGCCTGGCTGGCCAGTCCCCGAATGCGACTGGACAGGCTGGTGGCAAACAAAAACAGCGCCGCCATGGTAAACATCAGGATGGCGAGCATGGTATCGAACAGTGTCTCCAGGGCCTGGTTTCGAAAAGTACGAATGCCATTCATGTTCTGGTCCACCACCACGGCACCCAGCACTTCCTCACCTGCCACTATCGGGTAAGCCGCTTCCAGTATGCGGGTGAAATCATTGTCCTGGTCATCCACCGTGTCATTGGTGATTGTCCTGTAGCGCGTCGTGGCACGCCCGGTCAATGCCGGTATCAGGTGATCACCGTCCACCACCCCGCCCTGGTACAGGTCATCCACAAAATCCGATGTGGGCTGGGTCAGCACCTGGTAATACAGCGGGTGCAATATATTGCCTTCCAGCCAACCGAGTAATCCGGTCCGTGTCTTTTCTTCATTGGCAAGAATCAGGCCCGTGGCCGTCTGGATGTCGCCGACACTGAGCAGGACCCGTTGGCTGCGATCCACTACCTGGACACGGGAATTGGTATACCCCATGCCGGCCACGATGCGATCGATTTCCGGTGTCGGGCGCTGCAGGGTACCCAGTTCGGCCGGTCTTTCCATGCCGGAAGTCGACACGATTGCCGCCACCTGCCGGGTCAGGGGGTTATCCACGTCATACACTGCCAGGGCCAGCTTGTTACCCACCATTTCAATGGGCAGTTGCAGTTCTACTTCATAGCCCTCGGGAATGATGCGCCAGCGCCCGTTGATACGTGGTTCATGCATCAACGAAGACACATCGGTAATTTCGGTACCGATACGAAACGGGTAAATCACCAGGTCGTTATACGGGGCAATCACGTAACGCTCAAATACGCCATCGCGATTGACCAAGGACAGGCGCAGCGAGTCACTGCGATCCACGCGCAGACCTTCCTGGTCACGCAAGATGATGTGCTCATCCAGCACACGAAAATAGACAAACAGTGAGCGGTTGTTTTCTCCCAGCATGAGTCGAAAGCTCAGCGGATCGCCTGTATCGTCCTGCCCCCGAAAACTGGAGAGCTGGTTTTCCGGGTTGGGAATCAGGCTCGACTCGCGATAATGCTGCTCGTACTGCTGGTAATCATGCCAGTCCGCCAGGCTGTCGTCTTCCAGGCTCAGTGGGTACACCACCGGGTAGACGTAGAGATCCTGCCCGCTTTCTGCCCGACTGTAACTGCTTTCATTGAACAGCTCCGGGCGCTCGCTCAGTGCTGTTGCCAGGGCCCGTGCCGTACCAAGGACGGTCTGCTCCTGGCCACGGCTCAGGTACTCCTCCATTTCCAGGATATAACGATTACCCAGCCAGGGGATGACCAGCAACAGGCTCGACAACAGCACCAGCTTGAAGCGGATACTCAGGAGTTGGCGAAAAAAAGCAGTCATGTTGGCAGGCGGGAACAGGACACTAGCTGTTCCAGCGGTAACCCATGCCGTAAACCGTGTCTATGCAATCGAAGTCGGCATCGGCCTGGATGAATTTCTTGCGCATGCGTTTGACATGGGAAGTGATGGTGCTGTTGTCCACGAATATCTTGGATTCCTGCATCAGGGTATCACGGCTTTTAACGTGTCCCGGGTACTTGACCATGGCATGCAGCATCCAGAACTCGGTTACGGTCAGGGGAATGGTGTCATCCTTCCATTGCACGATCAGGCGGCTGAGATCCATCAGCAGGTCACCGCGTTCCAGCAGGCTGTCCGGCGTAGTGGGTTGTCCCATGGCATCCTGGCGGCGAAACAGGGCCGCGATGCGCGCGGTCAGGTGTGGCAGCGAAATGTCCTTGGTCAGGTAATCATCGGCGCCCATGCGCAGGCCACTGACCGTATCGAAATCGTTATCCCGCGCGGTGAGGAAAATGATCGGCAGCGTTGTCGACTGGGATCGCAGGGACTGGCATAACAGGAAGCCGCCATCGATTTCATCCTCCAGCCCGATATCAATGATGGCCAGGTCCGGCAGGCGGGTGGCAAAGGCTTCCTGGGCCTTGCGCCGGTTCGGGTAGGTAAAAACATCGTAGCCCTGCTTGCGCAGAACATCGGCGTAATTTTCCCGAATCGCGGCTTCGTCTTCGACAATAGCAATACGTTTACTCATGGACTTGCTGCTGGCTCCTTTGTTCCTCATGGGAGGATTTGCTAAGCAACTGATTTTTCATCTGATTTGCCAGATATTGGAACAAGAATACCGGAAATAATTCCCCGAATGCAGTGATAAAGCCGCAAGCAGGCCAAATGCCATAATTCGGTCATATTTGATCAGCCCCCCGCCCCTTTTACCCCCCAGAATTGCTAGACATCGGCCCTTTAATAGGCAACCAGGTTGAAACGTAAACGTCATACCGGCAACGCCGGCTAACCAACACTAACAAGGAGAACTCCATGACACGTCAATCTTTCCTGCTGCCTGCACTGGCCAGCCTTGCACTGTTAACCGCTACCGTACCGGCATTGGCTGCCGATAGCACCCCCGACCTTGTCAGCGACAAGGAAAAACTGCGCCACGAAACCACCGGTGTTGTCGGTGGCGCCGTGATTGGCGGCCTCGTTGGCGGACCGGTCGGTGTGATTGTCT
>Ga0181580_10001311_pt1 | contig 19730 bp, 16 predicted proteins | sample 071ome_23_FD_132413 | JGI IMG/M metagenome (GOLD analysis project Ga0181580, IMG submission 132413) | Coastal salt marsh microbial communities from the Groves Creek Marsh, Skidaway Island, Georgia - 071403BT metaG (megahit assembly) | ecosystem: Environmental > Aquatic > Marine > Intertidal... | reverse complement strand
TCTTCTACCGCCCTCACACTAACGCCTCCTGATATATATCCGGCAGACGGCATGATGTGCTGCCGGTACTTTTTTCTTGGTTCTTGCAGGGATTGCCCGTCATAATCTTGAAGGGGCGAAATCAACACCGCCATGGGTTGATACCGCCGGGAAAAACACGCTACCCTTACCGGGAAATATTGTTACAGAGGGGATGTAAACATGCCGGTCCATAGTCTTGAAGAATGGAATGATCTCGCCGCAAGGCTCAACCCTTCAGGCCAGATGTTTGTCAACGGCAAGGGGTCCGATGCCCTATCCGGCAAGACCTTTGCCACAACAAACCCGGCAACAGGGGAAAAACTGGCCGACGTGGCGGAAGGCGACAGCGCGGATATCGATCATGCGGTGGCCACAGCCCGGGCCTCGTTTGAAAAAGGTGTCTGGTCCGGCGAAACCCCGATGAACCGAAAGGCTGTTTTGCTCAAACTGGCAGATCTCATCCGGGCCAATCTGGATGAACTTGCGCTTCTTGACAGCATGGATATGGGAAAGCCGGTCGAAGATGCCGCGACGATTGACGTTCCGGGCGCGGCGCTCTTTTTTCAATGGTATGCGGAGGCCATTGACAAAATCTATGATGAAATCGCACCCACGGGCCCGGGTGATCTGGCGATGATCACGCGCGAGCCTCTGGGGGTTGTCGGTGCGGTGGTGCCGTGGAATTTCCCGCTCGATATGGCGACATGGAAAGTCTCTGCCGCACTTGCCGCAGGCAATTCCATCGTGCTCAAGCCGGCAGAACAATCCCCTCTTTCGGCCCTGCGCCTTGCCCGGCTTGCCATGGAAGCCGGCCTGCCCGAAGGTGTCCTCAATGTGGTGCCAGGTTACGGGGAGACCGCAGGCCGGGCGCTCGGCCTGCACCCGGATGTGGACTGCCTCGCCTTCACCGGCTCAACACCGGTGGGCAAACTCTTCCAGCAATATGCGGGCCAGTCGAATATGAAACAGGTCTGGCTGGAAACCGGCGGCAAGAGCCCGAACCTCGTCTTTGCGGATTGCGATGATCTTGATGCGGCCGCCGATATGGCAGCACTGGGGATTTTCTTCAATCAGGGTGAAGTGTGCTCAGCCAATTCACGCCTGCTTGTCGAACGGTCGATCCATAAAGAATTCGTTGAACGGATTGTTGCGCGTGCGGCCAATTTTGCGCCGGGCAACCCGCTTGATCCTGCCTCCGGGATGGGGGCGATTGTCAGCCAGGAACAGCATGACCGGATCGTCAGCATGATCGAGCTGGGCAAAAAAGACGCGGACTGTATCACCGGCGGCAATGCGGTCAAAATTGACAACCGCGGGCTTTACATTGAACCGACGATCTTTGACAACGTGGCACCGGCGGCAGATATTGCCCGGGATGAGATTTTCGGCCCGGTGCTTTCCGTCATCCCGTTTGACAGCGAAGACGAAGCTGTGTCGATCGCCAACGATACGATCTATGGCCTTGCGGCTTCTCTCTGGACGGGGAATCTGTCCCGTGCGCACCGGGTTTCACGCCGCCTGAGGGCAGGTACGGTTTCGGTCAATACCGTGGATGCGCTCAGCCCGATGACACCTTTTGGTGGGTTCAAGCAATCCGGCATCGGCCGTGATCTCTCCCTTCACGCGCTGGATAAATACACCGCGCTCAAGACCACCTGGATCAAATATTAAACCTGTTTTAATAATGTAATCGTGTCTGTGATGTTGAAACTGCTTTGGTATATCTTTCATGCGTTTGCTGATCTGCCCCGCCAGTTCAGGCTGAGTTATCTGCCGCCGCTCATGGTGTATACCGCGGCAGGGATTTCCGGGCTCACGGGTATTGTCGGCACGTTTTTCATCAAGGACTACCTTGACCTCTCCGCAGCTTTTCTGGCTGGTCTCGGCTTCTGGGCAGGCCTGCCATGGGCTCTGAAGATGCCGCTTGGTCATTTGGTGGATCTCATCTGGAAGCACAAGAATTACATGGTCTTCATCGGCGCCGCCGTCATCGCCGCCAGCCTGATGATCATGCACGGGCTGATCGGGCATACAGAGATGATGGCCGGAATTCTGCCCGTGGAAACATGGTATGTGGTCAGCGTTATTCTGGCGCCGGTAGGCTATGTCATTCAGGATGTCGTGGCCGATGCCATGACGGTTGAAGCGGTGCCGACGGTCAACAAGGACGGCACGCCCTTTCCTGAAGGCCAGATAAAAACCATGCACACCACCATGCAGACATTGGGGCGTTTTGCCATCATTGGCGGCACCGTGCTGGTGGCGTTGGCCAATGTCATTCTGTTCAGCGGTGTTGATGACCTGAGCGAAACACAGCGTATTGAGCTTTACGCCGATATTTATCTTTACGCGCTCCTTATCCCGGCTGTTTCGGTATGCGGGGTATTGCTGGCCCGGATACTTGCCATGAAGTCAGCCCGTGATCTTGCCGCAAGCGGCATCACGCCTTCCCATCACAGCACCATGCGTGAAAAAACAGAAATCAACTGGTCTGTTCTTCTGGGCAGTCTTGCCTTTGTGATCTTTTCGGTGAGCGTCGGCACGCTCAATCTGCCCTTCGCGCAGGAAATCGTCTTTGCCGGATCAACGGCCATCATTCTGTTTCTGATGAACCGGCTTGTAAAATATCTGCCCGAGGCCCAGCGTCTCATGATCATCGGGACAGCGATCATCATCTTTGTCTTCCGCACCATGCCAAGCCCCGGCCCGGGCCTGACCTGGTTTGAGATTGACGTGCTGTTGTTCAATGAGCAGTTCTTTTCCGTTCTCTCCCTGCTCGCCTCCGTTCTTACCCTGGCGGGGATCATTCTGCTGCGTCCCTTCATGGCCCGGAATTCAATTGCGCGGATCATGGTTGTTCTTTCGGTCGCCGGAACGGTCTTGTTCCTGCCCAGCATCGGGATGTATTACGGCCTTCATCACTGGACAGGTTCAATGACCGGCGGGGTGGTGGATGCGAAATTCATTGCCATTATCAACACCGCAGTGGAGTCTCCGCTAGGTCAGGTTTCCATGATCCCGCTTCTGGCCTGGATTGCAAAAAATGCACCGGCCAATATGAAAGCCACCTTTTTCGCGGTTTTTGCGTCCTTCACCAATCTGGCGCTGTCGGCAAGTTCACTTGGCACCAAATATCTCAACCAGATTTTTGAGGTGACGCGCGAAGTGAAGGATAAAGTGACAGGGGAAATTGTTTCCGCGGCCGATTATTCGGAATTGGGAATCCTGATGATCACGGTTGCCGCCATCACGCTCTGCCTGCCTGTCGGTGCGGTTGTCATCGTGCAGAACAGCCGGCTTAAATCCACCGATTAAGGCCGCAGGTCATCACCTGATTTCATCCGTGCAAAAGTCAGGTGTTTACGGCTTTCAGGCAAAGAGTTCTTTCCACCGATGGCAGGCGACTTCGTGTTCACCATCGGCCACCTCAAGCTTCGGTTCATCTGATTTGCAGATATCCACCGCATGGGGGCAACGCGTATGAAACTTGCATCCGGGTGGCTGGTTGGTTGGTGAAGGGATCTCGCCTTCCAGTTTCTGGGCGGTGCCGCGCTCATCAGGGTTAAGGGACGGGATCGCGGAAAAAAGCGCTTTGGTGTAAGGGTGCTTCGGTGCCGCAAACAGTTTTCGTGTCGGCGCGATTTCCACAAGCCGGCCCAAATACATCACCGCCACATGGTCGCATGTATGGGCCACCACACTCAGATCATGGCTGATGAACATGAAGGTCAGCCCCATCTCAGCCTGAAGCTGCTTGAGAAGATTCAGCACATCCGCCTGAATGGACACATCCAGCGCCGCCACCGCTTCATCGGCGATGATGAATTGCGGGTGTGAGACAAGAGCTCTGGCAATGGAGATCCGCTGGCGCTGGCCGCCGGAAAACGCATGGGGAAACCGCCTCAGGTGTTCAAGATTAAGCCGGCATTTTGCGGCAATCTCACGAACACGTGCATCGGTTTCTTCACGCGAAGAGGTGATCTTCATCACTTCCAGCGGTTCTGCGATGATATCCCGCACCGTCATGCGTGGCGACAGCGCCGCATAGGGATCCTGAAAGATCAGCTGTGCCCGGCGCCGGTAATCCTCAAGCTCTGCCTTTTCAATCCGGGTCAGGTCGTATTCAACCTCATCATCCTGATAGATCGCGCTACCATCCGAAATCGGCGCGGCGCGGAGCAAGGCACGCCCCAGTGTCGTCTTGCCGGAACCGCTTTCCCCCACGAGCCCGAAGAAAGACCCTTTGCGGATATTCAGCGAGACATTATCCACGGCCTTGAGACTTGTCTGGGTAAAGAGACCCTTGCCAATACGGTAGCTTACCGAGAGTCCCCGGGCGGTGATCAGCATTTTCTCTCCCATCACGCGCCTCCCTTCTGATAGAGATGGCAGGCGACACGATGAGAGGGATCAATCCATTCTTCAAGAGGAATGCGGGAAGAACAGATCTCCCCGGCAATCTCCGTGCATCGCGTGCTGAAGACACATCCGTCAGGGCGTTCCAGCGGCGAGGGGATATCCCCGGGCACCGGTGTCAGCGGCGCATCAAGATCATCAAGGCGTGGCAGTGCTGCAAGCAGGCCTCTCGTATAGGGATGCTTGGGTTTGTTGATAACTTCCCTGACCGGGCCTTCTTCAACCACGCGCCCGAGATACATGACGCTGACCTTGTCGGCAGTCTGGGCCACAACCCCCAGATCATGGGTGATGAAGATGATGGCCATGTTGAATTCCTTGACCAGATCTTTCATAAGATCCAGCACCTGGGCCTGAATGGTCACATCAAGGGCTGTTGTCGGCTCATCCGCAATCAGCAGTTTCGGCTTGGTGGACAGCGCCATGGCGATCATCGCCCGCTGCCGCATGCCGCCAGAAAGTTCAAACGCGTATTGGTCGATCCGGCGTGAGGGATCCGAAATACCGACACGGTCCAGCATCTCAATCGAAATTTCACGCGCCTGCTGGGTGCTCATATCGGAATGGAGCTGAAGCTGTTCAATCATTTGTTTGCCGATACTGATCGACGGTGCAAAACTTGCCATCGGCTCCTGAAAAATCATCGAGACAGCCCCGCCCCGGACAACCTTGAGATCAGCCGGCCGGTTAAGCGAAAGCACATCGACAGGGCCGGCATCGGTATTCAGGGTGATCTGGCTTTCCCCGGTATAGACGGCGTTCGACGGATTGAGGTGCATCAGGGATTTGGCTGTCACCGATTTGCCTGAACCGCTCTCGCCCACCAGCCCCATCACCTCGCCACGGTTGAGCGAAAAACTGACATTATCCACCGCCGTGATCAGCCCTTCATCGGTATGAAATTTCAGCGTCAGGTTACGAACATCGATCAAAGCACTCATAACAGTCACCTTACCTGCTGATATCCGAATACGGGTCCGCAGCATCACGGAGACCATCACCGACGAAAACAAACGCCATCACCAGCGCAATGAAGAAAATCACGGGGATGAAATACCACTGATAGTTCAACAGCACATCTGCGCTGGTCACATTCTGAAGCATGACACCAAGGGAATTGACGGGATCTTTGAGCCCCAGACCAATGAAACTCAACGCTGTTTCGGACAGCACCATATAGGGAAAGGAAATCACGAGATCAACAATGATATAACTTGTAAAACTGGGCAGCAGATGCCGCCGGATGACATGGCTTGACGATGCACCGCATAATTGCGCGGCCAGAACATATTCCTGATTTCGTTCTGTCAGAAGATGTGTCCGAACACGTCGCGCGAGGGTCGGCCAGCCAATCAGCCCCAAGATGAGGGAGATGAAGAAGAAACGCATTTCGGCCGTCCATGTCTGCGGGATGAATGCCGCAATCGCCATGAACAGCGGTATCGCCGGCACCGTCCGCACCGCGTCGGTTATCATCTGTAATATCGAATCGATCCAACCCCCATAATATCCGGACACACCCCCGATAACGAGGGCCAGAACAAAAGCGATAAAGACCCCTATCGTTCCGACCTGGAGTGATGTCCATATCGCGTGAAGTGTCCGCGAATAGATATCCTTGCCGCTGGCGTCGGTGCCGAAAAGGTGAATAAATCCTTCGCTTATGCCGAAGAGATGAGTATTCCCCGGGATAAACCCGAGCAATTTGTATTCAGAGCCTTCCACAAAGAATTCAACATAGCGGCGTTTGTCTTCGTTGACGGTTTCAACCCAGCGGAAATTCGTCTTGAGGGATCGCTCACGTTCGATCGTATGCAGGAAAGGGCGGAAAGAGCATCCGTTCTTATCGCAGAACATCGGAATATTCGGCGCACCGTTGAGATAATCCTTGTTACGGCCAGCGATGGTCGGATCATATGGCGACAGAAAAGGCGCGAAAATTCCGGCCAGAATAAGAAAGATCAGCACAGAGGCCGCAACCATCGCCGCCCGCTGTTTCTTGAAGCGCGCCCAGACAAGCTGACGCTGGGAGGCGGTGAAATAAGCCTCTTTGGCTTTCTGGTCGTTCAGCGCAAGATCGCTGTTTTCAGCTTTTGTGGTCATGGCTCAGGTCATAATACTCTTGCGGATGCGGGGATCGAGCAGGGACAGCATCACATCGGTAAGGAAGTTCAGCGCAACTATCGAACCCGTCAGAAGGAAAATGATGGCGCCAGCCAATTGCTGGTCATTCGAGCGGGCCAGGGATTCAATCAGCAACGCGCCCGCGTCGGTCAGTGTCAGGATCAGAGCCACAATCGGCAGCTCGTTAAACACACGATTGAGATCAAAGCCGAGGCTGTTGATGATAGGCCCCAGCGCATGACGTGCCGGGTATCGCCACAGAAGATGCCTTCCATGAACGCCGCGCGCCGCCGCCGCTGTGACATAGAGTTTGCCTATCTCATCCGACATCAGGGCACGAACGGTCTGCAAGGCAAACGCCGTGGCCGACCAGCCGAGAATAAATATCGGCAGCCAGGCATGTTTGAGGAGATCGATGAATTTGTCCATGCTCCAGGCCGCGTCCCGGTATTCCTTGGAGAACAGGCCCGTGAGGGTATCGCCAAAGTAAATGGTCGAGACAAGCATGATCATGAGCGCAAGCAGGAAATTCGGCATGGCAAGGCCGAGATAACTCACAAGCTTGAGGCTGTTGTTAAGAAAGGGATTGTTCGTGGCCGCCGAAATGATACCGACCGGGATGGCAATGGCATAGGCCAGGGTCAGTGACGCAAGACAGATACCAAGCGACAACCAGAATTTGGTGCCGAGAAGCTGGGCGATATCAACCCGCAGGATGCAGCTTTCACCGAATTCCCCCTGAAACGCATTGATGATCCACAACCCCCAGCGCTGAATGAACGGCTGGTCAAGCCCGAGGCGCCGACGTTCATTTTCAATATCGGCAACCGAGATGCCTGAACCTTGAGTGTTCTTGAAAGCAAGGTAGCGTTCGGCGCAATCACCGGGAACGAGTTCCATAAGGGTGAAGACAACAAGCGAAATGATGACCAGCGTTATGCCGGCCAGCACCGCCCTTGTCATGATGAATTTACCAAACTGAAGCATGGACTGCCTCACCAACCCCGATATTACACACTATCTTCGTAGTGATTGCACTTAAGATCCATGGGCGACCAGAGGCCGCCCATGAGGTCATATTACTTTATCTGGCTTATTCGTCCAGCCACCACTGTGAGGCACGGTACGGATAGGTCCGATAGTACTCATAGGAGTGTGTCTTGAAGGAGGTAAAGTTCTTCAGGTTGTTATGATGTATCATCGGTGCCGGCGCGTTGACCGTGCCGATGAACAGAAGGTTTTCAACCATGTTCTTTACCAGACGCTCACCAAGGGTCTTGAACTTGGCGCTGCTTTGATCCGCTGACTGGAAGTCATTGATATCAGCAATAAGCTCCTTGACATAGGCTGGCGGCTCGACACCTTTGGTGCCGTTGCTGTCAACCCATTCCGCCCAGAGCATACCGGTGCGGACACCGAAGTAGTTCTCAAAAGGCGGCACCCAGAGCTCGTTGTTACCAAGCACAATCGCCAGAGGCTGGCTCTTCCGCCACATGGTGACGTCAAGCTTGTTGGCGGACTGAGCGGAACGGAATTCATCCGGTGTCACTTCCTTGACCACGGACTGAATGCCGACATCTGCCCAGTACTGGGCAACCAGTTCAACGGTCTGCCCGGCAATACCCTGGGTCGAGAAGCTCATATTAAGCACCAGCTTATCGCCGTTCGGAAGCTCACGGAAGCCGTCGCCATCAGTATCCTTCATGCCCATCTTGTCGAGAAGCGCCTTGGCACCAGCGGCATCATACTCGGTCTTGTAGCTCAGCCACTTGTCGGAAACAAATTCAGGCTTTGGTGAGAAACCGATATACTGCTGAGGTGTACCCTGACCGAAGAAACCGACTTCGTTCAGCTCGGCACGGTTGATCGCAATGGACATCGCCTCACGGAAGCGAATGTCATTGAACGCCGCACGTTTGGCTTCGTCTTCATGGGTTACGTTGAACGAGAACACGCCAAGGGTGATTTCAGGCCGCAGGTCAACGGTGTAATTACCGCTTTCCTGACCATCGAGCAACGCCGGCGCGGAGGCAAGCTGAAGCGACTGGGCCTTATAGTCCACATCACCATTGATGATCGAAAGAAGACGAACTTCGTTGTCGTTCTTATACAGCTCATCCTGCTCAGAAATGTAGGGAAGCTGCTGGCCTTTCGGGTCAACCTGGTGGAAATAAGGGTTCGCCACCAGATGACGTCCTTCGGTTGTATCGGTAACGTAGATATGGCTTTCCAGTGTCGGAACAACCGGCTGTGGCAGGTTGCCTGCAATTTCAGGACGGCTCAACAGCGGGGACGGTGTATCCGTCCAGTCCGAGTTGCCATAATACGCCTTGATGGCGTCATAGCCGTTTTCAAAACCAAGGGATTTTGCGTATTTATCGGCATCCGGATTGATATCAGGATGGAACTTGCCGAGAAAATGCTTTGGCTGGAAGCCCTGACCGAAATGGGTCGCGAAATGGGCAAGAAGGCCCGGCTTTGGCGCCGGAAGATTAAAGACAACCGTTGTCTCATTCGGGGTGTCAACCGTCATCGTCTCGCCGCCAACCGTGATATAGTCCTTTGGCTTTTCGAAGATGTTCGTATCCAGCATCAGATTGTCGTGATAAAATTTCACGTCGGCACTGGTAAACGGTGCGCCATCTGACCACTTATGGCCTTTACGCAGGAAAAAGGTCAGCTGGGTGAAATCATCGTTCCATTTCCAGCCTTTGGCAATATTCGGCACAATAGTCTGCAGATCGTCGGAAAAGCGTACGAAATTGACGTGACGAACGGAAAGGAAATCAGATGTCCCGGCTTCCGTTGCGTTCGACAATACGTCGAGCGTGCCGCCATATTTACCAACGCTGTCATAGGGCACGACCACCAGCGGTTCTTGCGGAATACGTTCTGCCAGCGGCGGCAGATCCGGGTTACCCTTGATTTTTGCGTTCAGCGCCGCACTGTCCGGATTGGACGAAAACGTCATCTTACAGCCTGCAGCCGCCTCAAATTCGGCGACTTCATACTGCTGTGGATAGGCGCCTTGCTTGACACCTTTCATATCTGCCACGGTAATATCCGGGCAGCTGGCATATGCTGCTGCTGGCATGGCCAGAACCGCTAATGCCGAAAGTATGAACTTCTTCATATGTACCCTCCTATTGCACTCCCTCGGGAGTTTTCTGATATTCGGTCTGGGTGTTGCACAAATACATTACAATTATGACACCATCATAAAAAGAGGTCTTGCCGCCTCTTGGCTTTCTTTATCTGATGTCACCCCAAAACGATTTTTGCCATTATCATTAACCCAAACTTACCGCATGGCTAGAGATTTTTTTTTAAAAGACTGCTCTGCCTCAGGCTGTTCCGGCATGATGAATAGGCAAAACTTCATTGCAACTTACATAATAAAAGTTACAGCTTCGTGACAATAGCAATTAAATCACTGGTTTTGATTTAAGTGCTTATCAGGCTCAGAAATCGCCCCTTACCGCGCCTTCAGGGGTAATCATAATCCTGGAAAACTGACCCTCGGCATGAGTCATCCGGTGCTTTAACAGCGCTTCGGTCATCTCAAGGCGCATGGCCATCATATCCGGATCAAGAGCGCGATTTTCATGCTCCCCCTTTTCGGTATGCTCAAACAGAACAGTGGGCAGATCGGCATTGAACTGAACAAATGTATGCGAATCAGATCGAATGATCGCAAGGCTGCATTCATCTGATTTAAGGCCGAGCTCTTCCTGCCAGATGGTCGGGCTGACCGGGTCTCCGAAATCAAGCTCTGAGACTGAATACCGCCGCCATTGAGGTGTCTCCTCACCTTTAAGAAACGGTGTCAGCGGCACCCCGTCCATGGTATCCGGCACCGGAATATTCAGCAGATCAAGAATGGTCGGTGTTACGTCGATGGATTCCGTGGGCCGCGATATTTGCTGTCCCGTCATTTTTCCGCCGGACATCGCCGGGGGCAGACGGAGAATGAGCGGCACGCGAAAGGCGGCATCATAATAATGCATCTTACCCCAACAGTGATGGTCGCCGAGCATTTCGCCGTGATCCGACGTCACGACGATCAGGGTGTCATCATATTGCCCTGTTTCCTTCAAGTAGCTGATGATCCGGCCGAAGTGATGGTCAAGTTCAGCAATAAGACCCATATACACCGCTCTTAACCTTGCTGTTATGGCCTCACCTGACTCCAGATCAGGAAATCCTCTCACCATATCCGCGACCTGCCTAAATTTCATGGCAGGACCATTGAACGGATGTGTGGCCAGATATGTATCCATTGTCCCGGCAACTTCAGCCGGAGGCATGTCTTCTGCCTGACAGAGGGAATTATAGGGAGACGGCGCTACAAAGGGGGGGTGCGGGCGGATAAAGGTGACATGCGCGCACCATCCCTCACCACGTGTCGGCAGATCAGCCAGAAGACGGTCTGTAAGAAAGGCGGTGTCGCTGTGTTCTGCCTTGTAAAACGCGGGATGATCAACCTGTCTGCCATTTGGCCCGTCCATGGGAATATAAATATCCTCACCTGCCGGAACATCGTATCCGAGCCCGGCCAGATATGCCCGCCATGTCCGGCTGTCGTCAAACCGCATCTCAAGAGCTTCCATGAAACCGCTCATCACCTGCTCATAGGAGGTCAGCACCGGATCATCCGCCGCGAATTTCCGCGGATCAGCAGAAGTGTCGGTGTAACCATAAAGAAGAGGCTGTATCCCGGCGCGGCGCAATTCTGTTGCAAGATTGGGCTTGTCTTGAGGCAATGGCGTACCATTGCGGACAGATCGGTGATTCATCGCATACTGACCTGTCAGCAGTGATGCCCGCGCAGGCCCGCACGGGCTTGTGACCGATACATGATTGGTAAAAGTGACCCCGTCAGCCATCAGCGATTTCAGGTTCGGCAGTTGGACCGCCTCAGAAAGGGCCCCGGTGAGGCAATCGGCACGCATCTGATCAAAGACAACAAAAAGTATATTGGGACGACGCCCCTCCTTTGCCATTGCTTTCCACCTCTTCATCAGATCATCTGCCCACAGGCAACACGAATTAAAAGCCGGAAATAGCAGACACCGATGATGCTGTGCGGTCAACCGGAATTGTCATGACAGTGTTTACGGAATAACGGTTACCTCGACTGTTCTTTTTCGGGTATCGCATCCATGAAACTGCGGATCAGAGGCACATGTTCCCTTGATCTGAGATGGGCAAGCACCTCCGGCATGTCCAGCCCGTCTTCATCAAGGGCAATCTGGCAAAGTCTCGTATCCCCCTCAATTTCCGCTTCGGAAACAAAACCGATACCAAACCCCCGGGCAACCATGTCACGTAAGGCTTCCCGTCCTTCAACCACCATTATCGGCTCAAGCCTGACGCCGGCTTTTCTTGCCGCGGCTATCATCCTTTGCTGGGTCTGCGAGCCACGCTCACGGAAAATCAACGGCAACTTCCTGACCTCGGCAAACGACAGTTGCCCCGGTGGCTTGGTGAAAAAATTCAGGCCGGAGACAGCCCTGATGGAAGATGTGCCAAGAGCACGGGAAACAAGATCTGGCGTATCTGTGTTACTGCCAAAAACACCGATCTCCGCTTCATAACTGCGCAACGCATTGAGCACATTGTCCGAATTCCCGATCCGCATTTCCACCACGACGTTCGGGTGCCTGTTCCGGAAGCGATGGAGTATCTCCGAGACATGGGCGGGCGAATCCACCATGATCCGGATCGTCCCGTTCAAGGCACGCCGGGACTGGTCGAGATATTCACCAATCGTATCCTCCACCTCAAAATACTGCCGGGTCAATTCCAGCAGTTTCTCACCTGCTTCGGTAATCTCCACTTTTCTGTTCCGGCGGATAAAAAGCAGAACATCGTTGTCGCGCTCAAGTTGCCTGACCTGTTCAGACAGCGAAGGTTGCGACTGGTTGAGATATTCGGCCGCGCGGGAAAACCCTCCCTGACTGGCAACATGGTGAAAAGCCCGCAGTTGCGTGTATCGCATATGATATAACCTTAACCTATAGATAGATAGTTTATAAAGATTATACATATATGAAATTCTTTGCCAATATGAACCCATGAATTCGATCACCAGCGGATGCTTCTCATGACAACGGATAATTCAGGCATGACCGGATCTTCATTCCCGCCTCCTGCCCTGGGCGAACCCTATTTGCTGACACCCGGGCCGCTGACCACGGCGTATGAGGTCAAGGAAGCGATGCTCCGGGACTGGGGGAGCTGGGATGCCGATTTCCGGGCGCTCACCGCCACACTCCGCGCACGCCTTCTGCATCTCCTTGGTGAGGGAAGCGACAGGTATGAATGCGTGCCTGTGCAGGGATCGGGCACATTTGCGGTTGAGGCCATGCTGGGAACTTTTGTGCCGAAAGACGGCAAGATTCTGGTGCTGGCAAACGGGGCGTATGGCCTGCGTGCGGCAGAAACGATGCGCTATCTTGGGCGGGAGTTTCACCTGCTCAATAAAGGGGATTACCTGCCGCCACGCGGACCAGAAGTCGCCTCCATCCTTGAAAACGACCCTGAGATCAGCCATGTGCTGGTCATTCATTGCGAGACAAGTTCAGGCATTCTCAACCCGCTTGAAGAAATTGCCGCGGCAACACAAGCCGCAGGGCGCCGGCTTCTGATCGACAGCATGTCCGCTTTCGGAGCGGTGCCGGTGAACCCTGGCTCAATTAATTTTGAAGCGATGGTGTCGTCGGCAAATAAATGCATTGAAGGCGTGCCGGGCTTTGGCTTTGTTTTCTGCCGCCGGGATGCGCTGGTGTCAGCTGAAGGAAACTGCCATTCCCTCAGCCTTGATATTCACGCGCAATGGGCCGCTATGGAGAAAACAGGGCAGTGGCGTTTCACCCCGCCAACCCATGTTGTTGCCGCCTTTCTTGAAGCGTTGCGACTGCATGAAGAAGAAGGCGGCGTTGCGGGGCGGGGGGCAAGATACGCCCGCAACCGTGATGTTCTTGTTGCCGGGATGCGGGATCTTGGTTTTGAGACACTGCTGGATGAGGAATGGCTGTCGCCGATCATCGTCACATTTTTCTGCCCCGCTGATACTGCTTTTGAATTTGCGCGTTTCTATGAATTGATGAAAGCCGCCGGATATATTATCTATCCGGGCAAGCTGACCGTGGTGGACAGTTTCCGTATCGGCTGTATCGGCCGCATGGATGAAGCCGTGATGCGCGGCGTTGTCAATGCTGCCAGAGATGCACTTGCCGAAATGGGTGTCCGCAGCGCCGCTCCGCCTGCGGATGCAATAGAAGAAAGAAACAAACTGTCTACGTGAATTTCACCTGATGTTATCAAGAAGGATCTGTTCATGCCCCTGACCACACCTGTTGAAGCCAATGGACGCAACTACGCGGCGCCGAAAACGTGTGCCATCGCAATTTGTCTTGATGGCTGTGAGCCTGAATATCTCGACGTTGCGATTGCCGAAGGACTGATGCCTAACGTCAAACGGATGCGCGAGGAAGGCACCGACAGAATCGCACATTCGGTCATCCCGTCCTTCACCAACCCGAACAACATGTCCATTGCGACAGGCAGGCCACCGGCGGTGCATGGTATCTGCGGCAATTTTCTCTATGATCCGGATACCGGCGAAGAAGTGATGATGAACGATGTCCGCTTTCTGCGGGCACCGACCATCTTTTCGAGCTATTACAGGGCCGGGGCCAGGCTTGCCGTGATCACCGCCAAGGACAAGCTTCGTGCCCTGCTCGGGGCCGGGCTTTCCTTTGACGACGGCAGGGCGATCTGTTTTTCCTCCGAACGGGCCGATCAGGCCACCATGCAAGCCAATGGCATCGATAATGCCAGCGCCTGGCTCGGACGGCCGGTGCCTGAAGTCTATTCAGGGGAGCTTTCGGAATTTGTCTTTGCCGCCGGCTGTAAGCTTCTGGCGGAGTGGAAGCCGGATCTGATGTATCTTTCGACCACCGATTATATTCAGCATAAATTCGCCCCGGATGAGAAGGGAGCGAAGGATTTCTATGCCATGGTGGACCGGTATATCGGCGAGCTGGATGAAATGGGAGCCGCTATTGTCCTGACGGCCGATCACGGCATGAAACCCAAGCATGATGCCAATGGCGAACCGGCGGTGGTGTATATGCAGGATCTGCTGGATGACTGGCTTGGCAAGGCAGAGGCACGTGTCATCCTGCCCATCACCGACCCTTATGTTGTGCATCATGGTGCCCTCGGCTCTTTTGCCACCGCTTATCTTCCGGAAGAGACACAAAAAGCCGATATCATCAGCCGGATCAATGCTATTGACGGGATCATGCTGGCCATCGACCGGGAAGAAGCTGTGCGGAGATTTGATCTCCCCGCCGACCGGATTGGCGATATTGTCATTATATCCGATGAAAACATGACCATTGGCACATCCGAAGACAGGCATGATCTGGCCGCGCTGAAGGAACCGCTCAGAAGTCATGGCGGGCTGACCGAACAGGACGTGCCCTTTATCGTGAACCGCCGCATCGATCTGCCTTCCGCCCCGGAATTACGAAACTACGATGCGTTTTACTACGCCGCCATTGCCGCCGCGCAATGAGCCCTGACTTTCGAAAGAAATAAAGAGAACGCACGCAACCACAAGCGAGATAGAGGAAAACCCCATGTCACCATCACAAATCCGCCACGAAGCCATGCGTATCGGTGGCGAGAAAATCTTCACCGATGACGTTGTTGAGGTGCGTTACCCCTATACCAACGAGGTCATAGGCACTGTCCCCGCCGGCACGGCCGAACATGCACGTAAAGCGTTTGAAATTGCGGCCGCCTACCAGCCCAAACTCACCCGTTACGAACGCCAGCAGATCCTGTTCCGGGCCGCCGAACTCATCCGTGAACGTCGTGAGGAAATCGCCCACTGGCTGACGCTGGAACTCGGGATCTGCAAGCAGCATTCGCTTTATGAAACCGGCCGGTCCTATGATGTTTTCACCCTGGCAGGTCAGCTGGCCATTCAGGATGATGGCCAGATATTTTCCTGTGATCTGACACCCCACGGCAAGAGCCGCAAGATTTTCACCAAGAGAGAGCCTGTTCGCACCATCTCTGCCATTACGCCGTTCAACCATCCGCTGAACATGGTGGCGCATAAGATAGCCCCGTCGATTGCAACCAACAACTGCATGGTGTGCAAACCAACCGAGCTGACGCCCCTGACCGCGATCACCCTTGCCGACATTCTGTATGAGGCCGGTCTGCCGCATGAAATGTTCCAGATCGTGACCGGCTGGCCCGGGGATATCGGGGATGAGATGATCACCAACCCTGACATTGATATCATCACCTTCACCGGCGGCGTGCCGGTGGGCAAGATGATCGCCGAAAAGGCCGGGTACAAACGAACCGCACTTGAACTTGGCGGCAATGATCCGTTGATCCTGCTCAATGATCTTACCGGGGATGATCTTGATAAGGCCGCCACCATCGCGGTGGCTGGCGCGACCGGGAATTCCGGCCAGCGATGCACCGCCGTAAAACGGATCCTGATCCAGGAATCCATCGCCGATGATGTGGTGCCTCTCATCCTTGAGAAAGCAAAGGCGATACGCTTTGGTGATCCGATGGACCCGGAAGTCCAGCTTGGCTGTGTCATCAGCGCGGACGCCGCTGAACTATTCGAAAACCGTGTGCTTGAGGCGGAAAAGCTTGGCGCAAAAATCCTCTATCATCCGGGCCGCAACGGAGCGCTCTTGCCGCCGATCGTCATCGACCATGTGCCTCATGCCTGTGATCTGGTCATGGAAGAGACCTTCGGGCCGATCGTGCCGATTGTCCGGGTGCCGGATGATGACGCCGAGGTGATGAAGATTTCCAACAGCACGTCCTTCGGCCTTTCCTCCGGCGTCTGCACCAATGATCTGATCCGCGCCACCAATTACATTGAAGGGCTTAATGTCGGGACCGTGAATATCTGGGAACAGCCCGGCTACCGGATTGAGATGTCTCCGTTCGGCGGCATCAAGGATTCCGGCAATGGTGTCAAGGAAGGGGTGCTTGAGGCAATGAAGTTTTTCACCACCGTCAAGACCTATTCTCTTCCCTGGCCCTCCTGAGAGGATAAGGATTTGCCTTACCTCGGCAGGGGATCATGACACCTGACGTCATCATCATTGTCCTTGCTGCGGCCCTGATGCACGCAACCTGGAATGCCGTGGTCAAGGGGGCGGCTGACCGGACGGTAACTTTCGGTCTGGTTTCAACAGGCCATACCCTGCCGGCGCTGGCGGCCGCACCTTTCCTGCCGTTGCCTGACCCTGAAATGTTCCCCTATATCATCGCCTCAACGATCATCCACTGGGGGTATTATTATCTGCTTAATATGTCCTACCGGTTTGGTGATTTGTCGCTTGTCTATCCCATTGCGCGTGGCTCGACGCCTCTTCTCGTGGCAATTCCCGCCTATCTTTTTCTCGGCGAAGAGCTTTCGGCAGGAGGCTGGGCCGGCCTCCTGCTCGTTTCTGCCGGCATCATGATTCTCAGCCTCAGGCCGTCCAGCACCGGGCGGCCTTTACTGGCTGTCGGGCTTGCCCTTGGCACCGCCGCAACTATCGCCGCCTATTCTCTGGTGGATGGTCTTGGTGTGCGCATCTCTGATAAAGCGTTTTCCTATATCGCCTGGCTGTTTATTGCCGAGGGGCTGATTGTCATCTTTATTTTCACCACACGGATAGAACGTCTGCGTGCGTTAAGTCGCAAGCAGATGATGATCGGCCTTTCCGGCGGGGCGCTATCTGCGATTGCCTACGGGCTTGCACTTTACGCCAAGACATTGGCCCCGCTCGGGATGGTTTCAGCACTGAGGGAAACGTCGGTGATCTTTGCGGCTATGATCGGGTTGTTCTGGTTTGGTGAGGGCCCGGCACGGCCTCGTCTGATCGCCGCTGTCATCGTTGCTGCCGGGATCATCCTTTTATCCCTGTCCTGAGATTTCAGGTTTCCGTTGCCGGGAGATGTGGCTTCGCCTCTCCTATCTGCCCCTTGAATTGACCCATCCTTCGGCACCGGTCTTGACAAAACTTCCGGCATTGAGCTCGCGGAAAGCTTCGTGCAACTCGGCTCTCGTGTTCATGACAATAGGCCCATGCCAGGCAACCGGTTCACGAAGCGGTGCCCCGGATATCAGCAGAAAACGCACGCCTTCTTCTCCGGCCGTCACCTCGACTTCATCACCGGCACCAAAGACGACCAGCGTACGGTTGCCGGAATGATCCCTGATCTTCAGCTCTTCGCCGTTGAATTCCTTTTCCACATTGACACCGAACGGGGCCGATGCGTTGCCGAAATCGGCACTGCCCTCAAAAATATAGGCAAAACCCTGACGTCTGGTGTCAAAGGGGAATCTCTTTTTCACGTTTGGCATGAGCGTGATATCAAGATAGGACGGATCGGTATCAATGCCATCCACCGGCCCCTTGTATCCCCTGTAGTCACCGGCAATAACACGGATATGGGTGCCGTCGTCATCTGTCAGCGTGGATATATCACCTGATTTGATATCCTGATATCGCGGCGTGCACATTTTCTGATGGCTGGGAAGATTGGCCCAGAGCTGGAAACCGTGCATCTGGCCCTTCTCGTTGCCGGTGGGCATTTCCTGATGGATGATGCCGGAACCTGCGGTCATCCACTGCACGTCGCCATCACTCAACACGCCCCTGTTGCCCAGTGAGTCACCATGCTCGACATTTCCCCTGAGAACATAGGTGATGGTCTCTATCCCGCGATGCGGGTGCCAGGGAAAGCCTTTCAGGTATTGATCAGGATCATCGTTGCGAAAATCATCCATCATCAGAAACGGATCAAACATATCGGTATCACCAAACCCGAAAACACGGTGCAGGTGAACACCAGCCCCTTCCATGGTGGGTTTCGCCTGACTGCTGAGACTGACCGGACGTATCGACATAAAAGATGCTCCCTGATTACGACTTCTATGGCTATATGTGGTACTACCATATCGTATTTCAACAGGTGAGCCATGTATCTGGCGAGGAAACAGGCAAATTGACAGAACCAACAGCCTATGCCGGAATTTTTACCGCATCATTTCTGGCGGCGACCATACTTCCTGCGCAGTCCGAAGCCGGTCTCGCTGTCCTGATATCATCCGGGACGCATTCCGTCGTCTTGCTGGTGTTTTTCGCAAGTCTCGGCAATACGCTTGGCGCCGTGGTGAACTGGTATCTCGGCCGGGGGCTTGAGAGGTTTAAATCCAGAACATGGTTTCCCGCAGGAACGCGCCAACTGGAACGCGCCAAGACCTGGTATGGCCGGTTTGGCCTATGGAGTCTTTTGCTCAGCTGGGTGCCGTTCATCGGTGATCCGATCACGGTTGCAAGCGGCTTTTTCCGGACACCGCTTGTTCTCTTTATCGTGATTGTGGGGACAGCAAAAACACTGCGGTATCTGGTGGTGGCCGGGCTCACATTGCAACTGATCTGATGCAAAAGGCCCTCAATCGCCCCGTCAGCCATAAAACCCTGACCATTTGACTGCCACCGGAAATCTTATCTATTTCAACTCAATCTCGACAAAACTGAACGGCCCATCACTTGAATTGATGATATTGTGTTTCACGCCTTCAGGGCGGTTGTAGGAATTGCCGGCGGTAAGATCGGTTTTAACCTCACTCCCATCAGGTAATTCGGCGGTCAGAGAACCTGTGGTCAGCGGAACCACAATATAATCCATCGGGTGCGTGTGCCAGCCGGTTTCCGCACCTCTTTCAAAATCCCAGCGCACGACCCGCACGCGTTCGTTATCAATTTGTGTGGTTGACGTTGCTTGCGGACGTTTCATGTTTTTCCCCACCTTATGTTAATACCTCAATACATTAACATATATGTTAGAAATCAAAGATAACAGAAAAGGTGGGGGTATCCGTGGGGACGTGGTGCCAGGGGGCGCAACTGAGCCCCCACTGTCACTCCTCTGTCACTTTAAGGAGTGACAACGATTTATTTAAGTGAGAGCATTACTAAAATAAAAAATGCACTCTACGTTTAGGTGACCAATTTTATGAAACCTAATCAATCCGTTCATGAAATCATTGAAGCCATTAAAGCTAACGCAGCTCTTCCGGATGAACTTGCAGAGGGCACGCCCCCTGCGGCCTACATATC
>Ga0181580_10001307_pt1 | contig 19743 bp, 23 predicted proteins | sample 071ome_23_FD_132413 | JGI IMG/M metagenome (GOLD analysis project Ga0181580, IMG submission 132413) | Coastal salt marsh microbial communities from the Groves Creek Marsh, Skidaway Island, Georgia - 071403BT metaG (megahit assembly) | ecosystem: Environmental > Aquatic > Marine > Intertidal... | reverse complement strand
GGTCAGATGACCTTTTTTTAAGTCTAGGAACCGGTTCACCCACAAAATCTTTAATATGGCTGTATGAGTTTTTAAGTAAGTCACTAAAACTTTCTTCTCTGATATTACTTAGGTCGCTTTTTCCTAATGACAACATTTTTTCTTTTGTTTCTTGAGAGGGAACAAAAGTTTTTCCTGTTTTCTCATGTTGATCGTATATTTGAGAAGTAATCGTTGTTCTTTCAAGATTTGTAAAATTTACATCTTCTAATTGTATCGTCCCAATTTTTCTACACATCCAATAGTAGTTAATCACACCTTTGATATTTTCTTCTATTAACCAAACATATTCTCCTACTTTTAAAGGAAGTGAGAAATGTGACGGAAAAAATGGATAACAGACCACTGGTTTTTCTCCATCTTTACCTCTAGCATCGTCAATTATTTGAACGATTGCTGAATTCATTGGCGCATTTGCAATGCTTTGACGGTTTTTAATCGGTGAATCTATTTTCACACCGTTAGGTAGCAGGTCTATTCTTCCAGAAAAAACATCTTTGACTGTTATATCGTTAAATGTGTTTTCGTTAATTGTGTATGGACGATTCAAATATTCATATGGATCAGAAATTATTTCTTTTACGTAACCAGATAGAAAATTGTAAGACGTACCTGCTTGTACTTTTTTGTCTTCATCATTTAATAAGTCTTTGCCGGCTGTGGTACCAATTCCATTTTTAAAGTCACGTAAGGATCTCATATTTATTCTCCTATAGAATTAAATATATCATCCGGAGAAACTGCTGCGTCTTTTTCTTGCTCTTTAGCAATGAGCTCAGCTAATTTTAAAATTTGATCATTGCATTTTGACATTCGCTCGAGATATTTCGTTGCCAATCCGCCGTGCGTAGAATGATTACCAGAACTTCCTGGAATCATCACTAATAAATCATTTAATAGTATAGCAGCACTCTCTCTATCATCAACTGCGTTTTGATATGCATCTTTCCAAAGCATCTTTTTTTTATCTTCGGTATTTTCTAAACTATCTAAAAGATCAGAAAATTCCTTTAATTTGTCTTCTTTACTTGTTTTACTCATTTTTTCTCACAGGTATATGTCAAACACGCCATTAAGGTTTTCGTTATTTTTTAAAACTTCTTTAAACTTTTTTCTTACTCCGGACATTGCAACTGAGAGCTGTTTGGGATTTAATCCTGAAATTTCTCTTAAGTAAACAAAGATGGCGCGTTTATTTAAAAATTCTAATTCATCAACTTTATCAAAAACCACGCTAATGGCATTTAAACAAAGTTTTTCATTTTCATTTTTGATCTTTTTTTCAATAGAACTTATTATTTCTATAATTCTAGCTTTATCTTCTTCAAAAAGCATTTCTTTTTCAGGAGAAGGCATATAAGAATAGTTTTCTATTGTGGATCGATCATTTGAATTTAAATCTTTAAAATTGTCTAAGCTTACGTTTCTGTTTCTAATTTTATTTTTTTTATTGGTTTGGATAATTAAATAATGTTTTGCACAAACATTGAAATAAGAAAAAGCTTTTGAACCTCTTTCCGGATCAAACTTTTCAAGTGTTTCATATAAAAAAGTCACACAGTCATTTTTAAGAATTTGAAAACTTGAAGGATCTCTAGCAAAACCGTGTATGTATATTAAGTTTTCTGAAAGCTTATAAAAAGAATTTTTAATTTCATTTTCATAGATTATATTTTTTTCTTTTCTGCAATCAGTCGACTGATATTTAATAATTGCATCGTGTGCTTCTTTTCCAAAGTATAAGCTATTTTTCTTTTTTACTGTTTTCTTCTTTAGTTTCCTCACCTTGATATCCTATATTTTTTGTAATTGTATTTGCAACTAGTAATACACTGTTTTGACAATCTTTTATGTCGCTAATAACTTGACGGACTTCAACTGAATCAAAAAATATAGGTTTCTGCAATATATCATACATCCTTTTATATTTTTCATCTAATAAGTCTAAAGAGGACTCAATTGAGTCCTCCATATCAATAATCAATAAAGAAAATTGATATAACTTATATGCCAAAACGCCAATTATAACAAACTGTAGACAACAAACACCAATAAGTATATTGATCATTAACATTTTTTATAATACTCTTTGAAATATTTCATCATACTTCTTTTTAATGACTGCTGAATTAAAATTAAAAAGAATGTGTTTTTTCATTTTTTTGGCTTTGTCAATGGCCAAACTATAGTCTTTATAAACATTTCTTACTTCCTTTTTAAAACTATCTGCTTTAGGGTCGGCCCATTTAAAGCCTGGGAGGAATATTCTTCCATCGACTTTGGTTTTGTTAATCTCTACTAAATTATAGTCGACTGTTCCAAAGTTTTCTTTTTGTAAGAATTCTAAATGTCCGGACCAATTAGTTGCAACGATAGGTTTTCCTGCGGCTGCAGCCTCAATTAAAGGTAATCCATACCCCTCGCCTCGTGTTGCCGATACATAAACTTTAATATTTTTATGATCTATTAATGCGGCCACTTCTTCTTTTTTCATATTCCCGTGCAGAAAATTAAACTTAGGATAATTAGATTTTCTATATTTCAATAAAACTGATTTAAGATAGTTTTCACATATTTCCTTGTCTGATGATGTACCTTTTCCAAAATTAGTTTTAAGAACTATTCCTACATCTTCATCGTCTTTAAATTCTTCACATAACCATTTAATAGTATTGTTTAAATTTTTTCTATCATCTTCAGGAATATTACTAGTCAAAGTTCCAATTACCAAAATGTTAAAGTCTTTCTTGATTTTTTTGTACCTTTCATCTAGCTGCGTCTTTGCCAAAAGACTTTTATTTGTTGCATGCTCATTAAACCATTCTGGGACAACAATTACTTTTTTTGTTAATAATCCAGATCTTTTTAAAACGTTTTTAGTAAATGTTGACGGTACTATGATTTCATCCATTCCGTTACAACAGTCAACCCACTTAGGATTGCATTTATCAGTTTCCACAACAGCTGTAACGCCAATATTCTTTTTTGCTAACGTATTATCCCATTCATCAGGAAGTTGAACTTGAAAAGACAAATCGTATATTCCCTTTTCAATAGGTTTTGAACAATCCATTATTTTTTTAAATATTCCATTTTCTTGTTTGTCATCAAGTATCCAGGACGTTCTGCCCCATTGGACACATTCAACAGTTAAATCGACGTCTTCTTTTTCATAAAGCCAAGAAAATATTTGTCGTGAATGAATCCCATATCCACTATTTGTTAACAAAGGTGCTCTTAAAAGTACTTTTTTCATAATTCTGTTATATCCCATGTTTTTTTATTTTTAAACTTTTTAATTGTTTCAATCATAGTGTCGTGCCATTGATCAACTGTCTTTTGTAGACTAAACTCACTTCGACTATAATCATATACTTTTTTAGATAATTTTTTCTTTTCTTCATCAGACATGTCGTATATTTTGTATATTGCATCTGCAAAAGTCTGTATAGAAGTATAATCTTCATATATGTAAGGAACGTTTTGACTTCCCACCAAGGTTTTTAATTCAATCTCACATGCAACTCCATTATGACTTCCGTCTCTATGATCAACTACTTGTCTTGTTAAACCTCCTGTCTTAGGAGCAATAATAGGTGTACCTGTCATCATTGATTCTAGTGTTGCTAGTCCAAATCCTTCAGCATACGAAGTATTAATGCAAAAGTCACTAATGTTATACAAAACATTAATTTTTTCAAATTCTAATCTATCTCTAGAGAAGAATACATGATCTTCTATTCCTAGCATTTCAACAACTTTAAATAGATCCGGACCTTCGCTGTCGGTCGGTTCAGTGTGCATTATCAATGTTGCATTTTTATGTCCTTTCTTTTTTTCAAGGTTATCTAAAAATAATTTCCATGAGCTCAACAAGTCAGAAGGTCTTTTTCTTTTTGCATTTCTATTTACCCATATTCCTACAAAATGATCCTTTCTATCACTACCAAGTAAAGTTTCTTTAAATTTTATTATATCAGAGTTGCTTAATTGAAAATATAGATTTTCTGGTAATGCATGAGGAATAAAGTTTGTTTTTTCCGGGTATGTGTCTTTTAACATTGTATAAGTCATGTGACTATGACAATTAATTAAGTCTGTTGCTTGATAATATACATCATTAAACTTAGGGTAGGGATAATTATCCCATACATGCCACCAAACAATTGGACAAATTTGTCTGACTTCATCTTCAATATCAAAAAGCCAAGTAAAAAATCTAGGATCTGTAAAGATAAAAAGAACATCTGGTTTTTCAGTTGCTAATGTTACTCTAATTAAATCCGGATTACCAAAACCATCAATGGGTTTAATGATAAAGTCTTCATTAACTACAACTGTTCTATAGTCTTGATGTTTAAGTGCAGCGCCAAACTGTCTAAAAGACCAACAACCTTTTTTTAAAAGGCCTTCGATCAAATGTCTTGTCTGTGTACCTACTCCACTAGTTGACAGTGCATGATCAGACAAGACCAGAACTTTATATTTTCCATCTTCAGTCATAAATTTAATTCCTCTTGTTTTATCTAATATTATATCTAGTAATAAAAAAGTAAACTATTTACAATGTTCTGTTTCATAAAACGGACAAAATTTACAACTATTTCTATTTTTAAGATAAAGACCTTTTCTAACGGTTTTAATCATGCTTCTCATAAGCTTTATACCCTTTTCATATGTTTTAGGTCCTACTGAAACTTTTACAATGTCACAAACTTTTCCTGGTTTTGCGCCTCGTTTTAGTAAAATAAATGCACAACGTACATCCTTCAAATCTATACCGTGCTTTTTTGCCCAAAAGTGCTTGTAGAGAATAAGTTGTGCAGTCATCCCTAGATCTTGTTTTTTGTCACGGCGCCAACCGTAAGCTCCTGCCGTCTTCCAATCAATAATCCAGTATTCATGCCCATTGCCTCGCTTTTTTGGGACTTTAAGAATTCCATCGACGAAACCTTTAAAGTTGAGCGGACTATCTAAGCCCTCAATAGGCTCGTAAAGTTCTTCTTCAGCTTTGAAGCATTCCCATCCGGGAAATTCTTTGTCTAGAAAACTGTCGACTTCATCCCACATATTATTTGCCCACTGTTCCCAAGTTTTAACCGGTTCGTGTTTGTACCAACCAGGCTGCTTAGAATACCACTCCTCGTTCTCAAAACCAGCTTTCTCCCAACTTTCTTTCATAACCCTTAGTATTTTATCACGGTCGATTTCGCGTCCTTCCAGTAGGTTTTCGCAGCCTTCGTGTACTGCTGTTCCAAAGTGAAGATAAGGACTGTCTTGAAAAACATCAATCTTGTCAATGTGTGTTAATTTATGTCTGTAACTACACTCTTTCCATGTTTTAATTTCTGAAAAAGATACATGGGGTTTCCCGTTAGGGAATATTATTTCTTGTGTCATATTTTACCTCTTTTTAATATTATAAAAAGAAATATTAATATTTATAATTCTGTATTATCACTAAAAAAGTTTTCAGAATTAATTGATTTGTCACAGATATAAAGATCAAAATGAGGTTTTTCTCCTACAGAAAGATAATGATATTTACAGCCCCATTTTTTTAATTGATTTTTTGTTGTCTCATACCAGTCTAGTCCTGTGACTGATCCTCTTGCTGTCCAATATGTTATTTCATTGCCTTCGTCAAAAAGTTTATTAATTTTTTCTATTCTTTTTAAAATTGGTAATGCTAGACCATATTCTCGCTTGCCTTCATAATAACATATTGTTTCATCAATATCTACAAATATTTTTTTCATTTTCTTAAACTTTTTCTTTTTTCTTTTTCTGATCCTAAACAAATTCTAGGGCCTCCTGACCCCATCGCCTTTTCAATATCTCTAATACTTTTAACTAGCTTAATAAATCCTTGGGGTTCAACAGAAGCCATTTGATCTGATCCCCACATTGTTCTATCCATCGTAAGGTGTCTTTCAATCCAAGTACAACCCATAGGTATAGTTGCTATTGTGGTAATTAAACCATATTCGTGTCCTGAATAACCTATTTCTTTATCTTTCCATTTGTTTTTTAACCATTCTATATAAGATAAGTTTAATTCTTCTACTTTGCTAGGATATGTTGAATTTGTATGCATTATTACATCAGGATTACAAGCATGAATACAGTCTTCAATTTCTTTTTCTTCACTCATGCCTGTACTAATAATTAACAAATCAGTGTTATCTCTAGCGTATTTACACAGTTCTAAATCATTTATAAGAGCAGAACCAATTTTCATTGGTCCGCCGTATTGTTTCATAAAGTCAACAGATGGTTTATCCCAAACTGATGCAAACAATTCAATAGGTTTATCTTCTACGTATTTATATAATTCATCGTATTCTTTCTGCTCGAATTCAATTTTCTTTTTGTAATCAATATACTTTATTTCTCCCCATGGGGTCTTTCTTAATTTATTTTTTTGAGATTCAGGAACACACATATCAGGTGTTCTTTTTTGAAACTTAGCATAATCACATCCAGCAATAACTGCAGCATCTATTAATCTTTTTGCAAGATCTAAAGATCCATTGTGGTTGATACCAATTTCTGCTATAATTTTTGTTTTCATTATCTACACCTTTTACTTATTTTAAAATTATTTAATTCTTTTGTCCCAATATTCGATCATTTCGTCTAACATTGTTTCAAATGTATATTCAGGCTCCCATTTTAAAATATTTTTTGCCTTAGAAGGATCACCTTTTAAATATTTCAATTCTTCCGGTCTCATAAATTTAGGATTCTGAACTACATAATCTTCATAATTTAAACCTAAATTATTAAAAACATATTCACATAAGTCTCTGACTGTATGTGTTTTTCCCGTGGCTATAATCCATTCTTCAGGGGTTTCATGATTTAAAATTGCATGCATTGCTCTAACATAATCCTTAGCATGACCCCAGTCTCGACTAGAATCCATATTACCCAATTCTAATTTTGATCTTTTACCTTTTTTAATTTCAACAGCAGATTTAACAACTTTATTTGTAACAAAGTTAGATCCTCTTAAAGGAGACTCATGATTAAAAAGTATTCCGTTGCAAGCATGCAACCCGTAAGCATTTCTATAGTGTTTAACTAAGTTATAACCTAATAATTTTGAACAGCCGTAAGGACTCACTGGGCTCATTGGCGTTGTTAATCTTTGCACACCATCTTTGTCAACAAAATTTCCAAACATCTCTGAAGAGCTAGCTTGATAAAATTTTGAATTAGGAACAATATTTCGATATGCTTCTAACATGTTTAAAACGCCCATACCATTTGTTTGAATTGTAAAATAAGGAACGTCAGAACTAATCTTAACATGACTCATTGCACCTAAGTTATATATTTCATCAGGTTTTGAGTCGTTCAATATTTTCATAATAGAAGGAAAATCTAATAAATCTCCGTAATGTGTTTTTATTTGACTAGATATTTGATTAATTCTTGAATCTTGATTTTCTGATACTGAATGTCTTCTTATCATTCCATGAACTTCATATCCTTTACTTAATAATAACTTTGTTAAGTAAAATCCATCTTGGCCTGTTATTCCTGTGATTAAAGCTTTTTTCATTTTTGCTCCTTTTCATTTTTTAAGTCTCTATTTTGAAGTATCGGATCTTTAAAGGGCCAATTTATTTTTAAGTCTTTGTCATTCCAAGAAATGGTAAACTGATTGTTAACATCTTGATAATCTCCTGAATAAGAAAGTTGATATAAAACTGAAGCGCTTTCTGACATTACTAGATATGACAATCCTACTCCTGGTGGTACAATTATACTTTTTTTGTTATTACATGTTAACATTATCCATCTCCATTCAAGATAGTTTTTCGAGTTTTTTCTATTGTCAACAATAACACAATAAACTTCACCGCTTAAGCAACTTATAAGCTTTGTAGTTTCAAAATCACCATGAATACCTCTTAACGTTTTCATTCTAGACTTTGTTGCTTTTGTATGGAAAAAATTTTTTTCTTTTTTATATTTTTTTTCATTATATACCGTCCAATATTCACCCCTAAAGTCTTCATAGAAGTCTGGCTCTATTAGCTCAACCCCAGGAAAGCAATCAGTCTTTATTTTTAATTCTGGTATACTCATAACGGTTTAATAACACTATTTATTTTTTCACATATAAACTTGACATCTTTTTCTTTCATTCTATGATTGTTAGGTATGTAAATTCCATGATCATGGATAATACTTGCATTTTTTAAGTCTTGATTGCTTCCATATCTTTTAATAAAAAAAGGTTGATTTCCCATAGAGCCGGCGATTAATGGTCTAGATTCTATATTGTTTTCAGTCAATAAATCAACTAATTCTTTTCTATTTTTGCAAATAATTGGATAACAAAAATTTGATACAAAACATTCTTTTTTAATTTTAGGTTTCCATATATCATTATTTAAAAATTTTAAATAATTTTTAAAATTAACATTTCTATTGCTACAGACTTTATCTGCATACTTCATTTGTTCTATTCCTAAAAAAGCCTGTAAGTCTGTCGACCTTAAATTATAGCCAGGATAATGAAATGTGTATTGGGAAGAAAAATTATCTACTTTCCATTTTTCATTTTCAACTTTTCTAAAATCATCCGTACAGTCTCTTAACCAACCATGACTTCTCATACTAATCAATATATTATAAAACTCTGTATCATTAGTGCAAATAATACCGCCTTCTATTGTTGATAGATGGTGACCAAAATAAGTGCTAAATGTTGATGCTATCCCAAAAGATCCTAATTTTTTTTGATGGTATAAACTGCCAAAAGACTCACATGTATCTTCTACTAATATTACATTGTATTTTCTGCAGATCTCTAAAAGTTTTTTCATATTAGGTACTAAACCTAAAACACTAACTAATATTAAGCAAGAAGGTTTTTCATTTAAACATATTTCTTCAAAATGACTTAAGTCAATTGATAAATCTTCAAAATTACAATCGCATAAAACTGGCTCAAGTTCAAGTTGCATTACAGGTGCAAGATCTGTTGCCCAACTTAAAGCAGGAACAACAACTTTTGAGTTTCTTTTAATTTTATTACTTTCTATAAGTGCTGAAAGCGTTAATAAGTTTGCTGAAGATCCTGAATTTACAAAAACTGCATGTTTTGTTCCGATCCACTCTGCCCAAATTTTTTCAAATTCAATAGTTAAAGGTCCTTTTGTAAGCCTAGGGTACTTTTTAAGCCATTCAATTAAGGTATCTATATCTTTGTTTCTGATTGTGTCTTGAACTAAAGTATGTTTCATTATTTATTTCCTTGTTTTAAAAAATATACATTGTGATGAAAATGTTTACACAATTAATCCTATAAAGACAAAATTAATTAAACATTAAACCATTTTATAGTTTTATCAATTCCGTATTCAAGAGTTTTTAAATTTAATGTGTCGATTTTAAATTCTTTTTTATATTTTTCCATTGACAAATAAACAGACACAGGCGCATTTTTTAAAGAACTCTTTCCTTTGTTAACATCTACATTTAAAATATCTCCTATTTTTTTTGCTAATTCGTATATTGATGTTGTTTCTTGATCATTTCCTACATTGTACACTATTTCTTTACTTAAAAAAAGTATGTTTAAGATTACTTCTATTGCATCAGTTATAAACATAAAATTTCTTAGAGATTCTCCGGCATCTAACATATTTATTGTTTCGTTTTTAAGTGCCTTAAAAATGAATTCTTGCATTACTCTTTTGTCTCCAAACAAAGCTCCTGGGCCATATGTCAAACCAATTCTTGCTATTTTAATGTCTATCTTTTCACTTTTATATGATTTAGATATTACTTCACCTAATTTCTTACTTTGTTTGTAACATTCTCTTTTATTGTTTAAATCATAGTCTCCAGAATAACTTTCTCTTGTAGGTATATTTTTAGCAGTAGGTGATCCATAAATTTCACTAGAACTTAAAAATAAAAATCTAGATTTAATTTTTTGAGAATTAAGATGATCTAATATGTTTACGGGGCCGATCGTGTTGATTAAAGCAGTTTTTTTCATATCTTGCAAAAACTTTCCAGGTTGACCGTAACCTGAACAAAAAATTACCGTGTCGATATCTTTATCTAAATATTTTTCAATATTTTTTGAACAGTCCCAACTAAAATAACAGATATCTTTGCTATTAATTAAATGAGAAATTCTTTGTGCTTTTTCTGCCTTAGAGTAAGATGTTCCAATTATTTTTATATTAGTATTATATTTTTTATTTAGAAAAACAAGAAAGTCACATAAAAATCCACCTATTAAACCGTTTGCACCTGTTATTAAAAATTTTCTATTTTTAAGATCATCTAAGTTAACTTTTTTTGACAAACCAAAACATTCTTCTTCAATTATATGATGATTATAATTTTTTAAACTCATTTATAGTTTTCCTCATTGATTCTGGATCAAGTCCTATATTTTTCTTTGTCTATTAGATTCGCCATATTTTTTAAGAACACTCTAGATTAGATATTCCTATTTTTTGTTTGTTCTAGGTTTATTAAACCCTTGCAACATATCTAAGATTTTATTTCCAAATGCGTCTATTGTTAAATTTTCTTTACTAAAAACTACTTAGTACTATAGTATTCACCGTACTCAACAATCAATGTAGGCTTACTATCTTTTCTTTCATATGCAGTCATAAATGCAGGAAATATGTCCTCAGGTTCATCAAGTGTTACAACGTGAACATTTGTTAGCATTTGTTTAATTGCTGCTGTATGATCTTGCGTATGTTGGGGGCCTGCATTGATTGGATTTTTTGATCCTACTGATACACGTATTATTACTCTAGGTTTCATGTCACCATTTGACATTATTTCCATCTTATCTAAATGATTAACTAGTTGATTACAAGCCAATATTAAAAAGTCAAAGCGTGGGTATATAGTTACTGTTGTCAATCCTAACAATGACATTCCTGTTGAAATTCCCATTTGTGTCTCTTCAAAAACAGGTAGCTCAATTCTTTTTTCCATAGGGACTTTTTCTAGTGTACTGGAAATTGAGTGGCCACTTACACAGCAAGCTTGTCCAAGAAACACAATATCATCTTTACTACCTAGCCATTCCATTGCTTTTATTAATTCTTCTTTATATTTCATTTTAAAAATTCACCCATTTTCCTGTTCCGTGGTGAGGATACACCATTTCATATTTATAGTAAATAACATCTTCAGGTATTTCACTCGTCTTGCCCCAAGCTAAGTCTGTAGGTGTGTGAACACTTACACCATTATCTTCGATTACCCAGTGTATGGGTAGGTCAAAATTTTTAGCATACTTATAAGCTTCATGAAATGAACCGGTTTCTCTTGTCATGTCACCTAAAAAACACCAAACTTTTTTATTTTGTTTTAATCTTTTTATTGCCATAGCAACACCCAATGCAAGAGGAATTATGCCGGCAACAATTGATGATGCGTAAAAATTAGGATCGACATTATTGGTGTGCATACTGTTACCTTTCATCACATTGTCAAATAATTTATTTTTATCTACGCCATGCAGAATAGCGTGATAATGATTTCTCCAAGGTACAAAAACCCAATCCTTCTTATCAATATATTTAAATATTTCAATTAACTCTTGCTCATTATTTTTAGCTAAATGAACTGGGCCCTTGATTAATCCTTTTTCGTAGTTTTCTTTAATTTTGAGTTCAAATTCAATTAACTCTTGTGCAGTTGTGTTGACCTTTCTAACTTTTTTTAGACTTTTTGGTATTTGTATTTTCATTATTTATCTCTCGTCTGTGTTATGCTTTCATTTCAACTAATGTTTTTTCTCGATCTTAAAGCCCGCCTAAAAGTTCTATATTGTTTTCTTCCCATTTGCTAGGAGAAAGAGGAAACATTTCATAGCTATCTTTTAATAAAACTACCTTACCAGTATTAAAAAAAGCTGCAGAATGAGAATATGTTGACGGTGATAATATTAATATGTCACTGTAAACCATTTTTTCCCAATGATCGTAAAACTCTCCTGATCCAAAATTTGCTGTATGAAAAATTATTTTATCATTATCTTTCCATTTTTTGTTTAATAAAGGGTCAGATTGAGAAAAAATATGTATTTTTGCATTCTCTATTTTAATTAATTTACTCAATACAATATCGTAATATTTTCCTGGTACCCATCTTTTAGAATTTTTATGATTTTTCCCTCTAGGCGTTTCTCCTGTCAGGTCTTTCCCTCTCCGTATATGAATAGCAATATTTAAATTATCATTATTATATATTTCAGGTTTTGACGTTAATTCTTTAAAAGATTTAGATAAACTAAGATTAATATCTTCATTAAAATATTCTCCTTTTTTACTGTTAACAATTTTCCTAATGTTTTCTTTTATTCCTAAATTAAGACATTTAAAGTCTCTTTCAATACTTTCAACATCAATATTTGTCATTATTTCACAAAACAAATCGTTTATTTTATTCATGTCTTCATTGCCGTAAATATTATTATACTCCCAATCATAAAGTACTCCAGTGTCTACAATTCCTTTTTGATGATTTTTATAAGAAATAGGAAGTTTTGTAAATTTAAATTCTATATTGTTCTTTTTAGACCAGTTAATTGCTACAATTGTCCAATATATATGACAACCAAAACCATCGTGTCTTCTAACTGTTGCTAACATTTTATCTTTTCTCATCTTTTTAATTTTATTGTTTATTTAATAGCTCTTTATATTGATTAATCTTACCATGTTCTTTTAATATTTTCATATCTACGTTATTTTTTATTGATGCTTGTTTAATAAAATCAGCATGATGAGTTTTATGTGGTTTTTTTGATAAAGCTTCAAGTCTTGACACGATTTCACAACTTAAATTTAATTGTTTATAATTGTTTGCAGATATTACTATATTTTTTGAATCTATTAATTTTGATGATTTTACATCCAATTGGTAATGTAATGAGTTATCTTCATTTAAAAACCTTATTCTAAAACCATCCTTTTCAAATATCTTTTTAATATTAAATATCCCGCTATGATCGTCGCTAAACTTGTTTATAATTTCAAATAATTCAAAAGAATCTTTTTCTGAAACTAGAATATCTATATCTTTTCCTCTTGTATATGAGTTAGGAAAGTTCTGATGTTGAAAAGGTGTATTTATTTTAGTTAAAGCGTAATCAATATTTTTAGTTTTTTCAAACAAAGTGTTTAATCTAATTTCTTTTTTACAAAATTTTCTTAAATTGCTGAAGACAAAATTAGTATGTTCATGAGTATCGCCCATATGAATTAAGACGTCAGGTTTTCCTTCAAAAGGTTTTAAATGAGAATATTTTTGTCTTATAAATTTTTTAATGTCTTCAGTTACTATTGATATATGACGACCATCACTTTTAATCCTGTAGTTTGGAACAGGTATCTCTATTTCTAAGTAGCAAACTATCTTTTCTCTTTTATTTAACTCATCAAGTTTTTTTACTATTTTCCAATCAGCAATGCTGTCAGGCTCATATATTTTTTTAACTGCGTTTTCAAAATTTAAGTCTGTGAAACAAAATATATTTTTCCTAATTATCCTAAGGCCTGCATTTCTTAAATCTTCAATAGGATCGTCAAAGTTATCTTTAAACGGGCTCCATAGTATTAGACTAAATATCATTTAATCCTCCGTTAGCGTTTTTATTTTTTCAACAAGAACTTTTAATTCATTTTCATTCAAAATATTTTTAAAATATTCTACATCATATTTTTTAGGCTGATTTCTTTTATTTTCCACAAAAACACAAGGAACTTGTTTGATTCCCAAAAAAACGCATATACCTAAACGATGTGCACCACCTAGCATTACTTTATTATCTTTGTTTATTTCTAACGGAAAATTATGATTGTATCCAAAATTAGATATATTTGAAAAAAGATTAAGTAAACTAAAAGTGGCTTCGTCTATTTCTCTCTTTCCTCTTGACTTAATCCATTTTTGGTATATTGAAATACCAACTTCATTTTTACCAATTAGATTGTCAATAGCTAAAATAGTTGCTATTATTTGACAAGAATATAAAGAGTTTCCAACAAACTGACTTTTGAATATTTCCATCACATCAATCATTTCTACGTTTTTCATTGCTTAGCCTTCATTATATTTTCAACTATTTTAAAGTCTTCAATTTCGTCTATTTCTATAAAAGCATTTATTTTAGGCGTAACGTATATTCCTTTTTTACCAAATATCCTGCATTTTTGTTTTAAAAAACCGTCTGATTTAAATATGTAAAACATACCTGATTCTTTATAAAGGCTTTTCTGATTTTGTCTCATAGGTCTATTGTTAGGATCATAAAGTGGCTTATTTTCTTTCCACCAAAAGCCATGATCTTTATAGACAGAAGTTAAACTATCTAAATCTTCTTCGATAAATTGTTTTAAAGCGTTTGTTAATATTTGCGAAGTTATTAATGGAGAAGTTGTTTGTATTAATACTACAATATCGCAATTAATTTTTTCTAAAAAATGCTCAATAACAGACTCAGTTGAGGCTTCATCTGTTGCTAAGATATCAGGTCTTAACAAAACTTTAGCATTTAAACTTTCTGCTATTTCTAAGTACTTTTTTGAATCACTACTAACATAGGTTTCATTTATAAGGTGGCAATTATTTGAAGCTTCAATAGAATAAAACATCAAAGGATTGCCATTTAAGTTCTTAATGTTTTTATCAATAATTGACTTACTGCCAGATCTTGCTGGTATTAATGAACATATTTTTTTATTTAAAGAGTTCATGGGCAAACCATCCTCTAGATGTTTTCATTGCTTTGTCTAAATCAAATTTTACAAATTTTGCATCGCTTAGTGCTGCTGACAAGAATGCAAATGTACTATTTGGGCTGGTTAATAATATTTTATCAAATGATCTAATAAAATTAAAATCATCAATTATTAAGTCGCTTTTAACTTCATTTAAAAAATAGCCTGTCTTTAAGTCACACTCTCTAGTTCCTTTTGAAACAACAATGCATTCTTTACCTAAATTTTTAAAATTTTCGATATAACTGTCTTCAGGAGAATCTGTGCATATATATATTTTTTCATATTCTAAATCATCAATTAGGTTTTTCATAACATTAAAGTCAGGAACTCTATTCTTTCTATAAAAATCTTTACCTAACCTAGCATGAACAACTAAGTCTTTATTGTTTTTTTCTTTAATAGCAGGAAACCAGCTTTTAATTTCATCGATGTTTTTAATAAATTCTTCTTTTTTAAAAAAATTCCATGAATTAGTTCTTGTCAAGACGTAATCATATTTTTCATTAATGTTTTTTAACTGACTCTCATCTGTTAAATTAATCCTAGGTTTGTTTTCAGGATAGTATTTTAAATCTAAGTTTAAATGATTTATATACTCAACGGGGTCTGTTAATATTTTTGCGTGTTTCTTAGAAACATCCTTTACTTTTGTCCACCTTGAATCATTTGTAAAGCTTAGCTGCATGTTGTATTTTTTTGATAAAAGCTTAGCTATAATAAAATGATACATATTGTTGCCAAAAGAATATTCCCATTCAATCCTTAACATAATCTACCTCTTGTTATTTATAAAATTATAACTAGAATTAATTTTAAATTCAACTTTATGATTCTCTTTAATCATTTTTTTTACATGTCTTATCATCCTGTCTCCTTTTTTAATTTGAGCATCAGTTGGTTCTTTCTTATTTGAAACAATGCTTTTATAAAAGTAATTAGATTTGTAAAAATCAATTCCAAGTGTGTTTATAGATTTACAGTTATAACTTGCAAGTATAAATCCTAAACAACATATTCCTGTTGTGGGGAAAGGAGCTCTTCCATTAGAAGAATGAGGATTTTCAGAAAATTTTAAAATTGTCGGAGGTAAATGTTGTGAATCTACATTCATATTTTTTAAACTTGAAACTAAAGGCGAATTATTATATTCTTCTTTTAAAACATTCAATATAACTTTTTTAATTTTAAATTCTTTGTATATTTTTTCATTCATTAAAGACGAATGATCTCTCCCAACTATCTGAAAAACATTCTTAGACTCTTTTAAAAATTTACCTAAAGATTCTGATATTTTGATTTCGTTTTCAAAATTATTAACGATAAAACATGCATCAAAATCTTTTGGGTTGAATTTTTTAATTTCGCTTAAGGATTCACCTCTGCCTAAAACAATTAGATTTTTCATTTTCTTTCAAGCATAAAACTTCTAACTATTTTTTTACTTGTTCCTTCAATATTTTCTCTACAAGCAAACTCTAACAAATGTTCATCTGATATTGGGCCATACAACCCTCTTACAAATCCATCAGTAGGTATTTCAGCCAAAGGTTCATAACCTGCTTCAACAAATTTAGCCGGTCTAGGATTAGGCGTTGAAACAACATATTTTGTTTTAAAACCGATACTAAAAAACTCTTTTAAGACTGCTTCAAAATCATTTTCTTCATTATAAAAATGAGGGTGAACTTCTAAAAGAATTCTTGTAGTTCCTTCATGATTATTTTTAAAATAGTTTAAAGCACCTTCAAAGACCTTTACTTCATGTCCTTCAATATCCATTTTAATAAAGTTAGGATAATCTTTATCTTCTAAAAAAGTTTCTAAAGAATGCCCCTGCACTTTAAGTGATTTAGTAGAATGTTTTGTTTTTTGAACAGAGCTTAAATTTGATTTTTCACTTTGCCAAAATTCAATTTCTCCTTTTTTATCTGATATTGCTATTTCGTAGACTGTTGTATTATAATCAAATCCATTTCTTGTTATATTTTGCTTAAGCATATTAACATTCCAAGGATCTGGTTCTATGGCATAAACTTTACCAGTTTGACCGGATCTTTCTGACATAAAAAGCGTCGTAAATCCTATATTAGATCCTAGATCGATACAAACGTCTCCTTCACTAATTTCTTGATATAATAAAGACATAAATACTCTTTCTCTAAAACCCTGATAATACAAAGGTTTGCTAATGCCATCAGAATCTAAGTCTAATAAAAAATTAAAATTATGAATTTTTCTTTCAACTAAATTTGATTTTTTAATTTTTGATTCTTCTGGGGTAAATTTAATTTCTTTGAAGCTCACAACACTTCTCCTATGTTTTTTGTTTCAATTGTATCTTTTAAAAGAGATTCCTTAGAAAGATTAATGGGTTTTTGATTATTGAATTCAAAAATTTCTTTAATAAAGTTTTTCATTTTAAAAGTTGGATGTACAGAATCTGGTGATCTTTCATCTGGCTTGCATGTTTTAATAATATCTTCTATTATTATGTTTTTATATTTTTTGTTGTCTGTCCAAAAGTATCTACTGTCATTCATATCAACTCCTAAAAAATAAAATTCTTCATATTCCATTTTAATAATTGCATCGCAAATTAAAGATAGGCTGGCATTTAAACTTACTCCGAGCCCTTCTTTAATAGGATTGTATAGACCATGTTCTTCTCTTCGGTAATATTTCCTGTATATATAAAAATTTTCTTCTTTATATTTTGATTTTTCAAAGTTATAAAGTAAATGAGGTCTAGTTCCGTCAATAATCCATTTAGTATCTTTGAAAAACTCATATCTTTCTGATGTTATTCTTTTTACTAAAGGACCGTTCCTATGATTTTTAACTTCTAAATGATAAAAATCTGGAATTATCTCTTCGTTTATCATAAAACTATTTGAAGTCCACACATCAAATTCTGTATTTAACTTTTCTATATTTTCTTTACTTAAATCATTTATTGATTTGCCGCATCCTAAAAATATTCCTTTTTTATTTTTCTTTTTTAGAGAAGATATATCATTCATTTAAAACCTCTTTAAAGACATTATAATAAGAATTAACGCAATGTACAAAGTCATTGGGTCGTTTGCTTATTTCTTTTGTTTTGCTAAAATCCATATTCGGAGGCTTGTAAAGTGCACAAGGCTTCATATCCCATTCATTTTCTAAAATCATGATACCGGTATCTACAATTTCATGAGTGCCACCCGTAGAAGAACAAATAATCTTGCAGCCGGCTGCTTGTGCATCAATTACAACATTAGGACAATGATCTAAGAAAGCTAAATGAACAAAGGTCGATGATCGATGATATAAAGATATTAATTGTGGATATTGCAAATCTCCTAAAACATAAATTCTAGGACTCATGGCCATGTATTGCTTTGCTTCATCCATGCCTAATCCACCTGCTATGGCAAAAACAGCATCATCAGGAGCATAATCTAAAAAATATAACACATTTTGTAATAGTCGCTTATGAGGCCTCCATGATGCTGCGCATGACCAAACTTCAGCATCATGCTCCCACGGCCAAAACATTTCATTCCCAAACTTTGGAATTACTCCTTGCTTAAGTTCTGGAAGGTTAATAAAATTATAGTCAGCAGCATTATGAATAACATGTCCATTTCTATGAGGACCGAACCAAGACTCAGTTAGTCTCTTATTAAAATTTGACTGGAATATTACCGCATCTGCATTATCATAAGCAAATTTAATTGGCGCATTTTGTTGTTTAAAATCCTGTTCAGAATTAAAATATATACCATCCAATCTAAGCACCATAGGTTTAACCTTATGGGTTTGTTGTTGGATTACACAGAATTCAACGTCAGCCTCTTCTTGTTTACTTAATGTGACTCTTTTGTCCTTAATTAATTGTTTAAAAAGTGTTCTGGTGAACTTATTAGGTCCACTATTAGAGCTAGGATTAAAGTTATGTGTAAATACTTTCATCGTTTATAGTCGTCTGCCAATCTAATAACATCATCAAGTTCAGGGGTGCTTACTTCAAATATCTGTGTAAGTATACCTTCAGGAGATCCAAATCTATGTACTTGCCCTGGTTTAACGTGATAAGTCGTACCTGGATTTAAAACTAGTTTGTTTTCGTCTTTGTCACTTGTCCAGACAATTAATTTTCCCATTGTGACATAAACAGTTTCTTCTTTCTTTTGATGATATTGAAGACTGAGTCGCTGTCCTGGTTTGATTGTTAAAACTTTACCTACGTATTTCTCAGTTTCTGCCCAAATCTCTTCATAACCCCACGGCTTTTCAACTTTTCTCATTCTATGTATCCTCTTGATCTTACTAATCTAATTGTGTCCATTTGATTTTTTTCTTTCCATGCCCTTACTTTTAAAGAGTTTGAATTAATTCTATAAAGGTAACAAATCTCATTTAAAAATTTTCTTTTTCTAGCGAGATAAAGTATTGGTAAATAAAGTGCCTGATCATAACCTCTTTCAAACCAATTTCCGTCTAAGTCTTTAAAGTTTTCTTTATTAATTTTTTTAAAGACGTTAACTTTAAATGTTTTGAGATGGGAGCTTACCCAAGGATATTGATATGGGTTTAAATTTCCGGGTAATTCTCTGGAAATATTCATACCGTTAATATCCCAAGAATGGGCTGTCCAAAGTGCATCTATTCCAGGATTGTTATTATATTCTTTCAAAATTAAATCAACAGTATTTTCATTGCAAAGAGCATCGTCCCCATCAAGAATTGCGATAATTTGCTCTGAGAAATCATTGTAATTTTTTAAATAATCATAGATTCCTTTTAGCGCGAATTTTTTATGATCGTGATTAATAACTACTACTCTTTCTTTTTCATCAGACATGGCAATTCTATTAGCAATTTCAAAAGTATCATCATTTGACATGTCATTTAAAATAACCCAATTCCAATT
>Ga0181580_10001302_pt1 | contig 19758 bp, 21 predicted proteins | sample 071ome_23_FD_132413 | JGI IMG/M metagenome (GOLD analysis project Ga0181580, IMG submission 132413) | Coastal salt marsh microbial communities from the Groves Creek Marsh, Skidaway Island, Georgia - 071403BT metaG (megahit assembly) | ecosystem: Environmental > Aquatic > Marine > Intertidal... | reverse complement strand
TTAATAAAAAAGATCTTTTTCTTAATTTGATTTCACAAGAGATTATAAAAAATTTACCTGCTACTTATTTAGAAGGATATAAAGATACATTAGAAAAACTAAAAAAAAAAAATTGGCCGAACAAACCTAAAAAAATTTTTACTTCAGTTTTACATTTGAACTTTGACCTATTCAAAATTTGGGCTGCGGAAAAAAGACTTATAGGATCAAAACTTGTAGTAGGACAGCATGGTCTTGGGTATTTAGTTTCAAAGTTTCATTCACAATATGATTTAGACTTAAACTTATCTGATGAATTTATTTTTTGGGGTAAAAAAAAATTTGGCAATAAAAAAATTAAAAAGGGATTTAATTTTATTTCTCTAGCAAAGTTTAAAAGAAAAAAAAAAGAAAATATTTTACTTATTCAAAAATTTCCACACAAATATCAAACTAAAATTATTGCTAATGACTTTAATCTTGCTGATGTAGAAAAAAACATTAAAATGCAAAAAGTTTTTTTATCAAGATTAAATATTATAAATAAAAATTTAATTAAGATAAGATATTGTTTTAGCAAAGACTTCTATCAAGATGTTCATAATTATGAAAAGTATTTATGGAAAGATATAAAAAATGAATTCAAATTTGAAAATAGGTCACAACCAATTAAGAGATCAATAATTAATTCAAAAGTAGTTATATTGAATAGTTTTCATTCAACTTTATTTTATGAATGTTTGACTAATAATATACCATGTATAATATTTACAAATTTTTCACCGAAATCCTTTTATAAGGAAGGAATTAAAGATTATAATAATCTAAAAAAAATTGGTATAATTCAACAGGATCCAGAAAGACTATCCAATTTCATAAACAATAATGAAAATTTTATTGAAAATTGGTGGAATGATAAAAAAACTGAAAAAATCAAAAATCAGTTCATTAATAATTATTGCGCTGTAGAAAAGAGACCAATTACTTGTTTAAACAAGATATTATCCTAAATGAAAGATGAATTTAAAAAAAAAGCTAAAATAGTTTGGTTTACAGGTTTATCAGGTGCTGGCAAATCAACACTATCTAAAAGATTAAAGTCTAAACTAAACTTGTTAGGATTAAAAAAAATTATAATTATTGATGGTGATAAATTTAGAAAAAAAACAAAAAATAAATCCTCCTTTACTAAAAAAAATATTGAAAAAAATAACATATCTATAATTAATCATATAAAAAAAATTCAAGATAAATATAATTTTATCTTAGTATCTGTAATATCACCTTTAAGAAAAACAAGACTAATAGCTAAAAAAAAATTTGGAAACAATTATTATGAAATTTTAGTATTTTGCAATTTAAAAGTTTTAAAAAAAAGAGATACAAAAGGATTATATAAAAAAGCGGATAAAAACGAAATTAGCAATTTAATAGGATATAAATCAAAAATTAATTATCAAAAAACTCTTTATAAAAAATTAAAAATAGACTCATCACGATTAAGTCCTAGAGAGTCAATCGCTAAAATTTTAAAGTTTATTTTTTAAAAATAGATTTTTTATTTTTGTTAAACTGGTGAATAATTTTTTTTAAAAATAAAATACATTTCTCGGGATATTTTCCGATAGCAGTCTCCGCAGCTAAAACTAAGCCAGCTGCCCCCATTTCTACAGAATTAAAAATATCATTCGCTTCCGCTCTCGTGGGATAGGGTTTACTTATCATACTTTCTAGTAAATTTGTGGCAATAAAAATATTATTATATTTTTTTTTTATTTTAAATAACTGTCTTTGTGCAACAGGAATTTGTTCAATAGAAATTTCTTTAGAAAGATCTCCTCTATCAATTAAAAAATTATTTGCAATTTTTTTTAAACTATTAAAGTTTTTTAAAGCTGTAGAAGTTTCTATCTTGTAAATTTTTCTTTCAGAAGGCAGTAATTTAGAAAATTTTTTAATATCATCTATAGAATTTGTGAAAGATAAAGCATAATGTCTAATTTTATATAATTTTCCAAGTTCAATAGCTTTAAAATCTTTTTTTGTTAAATATTTGATCTTTATTTTTCTATTTGATAAATGAACGCCTTTATTTTTTTCTAAGCTACCTGGTTGGATACATTTGGAGATAAGGTGATTTCTTTCTCTTTTTATAATTTTTAAAATCAAACCATCAAAACCAATTTCTAGTTTATCATTAATTTTTAGCTGGTCAAAAATATCATTCGGATAAAAATGAATTTTTATATTTTTATGAATTTGTATTTTTTGATTTTTTTTAACATATATTCTTTTATTAGTTTTTGTTCTTATTTGAGCACCCTCAGTGTCAATACAGATTTCGAGATTTGAGTTTTTTTTAATGAAATTAATATTTTTTTTTAATTTTGTAATACTCAAATGAGACATGTTAAGCCTTACAAGATCTATGCCTTCTTTTTGAGCAAATTTTAGAAATTTTTTATTTAAAGAACTTGGCCCTAGAGTGCAGAATATTTTGATTTTTTTCATAATATAGATTATGTTTTTTTTGCTTGGTCACTAATATAAACTTTTTCTACAATTTACAACATGTTTAAAAAAATTTTTAAAATTTTAAAACTTTTAATTAAGCCCAAGTTTTTAATTATTACATTACATTATAACCTAAAAAGATTATTTTTTGATTTCTATTTTATTTTTAAAAAACCTTATAAATATAATTTTATTTTTATCGCTGGTTTACCGATGTCTGCCAGCACATGGATTAAAAATATGTGTGGCTTAATACCTGGCTATTTTACAAGATATACTCCCATGAATTTTGAAACATCAATTAATCATAACATTAACGAAAGTGCTTTTAGATTTTCTCCCAGATGGAGCTACAGTTTATTTAAAACTCACTTAAACCCGTACCCAGAAAATTTAAGTATACTTAAAAAAAATAATGTAAAAAAAATTATCGTGAGCTATAGAGATCTAAGAGATGTTGCCGTTGCAAGATACAATAGACTACTTAAATTCCCTAAAAAAAAAAATGAACCCCACTATTTGCCATTGGAAAAACAATATAGAAATATATCAAAAGAGGAAGGTATTAACGATAGTATTAGAATTGTAGCTGAGCATTATCCAAAATGGATTTATGGTTGGAAAAAAATAGACAAAGAATCTAAAGATTTCATATTATTTTGTAAATTTGAAGATTTAGTTCAGAACCCAGAAAATACCTTCAGAGAGATTTTAAATTTTTATGAAATTAAACTTGAACCACCATTAATCAGAGAAATTTTAGAAAAAACCAGAGGGAAAAAAAATATGATAATTAATTTTAATGAACATCAACTTTTACCATTTGCATATGGCACAAATTTTAGATCGGGAAAAATTGGTGGTTGGAAAGATGAGTTTAGTAAAAAAAATAAAGAGTATTTCAAAACATTAGCGGGAGAACATTTAATTAAGCTTAACTATGAATCAGATAATAATTGGTAGATTTAATCAAGCAAAATAGGATATTTCGTAACTGTTTAAAATAAAAACTAAAAATTTTCCTTTACTGTTCAATATTTGAACAGTAAAACCTCTATTAAAATAAGATGTTATTTATTAAAATTATAAAAAAAAATATAAAAGCTTTAGTTTTATCTATCGGTTTTTTTTTAGGGTCTAGGAAAAACGAGTCATTAATTGTAACGATGCCAAGATCAGGAACGCATTTAACATTTGGCTTATTGAACGTTTGTTACTCTATAAAATTAGGATATGAACCAAATCTTGGAGTAACTGACAAAGGTTACGCAACGTTTGCAAAATTACAATTACCCTTTGATGAAAGGAGTATATTTGCTGATTACCACAAAATGAGTTTATGGCACAGTCATTTGCCTTATTCTGAAATCGTACCTATAAGAAAAAAATATTGCAACACAATAGTTTTAATCAGAGAACCATTGTCTGGGATTAAGAGTTATATAATGCACGCATTAAATGCAAGAAATGATAAAAGCATATTTAACAAGAGGGAAATATCCTTAGTAGATTTTGAAATACTAGAAAGACAATATAATTTTCTCTCACATTATGCTTTATTTTTGAAGTCGTGGTTAAAAGAAAAATCCAATCCCAAAAAAAAAAATATAGTAGTCTTTGATAACGAATTTATAAAAAAAAAACCCTCAAAATATTTAGCATTTTTAAATAGATTTTATTCTTTTGGTTTTACCGAATTCGAAATGAGTAAAGCTGTAGAACTGTTAGATTATGATAGGGTTAAAAAGATGTCATCTTCTAGTAGCATCAGAATAAGCAAAAATAGTTTAAATTTCTCTCAAGAAGTTGCTGACATGATAAATAAAAAATGTGAAGGTCATTATATGGATTTGCTGAAGATCTCTGACAACGAATATCTTAAATGATAAAAACTTTTAATAAACTAACTTTTCTAATAGAAAATAAATTAAAAATAAATCTTTACTTAATTTATATAATAACTGTTATTGGAACTTTCCTTGAAACTATGGGAATAGGTATTATTTTACCGTTACTTACGATCATTGTAGATGGCAAAGAGGTAATAAACAATTTCAACAGTTCATTACCAGTGATATCAAGTTTACTAAATTTTTTAAAATTAAAAGAATATGATGAATTAATAATTTTTTTACTTTCAATAGTTATTTTAGTTTTTCTTGTTAAAACTTGTTTTTTCTTTTTTTTAATAAATAAACAAATAAAATTTGCACACCTTATAGAATCAAATTTAGCAAAAAAATTTTTCAATCACTATCTTAAACAAAATTATTCTTTCCATTTATCAAAAAATTCATCTAAACTTTTAAGCAATATTACGGAAGAAATTAAAAATTTTAGATTAAATTTAGTTGAACCTTTTTTAGTTATATCAACTGAAATAATTTTATTACTTGCAATAATCACTTTATTGATAATGATAGAACCTGAAGCCACCATAAGCGTATCTGTTATTTTGATGATTATCTCTTACTTTTATATAAATTTTGCAAAAGTCAGAATTTCTTTGATTGCAAAAAAAAGACAAATACATGAAGCGTTAAAAATACAACACTTAAAACAAGGATTAAATGGAATTAAAGAGGTAAAAATTTCTGGAAAAGAAGATGCATTTCTTAAAATTTTTCATAAACATAATTTAGAAACTGTTAATTCTAGGGCTAAATTAGCCTTATGGACAACCATACCTAGATATCTACTAGAATTTATTGGAGTGAGTGGTATTTGTTTGCTTTCAATTTTGATGGTTAATAAAGGCGTTGATTTAAGATCTTTGCTTCCAACAATTGGAGTGTTTGTAGTAGCAACTTTTCGGTTATTACCATCAGCTGTAAGAATAGTGCAGGCTTCTGGTAAAATCAGATATGGAACACCATCTGCGAATTTACTTAAAGAAGAAATTGAAAACTCAACTTATGTGAAAAACTTTAAAGATTTTAAGTTTTCAAAAAATAATTTTGAAAAAAATAGTTATATTTTTGAAAGTTTAAAATTTAATCAAGTTTCATTTAAATATCCAAATACTGAGAGATTTATAATTAAAAACTTAAATTTAGAGATTAACAAGGGTGATAAAATTGGAATAATTGGCCCTTCAGGTTCTGGGAAAAGCACTTTTATAGATATTCTTACTGGCCTTGTTAAACCAACTATTGGTGAAACTATTCTTAACAACGAAAGAAGTAAAATAAACGAAAAGAAATTTTTTAGTATAATAGGTTATACGCCTCAATTTATTTTTTTAACAGATGATACAATAATTAATAATATAGCTTTTGGAGAAGATCCAGACAAACTTAATATAGACCAAGTAAAAAAATCCATAAAGATAGCTCAACTAGAAGATTTTATCTCAAATTCTAGTGAGGGTCTAAAAACTAAAATTGGTGAATTTGGAGTACGATTATCTGGAGGTCAACGTCAAAGAATTGGCATAGCAAGAGCTTTGTACTTTCAGCCTCAAATACTAATCCTGGATGAGTCTACCAGCGCAGTGGACTTTCCGACAGAAGAAATAATTATGAAAAATATAAATAAATTAAAAGATAAAACAATTATAATTGTTTCGCATCGGCTTTCTTCCTTGAAAGACTGCAATAAAATTTTTGAGATAAAAAATGGGACAATAGAAAAACTAAACTTACGTAAATAAATTGAAAAAATATAAAATATTAATTGTTGGTGGAACCGGTTTTATTGGATTTAACCTAGCGAAAAAATGTATTTATAAAAAATGGCTTGTAACCTGTATTTCAAAAAATAGACCAAAAAAAAATCAAAAGATAAAAAAAGTAAAATATTTACAACTTAATATATTAAACAAAAAAAAATTATCTCAAAAATTAAGTGCAAGATATGATTTTATAATTAATTTAGCAGGCAATAAAAATATATCAAAAAAAAGCTCAGTAAATTTAGATTATGTTGGTCTAAAAAATATTATAGAAATTTTTGATAAAAATAGACCTAATTTATTTTTACAAATTGGAAGTAGCGCTGAATATGGTAAAATTAATTCTCCAGTAAAAGAGGAAGATTTATGTAGACCCATATCGAAGTATGGTAAATCAAAATTAAAAGCTTCTAATTATTTACAAAACAAGATTAAAAAAAATAATTTCCCTGCTGCAATTTTAAGATTATTTCAACCTTACGGACCCAATCAAAAAAAAGAAATGCTAGTGCCTTTTGTAATAAATAGTTGCCTAAAAGATGAGAAGTTTGACTGTACAATTGGAACACAAAAACGTGACTTTTTATACATTGATGATCTCATTAATTTGTTTTTTTTATGCTTTGCGAATAAAAAAATTATTGGAAAAACATTAAATGTTGGAAGTGGTGAACAAAGTTCAGTGAAGAAAATTATAAATATGATCAAAGAAGAAATTAAGCTAGGCAAACCTATCTTTGGAAAAAAAAAAATTGATAAAAATGAAATTTTGGATATTTATCCTAAAATAGACAAGTTAAAAAATCTTTTGAAATGGAAACCAAAAACAAGTCTTAAAGCTGGACTAGTTAAAACAATAAGAAGTCATATAAATGAGTTTTAAACTGAAAAATAAAGCAAAAAAAATATTAATTATGGGATTGCCAGGTGCAGGTAAAACATTTTTAGCTAAAGCTCTTTATCCGAGATTAAATGCATTATGGATAAATGCCGATAATGTAAGAAAAAAATATAATGATTGGGATTTCAGTACAGAAGGAAGAAAACGTCAAGCTATAAGAATGAAAAGAATAGCTGATGCAGCTCTAAAAAAGAATAGATTTGTTGTCGTTGACTTTGTATGCCCTACTCCTTCAACTAGAAAAGATTTTAAAGCTGATTATATTATTTGGATGGATACAATTAAAAAAGGTAGGTTTAATGATACAAATAAAATGTTTGTAAAACCAAAAAGCTTTAATTATCGAGTCATAGAAAAGAATGCTGAGCTATTTGCAATAAAAATTGCTGACAGTTTAATAAAGTATAAATGGGATAATAAAAAACCAACTGCACAACTTTTAGGTAGATGGCAACCGTGGCATGAAGGTCATCAAAAATTATTAGAGGAAACAATTAAAAAAGTTGGTCAAGTAAATATTATGGTAAGAGATGTGAAAGGTATAAATGATAATCCCTTTACTTACAAAAAAGTTAAAAAAAATATTTTAAAAGCTACTAAGGATTTAAAACAAAGAATAAAAATTAACTTAGTGCCAAATATAACTAATATTTTTTACGGACGAAAAGTAGGTTATAAAATTGAGGAAATTATTTTAGATAAGAAAATACAAAAAATTTCTGCTACAAAAATTAGATTGAGACTAAGAAGATCAGGCAAATTAAAGTAAATATAAATTTGATAATCCATGAAAGTTACTGTCCTTTTAAATTGTTATAACGCAGAAAATTTTATTTCGGATGCTATACAAAGCGTAATAAATCAATCATATAAAAACTGGGAGCTAATAATTTGGGATGATTGTTCAGAGGATGGAACATTAAAAAAGATAAAAGAATTTAAAGATAAAAGAATAAAAATTTTTAAAAATAAAAAAAATTTGGGTTTAGGTAAAAGTAGAATTCTAGCGCAGAAAAAAATTAAAAATAAATACGTTGCTATTCTAGATGCAGATGACAAATTTAAAAAAAGAAAATTAGAGGAATACATAAAATGTTTTATAAAAGACGAAAATTTAGGGTTAATTGCATCTGATTACCAGGTTATAGATGTCGATGGGAAAAAAAAAAAATATATTAACAAATCACTAGACAAGATCAGAAAAAATCTAAAAACAGAAAATATTTTAGATTTTTTTTGTTTCAACAACTTTTTTGCTCACTCTACGGTAATGTATAATAAAGAATTTGCAAAAAAGGTTGGGTGGTATTCGAAAAAACTTGAATATTCACAGGATTATGACTTAACCGTAAAAATTCTAAAAAACTTTAAAGTAAAATATTTAAAAAAAAAATTGAGTTTTTATAGAGTATCAGAAAATAATATGTCTTCAATTAAGTCTCTAAGAAATTTAAGAGCAAAGGAAAAAATTTCTATACTAAGAAATATTAAAAAGCATTTGCACTTAAATAAAAAACAGAAAAAATTAAATTTTAATGCAACTGTTATTTCTGAAATAGATCTTATGCTAAGTAGCATGAAAGATACAATGCTGATAAAAATTATAAAAATATTTCACAACTTACTTATTAATCCAAAAAAGATAATAATTTTTTTTAATTTTTCTTTTAAAAAATTTCTAGGGCATGTAGTTCAGTGGTAGAACGCTACGTTGACATCGTAGAGGTCATAAGTTCAATTCTTATCATGCCCACCAAAATAACATATTTTTAGGGATTAAATTCTATTTACATACATTGTCAAAAATACTATAAATCAGTGCCTGGTGATTATTGCGAAGGGGCCACACCCGATCCCATTCCGAACTCGGAAGTTAAGTCCTTCAGCGCCGATGGTACTTTGTCTTAAGATATGGGAGAGTAGGTCATTGCCAGGCTTAAAAAAATTATGAAAATAGCAAGCTCATTAAAATCTTTAAAAAAAAGAGACCTAAATTCAAAGCTGGTTAAAAGAAAAGGGAAGCTATACGTAATTAATAAAAAAAATCCAAAATTTAAAGCTCGTCAAGGCTAGCGATGAGTGAAAATGATTACAAAAAAACCTACAATGGTTTTACAAAATTCGTTTTATGGGGAGCGGTTGCAGTGATTACTTTATTAGTGATACTTGCAATTACATTACTGTAAAAACAAATAGATTATAAAATGATAGTTGGTTCGATTAAAGAAAACACATCATTAGAAAAAAGAGTTTCTTTAACTCCGGAGTCAGCAAAAAATATCATAGGACTTGGTTTAAAAGTGTGTGTTGAAAAAGGATATGCACTACACCTCGGAATTAACGACATTGAGTATAGCGATATAGGAGTTGAAATAAAATCATCATCAAAAGAAGTATTAAATTTAAGTGACTTGATTATGAAAGTTAATTGTCCTTCGGAAGACGAAATAAACATTTTGAAGGATAATACAATTATAATCGGAATGCTTAATTCATCAAAAAACAAAAAACTAATAGATAAAATCTTAGATAAAAAAATTAAGCCTTTTTCTTTAGAGTTATTACCTAGAATTACTAGAGCTCAGTCAATGGATGTTTTATCATCTCAATCTAATTTAGCCGGGTATAGAGCAGTTGTTGATTGTGTTGCCGAATTTGAAAAAGCTGTTCCTATGATGATGACGGCTGCAGGTACAGTGCCAGCAGCTAAAGTCTTAGTTATTGGAGCAGGTGTGGCAGGTTTACAAGCTATAGCAACTGCCAAAAGGTTAGGTGCGATTGTTTCAGCAACAGACGTGCGAACAGCATCTAAAGAACAGGTAGAAAGCTTAGGTGGAAAATTTTTAACTGTTAAACAAAATGAAGACATGGAAACTGCTGGCGGATATGCAAAAGAAGCATCAGATGAATACAAAAAAAAACAAGCAGAAATGATGAAAGAGGCACTTAAAAAAAATGACATAGTAATATGTACAGCATTAATTCCTGGAAAATCTGCTCCAAGAATATTAACAGAGGATTTGGTTAAGCTTATGAAACCTGGTTCTATCATTTATGATTTAGCGGCGGAACATGGAGGGAACTCTGCATTTTCAGAGCCAGGTAGGGTTAATTTAGTTAATGGAATAAAAATAATAGGTGTTAAAAATTTAATGAATAGCTTGCCACTCACCGCTTCAAGCTTATATGCTAAAAATTTATTTAGTTTTATACGTAACTTATATAGTAAAGATAAGGGAGATTTTAATATAAATTTAGAAGACGAAATTATAGAGAAATCATTAATTAAAAAAAATTAATTATGGAAATAGACCCGTTTATATTCAGATTAAGTATTTTTATATTATCAATATTTATTGGTTATTATGTAGTTTGGAGTGTAACACCGTCACTTCATACTCCACTTATGTCTGTTACTAATGCCATTTCGTCAGTTATTATTGTAGGTGCTATAATTGCAGCTTTAGCAGGAGCATCTGAAAATATTTTTACTACATCAAGTATTTTTGGATTTATAGCTATCATCCTGGCAGCAATAAATATATTTGGTGGGTTTTTAGTCACTCAAAGAATGCTTCAAATGTATAAAAAAAAGAAAGATAAGAAGAAATGATTTCAGCAAATCTAGCTGCAATTTTCTATCTTATTTCTGGGATATTTTTCATTCTCGCTTTAAGAGGATTGTCATCACCGGATACATCTAGACAAGGTAATTACTTTGGGATTGCAGGGATGATAATTGCAATTTTTATAACGTTTCTATCATTAGGTAATTTTTCTACGTCATTAGTTTATGTTTTAATATTTTTAGTTATTGGTGGAACAATAGGTGCTTTAATAGCCTTAAAAATCCCAATGACTGCGATGCCAGAACTAGTCGCAGGTTTTCACAGCTTGGTTGGATTGGCAGCCGTATTTGTTGCAATAGCAGCCTTTTTAAATCCAGAAGCATTTGGTCTTGGAAGTGTAAGCAATATTAAATTAGCAAGCCTTATTGAAATGTCGATTGGGGCAGCAGTAGGAGCGATAACCTTCTCAGGCTCTATAGTAGCTTTCTTAAAATTACGAGGAATAATGTCTGGAGCTCCAATTACATTTAGTGGCCAACACATTTTAAATTTAATACTTGGTATAGGAATTTTTATTTTAATATTTTTCTTATGTAAAACACAGTCAGCGAATATTTTTTGGACTGTAATTATTATTTCATTTCTTGTTGGTGTTTTATTAATCATACCTATTGGTGGAGCAGACATGCCTGTAGTAATTTCAATGCTTAACTCCTATTCTGGTTGGGCTGCAGCTGGCATTGGTTTTACACTAGAAAATACTGCTTTAATTATTACAGGTGCTCTTGTTGGTTCTTCAGGAGCAATACTTTCATACATAATGTGTAAAGCCATGAATAGATCTTTTGTGAGCGTAATACTCGGTGGCTTTGGTGCAGATAACTCTGCTGATGATAAAAAAGAAAAGAAAGATCAAAAACCTGTTAAAAGTGGCAATGCAGAGGATGCAGCTTTTTTAATGAAAAATGCTTCATCAGTAATAATAGTACCTGGATATGGTATGGCAGTAGCCCAAGCTCAACATGCGCTTCGTGAAATGGTAGATAAATTAAAAAAAAATGATATCAAAGTAACTTATGCTATACATCCTGTAGCAGGTAGAATGCCTGGACATATGAACGTGCTGCTAGCAGAAGCTAACGTCCCTTACGATGAAGTATTTGAATTAGAAGATATAAATAATGATTTTGCCAACTCTGATGTTGCATTTGTAATTGGGGCAAATGATGTTACAAATCCTGTAGCAAAAACTGACCCTAAAAGCCCAATTTTTGGAATGCCAGTTCTTGATGTTGAGAAATGTAAATCCGTTTTATTTGTTAAAAGAAGTCTATCACCAGGATATGCTGGAATAGATAATGAACTTTTCTACAAAGATAATACATTAATGCTATTTGCTGATGCTAAAAAAATGACAGAGGATATTGTTAAAAATTTAGACTGATGGTAACAAAAATTTTTTGTGATATTGCAGATATTAAAGCTATTAAATTTTACAACAAACAATCAATAGTAAAAGGGTTTACAACAAACCCGAGTTTGATGAGATTAGCAGGTGCTAAAGATTATAAAAATTATTCCCATAAAATATTAAAAATTTGTAAAAAAAAACCAATTTCTTTCGAGGTTTTTGCAGACAATCCTAAAGAAATGTTAAAACAGGCATATTTAATAAACTCTTGGGGTAAAAATATTTATGTAAAGATTCCGGTAGTTAATTCAAAAGGTATTTTCATGGGACAAGTTATAAAGGAATTAAGTAAAAATGGAATTAAACTAAATATTACTGCTATTTATAATTTTGAACAAACAAAAAAAGTCTATGATTTGTTAAATAAAAAAACAAAATCAATAATTTCGATATTTGCCGGAAGAATGTCAGATAAAGGAAAGGATCCTCTGCCAATTTTTAAAAAATGCATTTCATTAACAAAAAAAAATAAAAATATCGAAATACTTTGGGCAAGTACAAGAGAGGCTTATAATTATTTATTAGCTAAACAAATAAATTGTAATATTATTACAATGCCTCCAAAAATTATTGACCAAATAAAAAGTTTTGGCAAAAGCACAAAACTAATGACAATTGAAACTGTTAAAGGCTTTCTTAAAGATAGTAAAAAATCTAAATTTAATATCTAATTTTTTTTAAAAATTTTACTTATAAATGAAAATCGGAAAATTTTTAAACTAAATAAGTCTACAAGCCCATAAATAAAAAAAAGTGCAAATGTTCTCATATATCTTAGAGACATTATTAAAAGATTTTTACTGATACTAGTTGACATAAGAGAAGCATATTTAAGCTTTAAACCATATTCGAAATCTTTAATGTTTTTAGGTATTTTTTTTTTAGGTAAATTTTTAAGATTTTCTCTTTCTTTTAAAGCACAAATAATGAATAAGTTTTCTTCATCATGATTGAAATAGTAGTCAAATTTTATCGACTCCTTAGGTGTTTTTGTAAATCCATAATCTATTATTTGAAAACCGGCAGATTGAAACATTTTAAACAAAGAATAATCTGTAAATGCTATATTATGAGCTTCGTCTGACAGAGGAAAACCATATAGGTTTGGTACTTCAGCATAAATTACACCATTTTCTGATAAATTATTTTTTAACTTTTTTAAATGATCAATTGGCTTATCTAAATGTTCAAGAACATGAACAATAGTAATTAAGTCAAAGTTTTTCTCAGTAATTTTCTCTTTTGATAAATTAATTATTTTTGATCCTAAAAACTTTGCCATATTTAATCCTTTAACGTCTAAATCGGCAACATAGGAATTCAACTCATGTCTTTGTCCTAATGCATAAGGCAGAAAGCCATTATACCCTCCATAATCTAACATTTTTACCAATCTATTTGAAAATATATTAGTAGACCTATTTAAAGCTTCCCAAATATGTAGCCATCTTTTAAAAGAAACAGCTGACCAAAAATCAATTGGCGGCAAGACATTTTTATCGTCAGATTTTATATTAAGATGATTTTTACCATCTCTATAGGAACCATCAACATAAGATATTTTTTTATTTTCAATTTTAAATTCTGAAACTGAACCACAATCAAAACACAAATAACTTTTCCAATATTTATTCTTTGTTAAAAATCCAAAATGTGTAAATCTAAATATTTCAATTTTTTCTGATAAGCATACTCTACAGCTAAAAGTTAAATTTAAATCATTCATAAATTAAAAAAAATTATTTAATTATATCATTTCAACAAACTTTAGTGAACGAACAAATTTGTAATTCTATAATTCTAGGATAATTTTACTTGTCTTTTTCTTAGGTTAGAGTCTAAAATAACTTTTCTCAATCTACATGACCTAGGTGTTATTTCTAAGGCTTCATCAGAATTAAGCATACTTAATTGTTCTGATATAGCCATTTTTCTTACAGGAGTTAATACCACATTCTCATCAGTACCCTGTGTTCTCATATTAGTGAGTTTTTTTCCCTTCAACACATTTATTTCAAGATCGCCACTTTTTGATGACAAACCTACTATCATACCTTTATAAACCGGATCATTATGCGTAACAAACATTTCACCACGAGCTTGTAAATTAAAAATTGCAAAAGCAACAGCCTTACCATCTTCCATAGATATTAGAGCCCCATTCCTTCTACTTTCCATATCTCCTGTAAATTTATCATATGAATGAAAAATTCTATTTATTACTCCAGTTCCTTTTGTTAATGTCAGAAATCTGCTTGTATAACCCATTAAACCCCTCGTTGGTGCATGAAAAATTAATCTTTTTTTATTTTTTCCAGTATCTTTTAGATCTATTAGTTTGCCTTTTCTCCTATTAATAGAGTCTATTACTTTAGAAGAAAATTCTTCATCTAAATCCATTGTAACTTCTTCAATTGGTTCAATCTTATTTCCATTATCATCTTTTTTTATTAATACTTTAGGCGGACTAACAGTCATCTCAAAGCCCTCTCTTCTCATTTGTGTTAAAAGAATTTCAAGCATTAGTTCTCCTCTTCCACTTATTATAAAGGCATCTTTATTTTTATTTTCTTCAAATGTAATTCCAACATTATTCTCTGCTTCTAAGATTAAACGTTCTCTAATTTGGGTACTGGTTAATTTCTTCCCTTCAGTACCTGCTAATGGAGAGCTGTTGACTGTTATTGTAATTGACATTGTTGGAGGATCAATAGGAGTAGCTTTAATCGGGTTATTTATTTCTAAATCACAAATCGTATCCGCAACATTTGCTTTTTCCAGTCCAGCAATAATCACTATATCCCCAGCTTGTCCTTCATTTATAGGTACTTTTTTTGTTCCCTCATATCTGAAAATCTTTGTCAATCTTCCTTCGTCAACAATGTCTCCTCTAAGATTAATAGCTTTTATTTTTTGATTTGCTTTTGCAGTCCCTTGGGCTATTCTCCCCACTAAACTCCTTCCTAAAAAGTTGTCTGCATATAAAAGCGTTGAAAGCATTGCAAAAGGTTTAGTCGAGTCGAAAGTTTTTGGTTTAACATGTTCTATAATTAAATTTAATAGTGGATTTAAATTTTCTCTTGGACCATTTATATCTTTAGATGCCCAACCAGATCTTCCACTTGCATATAAAACAGGAAAATCTAATTGTTCTTCATTAGCATCTAAGTTTACAAATAAGTCAAAAGTTTCATTTAAAACCTCATTAGCTCTTTGGTCATGTTTATCAAGCTTATTTATAACTACTATCGGCTTTAAGCCTTGCTTCAAAGCTTTTGATAAAACAAACTTAGTTTGTGGCATCACACCCTCAGCTGAGTCAATTAACAATAAAGCTCCATCTGCCATATGTAAAACTCTTTCAACTTCTGCTGCAAAATCTCTATGACCAGGAGTGTCTATTATATTTATTCTAGAGTCTTTCCAATTTATTGAAGTTGGTTTAGCGAGAATTGTGATGCCTCTTTCTTTTTCTAATTCTCCAGAGTCCATTACTCGTTCTTCAATATTTTCATTTTCTCTAAACGTTCCACTTTGTTTCATCAAATTATCGATTAAAGTAGTTTTCCCATGATCGACGTGGGCAATGATAGTTATGTTTCTAATATTATTTGTCATTTGGTTGCGGGGGTAGGATTTGAACCTACGACCTTCAGGTTATGAGCCTGACGAGCTACCAGACTGCTCCACCCCGCGATATGTTATTTTTTTTTAATGTTAATAGCTTGAAGTTTATCTTTTTCTTCTTTTATATCATAAACAATTGTTTGATCTTCTTTCAACACTCTTAATTTAGAACTCTCAAGGGCTGTTACATGAAGAAAAATATCTTTTTGTGTTTTGTCATCTTTTATGAACCCGTATCCTTTTTTAGAGTTAAACCATTTCACTTTACCAGATGGCATTTTTAATCCTCTCATTTTTTTGTTAGTACCTATTTTTTAATTTTTGTAGTTTTTTTATTCTTTTAAGATTTTCTGTTTGCACTCTCTTTTTTTTTTCAGAGGGTTTCTCATATGTGCTTTTCATTTTCATTACCTTGAAGAAACCTTCTTTCTGAAGTCTTCTTTTGAGAATTCTTATAGCTTGCTCGATATTATTATCTTTAACGTCTATTTTAATAAATACCTCCAGTTAATTTTAAAGCTAACTATCATCTGAAAATCAATTTGTCTATAGTGTAGCTCTTTGAGCTTTTTTTTCTTCCCTAATTTTAGCTTTTTTTTCTCTTTCAACTCTTCTTTTAGCCTTTTCCAAACTTTTTTGAAACGACTCCTGAGTACATAATGCTAATATTACAGGATCTCTTGGTTTAAGGTTAGAAAAATTCCAGTAACTTCTTTTTCTAATTAAAGAAACTGTTCCCGTAGTGCTTCCAACAAGTTTTGATATCTGTCCATCAGTTAATTCAGATGCGTTTTTACAAAGCCACAAGATTGCATCTGGTCTATCTTGCCTTTTTGAAAGCGGAGTATACTTTGGTCTTTTTCTCTCTTTGATATCAACTTTATCTAGTTTTTTTAAAATTGTTAATTTTCTGTTTTGATCTTTCGAACACAATTCAATTTCCTCTCTTGATAGTTGACCAGCTAATATAGGATTGTAAGCTTTAATTCCTTTTGCAACATCGCCATCTGCTATTCCTTTTATTTCTAATTCATGTAAATTACAAAATTCCGCAATTTGTTTAAAAGTAAGGGTAGTGTTTTCTACTAGCCAAACAGCAGTAGCTTTAGGCATAAAAGGTGTTTCGGTCATAGTATTATTTTTTCGTTCTTAAATTACTGAATTTTTTATTATATTTACTTACTCTTCCCTTATCCAAAATTTTTTGTGTTCCACCAGTCCAAGCATAGTGTGACTTAGGATCAATATCTAATTTTAAAACATCATTTTTTTTCCCCCAAGTCGATCGAGTTTCAAATTCAGAACCATCAGTCATTACAACTTTTATTGTGTGATAATCAGGATGAATATTTTTTTTCATGAACGGTGTTTTATATGAATAATTCCACTTACTCAATATCTTTATTTATTAATTAATTCACTTAATTCTTCATGAATAAAAGAATTTGACGCTAAAATATTCTTTTTTAAGGGTGCGCTATTATCTTCCTCAAAAAAATCCACAAAACCTCCAGCCTCTTTTAAAATTATTATTCCTGCAGCTATATCCCAATAATTAAGTTCTCTCTGCCAGTATCCATCAAACCTACCACAAGCCACATAAGACATGTCAAGCGCTGCGCTTCCGAATTTTCTTACATTTGAAACGTTATTTGAAACATTTATATATTCTGAAAATATTTTATCTTTTATTTTACTTGATCCTTTTGGCCCTCCCGTAACAATTAAGGCATCTTTTATTTTATTTTTTTTTGAAACTCTTATTCTTGAATTATTTAAATAAGCACCATTACCTTTTTCTGCACAAAACATTTCATTCATAATTGGATTAAAAATAACGCCGCATTTAATTTCATTTTCCTCCTCATAACCAACCGAAATTGCAAATTGTGGAATTCCGTTCATAAAATTAAAAGTTCCATCAATTGGATCGATTATCCATCTATTTTTAGTGTTAGATTTATTTATTATTCCTGTCTCTTCAGTTATAATTCCATATTCAGGATGCGCTTTTTGTAATTCCTCAATTAAAATTTTTTCAGTTCTTTTGTCAGCAGAAGTTACAAAGTCCCCAGGTCCTTTTGAGGAAACTTGTAAATTTTCAATTTCTCCAAAATCTCTAATCAGAGATCTTGAAGCTTTCATGCATGCTTTTGTGATTAGATTTATTTGAGGAGAGCTTAACCTCATTAGTTTACTCTTTTTACATATTCTAACGTTCTAGTATCAATAATAATTTTTTCACCACTTTCAATGAATGGAGGAACATTTATTTTTATTCCACAATCAAGCATTGCTGGCTTATATGAAGATGAAGCTGTTTGATTTTTTATTGTAGCATCTGTTGTTTCGATTAAACATTCTATATTATTAGGAAGTTCTATTGAGATAGGCTTACCTTCCATAAATAAAATAGTGACTTCTAGATTTTCTTTTAAAAGTTTATGTTGCTCTCCAGTAATTGATTTTGGAATTTCAACCTGTTCAAAAGTTTTGTTGTCCATGAAATGACAATTTTCTCCATCTATATATAAAAAATTAAATTTTTTTTCATCAACTTCTGCTTTTTCTACTGTTTCACTGGATCTAAATCGTTCATTTAATTTTGTTCCTTTAATCACACTTTTCAATTCTACTTGATTAAAAGCTCCACCTTTTCCGGGTTTAACATGTTGAGTTTTTAGAACATTCCAATAATCATTTTTATGTTCTATTATCATTCCAGGTTTAATTTCGTTTGCTGTTATTTTCATTTAAATTTTTTAATTGCTTGTTCTGGTTTTAATTTTGGGTTATCCCAAATAAAACTTGACAATGCAATATATTTTGCGCCAGCTTTGATCAATCTTTTGTAATTAGTATTATTTATACCACCAATAGCAACAATTGGCTTTTTTAAATTTTTTTTTGACCACTTTAATATATTTAGATTAGCTCCTTTGGCATTTGGTTTTAGTCTTGATTTAAAAAAAGAACCAAAAGCAATATAATCTGCATTACATTCAATAGCTTCATTTGCAAGGATTTTAGAACTATGACAAGTAATTCCTAAGATTTTTCCTTTAAGTTTTTTTCTAGCAATTTTAAAAGACCCGTCTTGTTGACCCATATGACACCCATTAGCTTTAATTTTAGAGGTCAAAGAATAATTATCATTAATGATAAATTTCACCTTATGTTTAGTTGTTATTTTTTTTATCTTTTTACAGATATTTATAAGATTTTTTTGGCTTACCTTTTTTAATCTTATCTGAAAAAACTTTACATTTTTAAATGATAATACTTTATCTAAACTAGTGTAAAAATTTTGATTTATTTTGTTTGGTGAAACTAAATAAACTAATCTCTTCAAAGGTTTTAGGCCGCAGACTCTTTCTCTAATTCTTTTGACCACTCTCCTTTAGATGAGAGACTGTTCATTTTAGCTCTATGGTTAAAAGCTTTTTGAATATTTTCTAAATTTTCTTGATTTTTCCCAAATTCTTTTAAGGCGCTTGCTTGAAGACCTCGTCCGTAAGAGAAAGTAATTAAAAAATTACTATCATTTATTTTGTTTATTTCGTTTAAGTTTTTACTAGATTCTATTTCTGATTGCCCACCAGATAGGAAAGCTATACCTGGTACTTTATCTGGTACATTTTTTTTCAAACAATCTAAAGTTTTCTTTGCAATTTCTTCAGTACTAGATTTATCTTTACACTCTGAGCCTGGTATAACCATATTAGGTTTAAGAACTGTGCCTTTTAAATCAACTTTGTGTATTTCAAGTTCGTTATAACATTCATTAAGTACAGCTGTTGTAACTTGGTAGCATTTATCAATATTATGTGAACCATCCATTAAAACTTCTGGCTCAACTATTGGAACCATTTTAGCTTCTTGAACTAGAGCTGCATATCTTGCTAGGGCGTGGGCATTGGATTTAATAGATTGGGCAGATGGAAATTTATCAGAAATTTTGTAAACAGCTCTCCACTTTGTAAATCTCGCACCTAAATCATAATATTCTTTTAATCTATCTCTC
>Ga0181580_10001300_pt1 | contig 19790 bp, 9 predicted proteins | sample 071ome_23_FD_132413 | JGI IMG/M metagenome (GOLD analysis project Ga0181580, IMG submission 132413) | Coastal salt marsh microbial communities from the Groves Creek Marsh, Skidaway Island, Georgia - 071403BT metaG (megahit assembly) | ecosystem: Environmental > Aquatic > Marine > Intertidal zone... | reverse complement strand
GGCGAGACGGGCGAGAGCTTCGGCGGGACCGCCGGGACCGCCGGGGCAGCAGCAGCAGCAGCAGCAGCAGTTTGGGGCGCCGCGCGTGAGCGTGCCTCCTCCTCCGCCGGCGGCGATGGCGCCTCCGCCTCCGCAGCAGTTCGGTGCGCCGGCGAGGTTTGGTGGTGGAGCGCACGCGCAGCCGGCGTACGGGGTGCCGGCGGGACCGCCCGGGGCTTACGGCGGCGGTCCGCCCGGTCCGCCGGGCGCGCCGGGCCTCGATCCCTCGGCGGTGACTGAATACGTCATGTGTCCGCCTGAGAAGGCGGGCAAGGTGATCGGTCACGGGGGTGAAAAGATTAACAGTATTCAGGCGGAGAGCGGGGCGAGCGTGAAGATTCAAAACCAGAGCGATGTCGGTCCGGGCCAGCCGCGTAGAATCACGGTTACCGGGGCGCCGGATCGCGTCGCGCACGCCGTGCGCATCGTAAACGAGCTCATCGCGCCTCCTCCGCAGCGCGCGGCTCCGACGTCCTCGGCGTCGACGGCGCGGGATCCAAACGCGGTGGAAATTTTCATCCCCGTCGATCCAGAGTGTTTCGGTAAGATTATCGGCCGCGGTGGCGATACGATTCGCCGTTTGCAAGAGGAGAGCGGCGTCCGCATGCAGGTGGACAGAACGAACAGTCGCGTGCAAATCATGGGCGACGCGTCCGGGTGCGAGGTGGCGAGAACGCTCCTGCAAGAAGTGCTCGATGAGGCGAACCAACCGGCGCCATCGGGGATCAAAACGACCGAGATCCCGGCGCAAGGACAAGAGGGTAGAATTATCGGTAAAGGGGGTGAAAACATTCGCAACATGTCGGCGCAAACCGGAGCGAAGATCACCATCATCAAGGAGACGGGCATGGTGAAGATTGTGGGTCCGCCAGAGTGCGTAGAGAGCGCGATTCAGACGGTGAACGATTTCATCGAGACGCAGCTCAATCCGGTGTCCTACAACGGAGGTGGAGGCGGGGCCGGAATCCCGAGCGACTCGGCGGGCGCAGCCGCTTACGATCCCGCGCCTACGGGCGGCTTGACGCCGTACAAGCCTCTTTGGGAGACGCACACCTCTCCAGAGGGCTACACGTACTTTTACAACACCTCCACTGGCTCCACTCAATGGGACGAACCCGAAGATTACGACGGTTTCAGTTGACGTGACAGTTGAAGACGACGACGACGACGACGACGACGACGACGACAAACTCGCGAGAGTTTTCGGCTAGGCGACGCGAAAACAAAAAAATTAGACTTGGCTGTGAATTGAGAGAATCGTTTCATCATCATCACGAAAATCACGCGCACGCGTTTATTCGTTTATTCAAACCCCAGTCAGAGCGCATCACGCGACGTCGCGCGCTGAAACGACGACGACTACGACGACTACGACAAAAAAGTTCAATTTGACTTGAATCAATCATCCTCACACGTCCTCGCGCGCCCGCGTTTTAACACCGTCGTCGATACCCGACGCGCGCGCGCGATGACGACGATGTCACAACCGTCGACGCCGACGACGCAATCGATGACGTGCGTCGTCTGTCGCGCGACGGGTATCGACGCCTTTGCGCCGTCTGAAACTGGATTCTACGTGTGTCTTCGCTGCGGCACGCAAAGCCAACGCGACGCGGTCGAGGACGTCTCCGAGCTCGGATTCGAACGCACCGGCGAAGCGCTCGTCCCGGGAATGACGCCGAGCGCCGGAGGAGGCGGGGCGCGACGGATGGGTTTACGCGCGCGAAGAGGCGGAGGGACGACGAGGCGAGAGGAAGCCGCGGCTGTCGCGCGGGCGTTGCGCGAGCGAAGAGCGCCAAACGTGAGGAAAAGACGAGCGATGCGAGACGAACGACGGGGGATCGAGGCGTACGTGGGGTGTTTTCAAGAGTTGTTGATGGCGCAGTTGGATGCGATCGTCGGCGAACGCGGGGTCGATGCGGTGGTGGTGAACGCGGACGGGGTCGAGGCGACGACGCGGACGATTTGGGAGCGGTACTTGGTCGCGAGCGGCGCGACGACGGGATTCGTCGATGAGGAGAACGACAAAGGAGAAGACGATGTGACGATTGGTGTTGGTGTGGGTGAGAAGAAAAACCAAAAGAACGGCGGCGATGACCGCGGGTCTCTTTTGACGCGAATGACGAGTCGGTTGCCAATGTACGCGACGCTGGGAATGGTGTACGTCGCGTGCGCCAGACACCGGGAAGCGATTTTACCCTGCGATTTATCGCGAATGGCGATGGAAGGGACGATTCCGTATCTCAACGCGAATGCGATTTTCAAAAACAGATTTGGAGCGGAAATCACGCGAGAACTGCCGTCTGAGAATGCGTTTCAAATTACAATGGTTCGCGCGCCGACGCCAGAGCGAATCGTAGCGACTGCGGCGTACGTCGCGGCGAAAATAGGCGTGCAATTACCTCCGGTGAACGCCTCGGGTTTGTTGACGAGGTTCGTTCGGGAACTGAATTTACACGCGGGCGTGCAAGCCGCGGCGCACCGGACGCTTTCGCTGTATCTCTCCCCGGCGCTGTGGTACGGCGCGCCAGAGCGCGTCGGAACGCCAGAGTCGGCAGTCATGGCGACGTTGGTCGTCGCGTTGAAGATGCTCTACGGACTCGATGGGCGAACGCACACGGTGAAAGGACGACGACGACGACGATGCGGCGAAGGAAATGCGGTGAAAATCAGCACGCTCGACGTTCCCTCGACGGGCGCCGTTCCCTCGACGGGTTGGGACCGATGGGCCGAAGCGACGGAGGCTTTGGGCGCTCCTCTGCTTCCTTTGAGCGAAGAGCGCGTCGCGTCGCTCGATGACGCCGATCGGAACGCGTACGTGCGATTTTGCTTCCACGACGTCTTCGGCGCGCATAACGTTGGGTTTCCATTCGATAGAATTGAAGAAAAGCTGCTCAAACTCGTCCCGGCGACGACTTTGAATGGTGAAAAATTTGGACGAGGCGCGACGCGACGTCGGCGCGCGACGCTCAAGCCACCGGAACCGAGTCTGTACGACACGGATCCGTACGTGAAATTCTTAAAGTCAAAGCGCAGTCTGCTCGCAAAGTATGAGCGTCGAGTCGAAGTGGCGGTGGCGTACGCCGTCGTTTCGCTTCGAGAACGCGAGAGGGGCTTTGGCCGCAACGCGTCAGTGCTCGATCAATCGGCATTGGAGCGGGAAGCGTTCGCGCGAGCGGGCGGAGTCGCGCTTCGTCCCGTGACTGGACCCACCGCGGGGGCGCTCGTGAAGAGAATGGTGATTAAATTGATGTACACGCCGGATGACGAGCTCATGGAGGTCATGGGTGGTGTCGAAGGACGCCGCAAGGCGCGGCTCGAGCACCTCGTTCGCGACTTGGTATCCCAGGCGCAGCGACGCGCGGAATTCTTTGATTCCATGAAGTATGTCACGCGTGATTTCGTCACGCAAGAGGATGAAAATCTCATCTCGCAGTACTCGTCGGATGCCGGCGCGCTCCTGCGCGACATTCAGCGCGTTCTCGAAGATTTGACGAGTGAACAAGAGGAATTGGATGACGTCGTCAAGTTTACGCCGGAATGGAACGGGTACGATTGCTCATCCGCTCAAGTCGCCGACGCTCTCAGGAACATTCCAGTGCCACGAACAGCGGGGGAATACTTGTTAGCGAACAGGTTTCCATTCGATTCGTGTCCGGACGAGTACATCAAGGTTGTGCGAGCGCTCGCGAGGTTGGTTTGGGTCTCGCCCGAGTCGCTTCACGCGAGCGTCCAAGAGCTCGAATTCGTTCTCACGCGCGTAGAAAAGGAGATTCGCAAAGAAGTCGATACGAAGAGATAGACCTAGTATACCTGGTAGAAGATAGATGGATAGATAGAATGCGTGTTGTTGTACTATTTACATGACTCTATGACGTTGTCGTCGTCGCGCGCGTCGCGTTCTACATCTCATAGCTCACTCGCTCCGTTTCGAACGCCGACGCCCACTTTCCAACTTCGAGCGCTCTCGGCGCGAGCGAGTTTTGCTTGAGCTTTTAACTTATCCACGTAGTTCATCGGTGATTGATGTCGCGTGCCACTGGGTGTTCCCACTGAGTCCCAATTGCTGTGTACGCTCGGCGCCGGCGGAGGCGGAGGCGTGAAACCCGCCTCGTCTTCGTCGCTGTACAAAGACGGGGTGCGTCGAGTGCGCTCTTGCCAATCTCTTCTCCTCGAAACCGGTGTCGATCGCGCACTCCGACTCATGTGTAGACTTTTCTGCTGCGAGCTTCCGTTCCCACCGTCGCTCGATCCGTCGTCTTCGGGAACGGATTTCAATCCGAGTCGCTCGAGCTTTTCATCCGCGCTCATCTCGCCCATCGATTTGAGTAAATCCGAGCGCAAAACAGACGTGACAAATTTCGGTTTTTCGTTGGACGAACGCGGTGAAGAGCACGCGTCGTCGCTCTTCGCGGCGAACGCCTGTCGAACCTCTTTCGAGAGCTTATTCTTCGGATTGAGAATCGTTCCCGCGCTCGAACTCTTTTCGTCTTCGCGGTTGCTCTTTGAATTCCTCGAGCGCCTATCGCCCGCCCAAGCGTTTCCTCTCTCTTCCCAAGGTTGCATATGAACGGCTTTGACCGTGTTCACGCGCGCACCGAGATCGGTAATATCGCTGTGCACGCGTTCCGCCGTCGAACCGGCGCGCTCTGCGATGGCGAGAAGCTTGTCCAGTTGCGAATGGTAACCACGATCGGAACGCCTCTTTGCCCCTCCGCGTTCGACGAGACTGACGCGGAGATTTTGTTTTCCAACCACGTCACCACCGTCTTCATCATCACCGCCACCGCCGTGTTCTCCCACCTCTCCATCCTCTTCCTCTACCGTCTCGCGCCTTCTCAGCGAGGTTTCCTCCCTCGCCTGTCGTCTGAGTTCCTTGCGAACGCGTCGCTCCACATCCTCCTTTTTGACGACGTCACCTTTGCGACGCGCCGGCGCGCGGTCGTCATCGCTCCTATTACCGTCGTCGTATTCAGCGTCGTGGTAATCCCCGCTAGCGCGCGCGCGTTCGCGTTCGCGCATCAAGCTTTGTAAACGAGACGGCGGCGGCGTCGAATCGTCGCCAGCGCGCTCCTCGCGCCGCCGCCGAACGCTCGTCGACTTTGTCCTATTCTTCGCAACCTTGGCACTCGCCGCCGCGGAGAGCGAAGACGGCGGGAGCGTCTCCGAGAGCGCTTTACGCAAATCTGCAATCGTCGCGTCGTCGTAGCTCGTCCTCCTCGTCGGCGTCTCCTCCAACGTCTCCCCTTTGACGCGCCGCCTACGAATCGTCTCCTTTTCCTTCTCCACTCGTTCCACCTCTGCCAAACTCTCCCGACCCGACGGCGACGGATTCGTCACCACGCTCGCATCACTCGACGCCGCGTTCGTCATTGTCGTCGGCGACGTTCGTACCGTCGCTTCCGTCGACAGAGACGCCGACGCGGCGGCGGCGGCGGCGGCGGCGGCGGCGGCGTCAATTTTGTCTTCGCGCGTCGCGCCCGCTCGCGCTTCGACGGTTCCGCTCGGCTCCGAACCCGTCGTCGCCGTCAACGGGCGACGATCACCACCACCACCACCACCACCCCCCCTCAACGACTCGAACTCAACCGCCGTCGTCTTCCCTTCCTCTCGCTTCTCCTCCTTCAGCGGTTTCGTAACATCGCCGGCGGTAGTCACATCGGTAGTAACCGCCGCTCGCCCCTCGTCCTCCTCGACGTCCAAAGCCTTCCCGCGAGACTCCGCCAAGCGCGCCAACGCCCTATCCATCCCCTCCTTCGTCGGCGTTCCGCTCCCGCGTCGTCGCCGTCCTAAACCTCCGTCCTCGTCGTCGCCGTCGTTTCTCGACGCGCACGCACCCATTTCGAGTCGCGTCGCGTCGCGTCGGGCGTCGTCTGTCTCGTCGGGCGCCGATTTCCAATCCCAATCCCGAATTCCGATCCGAGTTTGGAGACGCGCGACGCGACCTCCTCCCAATTCCGCGCGCGCGCCCGTCGACGATCGAATCGATGGGTGCGCCGACGCCGCTAGGCCGTCGCCGCTCGCGGTTCGCCCTCGCCGTCGCCGCGGTTCTCTCTGTCGTCAACCACCCATCCATCCGTCCACCCTCGGGTGCTTCCCACACGCGGCGACCACGGCGTAATAAATACTATCCCAGACAGATTAACTACGGTATAACTAATCATACATTCATACGAGTCATACCAGTTAGAAGGTACGAACGATGCCCTCTCGCGCGCACGACGTGTACACACATCGGTGAAACGTATGCGTTCATGTGTCAGATGAGTACGTATAGAGAGACAGAGATTGACCGTTTAATGTGACGATGTTAACCTCTGGTGACGTCGACACCGGGTAGCGTGTGTATTGTAACATTTTTAATACTGTTTGTTTGTTTGTTTGTTTTCAGGACTCGACGGACGGACCGGACCGGACCGGACCGGACCGAACCGCGCGGACGGACCGGACCGACGCGGACGTCAGCCGACGACGGCGCGAGACGCGCGGTCGATCGTGCGTCGCGTCGCATCGCGTCGCGTCCCGTCTGTCCGTCCCATCGCGGCAGTTCTCGCGGCGGTCCGTCGCATCCATCGTCGTCGGATTCGGATTCGGTTCGAATTCAAAACGGCATCGCGTTTGAAAAAGAGCTTCTTCGCGCGTTCGATTCGAACGCTTCGCGCGAGCGGGCGAACGGTCGTTTTCTCGACGCGGAGCGCGTCGGGTTAGGGAGGAGAAGGAGCCCGGAGGAGATGTCGTCCGTCGTGTCCGTCGTTTCCGGCGACGTCGGCGGCGACGCGTCGTCATCGCCGTCGTCATCGAAGGGCGCCGTCCCGAGGGAGATCGCGGGGTTGGCACCCGGGGCGGCGGCTCTGGAGGATTCCGCGCACGCGTCCGATAAGGAACAACGCCCCGGGCGTGGGTCGGCGATGGCGGCGATGGCGGCCATGGTTGAGGCGAGCGGTGCGAGGGCGTTGGATTCGGCGGGTAAGACGGAGGGACTGGGCGCGGCGGGCGCCGGACTCGGAGAAGGTCGAGCGCCCGGGGGCGAAAAGGCGCACGCGGCGGCGTTTAAAGTTGGATCCCCGTCCGGAAGCGGTGGTTTGATTAAAGATGCGCTGAGATTGGTGGAGAGGAAATCGATGGATGGGAAGAAACGGATGGAGATTGCGCGGGTGGATGAACAGTTGAGTTTTGACAAGGGGTTTTATTTGACGATTCGAGCCATTCAGCTTTTAAAGGCGTCGGCGCCGGATGATACAATCTTGGTTGGGATTGCCGGTCCGAGCGGGGCGGGAAAGACTGTTTTCACGAGTAAGATTCAAGAATTTATGCCCGGGGCGGTGACGCTGTCGATGGACATGTATAACGACTCGAGCATGTTGTTGGAGGGAAACTTTGACGATCCCCGGCTGACGGATTATCAGTGCCTGTTGGAAAACCTTCAGGGGTTGAAAAAAGGAGAGACGGTTCAGGTGCCCGTGTACGATTACAAGCAAAGCAAACGCACCGGATATAACACCATCACTTGTCCAAAGTCCAAGGTGGTGATCGTCGAAGGAATTTACGCGCTGAGCGAAAAGCTTCGACCGATGCTCGACTTGCGCGTGAGCGTCACGGGAGGCGTGCACTTTGACTTGGTCAAGCGCGTCCTTCGCGATATCAACAGAAGCGGTCAAGCGCCGGAGAGCATCATTCACCAAATCTCTGAAACCGTCTACCCAATGTACAAGGCGTTCATCGAACCCGATTTGAGGACGGCGCATCTCAAGGTGGTGAATTCGTTCAACCCGTTTGCCGGCTTTCAAGACCCTACGTACATTTTAAAGTCGGATCGCGTCCCGAGCGAAGAACGCATCAAGTCCATCTTGGGCGACGGTCACACGTTCACCGATGAAGTCGAGACGGCTGATATTTATCTCTTGCCGCCGAATGAGGACCCGGAAACCTGCACTTCGTGGTTGCGCATGCGCAACCGAGACGGGCACTACACGCTCATGTTTGCCGAGACTGTGACTGATGGTCCAATCATGATTTCGCCGCGCATCAAATTTGAGGTTGGCGTGCGCATCCTCGGTGGTCTCATGGCGCTCGGTTACGTCGTCGGCGCCATCATGAAGCGACGAAGCAAGGAGTGGAGCGATGATTTGCTCACCATCAAGGTGGATTGGGTTGAAGGTCTCGACCGCTCGTTTGTGCAGGTGCAAGGGCGCCTCCGCTCTGCGGTTGAAGAGGCGGGTAAAAAGCTCGGTCTCAACGGAACCTACATTGCGCACTCTTACATCGAACAAGTGCAGCTCGAACAGCTCACCAAGGAGCTCACGTCGCTCACGGATGATCTCAAGGAGCGCTTTCCGATTACCGAGTCGATGCTCACGTCAAACACCGAGGCGTCTGACGATTCGAGCGAGGAAGATCGAGCCAACAGCTCTGGACGTTCGAACGGCGACGGTCGAAAACGCTCCCCCGGTGGCTCGGACAGCGGCGGACGCCCGCCGCATCCTCGTCGACCGAAATCGGCGGCGCCCACCGGCTGGGGCGGCTACGGGTTGGATGGCGACCATTCGTTTTACAACACGCCGCCGCCGCGTAGCGCGAGCCGCGGCCCGAGCCGAAGCGGACGCTACGAACAAGCCATGGAACGCATGGCGAGTCCAAGCAGACGCAATGCCAACCGCACGAGCCCGAGCCGAAGATCCTCGCCCACGAGCGCGCGAGATCAAGGCTTGGAGTACAAGTTTGACTGGCTCGCCAATCGCGTCGAGAAGCTCGGCGAGCTCCAACGCCAAGCCTCCGTGGAGAGCGAAATCCACACCCCCGGCGGTTCGCGAGTGAAAGAAACGGAAATGATTCAACGCGACATCGCCGCCGTGAACGCCAAAATGGATAGCATCATCATGAGTCTCCACAAGCAACAGCTCGACGTCGCGCGCGCCGAGAGTCGAAGCGCCGCCGCGCTCGTCCTCGGTTTCGCCTCTGTCGGCGCCTTTGCCCTCGGCGCCGCTTTTTTCGCCGGTTCCAAGCGTTGAGGCCGAGAGACGACGAACAAATCCTAAACGAAATGGAAAAATCTGCGCGCGCGTTTTCCGCGCGGCGCGTCCACGACCGAAAGAAAACCGTGTACATTAAACAAAGAGTCAAACAGCTGAAAACGTCCATCCTCGCAGAGCACGTTTGAGAGCGAGACACCTCGCAACCCTACCCTGGGCGTTTTTGACGATTTATGAACCGACACTACCCGAAAGAAAAGAATACTATATGTGTAAACAGTCATACGACCCTCACACCCACACCCCCCACGACGGCACGCCACGCATCCTCGCGTCCTCGCGACCTCGCGCGCCGGCGGCACACTCGCGCACGCGACGCACGCGAAACCATGTTCGCCTCGACGACGACGTCCACGCAATTTTCCACCGCCGCCATCGGCTCCGCCCCGGCGCGCGCGACGCGCCGCTGCCGCGCCGCCGGCGTCGTCCGCGTCTCCGCCGCCGCGCAAACGCTCGAGGGCAAAGTGGTCGCGGTCTCGGGGTCAAAGTCCAAGACGCTCCTCGTCGAGCGCAAGGTGCCGCACCCGAAGTACATCAAGCGCGTCAACGCGAGCAAAAAGTTCATGTTCCACGACGAGGACGACTCGTGCAAGATTGGCGACAAGGTGGAGATCGTGGCGTGCAAGCCGATGAGCAAGGCGAAGAAGTTCACCCTGGCGCGCGTGGTCGAGGCGTGCGTGAACGATTGCGCCGTGTGAGCGCGGACGCGACTCGCGAAGAAAGGGGGGGGTTTGAATGATGCGATGCGAACGCATGTAGTAGGATAATTTTAGCGGACGATTCGCGCGGGTCGTCCTTCGTCGCGCGCGGGCGTCGATCGCGTCGCCCGGGTCGTCGTCGATCGGGTCGTCGTCACCAGGGCGTCGGGGCTTACGTCACGCGCGACGTGAGACCCTAGTCCATTGTCAGACTGTTTGTTCATACCAGACGTTACACATGTGACAATGGCACCTTGGATGGCGCGACGACGACGACGACTGGGCGGAGCGAGAGGCTCTCGGCAAACGGACGAGACTGGGATTTTTTAAAAGTGTAGAGGCGCGATGCGGATACCTTTGACGACGATTTCGAAAGGGTGCGCGTGCGCGTGACGACGACGCGACGGCGATGCCGTTTGATTGTAATTGAATGATTGAGCGCGAGCGTTTCGGATAATACTCTTCTCGCGCGTCCTTGTCCGCCTCGAATACGAATCAAATCGAATTACAACGACGCGGTGCGCGCGTGATTACTTTTCGCTCACTGTCTGCGAATGACGCCGCGAATGATTGTCAAAAAATCGGCGAGGTTTCGACGGAATCGACGCTTGTTCATTCGATCGACTCCCGCGGTGAGTCCGTTGGCCGACGTGAGGGCGACAAAGGCGTTTTGGACGAGCTCCGTCGACCGAGGGTCGGCGGCGACAGCGGCGACGAGGGACGCCGCGATCGTCTCAAACGCTTGGCGTTCGTAAAGAATGATTGGTAGCAATGCGTCAGCCGCCTCGTCGACGAGATCGAAGACAGCCTCTTCGTAAATGAGTCGTTGAAGAAGCAAGCGCATGAGGTGCGCGAGAATGCTCAAGCCTTCGGCGTTTGGCGCCATGTGCGCGCCGAGTCCCGGGCCGTTCACCTTGGCGCTGTTGCACTGAAAGGTCGCGAGCGCGCTCAAAGCAGTCATGCTCTCCTTGCTCACGGTTTCGTTGGCGTGTTTCAAACCGAATTCCAATGTGAACATGAGGGTACCGAAGAGGTTGGCTGGAAGTTCCGCCACTTTTTTCGGGTACGCCTCGAGCATGTACGCCAAGAGTTCAAAGTATTGTCTACACAGCTTGGGGAACTGCAAAAGCTCATCGGTGATGAGTGGGATGACGGTGTTGAGCCCAGTGAAGACGACGTGGGCGATGTCGATCCGCGACGCCAATTGTTGCGCCTGATCTGGCGGCGCCGATTCGACGATGGCGTCGTGCAGATTACCACTGGAGAGGTGCGTGAGCATGCGAAGCAGCGCTCGCACCTCCTTGTACGCCTCCTTGACCGCTTCTTGGCTCAGAGTCGCTCCGGTATTAGACTTGACGTTTCCACGGCCCGACTTGGCGTACATCTCGATGACTCTGAGACAATAACCGCAAATCCACTCGACTTGTTGAGCGTTGAGATACGGCGAGGTGAACTCGACAAACTCCTCGGTGAGACGCAAGAGCAACTTCATCACGCGCGCCAGATCCTTTGCCGAGTCTTGTAGCTTTAAGAGATGTTCCATGGCGCTACCGAAAAAGTTGAAAATCGTCGGCTGGCTCTTGCCGTTGGTCGCGCGCACGCATCCACGCAATGCTTCGAGAGCGGCGCACGCGCGCGCTTCACCCTCGGGATGATGCAAACCGGCAGAGTCGACGGAAACCGCGGCGATAACCTCACCAGCGGGACCGATGAGACTCGAGAAGTACGCATCGCACTCCGATGGATCGGTAATGATTGCAGAGATTCTCCCGATGCATTCGCTCAGCCCGCGATGGACTTCAGGCGGAAAGGCAACGATGCCTCGCTCGCGTTGCGCCCCCGCACAAGCTTGACGAAGCGTCATCCAAGACGGCATCGTGGAAAGATGTCTGCACAGCGATTTTCGACGCGTCAAAACCGGGAACAACACGAAACCGACAGTGTTATGCAAGCTCGTCTCACCAGACCACTCGCTCAACGCCTTAGTGCCGATTTGGACGAGCATGTCGAGCGCCTGCACACCACCGTTGTTTTCGCTAAACATTCTGCTGCCGTTGGCGGAGAGCTTGTTGGCAATTTCAGCGCCTCGTCGAACGCCTCCCGCTGCGGCATACACCGCCGCGTGTAAGTTGCCACCAGAATCTTCGGGTACCAAGTAAGTATCGGCCCAACGCGCGAGCGCCCACAAGATGGTTTCAAACAAGCGTGGCGAGAGCGCCATTCGCGTATTCGCGTTGAGCGCCAAGCAACCGAAATCAATCAGCGCCTTTGCGAGCTCAGAAGCACAGTCCGGAGTCCCAGCTGGGGTCGCCGCGGCGACAGCGGCGATCGAATCCGGAGGTATCGGCGTCTCTCCTTCGCCGTTATCCGCGAGCACGTGCGCGATGAGTCTCGTTAACCACCACAATTCCTCCAGCAGCTCGCTCGGGTCTTGTCCGCTCGACATGCACGCCGGCAGCGCAGTTCGCTTCTCAACCAGAATCTGTTGCAACATTGGAAGCGTAGACGCGGGATGCGCGCGCAAAACCTGGGCCGCGAGTTCGAGGCGCGCGTCGAGCGCGGCGGCGCCCGCTTTGCCTTCCTCCTCGTGTCCGTCATCCTCCTCGTGTGCACCCTCTCGCGCCGCCTTGAGTCCCGCGAGGACGTAGGCTTGCGAGATTTTGGCGGCACCCTCGAGGATGGGCACCGGCGTCGCTTGGACGTGATCTTCACCACCCGGGGCGGAGACACCCTTGTTGACGAGCGCGGACCACGCCTCGAGAAGCATCTTGAGGCAGTCGTCCACGACTGTGCCCTCCGCATGCACAGAGAGCGCTCCTTGGTTGAGACACTCCAGCGTGAGTTCACCGAGCAAATCGAGCGCTGTTCTATTCAAATCGGGACCTAGAGAGACGTTGGCAAAGTCACTCGCCTCGTGCACGGACGCCAAGGCGGACATGGACCGACATCCGTCGATGAGCGCGTCCTCGCCGGTACCTTCCATCGCGGCGTGAATACTCTTCGTCGCCGGCAGCAAGTATTTCGCGATGGCTCGAGCGCACCTCACAAAGTGTCCGACTCTGAGACCCATTTCGTCCGAATCTTTCGGAGGGAACACGCATCCGCTCAGAGTACACAAGGCACTCAGCGTCTTTCGGCTCGCACCGGCAACTCGTTGCGCCTCTCGTCCACCGCCGCCCAACACAACGTTCTCTGCGGCGGCGTGCAAATCAAACAACCAATCCAAAGCCCCAGGATTAAGAAGCACATCTCGCCACTCTATCCCGGGCGTGAGCTTGACGAATGCGTTCGCCGCGCTATCCGTCGACGGAAACGCTCTCCCTCTAAACCCATAGCTCACGTCTCTATTAAAATCCCAACTCAACACACCATTCATCAACCTCAGCGCCGCCGCGCACGCCCCTCTATCGCTTCCATTGCCCACGCTTCCGTCCTCCACGCAAGCTTTCGCCGCATCGCATCCGTGAATAAAGAATGGCTTTAAGAAGTTCTTCTCCGCGCTCGCACGGCACCGTTCGTGTTTTTCCCACGTAGTTCCCAACTCGCTCGCCGTACCCGGCGCAAACTCGCTCACCACCGCCGCGAACACCTCCAACCCGATCGTCCGCGCGTCAGAGCACGAGCTTCCTTCACCACTCTTCGTTCTCACCGTGCCTTCGCACTCCGCCAGCATGGCCATCTTCGCGTTGTCGTCGGCGTCCACGCACGCGCGTTTAATAAACACCGCCGTCGTCGCGCTCATCTGGTTCCTCACCACCCTATCCGCGTCCGTCCGCTCCAGCGTCCACCGCAACGCGAATTCCCTCAATTCTCTCCGCGCGCCTTCGTCCAACGCCCCCCAATCTCGAAGCGCGGCGACGCGAAACGTGGCCGCCGCTTGAAACAACGCATCCTTCGCGTGGGCGTGCACGAGCACGCTCTTCGCCGTCTCCCTCGCGTCGGGACGCCGACGGAGGTCCAGCAGCGTCGCCTCCGCCGTCGATCGCGTCGATGCGTCCGATAACGCGCGCGACGCGCGCTCGAACGCGATCGCGGCGTCGTTCATCTTGTTCGGGCGTGCGACTGTGTGACGCACTGTCCACAGAGTTGACCGCGCCGCCGAGGTCAGTCGGTCAACCCCGACGCCTCGAGTGGATCGTGGACCGACTCGGATGTCGACGACGGATGCGCTGCTCGACGCGTTGGATGCGTTCGAGGGCGCCGTTGCGCGGTCGACGACGACGGGAACGGCGACGAGGAGGATGGAATGTGATGCTGCGAGTGCTAAATTGGAAAATCATCACGCATTCATCGGCGCGTTCGAGCGGCTTAAACGAACGATTCGGGACGAAGACGCGGATGTATTGTGCGTGTTGACGCCTCCGGAGGTTTCGGAGGCGTTAACGCGGGCGTGGGAGGCGGTGGAGGTGATGAAGTTGGGTGACGAGAGGACTGATGCCGAAGAGACAGACGTCGAACGCGCATTGGGAGAGGTGCTCCATCGCGTCGTCGTCGCCGACCGAGAGTGGGCTCGAGAGAGTGGACGACGAGTCGATGTGGAAACAGCGTCGTCGCACGAACGGGCGAAGGGTGTGTTGGGGATGTTTAGAGACTTGGGATGGAGACGCGCGTTTGACTTTGGTGACTCGAGCGTAGCGACGTCGGCAAAGGCGTCTTCAGGTAAGGAAATCCGGAGCGCGTTGAGCGCGTACGTCGATTGTTACGGCGATGCATTCCCATTGGATGCGTTGTTCACCGTGGGGGCGTGCGTGCAGGCGTCGAGAACGCCCGAGGCGATCAAGAATTGGATTGGTGAGACATTGCGAGCCGAAGCGTCGCGAAGCGACTCAGGCGGCAAGTCTCTCTCGCGGATTTTGGTTGAGAAAGCGCACGATGGGTTGGACAATTCTCTTGATGAGGAAAATTGGATCGAGCTAGATGCTCGGCTCCGAGGTTGGCGCGTGGTCAACGATGTGTACGCGTCGCGGTCGACGTCAGACGACGAACGCTTTGGCGTTGCCGGCGACGATTTCCTCGCGCCGCTCGAGTTGTTTCTCGAACGCTACGAACATCTCGTTCGAGTGGTGTGCGATGAACGTACCGCTGGTCTTTTGCTGCACTGGTGCGCGTCCTACTTTTGTCCCGCGCTCGGATGGAGACGTTCATGGAGAGCTGACGCGCTGCGAGTCGCTCACGCCTCGACGCCGGCGGACGCGAACACGCCCCAGTGGAAGATTTCCCCGGGAGGAACGGTCGACAAGGTCATCTGTGTCCTTGAAAGCGTCATTCTACGAAGAAGCGTGCCGCCATCCGACGATTGGCGGAGCATAATCGAGTCAATTGTCGAGATGGCGCCGGCGCGTTCTCGACTTGAGTTTCTCATCTATTTGAGTTCGCGCATCCTATCCACGGGTAACGAAGAGGAAGAGAACGCTTTAGGCATCAATACAGATCGACGCTGCGCTCTGTGCGCGATGTACGTCACATTAATGAAGAATTGCTCGCTCGAAATCGCCAAGGATCTGACGAATGGCGATGGAGACGAGGCGGCGTCGCACGTTGCCATTGCAACCGACGCCTTCATCTCGCTCGTCGAGACCATTCCCACGCGACGCGGGCACCAAGCGCACGCCATGGCAAACTTACTATGCGCCGTGTACAACGCCTTATACACCCTCGCGTCGACGATGCGCGCGTGTGAGGGTGCGCAGAAATTTGCCTTTCCCGAATCCGCTCGCGTGGACGCCGCTCGCGTACGCGCCGCCGTCGCAACTGCCACGGATGCGGTGAACGGCGGAAAACCCACGTCTTCATCCGTGCCTTGGACCGAATTAGAGTTTACCCTCGGTTCGATGAACTTTGCCGCCGAGCGGCTCTTAGAAATCTTGTAGCTCGTAGCTTGTTACTCAGAGTTAGTTAACGAAACAGTCAGTCGGTCAGTCCTCACTCTTCATCGCGTCGTCCCATGCGCGCGACGACACCAACCACACATCGCGCGAGCGCGCACGCCGCGCATCGCGTTCACACGTCTTCGCGTCGGATCGCGTGTCGCGCGACGCCACAGCGTCGTCATAATCGACTTCCGGTTGAAACTGCTGACGCTAATCATGATGTTGTTGATCTATCGACGCCGCACTCGCGCCGTCGAGCGATCCTCGGAATGCTGTGCGCGTGCGGAGGATGCGCCGGGTCGTCTCTGATAGATCCACGCGGTGCCGCGGAGGCGATGGTGAAGCTCGTCGAGCCTGAAGCGCGGTTGGAGGAACTCTTTGACGTCGAACGCGAGGCGCGTTTGGACCAAACCTTTGCGAAGGGGATGAACACGATGATGGGTGGTTTCGAAGACGCCGTGCGCGAGCGTAAACTAAAGCTCTTCGATACGTTGCTTGAAGGCTACGACGGGGCGGAGGAGGTGTCTATATGTGAGATTGGAGCCGGGACGCTGCCGAATGGAAAATATTTGGCCCGCGCCGAGCGCGGTCCCAAGAGAATCGACTTGGTCGCCATCGATCCGAACGATTCAATGCGAGCGTACGCAGAGGAGAATTTAAAAGATGTGCAACTTGCGAACGATCGGGAGATTGATTTGCGTTTTCGTCACGGTGTGGGCGAGGCTTTGCCGCTCGAGGATGGGAGCGTCGACGCTTTGATTAGCACGCTCACCTTATGCTCGGTTCGCGACCCAGAGCAGACGATGAAGGAAATCAAACGCGTTCTCAAGCCTGGTGGGAAGTTTCTGTTCCTCGAACACGTGTTGAGCGAGTCGGACCCTAAGTTTGCCGCTCTTCAGGAGAAATTAACGCCGATGCAAATTCAAGTTGCCGATGGATGTCATCTCAACCGAAGAACGCTCGAGACGATTCAAAACGCCGGGTTCAAGCGCGTTGACGCCGAGTACTACGAGCTGGATGGATTCTGGGTCATAGCACCGCAAGTGTGCGGTATTGCGGAGGCTTGAGGAGATGTGTCTGTTGTGATATTAATGTATTAAACTAATTTTTGGCGGTGGCAAAGTCGTTTTGTAAATGCTTGACGAGTAAACACTTTTTGAACAAACGATATTCCACTGCCGTTCTCAAACGAGCCGGAGTCTCTGGGTTGGAGAACAATTTTTCATCCTCTTCGATGTTCGTCTTGAAAGACATCAACACCTCCTCGCACCGCTTTTTGATGGCGTGCATCACTATGTGGTCGGCACTTTCATTCGGCATCAACGCCTGCGTAAAGTGTCGGAACATCAACCAGAGCGCTTCGTCGTAATCTAACTTCCAACCCACGCTCGGCCCCATCAACGTCGACTGTATCTCACGAAGCTTGAGTTCCGCGGACTCATCCACGGACGATCCTCCGGAAAGCCCGACGATGGAAGCGCGCTCTCTTGCTCGCTGCTGCGCCTCGAGTTCGTCTGCCACACCAATCGCCGCCGCTTTATCCAAAACGACCTCTCCCGTTTCGCTTTTAAACGTCTCCGCGAACCACGTCGCGGCATCGCGCAGCGAGCTCCACAACTCAACGCGATCGAACGGATTCATGCCTCCAACGAAACCCATGTGCACGAGAAAAGACTCAGCCGGTTCGCACGCGTACCGCACCTTGAGCTCGTCGCCGGGCTGCACTGTCGTCAACGCCGTCAACGCCACCGCATCCCCCGCATCGTTCGCGTCCCACTTTACGTTTGCATCACCGTGTGAGTGATTCAACATGTCCAACATTGGCGCCAAAAAGCTCTCCCCACGCTCTAAATCCACCGCTCGAGACCGCACGCAACTCAACGCCCACCGAAACAGTTTCGCCCAGCTCTCCTCGCCATACTTTTCCTTCAACTCTCTCTCCAACCCCAAATCTCTCGCCTTGGTCTTCGCCGCGTTTCCTATCGCTCGTGGGAATTGCATCTCCGCAATCTCTTCGTTCGTCCACGTGAACACTGGTCCATCGACGTTCCCTGGAAGCGCCGCTGCGTACGCCGCCCAACTCGTGGCTTCGCCCGCTTCATCTTTCATTAGCTTCCCATCTTCCGCCTCCCATCGAACCAACGCCAACGTCGCCGCCAACCGATCCGAAGGCGTTCTAAACGTCTTACTGCTATCCACCGTCCCGTCATCCAGCGGACAGACGTTGACGCCGCACTTCAATCCGGGCGTGCCGAGGCAGGCTGAAAAAGGTACTTTAAAGAGCGTTTCTCCAGCCTTTATCGGTCCCGCGGATGCGCATTTCACCGAGCGCGCGCCCGAGGATTCGTCGGTGACGAGATCGACGCGCGAGGTATCGATCCCGCGGGCGTTGGCCCAGGCGATGAATGCATCGGCGATGGTATCTGGCATCGCGTGGGTGGGTGTGCGGAATCTGCAAACGAGGGACCCTGTGTCGGTTTCGGTGATGATGTTTGATTACACAGATTCTAAAAGAAAGGAATGCTCGCGACCGATGGCGCTGAGCGGCGTTCGCATGGATGACGAAGACGGGGTTTTCGCACCCGTTGCCGCCCCAGCACCCTGAGTTTCGGAGAGCACGGCGTCGAGTTTGGTTTTGAGCGCATCGATGCGACGGGCGTCGTCGAGCTTGAGCGATTGGAGTTTGCGGAACAACATCTTTGCGACACCCTTGTAATACAGGGCGCGTTCCTTGGTGGATTCGCTCACTGAGAGGGCGACGTCGGCGGTTTCTCTCGCGGCTTCGATCGTCTCGGCGTAACGCTCCGGTTCCGTTTCGTGTGTCGATTTGGAATGAAGGATTTCGCGCGAAACCTTGGCAATTTCCTCTTGCAATCGCACCGCGTACGCCTCGGTGTTCGTCATCTCTCGCTCAGCGTCGGAAACCTCTTTTGTGAGAAATTCGGCGAAACTCGCTTCGGGTTCTGACGTGCTGGGTTGTTTGCCGTCTGTCGTCGTCGCTCGCTCCTCGATGATGGAGGCATTTTTCTCCTCGCGTAAATTGTCGAGCGCTCGCTTGAGATCCGCCACCTCGTCTCGCAGCTCCTTGACGAGGAGGGAGTGCTCCTCCGCAGCCGAAGAGTTGGAAGAGAACGGATCCTTCATCGAAGCGATATGCGCGTCGTGCGCGCGCTTCAATTCAACGCGAAGTTCTTCAATGGTAATCTCCAGAGCGCGCGTCGCACGTTCGTACTCGTGCAGCCGAGATTCCACGAGCTGTCTCGCCTTGATTTCCTCGCTCGTCTTTTGCAAGTTGGCCTTGTACTTGCACGCCAACGAGTAGTTTTCATCCTTGAGCTTTTTCAATCGCGCAGTCGTGGACTCCAACTTGGATATTTCCGATCTAAGTCGCGATCTCTCGGCTTGAAGTCGGCTGATTTCGTGAGATTGACGAGATGTCAAATCAACCAAATCCCGATTCGTCGCCACCAAATTCGCGACGCTCTTCTTGCGAGATTCCGTGGTCGTCGAGCGGGCTTTCGTCGCCTTGACTGGGGTTGGAGAGGAAAAATCTTCGCTCTCTGACTCTTCGTCCTGCATGTCCACCTCGGTTTCTTCCTCTGCGAGTCTCGCCGCTATGAAGGCGTCGTCCAATTGAGAGAGCAAATCCTGTTCCCGCTCGTGCGCCATGGATAGTTGTTGCTGCAAGTGCGCGCACTGCTCCAGCGCCCCTTCGAGCTCAGTCGTGAGATCGACTAATTTGTATTCAACCTTGCCCGCCGCCTCGGCGGCGTCTTGCTGCGCACTGTGCATGTCGACGACGGCTTTCTCCTTTTCCACGCGAGCCTGTTTCAATTCGTACTGCACCGCTTCGAGCGCGTTGGTGAGATCCTCTACATTGACGAGCGCCGTGGAGAGATCGCGTTCGAGTTCGTGTCTCTTGGATGAGCCATCGATGCTCACGCTTCTCAAAGACTCCTCAAACTCGAGCTTTTGAGCTCGGGCGTGGGAGAGCTCTCTTTCCGCGCGCAACGCCGACGCCTCCTTCTCCATCGCACGCTTCTCGGCTTTCACGAGCGCCACACGAAGTTCATCGAGCTCGGTATTCTTAGCCTCCACCAAGGCGTAGACATCAGACTCAGCCTTTGAGTTTTCAGCCCGATGGAGGACGATTT